>Ga0154738_1060_pt2 | contig 15463 bp, 12 predicted proteins | sample Rifle2008BG16ft_FD_105746 | JGI IMG/M metagenome (GOLD analysis project Ga0154738, IMG submission 105746) | Spirochaetes bacterium RBG_16_67_19 | reverse complement strand
GGGGGCCGCCGAGTACGACCTGAACAAGCAGGTCACCGTGTTCGAGCAGATCACCGGCAAGAATCCGGCCGGAATCGCCCTGAGCCCGATCGACGACTCCGGCTTCGTGGAGCCGGTCAAGGCGGCCATGGGGCGGAAGATCCCGATCGTGACCTTCGCCAGCAACACCAGCACCGGCAAGGTGGCCTTCGTGACCTCGGACAACGTGAAGGAGGGCCAGTTCGCCGCCCGCACCCTGGGCCAGGCCCTGGGGGGCAAGGGCAAGGTCATGGTCACCCGCAACACCCAGTCCAACCACCAGCTGCGCGTGAACACCTTCATCGAGACCATCAAGGCCGAGTTCCCCGGCATCCAGGTGGTGGCGGAGATTCTCACCCAGCAGGACAACAACAAGGCCTACTCCGGGGTCATGAGCACCGCCCAGAAGCACCCGGACCTGGGCGCCGTGTTCTCTCCGGAAGGTCCCTCGGGCCGCGGCGCCGCCCAGGCGGCCGTGGAGCTCGGCGGCAAGATCAAGGTCCTGACCTGCGACATGGACGCGGCCATCCTGGAGATGATCGAGAAGGGCCAGATGTTCGGCTCCATCCAGCCCAACGCCTACACCCAGGGCTACCTGAGCATGATGATCCTGTACCTGACCAAGAACCAGATGCTGGACCCCCTGAACGGCACCGCCGCCATGGGCCAGTTCGTCGTGAACCTGCCCTACGTGGACAACGGCCTGGACCTGATCGACCAGAACAACGCCAAGTACTTCTACACCAACAAGTGGCTGGCCAAGCGCAAGGCCCAGGCCTTCAAGCCTTGGTAAGCGCCTAGTTTTTCCGGTATGATACGGAGGCATGGCCTGCAGGCCATGCCTCCGTTTTCGATGAGGTGAGGAATGGAAAACCCGATTCTGGAAGTCAGGAAGGTGAGCAAGCGCTTCGGCGCCACCCAGGCCCTGTCCGGCATCGACTTGAGTTTCTATCCCGGCTCGGTGCACGCCATCATCGGGGAGAACGGGGCCGGCAAGTCGACCCTGATGAACATCATCGGGGGGGTGCACCAGGCCGATTCAGGCGAGGTGCTCCTGGAAGGCCGGGAGGTTAAAATCCATGATCCCCACGACGCACTGCGCATGGGCATCGGCTTCGTGCACCAGGAAATCGCCCTCTGCCAGCAAATCACCGTGGCCGAGAACATCCACATGCCCATGCTGGACGACGCCGGCCGGCCCCTGGTGGCTTTCAAGGAAATCAACCGGGTCACCCGGGAGCTGCTGGCCGATTTCGACAGCCATGCCCACATCAACCCCCGGCAGAAGGTGAGCGAGCTCTCCGTCAGCCAGCAACAGGTGGTGGAGATCGTGAAGGCCCTCACCGGCAACTGCAAGGTGCTCATCCTGGACGAGCCCACCGCGGCGCTCACCCAGACGGAAACCGAGGTCCTGTTCCGCATCATCCAAACCCTCAAGGCCAAGGGGCTGGCCATCCTGTACATCAGCCACCGCCTGGCGGAGATCTATCAGATCGCCGACACCATTTCGGTGCTGCGCGACGGCCAGCTGATCGGCACCCGCCCCGCCAGCCAGTTGGACCAGTTGAGCCTGGTGCACATGATGGTCGGGCGCGAGCTGAAGGACATCTACCCGGACAAGGCTCATGACCGCACCGGGGAGGTTCTCCTGGAGGTCAAGGGCCTGGCCATGGAGGGGGTGTTCTCCGGCGTGGACTTCGACCTCCGCCGGGGGGAGATCCTGGGCTTCGCCGGGCTGGTCGGCTCGGGGCGCACCGAGGTGGCTCGGGCCATCTGCGGGCTGTACCGCAAGAGCGCCGGGGAGGTGCGCCTGGGGGGGCGGCGCCTGGAGATCCGCAGCTACAAGGACGCCATCCGCCAGGGTCTGGTCTACCTCACCGAAAATCGGGCCAGCGAAGGCCTGTTCCTGGAAATGAACGTGGCCAACAACATCTCGGTCATCGACCTGGACGCGGTGGCCCGCTACCGGCTGATCCAGCGCAAGGCCGAGGCGAGCCTGGCCCGGCGTTTCGTGGAGGAGATGCAGATCAAGGTGGCCAGCGTGGCCCAGAAGCTGCGCTCCCTGAGCGGCGGCAACCAGCAGAAGGTGCTGGTCTCCAAGCTGCTCACCATCTCCCCCAAGGTCGTGATCATGGACGAGCCCACGCGCGGCATCGACATCGGGGCCAAGACCCAGATCTACCACCTGCTGCGCCGCCTCTCCGCGGAGGGGGTCGGGGTGATCATGATCTCCTCCGAGCTGCCCGAGGTCGTCGGGGTCTGCGACCGGGTCCTGGTCATGTACGAGGGCCGGCAGTGCGGAATCCTGGAGGGCGGGCAGATCGACGAGAAATCGATCATCCAGCTGGCCTGCCTGAGCCCCAATTAGGGTTGTTGGAGGAGCAACGATGAGTCAACCGAACCTGAGCGCCGAAGGCAAGTCCGCCCCCAGCCGTTTCCGCCGCGGCCTGAGCGGCTTTCAGGGTTTCCGGGAGGGGACCACGATCGTGATCATCGTGGTGCTCGGCTTCGCCATGAGCCTGTTGTCGCCGTACTTCCTGACCGGGGACAACTTCCGCAACCTGTTCATGCTGTTCGCCATCAACGGCTTCGTGGCCATCGGCATGACCCTGGTGCTGATCAGCGGGGGCATCGACCTGTCGGTGGGCTCCGTGGTGGCCTTCGTCGGGGTGGTGACCGGCTCGCTGTTCTTCAACGCCAAGATGAACATCTGGCTGGCCTCAGCCATCGGCGTGGCGGTGGGCACCGGCTGCGGCTTCATCACCGGCTTCTTCGTGACCCGGGTCGGGCTGTCGGCTTTCATCACGACCCTGGGCATGATGCAGGTGGCCCGAGGGGCCACCTTCGTGATCTCGGCGGCCATGCCCATCCCCTTGCAGAGCATGCCCCCGGCCTACAAGTTCATGGGGCGCGGGATCATCCCCGGCATCGGGGTGCCCTTCGTGATCGTGCTGTTCATCGTTTCGGCGGTCGTGTTCGACTTCCTGAGCCGCCGCTCCACGGGCATCCGCAAGATCTACTACGTGGGCTCCAACGAGAAGGCGGCCCGCTTCTCGGGGGTGAACGTCAACCGCGTGCGCATGGGGGTATACGTGCTGTCCGCGGCCCTGGCCTCGGTGGCCGGGGTGCTGACCATCGCCCGCTTCAACTCGGCCACGCCCTATTATGGAGACACCATCGCCTTCGAGACCATTTCCGCGGCGGTGATCGGCGGGGCCAGCCTCAACGGCGGGGAAGGCACCATCCTGGGGGCCATGCTGGGCATGGCCCTGCTGGCCCTGATCCAGACCTCTTTGAACCTGCTGGATGTCTCCCCGTACTGGCAGAGCCTGGTGACCGGCCTGATCCTGCTGACCGCGGTGTCCATCGACTTCCTGAGCCACCGCCACAAGGCCTAGGCCCCCGGCGGCCCGGCGCCTCACTTGATGGTGAGGCCCTCCTTGCCCAGGTCCACCGCCGCGGTGCCGCCTTCCTTGATTTCTCCGGCCAACACCTTGCGGGCCAGGGGATTCTGCACCAGGTTCTGGATGGTGCGCTTCAGGGGCCGCGCCCCGTACAGGGGATCGAAGCCGGCCTCCGCCAGGTAGGCCTTGGCCTTCGGCGTGATCGAAAGCTGGATGCCCTGTTCGCCCAGGCGCCTGGCCAGCAGGCCGAGCTGGATGTCCACGATCTTGAGGATCTCCGCCTTGCCCAGCCGCTGGAAGGTGATCACCTCGTCCACCCGGTTCAGGAACTCCGGCCGGAAGGTCGATTTCAGCAGGGAGGCGACCTCTTCCTTGACGTCTTCCACCCGCGCGGCCTGCTGGAGGAGCTGGCTGCCCAGGTTGGAGGTCATGATCACGATCGAGTTCTTGAAGTCCACGATGCGGCCCTGCCCGTCGGTCAGGCGGCCCTCGTCCAGGAGCTGCAGCAGCACGTTGAACACGTCCGGGTGGGCCTTCTCGATCTCGTCGAACAGGATCACCGAGTACGGGCGCCGGCGCACCGCCTCGGTGAGCTGGCCGCCTTCCTCGTAGCCCACGTAGCCGGGGGGGGCGCCGATCAGCCGGCTCACCGTGTGCTTTTCCATGTACTCGCTCATGTCCACCCGGGTCAGGGCTTTCTCGTCGTTGAACAGGAAGTCGGCCAGGGTCTTGGCCAGCTCGGTCTTGCCCACGCCCGTGGGGCCAATGAAGATGAAAATTCCCAGGGGCCGGGCCACGTCGGAAAGCCCGGCCTTGTTGCGGCGGATGGCATCGCTCACGGCGCGGATGGCCTCCTCCTGCCCCACCACCCGCCGGGACAGGATCTCCTCCAGCTTGAGGAGCTTGGCCTTCTCCGAGGATAGCATCTTGGACACGGGGATGCCGGTCCAGGTGGAGACGATCTTGGCGATGTCCTCCTCGGAGACCTCCTCGCGCAGCAGGTGGCTCTCCCCGGACTTCTCCAGGGCCTTGGTTCTCGCCTCCAGCTCCCGCCGGATGGCCGGCAGCTTCCCGTGCTTGACTTCCGCGGCCTTGGCCAGGTTGCCCTCCCGCTCGTAGCGGGTCTCCTCGATGCCCAGCTCCTCGATGGACTGCTTCAGGGCCCGGATCTCCTCGATGACCTTCTTTTCGTTCTGCCATTGGAGCTGCATGGCGTCCCGTTTGCCCTTCAGCTCGGCCAGCTCCTTTTCGATTTCCTTGAGCTTCTCCTTGGAGGCCGGATCGCTCTCCTTGCGCAGGGCCTGCCGCTCGATGTTCAGCTGCAGCATGCGGCGCTGCACCTGGTCCAGCTCGGTGGGCTGGCTCTCGATCTCGATCTTCAGCCGGCTGGCCGCTTCGTCGATCAGGTCGATGGCCTTGTCCGGCAGGAAGCGGGAGGTGATGTAGCGGTTGGAGAGCACCGCCGCGGCCACGATGGCCTCGTCGCGGATGCGCACTCCGTGGTGCACCTCGTAGCGCTCCTTCAGGCCGCGCAGGATGGCGATGGTATCCTCCACCGAGGGCTCGCTGGTGAAGATGGGCTGGAAGCGCCGCTCCAGGGCCGCGTCCTTCTCGATGTGCTTGCGGTACTCGTTCAGGGTGGTGGCCCCCACCGCGCGCAGCTCCCCACGGGCCAGGGCCGGCTTCAGCAGATTCGAGGCGTCGATGGCCCCTTCCGCGGCCCCGGCGCCCACCAGGGTGTGCAGCTCGTCGATGAACAGGATGATCCCGCCCTCGGACTCCACCACCTCTTTGATCACCGCCTTCAGGCGCTCCTCGAACTCCCCCCGGAACTTGGTCCCGGCCACCAGGGCGCCCAGGTCCAGGGCCAGCAGGCGCTTGTTCTTCAGGGAGTCGGGCACGTCCCCGGACACGATGCGGCGGGCCAGGCCCTCCACGATGGCGGTCTTGCCCACCCCCGGCTCGCCGATCAGCACCGGGTTGTTCTTGGTGCGGCGGGACAGCACCTGCATGATGCGGCGGATCTCCTCGTCCCGGCCGATGACCGGGTCGATCTTCTCGCGGCGGGCCAGGTCGGTCAGGTCGCGGCAGTAGCGCTCCAGGGCCTGGTACTTGCCTTCCGGGTTCTGGTCGGTGACCCGCTGGTTGCCGCGGATCTTGCGCAGGGCTTCCAGGATCGAGGATTTGTCGACCCCGTGCCGGCGCAGCAACTCGCGGGCCTCGCCCGCAGCCTCCCCGAGGGCCAGCAGCAGGTGCTCGGTGGAGACGAACTCGTCTTTGAGCTGGTCGGCTTCGCCCTCTGCGTCGTGCAGAGCCTTGTTCAGGGCGGGGGAAAGGGACACCTGCGCCCCGTCCCCGTAAGCCTTGGGCTTGCGGGTCAGGATCTTCTCCAATTCGCCGGACAGGGTTCCGGGCTGGGATCCCAGCGCGGACAGCAGCGGCGGCACGACCCCGTCGCGCTGCTCCAAGAGCGCCGAGAGGAGGTGCTCCGGATCCAGGGTGGGGTGGTTGTAGCGATGGGCCACGGATTCGGCCGCCTGGACGGCTTCCTGGGCCTTGATGGTGTATTTGTCCAATCGCATATGTAACTCCTGGGATTCTCCCAAAGATACGAAATCGCCCCTGCAGGGTCAAATTCGGGGCTGAGATTGACAAATCCGAGCCGCCCGAGCACACTTTTTGCCAGCCCTATGAACGCGAAGAAGGTGCTGGAATTGAACGGGGACTTCCGAAACTCGCCCCTGCTGGATACGGCCCGCCGTCTGCATGCCTGCTTTACCCGGCATGGCATCCCCTATACCATCATCGGGGGCCTGGCGGTGGTCCGCAACGGAGCCGTACGCACCACTGTGGACGTGGACGTATTGCTGCAAATGGGGGACAGGCAGAGAACCGAAGCGGCGCTGGGCGAGGATTTCACCGCCCGAGTGGACGGCGCCCGCGACAGGCGCAACCAGGTGGAGGTGGACTTCCTGTATAGCGGCGATGATCGGGGTATGATCGTGCCTTCGGAGTTCGACACCGCGCTCGAAGCGAACTTCATGGACTTGCGGGGCATCCTGGAACTGAAAACCGCGGTGTATCTGCACAAAAAGAAAGAAGACGGCATCGAGCTGGCCGCCAAAGACCTGGCGGATGTGGTGGCATTGGTTCGGGCGAACCGGGACCGCGTCGGTGCGCAGCTTCTTGGTTCGCCAAACCCGGCAATCCGCAAGCAGTTGCGGCGCATCCTCCGCCGGGTCAAGCCGGGGAGGTAAGCGCCTCGTCGGAGCCGATTCAGGCTGTCCGGCAACTCGACGAGTTTCGTGGGGCAGGTGGCGCTCTAGTCGATCTCTCGGGCCCGGTACTGCTGAAGGATCTCTCGGAGATCCCCCTCGATCCGACGGCCGTACGCGGCGTCGCCCGCGGAAACATAGATCCTGACAACAGCCTTTTCATTGGTGGCGATTCGCAGGTAGCCGCTGTACCAGTGGTCACTTGCCGGTGCGTCGGCGACCTCCAGATCCATCCCCTTGCTGACCACGGTTCCCTGGAGGTCGATCCCTTCGGTGGTTTCCGATACCAGGATGGCGCGGTCGCCGGCGAAATAGCCCAACAGCGAGTCCAGCGCTCGATCGCGGACCTCATCGCTTTCCAGCTGGAAGTTGATCTCCCCGGTGGTGAACACCCTGTGCTGCAGCCTCCACAACTCGTCGAAGAGTTTCTGATTCGCCATGAGCGCCCTCAGAAAGGAGAGGATCGTGATCAGCGAATTCTCGCAGAATACCGTCAGACCCTTCTCGGTGATGCGGTGATAGTAGTGCCCGGATTCCTCCACGGCTGCCACCGCAGAAAGGCGGCGCATGTAGTCCTTGATTTGCGAATGCCCGTTTCTGAACAGCATCGGACGAATTCCCGCTTTCTTCCACTCGCTTAAGGCCAGCGGATTTGTCTTGGGATCGTGCAACACCTTGGGAGTTTCGCGCGAGCCGCGCACCGCGGAGTGCAGGACGGGGATCGAGGCAAACCCGGCGCTCAGAATTCCTCTGGAGTTGCCGAAGACCAGGCGGTCACCGTCGCCGTCGGTACCGATCACCGCTGCTGTCGTCAGCCCTGCGGCTGCGACGGCCTGATCCATCCTGCCTCTGCTGGCCGGATTCGGAGCGCCTGTGGGAAACTGCCCGTCGGGAACGATCCGCAGCGGCTTAATATCGATGCCACACGCGTCTAGCGCCCGGAAGATTTCGGGACCGGCCGAGCCGTTCAGCGCGTCCAGCACGACGCGCAGGCCGCGCAGAGCTCCTTCCGAGACTCCAGCCGCTTCCATGGAAAACCGGATGTACTCCGCCGTCAGATTCACGATGCGCAGCGTCCCGCCGGGACGTTCCTGGAGTTCCTGTCGGCTGTGGTAGAGCTCCCGAACCTTGCTCAACCCCCCTTCGGGGCCGCAGTCCAGGCCGACCGCCTGCACCGGCGGGACCGTTACCTTCAATCCGACGTAGCTGGCCGGATTGTGCGAAGCGGTGATGGTAAGGCCCATGGTGTTGGGAGATTCGAGGGTTGTTCGAAACGACAGAAAATAGCTGTGGGTCGTGCTGACGGGCTCAGCGCAGAGGACCACGTTGAAACCCGCCCGCAGAGATGCTTCGAGAGCGAGCTCGAGGACCCTGCTGCTTCCCAGCCGTCCGTCTCGGGTGAGCGTGACCGTGTCCACCCCCAGACCCAGTCCGTACAAGAGCAAGGCTTCGATGAGTCTGCGGACTTCCGGTTCGCCGAAATCCCCCGCTTCCCAGCGGGCATCATAGACTTTGATCGGATCGTTAGATAATCTTGTTGTTCCCATACAGGAGTTCTTGAAACGGTAGGAGACCAGCGCCAAGAACGGCGGCGTTATCCTTGAGACTCGAGATGAGGATCTCCAGATCGTCGCCCTTGTAGAACTTGTTACGCGCGAAGATCCTCTTTTTCAACGGTTCCAGCAGAAGCTCGTCGAACTGACTGATCTCGCCGCCGATCACGACATAGTGAGGATCGTAACACAGCAACAGATTGCTGATCCCGATGGCCAGATAGTCGAGATAACGCTCCCAGATTTTCACGGCCAGCGGGTCCGGGGAGCGAAGTCTTTCCAGAAAGCCCTGGGTGTCTGTGATTCTCCGGGTGGACGCCATGTTGTAGTTGCGGATCAAGGCACCGGAGGCTGCGTACAGTTCCCAGCAATCATTCATGCCGCAGGTGCACAGGATGCCTTTGGAGTCTACCGTGATGTGTCCGACCTGTCCGGCGCGCTTCATGTTTCCCTTATAGATATGTCCTCTTACCACGATCCCGGCCCCGATACCGCGGTTCACCGAGAGGTATACCAGATTGCGTTTGTCCTGAGCGATGCCGAGGACCAGTTCGGCAAAGGCTGCGGCGTTGGCCTCGTTTTCAACAAAAAGCGGAAACGCGAACAGCTTTTCGTAGGCTCTGAAATCCAGGTCGTGCATGCCGAGCCCGGGCGACAGGTTCGGGGCCACCTCCAAGATCTTTTTTTTCTCGTTGACCGTGCCGGGCAGTGAGATGCCGATGCCCAGGACGTGCTCGACAGGTATCCGAGCAGCGAGAACGATCCTGTCGGTCACGTCGCGGATGTGAGTCATGATCTCGTCCACACTGTGGAAATCCTGGTAGTCGAAGAACTCCTCGGCTTTTATGGAGGCATCGAGATTGGTAAGTGCCACTCGTATCTTGTTGCTGGCGGTGAGGTGGTTCGAGGCGAAGTCCACTCCAAAGGCGTACCGGGAATCGGGGAGATAGCGAATGCTCATGGGCTTGCGACCGCCGGTGGATTCCGAGAGGCCGGCTTCCTCGACGATCCCTTCGTCGATCAGGCGGCTGACGTTGTTGGTCACCGTCGGGATACTGATCCCGGTCTCGCTGGCGATTTCCTGCTTGCTGAGCTGCCTTCGCTCCCTCAGCAGATGAAGGATCTTCCTGTTGTTGGAATCCCTGATCCTTTCCCGGCCTGGATGGGTGATCTTCCCCATGATTCTACAATCTGGGTAGAGCCCGAATGCTGTCAACCAGATACTCGAGAGCTTCGGGTGTCTGACGCGGATTGAGCGGCAGGGTGACGAGGCGCTCGGAGATGTGCTCGGCGATCGGGAATTGCCCCTTTCTGAATCCTCGCTTCTGAAACGCCTGGCTCAAATGAATTGGCGAATAGTGGGTGCCGACCTTGATGCCCCGTTTGTGGAGCATGGCGTAGACGAAGTCGTCCCGGTTGATCCCGTAACCCTCCGGGTCGATCAGAACCGGAAACAGGTGAAAGACGTGGGTGTTCCCCGGCAGGATCTTGGGCAAGGTGAGACCCGGGACGTCCCGCAGGGCGTCCATGAGGTAACGCGCATTCTTGGCACGGATCTCATTGAACCCGTCCAGCTTCCGCAGTTGAATACGTCCGACCGCAGCCTGAATATCCGTCATGCGGAAGTTGTAGCCCACATCGTCGAAATCCTGAAACCAGAAGCGCTTGCCCATCGGGTGTCTGGACTCGTCCATCTGGCAGTACTTGGTGCTCTTCCCGTATACCCGGGTGCAGTGAGAGCGGTACAGGGAGAATCGCTCGTAGATCTCGGGGCGGTTGGTAACCACCATTCCGCCTTCACCCAGAGTTGACATGTTTTTTTGTTCGTGGAAGCTGAAACACCCTGCCGTTCCCAGGCTTCCCGCCAGGCGTCCCTTGTAGCGGGCGCCGATGGCGTGGCAGGCGTCCTCGATGATGTGAAAACCGTGTTTGTGCGCCAGGCTCAGGATCGGATCCATGTCGCAGCACTGTCCGTACAGGTGAACGGGGATCACGGCTTTGGTGTTTGCCACCTTGTCCCGCAGTTTCTCCGGGTCCATGTTGTAGGTTCCCGGATCGATGTCGACGAAATCGATTTCCGCGCCGAGGGTTGCCGCCGCCGCCGCGGTGGCGATCCAGGTTAGCGGAGTCGTCACTACCCGGTCACCGCGGCCGACCCCGGCGGCGAGGAGCGACAGGAATAAAGCGGCGGTGCCGTTGGTCGCCACGCGGGCGTATCGGGTTCCACAATAGGCGGCAAACTCCTGCTCGAACCGCTCACAGGCCGTCCCGGAGGTCGGGGCGCCCTGCCTGAGCACGTCGATCAGCGCCCGTTCTTCTTCCGGGCCGTACTCGCTGCCGAACCTGATCTGGAGATCGTACCTGATTTCCGGGGGACTCAAGGCCTTTCGACTCCTTTATGTGTCAGTGCCAGGTCCAGCCCTTCACTGAAGCTGCGGAGAGGCGTCTTCAGTATCTGTTTCGCCCTCCTGTTCGACAGGGAGACGTCCCGAGGCCGTCGTGCCCGTTCGCCCTCCACGTCGGGCTTCTTGTCCACGACCACCGCCTCCTCGTACCCTAGCCTGCGCGCTATGCGTCTGGCCATCGCCAGGCGGCTCAGGGCATCGTTTCCGGAGAGGTGGAGGTAGCCCTTGTAGTCGTGTTCGGCAAGCTCGAGAATTGCCCTGCTCAAAGTAATGACATCGATGGGCGAACGAATCTCCTCGCTGGGAAAGGCCACCGTGTTCCCTTCCTGGAGAGCCTGCATCATCCGCCAGAGAAAGGAATTTCCAGCCGCGAATGCCGGCAGCCCCAGGACCAGCGAAGGCCTAACGATTACCCAGTCCGGCACGGTGTGGGCTACGATGTTCTCGGCGTCGACCTTCGTGCGGGCGTAGACGTTTAACGGCTGGGGTTCGTTTTCTTCGCTGTAGTTGCCCGTCTCACCGTCGAAGACGGAGTCGGAGGAGAAGTAGATCATCCGGCTGTTCATCTCGCGGCATAGCTCGGCCAGCACCCGGGTAACGGCGACGTTGACTCGTTCCGCCTGGTCTCGGTGCGCTTCACAGAAGTCGATGTCTGAGAGGGCGGCGGCGTGGACGACGACATCTGGCCTTATGTGATCGAACAGACTCTTGAGCGCCGGCGTATCCAGGAGGTCGACGGCGTGCCAGCTCAGGTTGTTCCTACGGAACGAGACCTCTCTAGTTTCGATGGCATGAACCTTAAGCTCAGGGGCGGACTGCCCGATGATATTTCCCGCCACGAATCCACCGCCCCCGGTAAGCATTACCCTGTTCATGCTCGTCCTTTTTCCTTCAACTTTCCTTCTACCATATACGGGATTGTTCGTCAAGATACTTTAAGAAGTCTCTTATTAAAGTATCTTGACAAAGTACAGATTCTTCGCTATGATAGGTTTTGTGTCAATCAAATCCCGTACTACCGGGAGCGGAACCACTCGTGTCAATAGGGCAAGGAGGTGGTATGCCATGAGCTGATTGTCCGTCGATTCTTCTCTTCAGATCACCGACCAGAGATTGAATGAAAAAAAGGAGCGCTGGTATGTATAAAAAGATCTTCGTGATTCTGCTCCTCGTCTGCGTAGTGGCGCTAGCCTGGACCGGAGGACAAAAGGAAGAGGGCAAGACGGTCTACCTGCGCATGTACTATCCTGTAGGTGTCGCCGGTCCCCTAGCGCAGCTCATGGACTCGATGATTTCCGAGTTCAACAAGTCTCAAAAGGAGGTCTACGTCGAGTCGATCTTCGCGGGCGGGTACATGGAAGCCATGGATAAGGCCCAGACCGCCTTCCTGGCGGGAAACCCGCCGGATCTCACCGTCCTGGACGCTCCGAACCTGCTGACCCTGTTGGACATCGGCGCCATCATTCCTCTGGACGATTTCATCGCCCAGGAAGGTGGACAGAGATACCTCGATGAGTTTACGCCGGGCTTCTTGCCCATCGGACAATATAACGGGAAGCTCTGGTCCATTCCCTGGCAGCGGAGCACACCAATCATGTACTACAATCGCGATTTCTTCCGGGAGGTGGGGTTGAACCCTGATCGGCCGCCGAGGACCTGGGACGAGCTCGCGGACTATTCGGCAAAACTGGCCAAGAGGGACGGAAGCGGCAACGTGGGGCGCTGGGGAGTGGAGATTCCGAACGACTACTGGGTCATCAAGCCTCTGTTGGTCCAGGCCGGCGGGGAGGGAGACAACGAGGCTGGCACGCACATCCTCGTCGATTCCAAGGAGATGCGGGAAGTCTACAATTTCCTCTACAAGCTGGCGTATGAGATGAAGGTATCCCCCGGCATCACCCCATGGTCCCAGTCGGTGTCGGACTTCGCCGCCGGAAAAACGGCCATGCTCTATCATTCGACCGGGGCGTTGACGTACATCCGGAACTCCACGAAGTTCGATTTCGGCACCGCCTTCCTGCCCAGCTTCCGGCGCCAGGCTGTCATCGAAGGGGGTGGCAACTTCTTCCTTTTCAAAACCAACGAACGCCATCAGGCTGCCGCCTGGAAGGTCGTCGAGTGGATGACCAGGCCGGAGAATACCGCCAAGTGGAGCCTGGGCTCGGGGTACATACCCGTCAAGAAGGCCGCCTTCGACGTTGCGGAATACAAGGCCTATACCGACGAGTGGCCTCAGGCCTTAGTCGCCTATCGGCAGCTTACAGAGGTGGACGTGGAGCGCAACATGATGACCCACCGGATGAACGAGATCTACGACCTGTTGAACGTTCTGGATGAGAACATCCGCGGCAATCCGGACAAGTCGTTCATCGACAAAGCACTGAGAGACGCTCAGGCAGGGGCGGATAAGATCCTGGCCAAGTGGCAGTAGGACCCGACAGTCAACCTTAGCGACAGAATTCGAAGCCCCCGGACGAATCCCTTCGAATGGGGGCTTGCTTTCCGAAGAGGAAACCATGGGGCTGTTGTCGAACCGGCAACGAAGCAACCTGATCAAATCCTATCTATACATCCTCCCGGCGTTTCTGTTTCTGTTGATTTTCACCTACTACCCGATATTCTACGCCATATTCATCAGCTTCTTCAGATGGAGCACCGACTATCCTCAAAAGGTCTTTGCCGGTGTTCAGAACTATGTCGAGATCCTGAAAGGCGACTTGTTCTGGAAGGTAGCGTGGAACACCCTTTTGTATTCGGTGAGCACCATCTTTATCAGCATGGCCCTGGGATTGTTTCTCGCCGTCCAGATCAACAAGAAAGTCAGGGCAAGCGGAGTATTCAAAGTCGCTCTCTTCTATCCCATGATGATTCCCCTGGCCGCCGCCGCTCTGATTTGGCTCTGGATCTATATCCCTACGTACGGGCTGCTCGATCACCTGCTTAGCGGCCTGGGCCTGCCCACACTACCCTGGCTCAACAGCACCGAAACCGCCCTGTGGTGCATCGTTGCCGTGGGTGTCTGGAAGCACGTTGGCTATTACATGATTCTGTTTCTGGCCGGGCTATACAACGTTCCGTCCGAGCTGTTGGATGCGGCGACCGTGGAAGGGGCGGGAGGTTTTCACCGATTCTGGCGGATCACTTTCCCGCTGCTGTCCTCGTACACCTTTTTCGTTTTCATCATCAACATCGTGGACTCCCTGCAATCCATCGATCTGGTCTACATCATGACCCAGGGACGCCCGGCCGATGCCACCAACCTGATGGTCTATTACATCTATCAGCAGGCCTTTCGATACTGGAACATGGGTGTGGGGTCGACTCTTACCAGTATGCTGACCATCTTTCTGCTTATCTGCGTGGCCGTCATTTTTTCGACGATCGGGCGCAGGATTTATTACGAGGTATAGGGAGTCAAGATGGTCCAACCGCTCAAGAAGCACAGCCTGCTGGCCTACGTGGTGCTGGTTCCTTTCGCCTTTGTCATGCTGTTGCCCTTGCTTCTGCTCGTCAGCACGGCGTTCAAGACCCTCCCCGAGTTGATGAGCATCGACTTTCATTGGCTGCCGGAAGCATTGAGCTTCGACAACTTCCGGAAGGCCATGTCTGTGGCGCCCTTCGGATGGTACTACCTCAACACGATCATCGTCGTGGTCATGGTGCTGGCCGTTCAGATCGTCACCATCTCCCTCGCCGCATACGCCTTTGGGCGGTTGAAGTTTCCCGGACGCGACATCTTGTTTGTCCTGTTTCTGGTTCAGCTGCTCGTGCCCCCCCAGAGCGTCGTGGTTCCGAACTACCACACGATTTCCACACTGAAGCTTCTGGATACCAAGATCGCCATCGGCGTAGTGTACTTCGCCTCGGCGTACGGCACTTTCCTGATGCGTCAAGCCTTCAAGGCGATCCCGAAGGAGATGGAGGATTCCGTAAAAATGGATGGCGGGGGCGGATTGACGACCATCATCCACGTTCTTCTGCCGCTGGCCAAACCGTCCCTGATCGCCTTCGCCATGGTGAGCCTCAGTTTTCACTGGAACGAATTCTTCTGGCCCCTGATCGTGACGGACACCAGGAAGGCGCGCCTGCTCACCGTGGGGCTGGCCTTGCTCTCCCAGGCTACGGAGAGCAATCCGGAATGGTCTCTGACCATGGCCGCGACGATTATCGTCGTTCTTCCGCTCCTGCTGGCGTTCATCGTTTTCCAGAGACGCTTCATTCAGAGTTTCATGCACTCGGGCCTGAAGGGCTGAAGCCCTCCGGCTGTCTTCTCCCCGCCGAAACCGGCGGCCGCCTCGGCTACCGGGTCGCCGGCGAAGACCTCCGGGTAGCAGTGGGTCAAGAGCAGCGTTTTGACACTCGCCTGGGCGGCGAGGCGGCCGGCCAGATGCGGCGTCAGGTGGTCCGGCGCCGGCCCGTGGGAAGGCAGGGCGGCCTCGACAATTGCCACGTCGCAGGAACGGGCCAATTCCACGATGTCATCGTTCCAGGTGGCGTCTCCGGAATAGAACAGAGAGACACCCACCCCGTCGGTAATCCTGAAGCAGATACTCTCGGCGGTGTGTCCCGTCGGCAGCGCCCGTACCGTGTAGTCACCCAGCCTCATTTCGGCCGGCGTCAGCTCGTGGAGCGAATAGCTCACCTCCCGCAGCCACTCGAGGTGTGGCTCCAGCAACCGCCCGAGCCGGCCTTTCGCGCCCAGCGGCCCGTACACGGACAACGGCTGCTCCTTGCCCACCTCCATCACGTAGCGCGCAAACAGAAGCGAGATCAGGTCCGCCACGTGGTCGAGGTGGAAGTGGGAAACA
>Ga0154738_1103_pt2 | contig 15483 bp, 14 predicted proteins | sample Rifle2008BG16ft_FD_105746 | JGI IMG/M metagenome (GOLD analysis project Ga0154738, IMG submission 105746) | Spirochaetes bacterium RBG_16_67_19 | reverse complement strand
ATCATCACCAACGGCATCGACATCGCCGCGGCCCTGCGCGGGAAGCCCAAGGCCGAGGTGATCCTGCTGGGCGGGGCCGTGGACTACGCCCACAACACGCTATGCGGCCCGCTGGCCCTGAAGAGCCTGGAGCACCTGCACGCCGCCCGGCTCATCTCCGGAGCGGGGGGCATCACCGAAGAGAAGGGCGTCACGATCTACCCGTATCTGGTTTCCGCCTACTACCAGAACATCGTGCGCATGGTGAGCGAGGTGATCCTCGTGGCCGACCGCTCCAAGCTGGGGCGCAACGCCCTCGTGCAGGCCACCGCCCTGGAGGAGGTGGACCTGATCATCACCGACAAGGTCGTGCCGCCCGAGCACCTGCGGATGTTCAAGCGGCACGGCGTGCGCTGCGAGCAGGTCTAGCCGCGGCCAGGAGGGAACGTGAAAGCAGCCGTGTATTTCGGAAAGAACGACGTGCGCCTCGAGGAGGTGCCGGAACCCGCCTGCGGCCCGGGGCAGCTGCGCGTGCGCATCGAGGCCTGCGCCGTGTGCGGCTCGGATCTGAAGACCTTCCAGAGCGGCAACCCGCGCATGAAGCCGCCCATGACCATGGGGCACGAGTTCTCGGGCCGCCTGGATGCGGTGGGCCGGGGCGTGCGCGGCTTCGCCGTCGGCGAGCGCGTGGTGATGGCCACCTCGGTGTCCTGCGGGGAGTGCTTCTACTGCCGGAAGGGCTGGAGCAACCTGTGCGCGAACCTCAAGCCCATGGGTTTCTTCTTCCCCGGGGGCATGGCCGAGTTCCTGGTCATCCCGGAGCTGGCGGTGCGAAACGGCCACGTGGTCAAGGTGCCCGCCCCAACGGGTGAGGGGGCGCTGGCTCCCGAGCACGCCGCCCTGGCCGAGCCGGTGAGCTGCGCTGTGAACTGCGCCGAGCTGTGCGGCATCGGCGAGGGGGATTCGGTCGTGGTGGTGGGAGCCGGCCCCATGGGGCTCATGAACCTGTTCGTGGCCCGGGAGTTCGGCGCCCGGAAGCTGATCCTGGCCCAGCGCCCGGGCAAGCGCCTGGAGCACGCCCGGGCCTTTGACTGCGGCCGCCTGGTGGACACCGGCGCGGAGGACCTCCGCCAGGTGGTACTGGAGGAGACCGGCGGCCTGGGCGCCGACTGCGTCATCGTGGCCGCCCCCTCGGCGGCCGCCCAGGCGGAGGCCCCGGGGCTGGTGCGCAAGCGGGGCACGGTCTGCCTGTTCGCCTCCCTGCCGGTGGGCTCCAACCTCCTGTCCATGGACAGCCGCACCATCCACTACGGCGAAATCCGGGTAGTGGGCGCCAGCGATTCCACCGCCCGGCAGGTGCAGAAGGCGCTGGCCATCCTGGCCAAGCCCGGCTTCCCGAAAGAGAAGCTGGTCAGCCACCAGCTGGGCCTGCGGGATTTCGCCCGCGCCTTCCAGATGATGCTGGACCGCGACGGCCTGCGGATCGTGCTGCGGCCCTGAAGGCGGGCGCTACCCCCGGAGAAGGCGATCGCGCTGCTCACCGCTAGCTTGACCGCCAGGGCCAGCATGGTGCCGGCGGAAACTCCCCAGCCGGCTTGCAGCGCCTGGCCCGACATTTTTCCGGCTAGCAGCTCGCCGAGCACCGCTCCGGCGAAAATGCCCAGGATCGCGCCGAACGGGGGGAACAGGAACATGCCGACGACCATGCCGATGATGGAGCCCCAGATCCCGCCCTTGCCCGCGCCCCATTTCCTGGCCATGAGCACCGGGCAACACGCAGCTCACGATCCCGGCGGCCAGAAGCAGGAAGCCCAGGATCACCAGGGCGGTCATTAAGGGCGCAGATCAGGAAGCCGGTTTTTCAGACATTCCAGACTCTCCCGAACCCAGCGATCCGGATCGTCAACATGTCTCCCCGGTTCTCCCATCTCAATATCCACAACTGCCGGAACACCTGCTTTCCTGCAATTAGCCTCAATCCCCAGCTCCTGCAGTTTGCGGACATAGGCTGGGAAGTCCGCCCGGCCGCGGCCAATGATGCTATTGGTATGCTCGAACGTGTCGGTTTCGCTTATGTGGGCATGGAGAATCCGGCTGCCTATTTTTTCCAGAGCTTTCGGCGCTTCCCGGGTAATGCAAAGGTGGCCAATATCTATATTCGGGAACAGATTCGGCAGGTCGACTGCTTCCAGCATTTTCACTATTTCATTCAGATTGTTCAGTACGAAATAGACGTGAGGATCCAATTCCATTTCCACTATTATGCCCTTATCGCTGCACCAGTCCGCGAACTCGCGAACGGCTTCCACCGATAACAGCCAGGTCTGCTCGCGGCTGACGCCGGCCTCGTAGACCCCCGCTCCCCAACAGATCAACACCTGCCTGCCCCCCAGCTCCAGTTGAAAATCGGCGCAGGCCTTCATGTAGTCCTGGACCTTCGTCCTGATCTGGGCATCGGAACTGGCCACTTCCCGAGTGTTGATCATCAAGAGCTGCGAAGAGCGCAATCCCAAATCCTGAAAGAGCCGTACGATTTCCTGGCGATCCCCTCTGCTCATCGCCGTGGGGTCTCCGGAGCGCCAGGCGTTGAAGTCGATATAGGTAAATCCAAATTCCTTGGCCTTGCTCAACATTGTTCTGGCACCTACGTCCCCGGCCTCGTATACCATGGAATTAAGCGCCAGATGCACAGCGGTCTCCTCGGATCTTGCCGCGGTCGAGAGTTGCGATATGCCGGAAGGCTGGCGCCAGTCTCGCATACAATTCCCGATAAATATCGAAGGCCTTCGCGTATACAGCGGTCGTCTCCAGATCAGGCATTTCTTTACCGCAAGCCTTGATTCCCTCCGCCGCCTCGCTCACATCTTTCCAGAGGCCGACACCGACCCCGGCCAGCAGTCCTGCTCCAAGGGCGCTCGCGTCCTGACTGTTGTCCCTGGTAACGACTTCTGCGGCAAAAACATCCGCCATGATCTTGCGCCAAAGCCTGCTTTCCGCCCCGCCCCCTGACAGGATCACCTTTCGCTGACCCTTTTCCCGGCTGCCGATATGCAAAAAGACATCGTAAAGACTGAAAACCACCCCCTCCATGATGCTGCGCACGATATCGGCCTTTCCGCTCCGCAGGTTCAGGCCGATGAAGCAGCCGCGAGCGTGCGGATCCGTGTGCGGGCTGCGCTCGCCCTGCAGGTAGGGCAGAAAAAAGAGACCGCCGGCGGATGGGCTGGATTTCTCGGCTTCCCGGGCCAACAGCTCGAAGGCGTTGCCCGCGGCGGCCATCGCCTGGGCTTTTTCCTCAGCCCCCAAGGCCTCCAGGAACCACTTCAGGGAGTTGCCAGCGTTCAAGGTGACACCCATCGCCACCCACTTTTCCGGCAGGACATGGCAAAAAACCTGCGTTGTGGAATCGGGATTTCGCGGGCAAACCGGCATGGAGAGGGTGATATTTCCTCCTGTGCCGATCACCGCGAGCATTTCATCCTCCGCGGCGGCACCGGCGCCTATGGTCTGCACGACGGCATCGCCTCCTCCGGCAATTACCCTGGTATTCTCGGAAAGTCCCAGGTCTTGCGCCGCCAGCCTGCTGACGGTTCCTACCACCTCCGTAGCCTGGCAACAGGAAACCAGCCACTCTGCGGGGATGCCGAGGATGGACAGCAACTCCCCCGACCAGGCCCTGTGCCTGACGTCGAATAGCCCGGTGCCTGATGCATCCGAGAAATCAGTGCCCAAGGTTTCCGTGAGCTTGTAGCGGATGAAGTCCTTTGGCAGAAGCACCTTGTCGATCTTGGCGAACACCGCCGGTTCGTTATCCCGAAGCCAGAGTATTTTCCCGCCGGTATAGCCGGGAAGCATCGGATTGTTCGTGAGGGAAAGCAGCTTCTCCCTTCCTCCGACCAGACGGTAGATGTCCTGGCAATGCCTTCCAGCGCGCTGATCGTTCCACAGCATTGCCGGGCGAAGCACTTTCCGGTCCTTATCCAGAGCCACCAGGCCGTGCATCTGCCCGCTCAGCCCGATGGCCCGAATATCGTTCTTCTGCCTGTCAGCCACCAGGTGCTGAATCGAGCTCTTGACCGCCGCCCACCATATTTCCGGATCCTGCTCCGCCCAACCGACCTCGGGTATCGAGAATGGATAGTCGATTATTCTCTTCGCCAGAATTCTGCCCCTGCAATCGAGAAGCAGAGTCTTGCTGTTTGTCGTGCCGACGTCGATGGCCAGCACCATCTCCCCGTCCATACCTATATTTTCCGGCACGATTTTCGAATAATGAGGCTGTCTCGCAGCAGGATACGCTGGGGCGGAGCCCGGCGATGTTCGATGAGGTCGATCAGCAGCATGATGGAGTTTCTCCCCACTTCAAAGCTAGGTTGAGCGATCGTAGTGAGAGACATATACGAAGAAAGCGGTACTTCGTCATAGCCGATGATGGACACATCCTCGGGGACACGCAACCCGGCTTCTTCGACCGCTCGCCAGGCACCGAGGGCCATCAGATCGTTGGAGGCAAAGATCGCCGAAAAGGGGACCTTGCGGGACAAGAAGTCCTGAGTTTCTTTAAGCGCCCCCTCGTAGGTCGTATCGCCGTGAAGGACCAGCTCCTTCCGAACTTTCAGACCGTGCTCCTCCAGGCCTTTGGCGAAGCCCTCAAAGCGCGTGGAGGTGGTGCTGAAATGCGCCGGGCCGCAGATGAAGACGATGTCGCGATGGCCCAGGTTCAGCAGGTAGGTTGTAGCCTGATAGGCTCCCTCCACGTTGTCGGAAGAGACCAGGCAAATGTCTTCCCGATCCAGCGCGCGGTCCAGGAACACGAGAGGAAACTCCTTTTCGATGAGATCCAGCACGAGCGGATCGATTTCCGGCGCGAAGGGTATGTAGATCACCCCCTGTACGTTGCCATGGGCGATCCGGGAGAAGAACTGCTTTTCGGTCTGGAGGTTTTCATCGGAGTTGTAAATCAAGATGTCAGCGCCCGTGACCAGGGCGCTGTTGGAAATGCCTTTGAGCAACAGAGCATGGAAGGGATTGGCGATGTTGGGGAGAATTATCGCAATGCGGTAGGGTTCGCGGCCTTTTCTGCTGCCGATCGAAGACGGCTTGTATTCGTAGCCCAAATCCTTGATGGCTTTGTCCACGTCCCTCTTCAGGTGGGCTTTGACGAGGGCGTTGTTGTTAAGGACCCTGGACACCGTAGCCACGGATACATTCGCCCGGGCGGCAACCTCCTGTATGGTGATGGCCTTGTTCTTTTTTCTCATTACCTTCGACCTATGCCTTCTTCTCCCGGAACCTGTCAATCAGCACCGCGGCGATCACGACCGCCCCGATGATCACCCTCTCCCAGTAAGGAGAGATGTTCATCAACACGATTCCATTCGCCAACACGCCCATCAGAGTCGCTCCGATGATGGTGCCGATCATGGTCCCTTCCCCGCCGCTGAGGCTGGTTCCGCCCAGGATCGCGGCAGTGATGGATGGCAATAGCCAACTCGGTCCGATGGTCGGTTGACCGGCGTTCATCCTGCTCACGAACATCATCCCAACGAAGGCTGCCAGAAAGCCGGACAAGAGATAGACGCTGAATTTCACCTTCTTCACGTCAATCCCGGCCAGTCGGGCCGCAGACTCGTTGCCGCCGAGAGCATAGATGCTCCGTCCATAGGGCATCCGATTCAGCACAAAGGTCAACACCAGCGCGATCACCAGCATCGCGATCGCCGGCACAGGCACGAAGCCCAGCATGCCTTGCCCCAGCACTCTGTAGCTCTCCGGAATGCCCGTAACCGGATAGCCTCTGGTGACCACCAGCACTAATCCGGCAAACACCTCGCCCGCAGCAAGGGTCACAATGAAGGGATTCATTTTCAGGTAGGAAATCAACACTCCGTTGAGGCCTCCCAATCCCGCGCCCAGGAGCGTGGCCAGTAATGCGCACAGGTAAGGATCGAGTTTGGTGGACACCATGAGCAAGGAGCCGATGATGCTGCAAAGACCCGCCAGGGTACCGACAGACAAGTCGATTCCACCCGTCAACAGCACCAGCGTTTGGCCGAGGGCGATGGTCGCCACAAAGGCGATCTGCCGGACCACAATCCCGAGGTTGTAGGGAGTGAGGAATTTATCAGTACCCAGGGTAAGCAGCAGGCACAAAAGGATCAAAGCCAGCAGCACCCCGCCTTCCCGAAAACGGAGCAGAGGCAGCAGTCTTTCCTTTATTCCTGAGCGTCCAGCGGTTGCTACGTTAGGCATATCTTCAGGATCTCCTCTTGCGAAGTCTGCTTTGGATCAACCTCGCCCTTGAGCCTACCTTCATGCAATATGAGGATTCTATCCGCATTCTCGATGACCTCTTCAATCTCCGAGGAGATGAGAATGATGCCCAGCCCCTGATTCGCCAGATGTTTGAGAAGATTATGTATTTCCGCCTTGGCGTTTACGTCGATTCCCCTGGTGGGCTCATCGAGGATCACTATTTTCGAACCTATAAGCAGCCAGCGGGAGAGAATGACCTTCTGCTGATTGCCACCGCTGAGGTTGCTGATCTTTTCCCTCAGATCCTTGGTCTTGATGCTGAGCTTCTCCACGTACTCTCTGGCCAAGGCGGTTTCTTTCCTCTTGTTGATCCCCATTGCAGAGACGATCTGTCTCTGCATCGGCAGGGTCATGTTCTCGCATACTGTCAGCAGGGGGAAGACTCCAAGCCTTCTGCGCTCCTCGGGCAGATAGCCAATGCTGTTCTTGATGCCGACCTTCGGCGTTCTGGGAATGATTTTTTTCGACCCAACGTAGATATCGCCATGGCTGGCAATGGAATCGCCAAAGATGCACTTCACCAACTCCGTTCGTCCGGCCCCGACCAGCCCAGCGATGCCGAGAATCTCCCCCTCATGAAGCTCGAGATTGACATCATAGAACTCCCCCGCCCGGGTAAGGTTCTCCACCCGCAGCAGCGTCCGGCCGGCTCCACGCTGGTATTTTCGAGGCTCCTGACTCCTGGCAATTCCCTTTCCGACCATTTTTTCGATCATGTCGTGCACGCTGGCGGTTTTCGGGCTCAGCTCGGTGACTTTCTTGCCATCTCTGAGCACCGTCACCCGGTCAGCGATTTCTTTCATCTCTTCCAATCTGTGCGAGATATAGAAAGCCGCGCCGCCCTGCGACTTGAAGGTCCTGATAATCTTGAACAGGTTCTCGGTTTCCCTGATGGTGAGGCTCGCCGTCGGTTCATCGAGGATCAGCACCTTGGACTTGAAAGCGAACGCCCGGGCGATCTGTATCAGCTGCCGCTGAGCGGTCGGCAGGTCCTTGATCTTGTGTTTGGGATTGATGCTTTCGCCCATCCTCTCCAGCAGCGCGCTTGCTTCCCGTTCCGTCCTTTTCCAATCCACCATCAGTCCCCCGAGCGTCCTCGGTTCGATACCCAGGTATATGTTCTCCATGACCGAGAGCATCGGCACCAGATTGATTTCTTGGGGAACGATGGCGATCCCCATTCTCTGCGCGTCGATCGGGTTGTGCAGCACGACCTTCTTGGAGTCGATGAAAATATCGCCTTTATCCGGCTTGAGCAGGCCGATGAGAATGCTCATCAGGGTGCTCTTGCCCGCACCGTTCTCGCCGACGACCGCGTGAATCTCCCCTGCGGCGAGGGAGATGTCGACCTCGCTTAACGCTTGAACGCCGGGAAACCTCTTGCTGATTTGCACCGCTTCCAGGAACACGCCCAGACCCCCAGCAGATTTGCTACAGTTTCTTCAAAGCCTTGTTTCGAATCGCGACAGCCCGGATCGGGCTGGCATCCAACTCCGCTATCGGCAGCGGGAAGACGAAAACCGTATAGCCACCCCCCAGGAGGGCTTCGAGGTTGGTCAGCGACTCAATCATGGGGATGTTGGCCTTGAAAAGCTCCGTATGCACGGGCTGGTAGTCTGTTCCGGGAACCTCCATGTTGGCGGCATCACTCCCGAAGCAGGCAATCTTCTTGCCGATCAACCACAGAATGGCCTCTTCGGTTACGTACGGGGCTTCCTGCCAGCGACTGGTGCCGTAGAGCCTGTCCATGCCGGTACGTATGAAAACAAAATCGCCCTCGTGAATCTGGCGATCGTATTTCTTGATCTCCTCCAAATGGATCGCTTCCTTGTCCTTTTTTTCGCTGAAATCCATGACCAGGCAACTGCCTACCAGCTTATGGATGGGCACATCGGCGACTTTTACCCCCTCCCGCAGATGGTGATAGGGCGCCTCGATATGAGTCCCGATGTGCGTACTGAAGGTCACTTCGCTGGAAACATACCAGATGTCCTGGCGATGCTTCACATCCGGTTCAATGGTCGTGACATCGATGAGCTTGGTTTCGAGCTTGAAGAACTCCCTGTCCTTCACCACCCGCTGGCTCAGATCGACGATGTCTTCCTTGTTCATCAGCTTCTCCTCTGAAGAAAATGCCGTCACCCTTTGACCCGGGTGACGGCAGTTTCGTTTCAGTCTTTTACTTCAGGATCCCCCACTTAACCAGATCTTCCTTGGTGACGAGCATGGCCCCGGTTTCGTGAGCAACCGGAACAGTGTGATTTTGATTCAAGGCGACCATGTACTTCACGGACCAGTAGCCGATGTCCCACTGCCGTTGCGCATTGCCCATGTAGATCACCCCGTCCTTCATGAACTGGATCTGTTCGGGCATCAGCGAATCAGCAACGATCACAACCTTGCCGGCCAGCCCGGCGTTCTTGACTGCCCTGGGGGTGCCGATGCCATTGGCGGCGTTGTTGCAGTAGATGCCTTTCAGGTCGGGATGGGCCTGCAGGGCGCTCTCGGTAAGGTCCATGGACTTCTGGATGTCGTCGTTATCCGGGGCTTCGAAGACGATATCGATGTCCTTGTGGGTGGCCATGGCAGCCTTGAATCCCTTCACCCGGTTCACATGGTTGGGCGCGCCCAAGGAGCCGACCATGATCCCAACCTTGCCCTTGTTGCCGATCTTCTTGGCCATCACTTCCGCGCAGCGGTAGCCGTCATCATAGTCGCCGTTGTGCCCGACATAGAGAATTCTCTTGCTGTCGGGAGCGTCAGTATCGAAGGTGATGACGTTCAGCCCGGCCGCCACCGCGTCATTGAGCACCTGGGTGTTCGTGGCCGGATCGAGGCAGGCCACGGCCAGGCCATCGGGCCGGCTGCTGATGTTGGCTTCGATCTTCTTCACGTGCTCGTTGATGTCCGCCACCGCCGGCGAATCCCATTTCATCTCGACCTTGATGCCCTGTTTCTTGAGCTCGTCGATTGCCGCCTGCGCCCCAAGCTCTACGTCCTTGTACCAGGGATGGATCAGCTTGGCGATGAAGACGAACTTCAAGGTTTTAGTGACCGGCTTCAGCAGCTTCGCCTGGTCGAAATAGTAGCTCTGGGAGAAAACGCCGGCTGCCACAAAACCCAATACCATGACGGCAACCGCAATCTTCACGAAGGTCTTGTTCATCTTATTCCTTTCAATTTCTCTTGACGTCTGGTTCGCAAGTGCTCGGCTTGCCCGAGCGTTTCCGCTCTCCTGTCGTGATTTCGTCGCAGAACCGCTGGTTAGGTCATTGTAGTCCTCCTTCTGATTTTCGCAAGAAGTTGGCGGGCGGCCCCGGTTATGGCTTCTACGGAAATGCCCGCCTTGGCCCTGAGCTTCTGGTACTCGTCGGATTCCGTGAATATGTCGGGTATCCCGATCCGCACCACCGGCTTGCATAGGGCAGCGGCGTACGTCTCGGATACGATGCTCCCCAGCCCACCGAAAATGCTGTGATCCTCGATGGTTATCGCGGCGCCTGTATCCTCGCCGTGCTTGATGATTTCCTCGTCAGCCAGAGGCTTCAGGCAGGGCACGTCCACCACCCTCGCTGCGATGCCTTCACGGCCCAGGGCGTCTCTCGCCGCCATGGCCATATGGACCAGGTCCCCGGTGGCAAAAAGCGTGAGGTCCTGGCCATCCGCCAGGCGCTCCGTCTGGCCTACCTTGAACCGGTAGTCTCCGGCATGAATCGTCGGGACCGTTGCCCTGGTGAGCCGCAGATAGACAGGCCCGTCCAGTCCGGCCATGACGGGGAGCATGGCCCTGACTTCGACGCCGTCGCAGGGACTCAGGATGGTCATGTATGGCAAAGCCCGCAGCGCGGCGATGTCCTCCAGGGTGTGATGGCTCGGACCCGTATATCCCATGGACTGGCCGGCGGCATGGGCGACGATCTTGACGTTGGCCCGGTTGTAGCACACCGACTGGCGGATCATGTCCAGCCCTCGGGTGGCGGCGAAAACGGCGAAGGTATTGCAGAACGGGATCTTCCCGCACAGAGCCAGGCCCGCCCCAACGGTGGGAAGACTCTGTTCGGCGACCCCAAGGTCGAAGCTGCGTTCAGGAAATGCCTTGCGGAACTCCTCCGTGCGGCAGGAATCGGCGATATCCGCGTCCAGCACGATGACCCTGTCGTTGTGCTTGCCGAGCTCCACCAGCGCAGCACCGTAGGCTGCGGTCAACTCTTCGCTAGGCGCTTTCATGCCGTATCTCTTTTTCCGATCCGTCCAGCGCCGCCAGCGCTTCCTCGTAGTGCTTCTTTTCGAGCTGGAAATTGGACCTGGTATCCGTGCCTTCCGCCCAGGGGATTCCCTTGCCCTTCACCGTGTGGCAGAGCAGGACCGAAGGCTTCCCCTTCGTCGATTCGGCGCGGCTCAAAGCCGCAGAAAGGGACAGGTAGTCATGCCCGTCGCATTCGTAGGTCGCCCAATTGAAGGCTTCCCACTTCTCAAGCAGCGGCTCGACGTCGTTCCTGTTTTTCATGGAGCCGTAGGAGGACTTCTTGTTCCAATCCACGATGGCGATCAGGCGGTCCAGGCCCAGGTTCGAAGCGATCAGAGCCGCTTCCCAAATGGAGCCTTCGTTGCATTCCCCGTCGCTGAGACAAGCGTAGACCCTGCAATTCCCCTGGTCGATTTTCGAGCTCAAGGCCATGCCGCAGGCGACCGGAAATCCCTGCCCCAGGGATCCGGTGCTGCAGTCGACCCCTGGCGTTTTGTTGCGATCCGGATGCCCCTGCAGTCGGCTGCCAAGGGTTCGGAAGGACGCAAACTCGCCGATCCCGAAGAAGCCCGCAAAGGCCAGAGCCGCATACAAGGCGGGAGCCGCGTGGCCCTTGCTCAGTACGAATCGGTCACGCTCTTCCCATTCCGGCTTCTGCGGATCAAGCCGCAGCCAACGGTCGTAGAGCAGCACGAGAATCTCGACGATGCTCAGCATCGCCCCGTAGTGCAGCCGGATGCCCTTCTCGAAACCCAGATTCAACAGGAAGCGCCGGACCGCAATCGCCCTCAGCTTCAATTCCTGCAGTGCTTTGGCGTCCTGACTCCGGTCCAAAGGCGTTTTAGCAGGATTCGTCTGCATGCTGAAAAGACAACCACACGCCAGATCAAATGTCAAGCAAATTTTGTAATTATTTCTTTCTTACAGCAATTATTGTAATTTTTACAGCACCGTTCTTTCGCTGCTGCTTCTATTGTTTGCCTCAGCCAATTCCACTATCGTGAGGACAGCTATGGGCGCAGCCAATCCAGGGGTCCTGGCAATCGATCAAAGCACATCCGCTACAAAGGCCATCCTATTCAACGACGTAGGTCGGCCGATTCATCGCGTTACCATCAAGCACCGCCAGTATTACCCGGGACCAGGCCGCATCGAGCACGACGCGCTGGAGATACTGCAGAATGTTCAGGAGGCGATCCAGCAGGTTCTCCGCGAGAGGGGAAACACGATCGTCCCGGCGGCCCTGGCGATCACCAATCAGAGGGAAACCGTGGTTGCCTGGGACGGCCCCTCGGGTCTTCCCTTCGGCCGGGCCATCGTCTGGCAGGATCAGCGGGGAACATCGCTTTGCGAGCGCTTGCGCCAGGACAGGATAGACGGCATCATCCGGGAAAAAACCGGGCTGTTCCTGGATTCCTACTTCTCAGCCAGCAAGCTGGCGACTCTCGTTCGCGAAAATGAGGAAGCCGCCTCTGCCTTGAAAGCCGGAAGGCTCATGGCGGGGACCATCGACAGCTGGCTCATCTGGAATCTAACAGAGCGACAAGTCTTCCGCACCGATTACTCCAACGCCAGCAGGACAATGCTCTTCAACATTTTCAACTTGAGCTGGGATCCGGAGCTCATCGAGATCTTCGGCCTCAAAGGGCTCCGCTTGCCTGAGCCACAATGCTCTGACGCAAGCTTCGGGAACGCGAAGCTCGTCCCGCTTGGCGGCCGGCTTCCCATCGCCGGGGTGATGGGCGACTCGCACGCAGCCTTATTCGGTCACTGCGGTTGGAGCAAGGGAGATATCAAGGCTACCTACGGCACCGGCACGTCCATCATGATGAACGCCGGCGAGTCTCCCCTACCTCCCGCGGCGGGGATCGTGGTTTCTTTGGGGTGGGGCTTTCAGGAAAAGCCCGTCTATGTATACGAAGGCAATATCCATTCCACGGGCGATACCATCAGCTGGCTGAAGGACAACATCGGCCTTTTCGATTCCTATGAACAAGCGGAGAGCTTGGCGGCTGAGCTTCCCGACAACGACGGAGTGTACCTCGTGCCTGCGTTTGCCGGGCTAGGCGCCCCCTACTGGGTGCATGGCATCGGAGCCCTGATCACCGGCCTGAGAAGGAGCTGCACACGCAGTCATCTGATTCGAGCGGGGATGGAATCCATTGCCTATCAGGTCCGGGATCTCGTGGAGACGATGCGCGCTCCGGTCTCGCCGCTTGCCTGCCTGCATGCAGACGGCGGGGCCATACGAAACAGGTTCCTCATGCAATTCCAGGCAGATATGCTGGGAGTGCCCGTCATCGCTTCCGGCATCGAAGAGCTTTCAGCTTTGGGCGCAGCCATGATGGCGGGAGTATCCACGGGTGTCTTCGCAGATCTGCAGGCGATTGCCGCCTGGCCTGTAGAGTTTTCGGAATATCGACCTGCCATTGAGCCGACAAAACGCAAGAGTCTCCTCGAGGGTTGGGAAGCCGCCTTACGACAGGCGTTCGCCGGCAGGCTCAGCGCGCCTCGTTGAACTCCACCCCGGGCGAGGGGTCAAGCGTGATCAGACCCACCAACAGGTCCTGCTGGTTCATGGGGGAGAGGCTTCCGGAATAGCGGCCGGCTGCCAGCTCGATGCGTTCACCACCGGTGACGCGCAGCCAGGACTGTCACCCACAGCCCCGGCCGGTGAAGGAGAAATGCACCGTCCGGGCCGGGCCCCCCGCCTCGGGCTGGAGGGCGAGCTCGAGCCGGATTTCCCGCTCCGATTCGCCGCGTACCAGAAGGCGGACCTGGTAGCTTCCGGGCTCGCGGATGTCGACGGCGAAGCGGACCACGGCGGAATTGGCCGGGTCGGCCGCGAGCTGTTCCTTCTCGACCCACACGGTCTGGGCGCCGGCCGCCACCTCCGCGAAGCACAGGGCCGCCAGCGCCAGTGTCAGGATTCGTCGCATGTCTTACCCCACCAGTAGATTCTGCAGCAGCGCCTTGTCCAGCTCCCCGGCCTGCAGCGGCTCGCGCCCGGAAGGCTTGCCCAGCCCGGATAGGAAAGCAGCCCGCGGCAGGGGGATGAACAGCTCGGCCTGGCCGGGCTGCGCCCCGGCAGCCAGCCCCCAGCGCACGGCCGCCTTCCCATCGGCGGACAGGCCGGCATCCAACAGCAGGTCGTGCTGCGCCTCCGGGCCCGCACCCTTGCGGCCCAACGCCGCCAGCAGGTGCGCCGCGTTGCGGGAGTTCCAGTAGAGGGTGATGCGGACCTCGGGGCCGGCCGCCTTCAAGGTCGCCAGCACCTTCCGTTCGACGCCCTTGCCCGCCTCCGCCAGAAGCTGCTCGGGATTGACCAGCACGGTCACGGGCCCAACAGACGCGACGGCGCCTTTCAGCCCCTCGGCCAGCAAGGCCGGATCCGGCAGGATCCGCTCGAAGAAGCGCTCGTAGACCTCTTCGGTCTCCCCATAGTACCACAACCGGGCCTGTCCGCGCCGCTGCAGAGCCAGGCAGTCGGTGAAGGCCACGTTGTTGGCCCGGTCCAGGCCGCCGGCGATCAGGATGCGCGGCACGCCGTTGGCCCCGGGTGCAGTGACGGCCGCCCCTGCCGGTCTGCGAAGCAGGTCCACCCAGCCCGGCTCCAGGCCGGCCAGGCCTTCGGCCTGCACGGGGATGCCTCGACCGGCGGCGAAGGCCAGGAAGCGGTCCAGGACCTCGGCGGCCAGCACCGGGGACAGGCGCAGGAGGGGCTGGCGGGCCTTGCCCAGAGCCGCTTCCAGGCGCGCCCGCGCCTCGGCGGTCTGCAGCGGCTTGCCGCCGGCGCTCGGTGCCGGCTCACCGCCCCGGCCCGCGGCCTGCAGCAGCTTGACCAGGCCGAAGCGGCCCTTCTCGCACAGCAGTCCGCCACCAGCGGCCCCGGAAGCCGCGGTGCCCCCCGCCCCCTCCAGGGTGCGCTCTTTCACGCGCACCAGCAGGCCGCCGTGGGTGCGCAGCTCCACGGGACAGCTCACCGAGCACAGGGAGCAGAAGCCCTCCTGGATCGCTTCGGTCAAAGGCACAGTCTTGCCGTCGGGGATCTTCTCCGTGAGCGCCCCCACCGGGCAGGCGGAGACGCACTGCCCGCAGTTGATGCACAGCGGGTCCTCGCCGAAGCTCACCCCGAAAGTGGGTACGACCAGGGACTGGAAGCCGCGGCGCACGTAGCCCAGCACGCCCAGGCCCTGCACCTCCAGGCAGATGCGGATGCAGCGCCCGCAGAGCACGCACTTGGCCGGGTCGCGCCGGATGAAGGGGTGGCTCTCGTCGATGGGGTGCTTCTGGATTTCCCCCTCGTAGTGCCGGGGGTTGGCCCCGTACTCCTGGGCGTACTCTTTCAGGCGGCACTCGTGCACGTCCTGGCAGCCGCACTCCAGGCAGCGGCGGGCCTCGGCCCGGGCCTGCTCCGCGCTGAAGCCCTGCTCGATCTCCTCGAAGCTCTTCACGCGCGCGGAGGCCTCGGTCATGGGCATGGCCTGGCGGGCCACGCGCGGCTCCTGCTGGAACTCCGCCTCGGTGGGCTTGCCGAAATCCTCCTTCTTGCTGAGGAACTCCACCGGGCGGCGGTAGTCCCCGCCTGCCAGCCAGGCCAGGATCGCGCGGGCCGCGTGCTTTCCTCCGGCGATGGCCCGGATGGCGATGTCCGCCCCGGTGGCCAGGTCCCCCGCGGCAAACACCCCGGGTACGCCCGTGCGCCCGGTCTCCTCGTCGCACTTCAGAAAGCCGCGCTCGTCCAGCAGGCCGGCGGTCTTGGCCAGGGCGGAGGTATCCGCGTATTGCCCGATGGCGCTGATCACCGTGTCCACTTCGATCTCGAAATCGCTGCCCTCCAGGGGCACTGGGCGGCGGCGCCCCGAGGAGTCCGGCTCTCCCAGCTGCATCTTGATCAGCCGCAGCGCCTTCAGGCCCTTGCCCTTCTCCTGGATCAGCATGGG
>Ga0154738_1074_pt14 | contig 15496 bp, 13 predicted proteins | sample Rifle2008BG16ft_FD_105746 | JGI IMG/M metagenome (GOLD analysis project Ga0154738, IMG submission 105746) | Spirochaetes bacterium RBG_16_67_19 | reverse complement strand
GCCCTCCCCGATCCGATCGATGGGTCTGACCGCAGCCTGCTTCACATAGGGAATGAAAAAGGCTCCCTTGTCGAAACCCATTCTGTGCATGCCATCATGGACCTGCGCCGCCTCTGCGCCTGTGAGGGGCTGGTTCTTGATGACGATCGCCGGCTTCATGTCGGAGCCGACCGTGTAGATATGATTCAATGCTTCCGCCTCGGTGCTGCCCCGTTTTCCCAAGGCCGCGGCGGCCAAAGAAACAATCCGATAGAGCTCCGCGTTATTGTGAACCACGATTATTATCCGGCCTTGCGCCGTGAGGCGGCTCAAGTAGTCATCGAAGGCCTCTACGGTGAAAAGATAGTTCTCGGTCAGGGCATAGCCTTCGACGCTGCGCGAGCTTCGGATCACCGGGATGGAGAGCATGATCAGGTCGAAGCGCTGGTCTGTTTTGCGTACAAAATTCCTTCCCTCCTCGATTACCACCTGGACGTTGGGATTGCTCGAATAGATGCCGCCGCTATAGTCCTGATAATCTCTCACGATCTTGACGACATCGGGGTTTACTTCTACGGCGGTGATCGCCTTGACCCCGCCGAGAATCGCCACGACTACGTCCCGGCCGCCGCCGGGTCCGATGATCAAGGCGTTCCTTTTTTCCTCGTCGCTGATAAAGAAGAACGGGAAGAACTCGCCGAAATGCATGGTCAAGTGGGCCGTTTCTTCCGGGCTTTTCAGAATGGCATTGAGGTTGTACATCGTGGAAGGGGCTGCGCCGTCCACGAAGAGAGTCATTTCGTTGGGGAAGAGCTCGCTTTTCACCAGGTCGGTTCGGCCGAATGAGCTCCAACGGCTTTCCACGATTTCAGCCTTGTACTCAGGGTTGCTGAGCATGCTGTACATTTCTTTGTACTGGTCATTGGTTACCGGGACGATGAACTTTATCTTTGAGCCCGTGATCGCGGCGAAAGACGCGGTCACGAGGAGGAAGGCGCCCAACGTAAGCGCTGGAAACTTAGCACTGGAGAAACCCAGTAGAAGCGCACCGAGCGCTGCCGCGGAGGCGGCGAAGAACGCCGCGTTCACCCCGCCGAAAACGTCGAGGAGCGGCACGATGGTCAGCGCTCCCAGGGCCGCTCCCAGCAAATCCGCCCCATAGAGGAGGGGACTCTTGTCCGCGAACTGCTGGAAGATGCCGGAGACGGCGAACCCCGCCGCTGCGAACGGCAGAACAGCCAGCACCAAATAGATCCAGAAGCCTCTGGAGGTGACCTGCGGCAAGGTGATGATCAACAGGACGGAGACAACGATCAGGAGCGGAAACAGGATGGCCCCAACTCGCGAAGCGGACGATATCCGCAGCCCGCGCCATCGTTTCAGCAGCATGGCGCCCACCCCGAGACCTAGAAGTGCTGCGGACACAATCGCGAAAACGAAATGGTAGCTCAGCATCACGGAGAAGATTCGCGTGAGGGCGACCTCGAAGGTCAGCACGGCGTAAGTGATAAGAAACACGGATGGCAGGGCCAACCAGATGCTGCTGTGCGACGGTGCCTTTGGTATTTTCATTCCACGATCAGCTTTCCACGGAACATGCCCATCTGGCAGTGAAACTCGTACTCCCCCGGCTTTTCCGGAAGAAACTCGATGGGTACCACCTCGCCTTGGGGCAACATGGCGGACTTATGGAAGTCGGGCAGAAGGACCATTTCCGAGCAGGAGGCCGTCTCCTCTCGGCGGAACGTCAACCGCACGGGCCTGCCGTGCTCTACGACGATCAGGTCGGGCGTGTAGCCACCTCGGACCACGACCATCGCCTCTTGCATCCCCGAGGCCGCCACGGCAGCCCTCGAGGCTTTACGCTTCCCGAGCCAGAAAAACCAGACGACGAAAGCGATAGCCCCCAGGCCGCCCAGGGTTACGATGATCCGATCCATGCTCATTTGCTCGCTCCTTTCGCTTTCCACAGCTTCAGGCGGTTCGCGTTGCTGATGACGGTCACCGAGCTGAAAGACATCGCGGCAGCCGCCAAGAGCGGCGAAAGCAGGATGCCGAAAAAAGGGTAGAGAAGGCCCATCGCGATCGGGATGCCGAGGGTGTTGTACAGGAACGCGCCGAGGAGGTTCTGGTACACATTCCTCATCGTTGCCCGGCTGATCTGGATGGCGGTGACCACTCCCTGGAGGCTTCCCTTGATGAGGGTGATGTCGCTGGCTTCGATCGCTACATCAGTCCCGGTGCCGATCGCGAAGCCGACATCCGACTGCGCTAAAGCCGGAGCGTCGTTGATTCCATCCCCGACCATCCCCACCTTTTTTCCTTCCTGCTGCAGCCTCTGTACGTTGCGTGCCTTGTCCTGGGGCAGCACCTCGGCGAGCACCCGTTCGATGCCCACCTGTTTGGCCACCGCCCGCGCCGTCCTCTCGTTGTCGCCGGTGATCATCACCACTTCGATTCCCATCCGCCGCAGAGCTCCGATCGCCTGGGCGGAGTCTTGCTTCACGGTATCGGCTACGGCGAGCAGACCTGCCGGCGCTCCATCCAGGGCCACATACAGCGGGGTCTTCCCTTCATCCGCGAAGCGCAGCGCCTGCGATTCGAGGGTTCCCACGGCGATCTGTTTCTGCTTCATCAGGCGCAGATTGCCCAGCAGCAGGCTCCGACCCTCCACGGATGCCTCCACGCCATAACCGGGGATGGCGTTGAAGCTCTCGGTGGAGGGGATCTGGATCCCACGTGACTGGGCGGCTTCGACGATCGCCGCGGCCAGGGGGTGCTCCGAGCCTTTCTCGACGGCTGCCGTAAGCCGCAATAGTTCCGGTTCCTCGATGCCGACAGCCCGCATGTCCGTGAGAGCGGGTTTGCCGTAGGTGATTGTGCCCGTCTTGTCCAGTATGATGGTTTTCAGTTCCTTGGCCGTTTGCAGCGACTCCCCGCCGCGGATGAGGATTCCGTTCACCGCCCCCAGACCGATTCCCGTGGTCAGCGACATCGGTGTAGCCATGCCCAGAGCGCAGGGGCAGGCGATGATCAGCGTGGTCACCGCGATGATCAGCGCGTAGACCAGCGGCGGCTGGGGTCCGAAGTTGTACCAGATGATGAATCCGGATATTGCCAGGATGATCACCGCTGGAGTGAAGTAGCTGGATACCACGTCCACGATGCGCTGGATGGGGACCTTGGTCGCCTGAGCATCTTTGACCATGCGGATGATATTCGACAGCGCCGTATCCTTACCCACCTTCGTGGCCCGGAACTGAAAGGATCCGGTTTTGTTTATCGTGGCCCCGATCACCTCGTCTCCTGGCCTTTTTTCCACGGGGAGGCTCTCGCCGGTGATCATCGATTCATCAACCGCCGAGCTCCCTGCCGCCACCACCCCGTCGACTGGCAGTTTTTCGCCGGGCCGCATGATAATGGTGTCTCCGACCCGCACTTCCTCGACCGGGATATCCACCTCCTGGCCGCCTCGGATCACCCGCGCGGTCTTGGGTTGCAGCCCGATCAGCTTCTTGATCGCCTCGCTCGTCCGGCCCTTGGCCTTCACCTCCAGGGCGAGTCCCAAGACCACCAGGGCGGTGACCACGATGGTGACGTCGTAATACACTTCAGCCATTCCCGCTGAAGGGAAAACCTTGGGAAACAAAACAGCAATGGTGGAATAAATCCAGGCCACGCCTGTGCCTAAAGCGATCAGGGTGTGCATGTTGGCCGTGCGGTGCTTTAGGGACTCCCACATGGCCGAGAAGAACTGGCTGCCGCTATAGAAAATAACCGCCAGCGAGGCTACGCCCATTGCCATCCAGAGGTATCGTAAGTTCATGCTCCCCCTGGGGAGCAAATCGCGAAGAAAAGGAAAGAGTTGAGGAAAGGAGAAGATCATCGAGAAGATGCCAAAGGCCGCCGCGAACCACCACTTGCGCATGAGTGTGCGATATTCCGTTTCCGCGTCGTCCCGCTCCCGACGCGCCTCTTCGGGGCTATCCCCCGAAGCAGGCTCTGCGCGGTACAGACCCAGGGAATCGACGGCGTGCTCCAGGAGGTCCAAGTCCGCAACCCCCACGCAGTACTCGATGACCGCTTCGGAGGTGGCAGGATTGAACATCGCGGCCTCTACTCTGGCCACATTCCTCAAGCACTCCTCGATCTGACTTATGCAGCCCGCGCAATAGATCCCCCGAATCCGCAGGCGCAGGCTGTTGGTGCCCGTTTCGAAGCCTGCCGCTCGAACCGCCTGGTATAGCCTTGCGGCGCCAGTTTGTTCTGTGTGATACCAAATCGCGAGATTCCTTGTGGTTGCGTTGAAGAGCACCCGGCGTACTCCCTTTGCTCCCCGAATCGCCCCTTCCAAAGAGACGCCGTTTTTCCCGGCGGGAGTTTGGTAGATCGGTATGTCGATTCGCACTACCTTGGCATCCGGGTCGATACCTGTGGTTGCGGAAAATGCGAAATCGATTGTCTTCGCAGGATTTGTCATCGCGCCCTCCGGGATCTCAGGTGCATTCCGCAAACGGGATCTACAAGCATTAGCTTTATTCCCAGGTAGACTTCAGAGGCGACTCTGCCTTCTGAGTCATCGGCCCTCAGGAGGGTGATTTCAGTGTTATTGCCATCACCGCGTACCACCATCGTTGCCGAGTCCTTGCCGCAGCGGACCTGCAGCACGAGGTACTGGCCTGACCCATGGAGAGCGCCGGATGCCGCTCTGCCTTTTTCTAAAGAACGACGGGCTTCTTGAAGATCAAATGTGCGGCGAACCGAGAGACCCCTGCTGCTCAGTCGGCGGGTCATGTTGCGGGTAAGCTCACGCCAGGGGATGGCCAGGATCAGCCGGTCTCTCATTTGGTTCCTCTACCCGCTAACATAGCCTGCACGCACCGCAGCGGTGCAGCGCCATTTTGCTGAGCAAGGCATAGGCAATTCTGCCTATTGGCGAGAGTTGGATCTTATTTCGGCAAAGGAAGGCAGATGGTCACACGCGCTCCCTTCCCAGGAGCAGAGTGCACTTCAACGCGAGCATCGATGTACTGCGCCCTCTCGCGCATGCCGATCAGGCCGAAATGCCCCGAACGAGAAAGCTCAGCTGGTTCAGGTGGCGGAGTGAATCCCGACCCATCGTCTTTCACGATCACCTGAAGCCCCTCTTTGCCATAACGCAGGACGATCCAGGCGTGGCGCGCTGCCGCGTGCCGCGCGATATTGGCAAGCGCCTCCTGAACTATCCGATAGATGGCCAGCTCCGCATCGTGGGATAACCGCCGCAGCCTACCCACGACCCGCATGACTATAGGGATTCCGAGCGACGAACCCACATCTTGCGATAGAGCTTCCAATGCGGGCATAAGGCCGAGGTCTTCTAGATATGCAGGCCGCAGCGCGCGTGAAAGGCGCCGGACTCTTTGGATCACCTCTTGAGCAGCTTGATGGATTTCCTGCAACCCCGTGATCTTCGGTCTTTTTCCCCTGCCAGGCGACCTGGCCAGCAGCTGGATCTTCTGGTCCAGGGCAATGAGATCCTGAATGGTTTCGTCGTGCAGGTCTTGAGACAGCCGCCGCCGTTCTTCCTCCTGAGCGACAGTCACCTCGCCGATATATCGCCGGAGCGATTGCTGGGCATGGTGAATGCGCCGGGCCATCACCGCCATGCTGTTCTGCAAGTCCCTTACCTCCTGGACGCCACCCACCTTCACATTGATAGCTTCAAAATCGCCAGCAGCGAGCTTGAGCGACACCTGCTGAAGCCGGCGAAGCGGCAGAACGATCCGCCTGGAGGCAAACCACAGCCCGAACAGCGAGATGGCCAAAGCCAGCCCCAGGGCCAGAGGAAACGAGAGCGAAAGCCTTAGCAAAGGGCTGGCCACGCTGTGCCAGGGCTCCTCTATCAAGAGGACCCATCCTGCATACGAAATTGGACTGAAAGCCAAGACGTGTTCTTCGCCTTTCGCAGAGTTTACAAGGGAGGAGCCGGATTTCCCTTCCATGGCTGCACGAATCCCGGCATGATCTCTGTAATCCGGCTCCAATGGCAGGGCACCGATGTTCGCCAGAACGCCTGCTTGCGGATCCACGATCACCGCACTGGCTCTCATCGGGGGCGAATCCAGGTCGGGAAGAGCGAATAAGAGCAGTTCCTTAGCAGAGAAAAAACCCATAACGAGCAGCGACCCACCCGCTGGGACGGCGGTCGTAATCAACCCTCCATCAACCATGAACACGGAATGGCTGCTTTCCGCTTCGCTCTTCAAAGAGGCCAGAGCGCGCCTGAACAAGGGGGAGCCTATTAGCGATGGGGATAGTGAGCCTGCAAGGATCTTGCCGTTTCGACTCACCACCGCAAGGCCTTCGTCGAAACTGTGGGCAATCGGCTCGCCTTCCTTGATCACCTCCTGGGCTGCTATCCCGTCTTCCAGCCGAAGCGCTAGATCGCGGACCGCGATCCTCCGGTGAAGCAGAAGCTCGGACATGGCAGCGGCAGCCGCGCGAGCGGAGCGCGCGTCACGCTCAGCCACGAGTCCGCGCATGGCATTCTCATGGACAGAAATCGCGGCGACTGCGAAGCCGAATAACAGGATACTGAAAGGAAGAAGGATAGAAGTAAAGAGACGAAGCAGCAGACCGCCGAGGAACGGCTTCACTCGTCAGGCTCGCCACCCTGGAGGGTGGTAAGCCAACCCAAGGAAATAGCGCGCATTACCGCTTGCGTGCGACTCTCCGCGCCCAGTTTGTCAAAGATTTTCGCCAAATGACCCTGAACGGTACGCGGGCTGATCTGAAGCGCAGATCCGATAGCCTTATTGGTGTGCCCCTGCGAGACGAGGGCAAGGATCTCGCGCTCGCGGGCTGACGGTCCTTGCTGCTGAGAGGAGCTTTGGGCGCCGCTTAGACTCTTGAGCACTTTCCGGGCGATTTCCGGATCAAGGGCGGATTTCCCGGCATGGACCTTCCTCACCGCGAGGACGATATCCTCCGCGTCCGCGCTTTTCAGCACGTACCCATTGGCCCCGGCCTGAAGTACGGCGAGGACAAAGGGATCATCGTCAAAAGCAGAAAGCACGAGCACCGCGGTCTTGGGGGCGTTCGCCCGAATCCATCGCGTGGCATCGATGCCACTGGACCTCGGCATCCTCACGTCCAGCACGGCTACGTCCGGCCTGGCCGCAGCGATCGCCTCGATCGCCTGCTGACCATCATTAGCCTCTGCCACGATTTTGATGTCCGGTGCGGTCTCCAGGATCTTGCGGATGCCGGCGCGGACGACCGAGTGATCGTCGGCAAGCACAACGCGAATCGGGGAAGCAGAGGGCGAGGACCGTGAACGTTTCATTTTCATCTGCCTACCGGCGACATATAGCAATAAGGTATCCACTTTCTGCAGGCAAGGCTACGCAGAGCCCTCCCCGCCATAGGCCAAAGTGCCTATGCCAGTACCCGCATAACAGCGCTCCCTCTCGGATCCGGAAGCATTCTATAGTCAAGTCCATGAGTGAATACGCTGCGGTGCTGCAAGAGGCCGGCGCGCCGGCGTGGAGCGGCGGGCCCGCAAAACTGCCGGCCCCGGGCGAGCCTTTGACAGAAGCAATCGCGAGGAAGGTCGCCTTCGAGCTAACCAGGATGCAGGAAGCCCTGGGATGGCATGCAGACTCCAACACATTCCAGGCGGTACAAACATGGGTCCACTCGGCGCTGCAACGCATCGGAGAACTATCGGCCTTGGGGTTCATTCAGCCTGCAGGCATTGCGGGGCCTCATGAGCGGGCCGCCCGGCCCTTGCGGCTAGGAGTCTTTCCGATCGCCGCAAACCCGCTGCACTGGGCCCATCTCATGAGCGGGTTGGCCGCGATGGAGCGATTCTGTCTGGACAAGGTCCTGTTTGTGATCGCCGGGAGCGATCCTCGAAAGCCCGAGCTGGCCTCTGCGGTCCTTCGCCACCAGGTCGCACAACAGGTGCTCCGGATTTTCCACCCGCTCTTCGAGTATTCTCCCATCGCTCTAGGCAGCTCGCTACCGGGGGAGGTAAACATTTTCCGGATCATGTCCTCCCACGGCGCCCGGCCGCTGCATGCCTTTTACCTGGCTGGGAGCGACCACTGCCACCGTTTCACGCCTCAGAGCGGGCATCCCGACACCATCCAGAGGCTGGAAGAGGGGGTGCGCAATGCCATTCACGGCTTCGACCCCCGGACTCGCTGGCTGTCTGTCGTTTTCCTGGACCGGGGAGACTGCAGCGAATCGCTCGCAAGCTTCCTCGACGTTCGCTGGATCGAGCAAATGCCGCTGAAAACCTCTTCTACCAGAATACGCGGTGCCCTGAGCGGGCGGGAGCCGTTGTGCGAACTGGTGGCATTACCATTCACCGCCTACTGCCTGCTGTGCACGCAGGGAACCTATCAAATGCAGCAAGAGAAAGCGGGCGGCCTCGCGGAGGAATCATGAAAAGAATTGCAGTTTCAGCGCCGTGGCTTTCGCCACGCGCAGTGATCATCGTCTTGGGAGTCGCGGTCGCCGCCGCAGGCACCCTGACCCTCATCGCGCACAAGGCTCACCTGTCCCGCCTGCTGCCTCTGCTTCCTTACGCCGCATTTCTGCTTTGCCCCCTTATGCACGTCTTCATGCACGGAGGACATGGCGGGCATGGCGCTCACGGCGGCCAGGGAGCCCAGCCTCCCGGGGATGATACGAAAGATGCGCAGTGACCGGCGTTGACATCACCAGACCAGTCTTCGTGCTTTCTATGCAATTGGAAAGGGGAATGCCATGATGTTCACTATCAGGGAGGCGTGGACGGCAGTCCACGGCACTATGATGGGTTTCGGGTTCATCATGTTCTATACTGGGACCCTCGCCCTGTTATTCACCTTGAGATCCAGGCTCCTGACACCGGAGGGTGTGCAGCGCAATGTCGCCCTGCTCAAGACAGCTACAGCGATCGTGGCCGTGCTGTCCTGGGTGGCGGTTTTCATCGGAACCTACGTCTCCTATCCCTGGTATCGCGCTGCGCCGCCTGCGGGCACAACAGAGTTGACCATGTATGCGCGATCCTTTCTTCTGGCAAACGCGGGCAAAGAAGCCTGGCACACCTTTGGCATGGAATGGAAGGAGCACGTGGCCTGGATATCGCCCATTCTGGCTACAGCGGCGGCGGCAGTGGTCTGGAGGTACGGCAGAGGCCTGAAGGATTCCCTGGTCCTGAATTGGACCGTGGTAGTCACCACGCTGGTCTCCTTTGCGGCGGCGGCAGTGGCAGGGGTTCTTGGCGCCTTCATCACCAAGACGGCGCCGGTGATATAGAATCGAGGAGAACTTTCATGACAGAGACAAGCGAGCTAAAGAGACCGAGAGGCGCGGCCGCGGCAGCCTTTCTCTCAGCGGGCATAGGCGCCGCGGTGCTGGGCCTGGCCACGGTCGGAGCGGAGTTCAGTCAGGCCCTGGGAGGGGCGCTGGTGTGGTTCAAGGCCGTCGGGCCGCTGAGCGGAAAGACATCCGTGGCCCTGATCGCCTGGGTGGTGAGCTGGGTCATTCTCGGGCGGGCGTGGAAGGGCAAAGAACCGAACTTCGCCGGGGTGCTGGTGATCTCCGGCTTGCTCGTGCTCGTAGGCTTTATGTTCACCTTCCCGCCGGTCTTCCAGATGTTCGCCCCTCACTGAAGCCACCCCTCAGCCCACGAGCCACCGGGGACGAAGACTGCGCCTTCTGGAGACAAAAGCCGGCGCCGGAGGGCCGCGTCTATATCACATGAAGATGTGCGCCTGGATTCTCCCAGCAGCGCCGATGCAGGAAGCCGCGCGGGATCGACGCAGCCTTTTCTCGGCCTAGTTCTCCAGGATCGTGATCTCCACGCGGCGGTTGACGCGCCGGCCTTCCTCCGTGGCGTTGTCGGCCAGCGGCTTGCCGTAGCCGTAGCCGCGGGAGGTGAGCTGGGAGGCGCGCGCGGCGCCGATGGACAGCAGGTAGTCGGCCACGGCCCGGGCCCGCAGCTCCGAGAGCTCCAGGTGCTGCGCTTCGGTGTACGATCCGGCGCGGGCGGTATGCCCGCTCACGGCCAGGTCGCGGTCTGCGTACTTGGACAGGATGTCCCCGATGGCCCGCAGCTTGGCTTTCTCGCCAGGCCGCAGCTCGAAGGAGTTGGCCTGGAACTGGATGTTCTCCAGGGTCACCGTGACACCCGCCTCCTCGGCCCGCACGGAGGTGTCCGCCACGCCCCGTTCGGCAAGTTGTTTCTGGATGTCCGCGGCCACCTTCTGCTTGTCCAGCTCGGCGGACTCCAGCAGGCGCCCCCGGGCCGTGCCGATGTACTCCACCTTCTGCCCGTTGGACAGGTCGAAGACGATGTCGAAGCTCTCCTCGTAGGAGGCCGGCTGGCCCCTGCCCGGGTCCCAATAGTAAGTCTGATCGGACCGGCCGCTGGCCCGCACGGGCACCGCCCCGCGGCCCGGCCCCAGGCCCTGGAAGCGGTGGAACACCGTGTAGCTGATGCCGATCACGTCCAGCTCGCGTCCCTCCCGCTGCTCCCTGCCCCGGTAGGTGTACTGCACCTGGATGGGGAAGCGCACCGGCTCGCGGATGCCGTAGCTGCGCCGCAGGTCGTGGGCCTCCTCGCCCGGCGCGGTCCAGCTGTCCCCTGGGCGCACCTCCTTTTCGGGGAACAGGGGCACGTCGCGCACCACCGGCATGAAGTAGCGGGCTCCGATATCGTAGCCGCCGCGCCCGTCCCGCCAGAACACCGACTCGTAGTCCTCGGCCCAGGCGTAGGAGGTATCGACCCCGAAGGCCCGCTCCGAGGTCTGGAAGGTGCAGGCTAGCTGACCGGCGCCGTCCCGGACCTGCAGAGTCTCCACGGAGATCTTGTTGAGGATCTCGGCCCGGTGCGACAGCCGCCCGTCGACCCAGACCTCCTCCTCCACCTCGGTGAGCAGGCGGTATTTCTCCCCGCCTTGGTACTGGAAGCGGAAGGCCTGGCCCGCGGCCGGAAAGGCGGCCTGCAGCAGCAGAGGGAGCAGCAGAAGCGGCAAGGGGATTTTGGATTTCACCATAAACCTCTCTATAATAATATCGTCCCCGAGGGCGCATTTCAAATTGACAAGCTCCCCGCCTTCACGCTATCCTGACGGGGAAACCTGATCTTTTAAAAGGACTATCGAAGGAAATATGGCACCGCAGCAACGAAATCGTTCGTTCGGAAGTGCGGAGCTTTGGGAGCCGTTGCGGAAGGCCGGGTACGCCCGGCCGACGCCTCTGCAGCGCAAGGTCGTCCCCCTGATCTATGCCGGCCGCGACCTGGTCGTGGAGGTGGAAGGGGACACCGGCAGGACCGCCGCTTTCATCCTGCCGATTCTGGTCAGGCTCAGGCGAGGGAGAGCCGGGATCAAGGCGGTGGTTGCTACCTCCAGCGCGGAGGATTCGCGCAAGGTTGAGCGCGAGTTCCAGCGTTTCAGCCGCTTGCAGGCGGGCAGGAGCGCGTTCGTATTCGCGCTGGGCGCGGAGGAAAGGGACAGGGGCGAGCATCGCAGCCTGTCCAAGCAGCCGGACGTGCTGATTGGCACCCCCAGCCGGATCATCGACCATATCCGGCGGGGAAACCTGGATTTCTCGCTCCTGCAGAGCGTGGTCATCGACCGCCAGGAGCCGGAGCCCGGGTTTGCCGACGACCTGAAGTTCATTTTCTCCAAGCTTCCGACGCGAAAACAGGTTCTCCTCTTCTCACGCGCCCTGGGCCCCGAGGCCGACGGGCTGCTGGAGCTATTTCACCGCCCCGTGCACCTGTCCCTGGCCGACTGGAGGCAGTCGGAGGAGCAGGTCGGGGAGTGGTTCATCGAGATCGCCCAGGCGGAAAAGCCCCGGGCCGTGGGCGCGCTGGCCCTGGCCGAGGGGGCCGGCGCCCTGCTGGTGCAGGTCTCCGGCAAGGAGTTCGCCCAGAAGCTGGGCCGGGAGCTGGCCGCGCGGGGGGTCCAGGCCCAGGTCCTCTGGGAGGCCATGCGGGAGGCCGAGCAGGAGCGCATCCGCGGCGAGTTCGCCGAGGGCCGGCGCCCCGTGCTGGTCAGCACCTTCGAGGCCGTGCGGCGGCACAGCCTGCGCTCGGTGACCCACGTGCTCAACGCCGACCCGCCCCCCACCCCTGAAACCTACCGCCCGACCTCGGTGGTGCTGGAGAAGATCATCAGCCTGGGCACCGCGGCCCAGCACCAACAGCTGCAGGAGAAACTCAAAGTGAAACCAGAAAAAACCTCCCTCCCGGACGACGAGCAGGTACTGGCCGGAGCGATCGGAGAAATACTGCGGCGCGTGAAGTCCGATGAGGACCCGGCCGAGCTGGCCCGCTACCTGCGCCTGCTGCGCCGGCACGCGCCCCTGGGCCGCCGGGCCGAGGTGGCCGCCTATCTATTGAAGCAGGTCTACGGAGCGCTGGGCGCCCAGCCGGCGGCGCGCAAGCCGCAGGCCGGGCCGGGCTTACGCCCCGCCGCCGGGCGCACCCCCGCCCCCGCCACCGGGCGCGCTCCTGCCGCGGGCCGGGCTGGCGCGGGCTCCCGAGCCGCGGCGGGCTCGCGGGCCCAGGGGGGAGGGCGCGCCCCCGCGGGCGCCGGCGCCCAGGGTCAGCGGCGCCGAGGGACAGGCGACGAACGCAACGCTCCACCTCCCGCCGAGCGGGCCCGCGCCGAAGAGGGCTTCACCCGCCTGTTCATCAGCGTGGGCAAGAGCCGCGGGGTGTACCCCAAGGACCTGGCCGCCCTGTTCGGCGACACCCTGCGGGTGGACCGCGACCGGATCGGGGACATCCGCGTCCTGGACAACTACTCCTTCCTGGAGATCGACTCCGCCCTGGCCGAGCAGGCCATCGCCGAGCTCTCGGGCCAGGAACTGAAAGGCAAGCAGATCTCGGTCAACTACGCCCGCAAGAAGGACGAGTAGCTGCACCCGTACCCCCTGGAGGCTCTCCCGGAGCTTCTCGCCTCCCTGGCCCCTGCCGGCCCGTTGGAGGTGGAGGTGGGGTGCGGAAACGGGCATTTCCTGGCTGCCTACTGCGCGGACCACCCGGAGGTGGCCTACCTGGGCGTGGAGCTCAAATCCAAGCGCTGCCTCAAGGCCGTGCAGAAGATCGAGCGGCGCGGCCTGAAGCGGGCCTTCATCCTGCAGGCCGCGGCCGAACAGGTCCTGGAAGCCCTGCCCGACTCCTCGGTCGACCGCTACCACATCTACTTCCCGGATCCCTGGCCCAAGGCCCGCCATCGCCGCCGGCGCTTCCTGCGCGGCGAGAACCTGGCCCATTTGCGGCGCACCCTGCGCCCCGGCGGGGAGCTGGCCTTCGCCACGGATTTCCTGGACTACTTCCTCCAGGCCAAACTGCTCTGCATCCTGGAGCCGGGGCTGGAGCTGCTGCCTGCCGGGCCGGGGCGGGACATCTTCATCTCGGTTTACGGGGAGTTCCTGGCGAAGAAGGGGCGGACCGTGCACGCCCTCGCGGCCCGCAGGCTGGGGCCGTAGGCTCAGCCCAGCAGCCTGGCCAGCAGCAATAGCACCACGAACAGGTTGATCCCCAGCCCCGTAGCGAAGCAGGCCGCCGCGGCGAGCTCGTACCAGCGGGCGGTGCGCTCGCACAGGGCGGCCAGCGCGGCAGGCTCCCCGGGGATGCGCAGCAGCTCGGCCATGGGATCCGCAGGGCGCCGCAGCGTGCGCCGCCCCTCGCTCTCCTCCACCGCCCCGAAAAGCCAGCTTTCCCCGGCGTCCGGGTGCCGGCTGCATTGCCGCGTCTCCGGCTCCCCCTGCACCTCCAGCGCGCCCTCGCGGCACATCAGGTAGCGCTCCCCGGTGGGCAGCAGCGCGGTGCGCTCCCCACCCCCCGCTTCCGGGAAATAGCGCAGGGGCAGGCGCAGCAGGTCGCGCTCGGCGCGCAGGCGCCGGGCCATCTTCCAGAACCAGCGGTACAGGTAGTACAGGGCCACTCCAGGCGGCAGGAAGGGGGCCGCGGGCGCCGCGGCCAGGCTCAGCACCGCCAGGCCGGGCAAGCCTGCCTGGGAGGAGCGCAGGGAAAGGTAGGCCAGCAGTGCCAGGCAAAGGAAGCCGGTGAGCAGGGAGGGCAGGGTGAAGGGGTTCCAGTACTCGTTCCTCTTCCGCCCGCCCCAGATGGCGCGCTTCAGGATGCTCTCGCGCTCCCCGTCGTAGAACACCAGCAGCAGCGGGGTCCCGGGGCTGGAGCGGAAGACCCCCCGCCCCTCCTCCAGGAAGAGGCTGCCCCCCATGAACAGGCGCATCCCGGAGGGCAGGCTGAACACCCGGCTCCAGGGGGCCACCGCCGGTTCCTCGTCCGGAAGCGGCTCCGGCAGGCCCCCGCCGGACAGGGAGGGCAGCAGGTACAGGCGCACCCCTTCCAGGTCCGCCTCCACCGTGAACTGCCCGGTGTTGATCCAGATCCGGTCCCGCCCCTGGATGGCCTCCAGCTCGCCGAAGACCCGGAAATCCCCGTGCCGGCCTTCCGCGCCGCCCAGGTCGGAGTAGCGCAGGAAGGGGGCCAGCGAGGCTTCCAGCATCCGCCGCCGGAACAGCCGCCACTGCCAGCGCACGCCGAAGGCCCCGACGCCGGGGATCAGGGCGAAAAACAGCAGCGCCATGCCCAGGGCCGCCAGCACCAGCGCCAGCGCGCTCACGGCCGGCAATCCGTCGAGTTGTCAAAGCGGGGCAAATCCATTAGGCTCAAGGCTACCATGGTTGAGCGTCTGATTGTAGGGCCGATGGACACCAACTGCTACATCTACTCCAACGGCAAGAAGGAGTGCGTGATCATCGACCCCGGGGCGGACGAGGAGAGGATCATCTCCAGCGTCAACATGCTCAAGATGGTGCCGGTGGGCATCGTGCTCACCCATGGCCACTTCGATCACACCGGCGCCCTGGGCACCTTGAGGGAGCACTACCGCAGGGAGAAGATCGACGTGCAGGTGGCCGTCCACGCCGCGGACCGCAAGTTCCTGGGACGCACCGCCCGGAAGGCCAACCTGGACGCCCTGTCCTCCCTGGGCGCCTCCGAGACGCAGGAGTTCCAGGACCAGTTCGCCGGCCTGCCCGAGCCGGACCTGATCCTGGCCGAAGGGGACAAGGTGTTCTCCAGCGGTCTGGTCGTGCTGGAGACCCCGGGGCACACGCGCGGCGGCATCTGCCTCTACAGCGAGAAGGACTGCCTCTTGTTCTCCGGAGACACCCTGTTCTTCATGGGCATCGGGCGCTGCGACCTGCCGGGGGGCAGCGAGAAGATGCTGCTGGAATCCATCCGCGCCAAGCTGCTCACCCTCCCGCCCGAAACCCGCGTGTTTCCCGGGCATGGACTGGACACCACCATCGAGCGGGAGATCAAGGGCAACCCGTTTATCCGCTAGTTCAGGCGACCAGCTCGAAGAGCATCCCCGTCTGGGGGCGGAAGCCGCCCGGCAGAGCGCTGGCGAGGCGTTTGTGCAGCCGCCCGCCCAAATCCTCGATCAGGGCTTCGGCCTGCCCGGGCTCCAGGCGCGGCAGCCGGACGGCCTCGAGC
>Ga0154738_1054_pt3 | contig 15532 bp, 15 predicted proteins | sample Rifle2008BG16ft_FD_105746 | JGI IMG/M metagenome (GOLD analysis project Ga0154738, IMG submission 105746) | Spirochaetes bacterium RBG_16_67_19 | reverse complement strand
GCCCCTCGCCCCGCGAAAAGGCCATCACCCGCCGCATGCTGCGGGAGTTTAGCGACGACACGAAGGAAACCTCGACCCTGGGCGACCTGCTGCGCGCGGCGCAGGAGAAAAAGAAGCAGTCGTAGCGCCGGCCGTTGGCTCAGACCACGCGGGGGGTGCGAGCCTCTTCTTTTACCGCTTCAAGATGGATGGGGTAGCCGCGGAAGTGGTGCGCGGCCCAGTAGAAGGCGATGGCATTGTCCAGGGCCCTTGGAGAGGCCTGGATGGTGTGGTTGGAGCACAACAGGTGGCCGCCGCCGGGGGACAGGGTGCGGATCACCTTCTTCACCTCCTCGACCACCTCCTGCGCGGAGCCCCGGGACATGACGTTGCGGGTGTCCACGTTGCCCCAGACGCTCAGGTTCCTGCGGTACCTCTTCTTGACCGCGGCCGAGTCGTTCGCGTCCGGCTGCAGAGGGTTGATGATGTCCACCCCCACCTCCACCAGGTCGTCCAGGGCCCACTCCACCTTGCCGTCGCAGTGGAAGGCGATCTTGAGGTTCTTGTTCAGGCCGCGCAGCTCGCCGAACACCCGGGCATAGCGGCTCTTCAGCAGGCGGCGGAACAGCTCCGGCTGCATGATGGGTCCGGACTCCACGCTGAAGTCATCCCCCCACCACAGGATGTCCACGCCCATCTTCACCAGCTCCCGGGAAAGCGCCAGGGAGTGCTTCATGGTGTGGTCCAGCAGGTCTTCCACAAAATCAAGGTTGGCGGCCAAGTCCAGCAGGAAGTTCTCCAGCCCGCGCAGGTACCAGGCCCCCTCCAGCATGGAGCAGGCCACCGCCCCGATGATCCCGTACTCCTTGCCATCCCGCTCGATCAGGCGGCGGTTCTCCTCCAGTCCGACCCTGGAGACCTTCAGCGGGTCCGGCCACGGGAAGCGGTCGTAGTTGCGCAGGTCGGCCAGGGGGTGCTCCACCATTTCGCAATACCCGCCCAGGTCCTGCTTCTTGAAGCTCCACTTGATGCCGAAATCGTCCTGATAGAGGTTCGGGCCGATTTTCTTGCTCTCGTCGTAGATGGTGCTGTACCCCTCGCAGAAGCCGACGGCCCGGTACAGGAAGTCATGGCCCAGGCGCTTGGCCAGGGCGAAGGGGTCCTTGGAGGAGTCCACGTTCAGCATCTTGATCAACTGGTCGGCGACCTCGGGCGCCAGCCAGGCGTCCAGCGGCACCTTGTCGGGTTCCTGGTGGTTGATCGCCATCAGCACGCGTTCTTTGCTCGTCATGTGGGCCCTCCCGGGGCAGACTATTGCAGCCGGTTGCCTTTGTCAATGAAATGATTTCATTGACAGGAACGGGGCTGAAGGTTATGATGTTTTTCTAAAACATTATAATATTTAGTGCGTTGAAGCAGGTCCGTCCTTTCCGAAAGGAGGTGGGTGCGCACGGGCGGGCATGCTTCGGCACGATGTTCGGATGCAAAAAAAGCCAACAGGAGGAGAGAGTATGAAAAAAGTCATCATTGCGTTGCTGATTCTCGGCCTTGCCGGCGCCCTGGCCTACAGCGCGGGAGGGCCGGGGGAAAAAGGGAAAAAAATCACCATCGCCTCCATCATGTTCCAGGAGGACTCCTATTTCAGGGCTCTGGGGATCGGCATGAAAGAAGCCGCGGATGAAGCCGGCGTGGAGCTGCTGTCCGGCAACTGCTACAATAAGGTGGACAAGGAAATGGAGCTCGTCAACACCTACATCTCCCGCGGGGTTGACGCGATCATCCTTTCGCCTCTGAGCTTTACCGCCTCCGTGCAGGCCTTGAAACAGGCCAACGACAAGGAGATCAAGATCATTCTCTACAACACGGGCGTCGACGCCGACTTCTACTCCACCCTCATTGAGAGCTCCCACGAGGTGCTCGGCCAGTCCACCGGCAAGGTCGCCCGCAAGTACATCCAGGAGAAACTCGGCGGCAAAGCCAAGATCGGCATCGTCGATTTCGTCGCCCTCCTGCCCGAGCAGAGCAACGCCCGCAGCGAAGGCTTCCTGAGCCAGCTGAAGGACCTGCCGGGCGTGGAAGTGGTCGCCGCGCAGTCGGCCTGGCTGGCGGAGGCCGCTACACAGGTCGCCGGGGACATCATTACCGCCAACCCGTCCATCAACGTCATCTACGCCTGCAATGACGGCGGCACCGTAGGAGCGACGATGGCGGTGAAGAACGCCGGCAAGGCGGGCAAGATCGTCGTGTTCGGAATCGACGGCAACGAACAGCTTGCCAATTTCATGCTCTCACCGGATAATATCCTGCAGGCCACCACCGCCCAGCAGCCTTACGCCATCGGGAAGAAAACCATCGAGATGTCGCTCAAGGCGGTCAAGGGAGAAGCGATGGACAAGCACATCATCGTTCCCGGAATCCTTTTGGACCGGGCCAACCCTGATGGGCTGAAGGCCTTCCTGAAGGATATGGAAACGCTGACCAAGTAGAGTTGACCCGGGGAAGAACTTGGGCGAGTACAAGCTTGAGATCGAACACATCACGAAGGTCTTCCCCGGTACCGTGGCGCTAGCGGACTTTTCCGCCCGCTTCGAGGGCGGAAAAGTCCACGCTTTGATAGGCAAGAACGGCTCGGGCAAGAGCACCCTCGTCAAAATCTGCTCCGCCGCGCTGCAGCCGACCTCCGGCACGATCAAGGTCGACGGGAAAGCAGTGAGCATGCGGGCGCCCTCCGATGCGCTGGCCAAGGGCCTGGCCGTCGTATACCAGGAGCTGAGCCTCATTCCGGAAATCACGGTCGTGGAGAACATCCTGCTGGGAAGGCTGCCGAAAAAGAAGGGCTTCCCGCGCATCTCCATCGACTGGGCCGCAGCTTGCCGCCAGGCGGAGACGATCCTGCAGAGCGTGGGATCGGACATCCCCTTGCGGGTCAAGGTGAAGAAACTGAGCATCGGGCAGCAGCAGGTCGTGGAGATCGCCAAGGCCATGTCCTTCAACCCCTCGGTCCTGATCCTGGACGAGCCGACCTCCGCCCTGGCCAGGAACGAGACGGAAGGCCTTTTCAAGGTGATCCGCAATCTCAAGGAGAAGGGGGTCGCGATCCTCTACGTGACCCACCGGCTGCACGAGCTGTACGACATCGCGGACACGGTGAGCGTGCTGCGGGACGGGAAGTACGTCGGCAGCGTCGAGGCGGCCCAGGCGACCCCCCAGATCATCGTGGACCTGATGTTCGGCGAAACGATCCAGAGACAGAGGCCGCAGAACCTGAGCTTCCAGGAAAAAGTCGTGCTGGAGGTGAAGGACCTTTCCAGCGGGAACCACTTTCGCCATGTGAGCTTTTCCCTGCGCCAGGGGGAAATTCTCGGGATCGCCGGGATGATGGGCTCGGGCAGGACGGAGCTGCTGCGGTCCATCTTCGGGATCGAGCGCTTCAATCCCGGGGGGAGCATAATCGTCGACGGAACGGTGGTCAAATCCCCCACTCCCATTCTCATGAAGAAGCTGGGGGTGGCCATGACCCCGGAAAACCGGAAAAAGGAAGGCATCGTCGAGGCTCTGAGCGTGCACGCCAACCTGTGCCTGGCCAGCCTGAAGGCGATCGCCAGGGGCAACCTCCTCTCGAAAAAACGGGAAAAGCCGTTCGTGGCCGAAGCCATTGAAAAACTGGGCATCAAAGTCGCGGACGCCAGGAACCTGATTTCGTCGCTCAGCGGCGGGAACCAACAGAAGGTCGTCGTCGGCAAGTGGCTGAATACGAAGCCCAAGATCATCCTCTTCGACGAGCCGTCGCGGGGAATCGATGTCGTCGCCAAGCAGCAGATATTCCAGATCATGTGGGACTTGAGCCACGAGGGCATAAGCTCGTTGTTCGTGTCCACCGAGCTGGAAGAGCTGATCGAGGTGAGCCACCGCATCCTGGTGATGAAGCACGGCCAGATCGTCGATGAGGTGCAGGCGGAGGAGGTGAGCATCGACCGCCTGTACGCCATGTGCATGGAGGGTTGAGGCAAGATGAGCGAAAATCGCGTGAGCGTGTCGCGGCTGCGCTGGGACGACTACATCCTGGAGGCGATCCTGGTGGCCCTGTGCGTGCTGTTGGCTTTCACGGCACCCGGCTTCGCGACCATGAACAACGTGCTGAACGTTCTGCGGAACACCTCCATGCAGGGCATCATCGCCTTAGGCATGACCATCGTGATCATTTCGGGGGAAATCGATCTGAGCGTCGGCTCGGCGGTGGCCTTTGCCGGGTCGCTCACCGCGGTGCTGACCAAGAAACTGGCCGCGGCCGGCTTGAGCCTGCCGGCGGCGATCGCCATTGCCGGGGTCACGACCCTGGCCACGGGCTTCTCCTTCGGCGTTCTGGCCGGGCTGATCAGGAACAAGTTCAAGGTGCCGACCTTCATCATCACCCTGGCCTCCATGACCGCCTTGTCCGGTTTCTCCATGATCATCACCAAGGGCTTCCCCGTGAGTCCGTTTCCCGAATGGTTCAATTTCATCGGAGGCGGCTACCTTTTCGGCGTTCCCTTCCCCGCGATCGTGTTCCTGCTCATTTTCCTGTTGATGCTCTTCCTGATCCGCAACACCACCTTCGGGCGCGCCGTCTACGCGGTCGGCGGCAACGAGGAAGCCGCCCGCTTGAGCGGCATCAGCGTGTTCTTCACCAAGACCGCCGCCCTGGGGCTCACCTCGATGCTGGCCTCGCTGTCCGGGATCATGGTGGCCGCGCAGATCATGTCGGGCACGCCGACCACCGCCAAGGGCTGGGAGCTGGACGTGATCTCGGCGGTGATCATCGGCGGCGCGAGCCTGTCCGGCGGGACCGGTACCATCAGCGGCACCTTCGTGGGCATGCTCTTTCTGGGGGTCCTGATCAACGGCATGACGCTGCTGAACATCAACCAGTTCTGGCAGTACGTCGTGCGCGGGGGTCTGATCCTGGGAGCCGTCCTGTTGAACCAGATCAAGACCATGAGCGCCCGGCGCTGAAAGGACTCGAGGCATGCCGCTGTTCCCCATGAGCCGGCTGCTGCGCCACGCGCGCGCTCACAAGTACGCTGTCGGCTATTTCGAGGCCTGGAACCTGGAGTCCATCCTGGCCGTGAAGGACGCCGCCGAAGAAGCGGACTCGCCGGTGATCCTGGGTTTCAATGGCGGTTTCCTGGGCAACGGCCGCCGGAGGGTCGCGGAGGACATCTTCCACTACGGCGCCCTGGGCACGGCCATCGCGGAACGGGCTCGGGTTCCCGCCGCCCTGATCCTGAACGAAGCCGCCCGGGTTCCGCTGCTTCTGCAGGCCCTGGAGGCGGGTTTCAACGTGATCATGCACGACCACCAGGAGTGCAGCCCGGAAGAATCGGCAGTCATCAATCAGGACCTGGTCCGGGCGGCGCACGCCGCAGGCGCCGAGGTGGAGGCTGAAATCGGCGAGCTTCCGGCGCATGATTTAGGGACTGGTCGCGCGACGCCGGGCGAGAAAACGGATCCGGAAGCGGCCGCCGCCTTCGTGCGGCGCACCGGAGTGGATGCCCTGGCGGTGGCCGTCGGCAACGTGCATATGCTGGAGGGCCGCAAAGCCCCGTTGGACCTGGACCTCATCCGCACCCTATCCCGGCGCATTGAGGTGCCGCTGGTGCTGCACGGCGGAACCGGCATCGAACCTGCCGCCCTGGCCGAGGCGATCCGCCTGGGGATCAGCAAAATCAACGTAGGCACGGTGCTGCGGCGCGCCTTCCTTCTCGCCCTGGAAAGCTATTTCCGGACGCACGAAGCGGCCCGGGTCGACCCCAGCGAAGGCACCAGCACGGGCGGCGAGCAGGATCTCCTGGCCGGCGCCCGCCGCGCTGTCACAGTAGAAGTGCTGAGGCTGATGAGCCTGTTCGGATCCGCCGGGATGGCGTCCCGGTTCAGCAAGGAGGAGTCATGATCGGGAGCAAGGAGTACCAGCAGGCGCGCGAACGCGCCGTCGGCTTGTACGCCAAAGCCGGCATCGTGCTCACCGAGAAGGAGAAACAGGCCATCGAGGTGGCGGACTTTGGCCTGGGCGACCTGGCCAGGGTAGGCCTGGAGGTCCTGGTATACGTGAACACCTCCCGGGTCTGCGCCAAGGAGCTGGTGATGTTTCCCGGGCAAACCTGTCCCGAGCACCGCCACCCGACTCGAGGGGGTGCGCCGGGAAAGGAGGAGACCTTCCGCTGCCGCTGGGGCAAGGTGCACCTGTACGTTCCTGGCTCGCCGGGGATCCCGAAACTGGAAGGGCTAGAGCCCTACCGGCAATACCTGACCGCAGCTAACCAGGTCGAGCTGAATCCCGGGGACCAGTACACCCTGATACCGGACACCTTGCATTGGTTTCGGGCCGGTGCCGAGGGAGCGGTGGTCTCCGAGGCCAGGACCTGTTCACCGACCCGCGCATTGGCCGCTTCACCAAGGTCGGCGAGTAAGGACGAATTGGATCGAGGAGAGTTGCATGGATGAAGACCGCAAACCAAGCGTAGCGATTCTCACCTTCACCGACGCCCGGGAGGAAGGGATCTCCTCCGACGCGGTGGAGCGGTTTCTGCGCGAAAAGCAGGCGGAGCTGGCCCGCATCCTGGGCGAAGGCGGGATGGAGGTGATCGACGCCCTGCAGGACCTGCGCGGGCGAAACCCCAAGTGGTACGGGCTGCGCAGCCTGCGGGAAATCGACGCGGTGGTGCGCAGCCTGCAGGCCCGCGAAGTGGACGCCGTGGTCATCGGGGCGTGGACCTGGTCCCCGCCGATGTTCATCAAGGAGTTCATCCGCAAGTTGCCCAGGCCGCTGGCCTATTACACGGAAAACGACCCGATGTCCGGCAACCTCTCCCAGCTGGCGGCGACCTGCTCCAGCCTGATGGACTGGAGCGTGAACGATTTCGCCCGGCGACATGAACGCATCTTCGGCGACCGTCAGGCCCTGCTGGCCTGGGTACGAGGTGCGGCCGCCACCAGCAGGATGCGGGAGAGCGCGCTGATGCTGTGGGGCGGAAGCTACGCCGTCAAGATGGACCAGCTGCAGGACGACTTCACGAAGCTGAAGAGCTTCATGGTACGCGAGGTCCTGCTGGAGGACCAGTACATCCTGGTCAACAGGGCCGAGCGCATCCGCTCGGGCCAGCCGCAGCGCATCCGCGCCTTCCTGGACTGGCTGCAGGCAATGGGTCTGCGCGTTACCCGCGACCCGAAGATGGTCACCGCTGAGGCTCTGGGAAAACAGACCGCCCTCCTGCTGGCCGCCCGTGACCGGCTGGCGGAACTGGCCGACGAGAACATCCGCGGGGTTTCGATCAAGTGCCAGCACGAAATCTACTCGGAGTACGGCGTGAACGCCTGCATGCTGCCGGCCTTCCTGCCCTTCCCCGAAAACGAGCTCGGCCCCCAGCGCGTCTACCCCACGGTCTGCGAGGGGGACACCAAGGGCCTGCTGACGGCGATGCTCCTGCACGCCGTCAACCCCGAGGTCCCGCCGGCTTTCGGGGACCTGGTCTCCGTGGGGGACGATCACGTGGAGTTCGCCAACTGCGGGGCCGGCTCCCTTTTCTGGGCCCGCAATTCCCTGAAGGCCCGCCAGGCCTTCGCCGCCGTGGAGGCGGTCGGCAACATCCACGGCAACTCCGGTGCGGCCTTCAACTACTTCGGCGTCGAGTCTCCGGCCGTGACCGTGGCCCGCTTTACCCGCGTGGACGGCACCTATTACCTGCAGCTGGGCACCGGCCGGGAGCTGGACGCTCGACGCTTCCTGAGCGAACGGCTGGGGGAAAAGGAGCCGCGGCACCTGGCCGGCACCTGGGGCAAGGTGGTGGTGGACCTGGGGGTCAAGGCCGAGAACTTCGTCAAGGCGATCGGCGCCAACCACCTGCACGCCACGCTGGGTGATGTGACCGCGGACCTCCAGGCCGCTTGCCGGCTTTGGGGCATCCGCACGGTCAGGCTGGACCGCGACGAGGACCTGCTGCGCTTCTACGACGAGGTGCGCCGGTAAGGAGTGTCCATGAGCAAGGAATACCTGATCGGGATCGACCTGGGGACTACGCTGGCCAAGTGCGCAATCTACGACGCCGGCGGCGCGGTGCTGGCCGAAGCCCAGGAGGCCATGCGCATCCGCTACCCCCGCTCCGGGGAGGCCGAGCAGGACGCCGAGGATTTCTATACGGCCTCCTGCGCGCTCATCCGCCAGTGCCTGCAGACCGCGCGCCTCGACCCTGCCCGGGTGGCCGCGGTGGGCATCGACAGCCAGATGGGCGGGATCATGTCGGTGGACAGCCGCTTCCGGCCGGTGACCTACTACGACACGCCGCTGGACAGCCGCAGCGCGGCGGAAAACGTGGAGATGCACGAGCGCTTCGGCGAGCGCATCCTGGCGCTGAACGGTTCGTTCTCCACCTACGGGAACAAGATCCTGTACTGGAAAAAGCGCGACGCCTGGAGGGACATCGCCAGGTTCCTGCAGCCCTCCGCCTTCGTGGCCGGAAAGCTGGCCGGTCACGGCGGCCAGGACGCCTATATGGACCAGACCTTCCTGTGCTTCTCCGGCCTGGCCGACCTGTGCCACGGCCGCTGGTCAGAGGAGCTGTGCGGGGCCATGGGGGTGGACATGGGCAAGCTCCCGCGCATCGTGGCCTCCACGGACATCGTGGGCGAGGTCAGCCGGCAGGCGGCGGCGGAAACCGGCCTGGCCGCCGGGACCCCGATCGCGGCCGGCTGCGGGGACCAGTCCGCCGGGTTCGCCGGGGCCGGCATCCTGCAGGAAGGCCAGGTGGTGGACGTTGCCGGCACCGCCTGCATCCTGGGGGCGAGCGTTGGGGACTTCCGCTGCGACAGCCGGCATCGGACCCTGGCCTGCATGAAGGCGGCCATCGGGAACGGGTATCAGTTGATATCCGTGGTGCTGGGCGGCCGGACGCACAACTGGTTCATCGAGCAGTTTTGCGGGCAGGAAGCGGCGACGGTGCCCGCCGGTTTCGGCTCGGTATACGAGTACCTGGACAGCCTCGCCGCCGCGGTGCCGGCCGGTTCGGAGGGCCTGGTCTCCATCAATTACCTGCAGGGGCGCTTCTTCCCGCCCGACCCGGCGGTCCGGGGCCTGTTCGTCGGGCACACCTGGGCCCACACCCGAATGCACTTCTACCGCGCGATTCTGGAATCCATCGCCTACGACCACTTCCTGACCCGGGAGATCATCCGGGAGCTGCTCCCCGGACTGAAGCTGGGCACGGTGACGGCCATCGGCAGCGGAGCGGCCAGCGAGCTGTGGATGCAGATCAAGGCCGACGTCCTGCAGTCCCCCTACCAGAGCCTGCAGCGCAGCGACCTGGCCACCCTGGGCTCGGCGATCATCGGCGGTTACGCCGCGGGCCTGTTCAAGGACGCGGAAGCGATCACGGAGCGTTTCGCCCGCCCCCACCGCACCGTCCGGCCGCGAGCGGGCGCCGACCGTCCCTACTTGCGCAACATCCAGGTCTACCGGGAGCTGTTCGAGCGGTTGCGGCCGATCTACCGCCGCCTGGCGGGAGCCGAGGTTTGACCTCCCGCGAACGCTTCCTGGCTGTAATGCGCTTCGACCCCGAAGTGCGCGCCCCCAAGGCGGAGTTCGGGTATTGGAGCACGACCCTCAAGCGTTTCATCCGCGAAGGACTGCCGGTCGTGGAGCCTCTTCCGCCGGACCTGCCGGACAACGGCACGATCAGCGGAGCCGAGCAGGTGTGGCCCGGCGACGGGGTGGTGAGCGAGCGCAACGTGCGGACCTGCCTGGGCCTGGACCCCTACCCCGCCAAGTTTCCCATCGACGTCAGTCCGCGGCTGCCCGAGAAGGTCCTGGAGGAGTCGGAGGAATACAAGGCATACATCGACCGCTACGGCATCACCATGAAGGTTTACAAAAAGGGCACCTCGGCCCCCCTGGATCTGGCCTTCCCCATTGCCGGCCGCGCCGAGTTCGAGCGCTACAAGGAGCACTATTCGGCGGCGGAGCTGGGCAGGCGGCTGCCGGCCGACTGGGATGCGCTGGCCCGCCGCCTGCATTCACGCGACTTCCCGATCCGCTTGGGCGGGTTCCCTTTCGGCTTCTTCGGCTTTCCCCGGCACCTCATCGGGTCCAACCGGCTTTTCCTGCTGATGTACGACGACCCGCAGCTGATCAAGGACATGAACGAGTTCTTCCTCCGCTTCTTGATGGACTACTGGGAGCGGATCATCCCGGCCATCCGCCCCGACTGCGTGCTGATCTGGGAAGACATGGCCAGCAAGACCGGGTCGATGATCTCCCCCGCGATGTTCGAGGAGTTCCTGAGCCCCTTCTATCGGCGCCTCCTGGACTTCTTCCGGCAGCACCGGGTCGAAAACATCCTGGTGGACAGCGACGGCTACATCGAAAAGCTGATCCCCCTGTGGTGGGAGCTGGGGGTCACGGGCGTGTTCCCCATCGAGCGGCAGGCGGGCAACGACCCGCTCGCCATCCGGCGCGCTTTCCCGCGGCTGCAGATGCTCGGAGCCGTGGACAAGCGGGTGTTTGAAGCCGGACGGACGGAGGCGGACATCGAGGCGGAGCTGGGCGTGATTGCCCGGCTGCTGCCCGGCGGAGGCTTCGTGCCCCACGCGGATCACCACGTGCCGGACGACGCCTGTTGGAGGAACTTCCGGTATTATCGCGAGGGACTGAACCGCCTGATCGACGGATCAGCGCCGCGATAGCGGCAGGCCGGCGCGCAGGAACTCCCAATCCACCGCGGCGCTCGCCTTCTTCCCGCTCTCCGCCAGGAAGCTCACCTTTCCCGGAGTAAACGAGGCCGACTTCACGCGGTCGAAACCCGCCGGGATCCGCGCTACGCCCTGGATGTAGTTGATGGCTGTCGGCCGCCGCGGCGACAGCAGCACCGAAGTCGGAAGGGTTGGCTTTCGCCGACGCGGACAGCCCCTTGCCGAAAAACGCGCAGCCGTCCTCCAGGCCCAGGCAGCGGTTGCGCCCGTCCCAGGGGAAGGCGTGGGGGCCGCCGTTGTCCATCCATCCTTGAGGGCGTACCACAGGTAGCCTCGGGACGGAACCGCGGCTGACGTCCAGGCCGGAAACTCCCCGGTGCCGGCGTACAGCGCGGCCAGGTCCATGAATCCATAGCGGCGGGGGAAGGTGGTGCAATCCTCGCGCGTGTTCCAGATCGTGGGAACCTGGTCCAGTCTGGAAAAGCGGACGCCTGACTGGAGCGCGTAATACTCGTCCCCGGCGTTTGCCAGCTCATCCCGCGGAGCCGCCATCCCCAACCGGAAGGAGCTCGTCGACCTGTTCCGGAACCTCCAGGATGTGACTGTAGCACATCCGGCCGCTGAAACCCGACAGTTCATGCCGGATGTACAACGCGTTGTGCCCGGCCAGCAGCCAGATGGTTTTCCGCACGGTCCCGCGCCTGGCTTTCGGCCTCAAGGAAAGGGCCAGCGAAGCGCGGTCGCCTTCCGTCTGGCGCCCGACAAAACTCCAGTCCGCATTCGCCGTCTCCCCGTGGGGCGGGTGGCCCTGGCCGAAGGGCAGGCAGAAGAAGTCCCCGCGCAGCACGTCCAGCAGGGGCAAGCCGGTCTTCGCCCCTGGCCAGTGGTTGAGGTAATACGGCTGGACCCGCTCCGGTGTGCCGCGAAAGAAGCTCACCGGCGCCATTTGCCCGCCGGTCACGCTGACGGCCAGCTCCACCTGATCGTTGGCCAGCAGCCAGGATTCCTGGCCGAGTACCGTCGAGCGGCCTTCAGCCATTCCGGTTCACGGACAGCTCGATCGAGAACTTGACCCGATCGCCGCGGTAGCTGGTGGTGACGAAATAGACGATCTGGCCGCCCCGCGAGAAGGCCGTGTGCTCCACGTGGAGCATGACCACGTCCTTCTCGATCGCCAATTGGCGGGCCAGGTATTCATCGGCGGTAGCGGCTTCGATGGACTCGGTGGCCCGGACCAACTGGATGCCGTATTCGTTTTGCAGTATATCGTTGAGCGGCACATTGGCCAGGTCATGCAAATGCAGGTCCGGGCAAATCCGACATGGCACCCAGATCACTTCCAGGGTGAGCGGCTCGCCGTTGCCCAGCCGCAGCCGTTCGATGCGGCATACCTGTTCATCTTCCGGTATTCCCAGGTGTTTGGCGATGTGGCGGCTGCAGGCCACCGCTTCCACTCTCAGGATCCTGGATGCCGGCTGAAGTTCATTCTGCAGAGCCCACTTGGTGAAGCTGAAGAAGCGGTTCAGCTTCTGCTCGATCTTCGGCCGGGTGACGAAAGTCCCCTTTCCCGGCTTGCGGGAGAGCCTTCCGTCCTTGACCAGGATCCTGATCGCTTCCCGCACGGTGATCTTGCTGACCCCGTATTCTTCGCAGAGCTCGGATTCCGTGGGTATCAGGGATTCCTCAGCCCAGGTGCCCGCGTCGATCTTCTGCAGAAGGTTCTCCTTGACCTGCAGGTAGAGCGGAATCCCTGCTTTCCGCTTCAAGGCCATCGCGGCCCTACCCCCGCACCGCGCCGGCGGTCAGGCCGCGGATGAACTGGTTCTGCAGCACGAAGAACAGCGCCAGCACCGGGGCGATGGAGATCACCACCCCGGCCCCGATGAGCTGCCAGGGGGCGGAGTACTGCCCCACGAACACGGACATGCCCAGCGGCAGGGTGTACAGCCCCTTGTCGTGCAGGAAGATCACCGCCAGCAGGAACTCGTTCCAGTTGGTCATGAAGGTGAAAATCGTCACCGTGGCCACCGCGGGCTTGATGATGGGCAGCAGGATGCGCAGGAAGATGCCCAGCTCCCCGCAGCCGTCGATGCGCGCCGCGTCCAGGATGTCGTTGCTGACGTTCTGGATATAGCTCTTGAAGATGAAGGTCGACACCGGCAGCCCGAAGACGATGTAGGGAATGATGACCGATGGGTAGCTGTTGAACAGCCCCAGCCGCTTCATGAACACGAACAGGGGGATCACCACCGCCACCGGCGGGATCATGACCCCGGAGAGGATCAGGTGGAACAGGAAGCTTCCGCCCTTCAGGCGGAACTTGGAAAAGCCGTAGCCGGCCAGGGCGGAGATGAAGACGGTGACGGCCACCGAGGATAGGGAGACCAGGACGCTGTTCCTGAACAGGAGAGTGAAGCCGAACTTGCTCCAGGCCTCCAGGTAATTGGCCAGGCGGATGGTCTTCGGCAGGAGGATGGCGGTAAAGACCTCCTTCGGGGTGCGCACGGACAGCGACAGCACCCAGAGGAAGGGGAACAGGGTCACCACCAGCCACAGGGCGATGAGGATCCAGATCAGGTTTCTGCTGAAGGGCTCCCGCCTGGGCATGGCTCTACGCCTTCTCCTCGCTCATCAGCCGGCTGCGCAGGTAGGCGAACACCAGCGAGATGGCCAGGATGATCACACTGATCACCGAGGCGTACCCCATCTTGTTGAACCAGAAGGCCACCTCGTACAGGTGGGTGGCCAGCACCTCGGTGTTGTGATTGGGCCCGCCCTTGGTCATCACGTACACCAGGTCGAAGATCCGCACTCCCCCGATGAAGTTGAGCAGAATCACCATCGTGGCCACGCCTTTGAGCAGGGGCACGGTGACCCGGCGGAACATCTGCCAGCGGTTGGCCCCGTCGATCATGGCCGCCTCGTACAGCTCCTCGGGGATCTGCTGCAGGCCGGTCAGGTAGAGGACCATGTCGTAGCCGACCCACTGCCAGACGGTGGCCCCGATGATCGACACCAGGGCCATGTTCTTGGCGCCCAGCCAGAAGATGGGGGTCTGGATCAGCCCGAGTTTTTCCAGGATCTGGTTGAGGACCCCGAAGGGGTCGAAGATCCTCGACCACATCACCCCCACGATGACCGGGGAAAGCAGCACCGGGATGAAGACCAGCGTCCGGACCACATGGGTGAAGCGGGTGCTGTTGTTCAGGAACAGGGCCAGCCCCAGCCCGAACAGGTTGAGGAACACGGTCGTGCCCACGACGAAGTAGAAGGTGTTGCGCATCGCCTTCCAGAAAATCCAGTCCGGCGGGATCAGCTTGAAGTTGTCGAACCCGACGAAGGTGATCTTCTTCAGATCGAAGCCCGCCCACTCCGTCAGGCTGAGGTACACGGTGTGCAGCAGGGGATAGACCAGGAAGGCGAGGAAGAAGAGCAGCGCCGGCAGTATGAACAGGTATCCGGCAAATCGGTGTGTGCGCATGGTGTCAGGCAGTCAAATACCGGATCCCGCTGGCTGGCGAGCCAGCGGAGGCGGGATCCGGTGTCTGTGCGGAATGATCGCCGCTTACCGCTTGATGGTCTTTTCCACCCGGTCCAGCGCCGCGACGAACTGCGCCGCGGAGACCTCCCCGGTGAACAGGCCCTGCACGCCGGACATCACCTGGCTGTGCAGCTCCGGGGTGAACACGAAGCGGGTCTGGGCGATGGCCTGGGCCTTGATCATGTCGGCCAGGATCTCCCTCTTGGCCTGGATGTTCACGGCATACGGCGGGATCATGGAGTGGTCGATCAGGATCTGGGCCGACTTCATGTCCGCGGCGATCCGGTAGAAGGCCAGCACCAGGTCCTGGTTCTTGGCCTTCTTCAGCACGCCCCAGTTGGTGGCCACCCCGCCGGTGGAGGCGGAGTCCTGCACCTTGGAGATCCGGGGGAAGGGGAACAGGCCGTACTCCACGCCCTCCGGGAACCCGGTGTCGAAGCCGCCCACGATCCAGGAACCGGCCGGATAGAACATGGCCGTCTTCTGCTGGGTGAACAGCTGGACCGCGCCGGTGAAGTAGTCCACCGCGGCGGTGCCGGGCGGGAACACGCCGTTGGCGTTCATCTTGAGGATCTGCAGGGCAGCCTCGATGAACTCGGGCCGGTTCCAGGTGAGCTTGCCGAAGTCGGCCTTGCGCAGCATCGTGTGGGAACCGTCCGAATAGGCCAGCATCTGGAAGTAAAGGTCGCCGGCCGGCCACCCGTCCTTGGCGCCGTGGGCGATGCCCATGTAGCCGCCCGCCTTCAGCGCCTTGCCCAGGCTGATCAGGTCATCGACGGTTTCCGGGATCTTCTGGCCGACCTTCTTGAAGATGTTCTTGTTGTAGAACACCGTCAGGTTGTTCACGTCCAGCGGGATGCTGTAGGTGTTGCCCTCGAAGGTCAGGTCCGCCAGCGCCGAGGGGAAGTACTTGGGGAACCCGGTCTTGAGCGCGTCGTTGAGGGACAGCAGCTCCCCGGCCTGGTAGAGGCTGTACATCGGCGAGCCGGGGTGGATGGGGTGGATTTCCGGGATTTCCGGGTAGTCGCCGGCGGCGATGGTGGCCTTCAGCTTTTCGTTGTACTCGGTGTAGGGGACCCACTGGATCTCCACCTCGGCATTCGGATTGGCCGTTTCGAAGCGGGCAATGATCTGCTCGAACACCGCCGGGTAATCCCCCTCGTTGTTCCACGACCAGAGCCGCAGAGTGGTCTTGGGAGCGGCAGGCAGCATGAGCGTCGCGCAGAGCAGCAGCAGCGCTAAAAGAATCCATGTTTTTCTCACTACGATCCTCCTTTGGAGGGATTCATTCTGACA
>Ga0154738_1161_pt1 | contig 15607 bp, 13 predicted proteins | sample Rifle2008BG16ft_FD_105746 | JGI IMG/M metagenome (GOLD analysis project Ga0154738, IMG submission 105746) | Spirochaetes bacterium RBG_16_67_19 | reverse complement strand
GCCCTTCCTGGTGCTGCAGCTGGACGAGCACGCCTCGGACGTGGGCTACACCACGCGCCTGGAGGCGGGCCTGCGCTCCTTCGCCAACCACCTGCGCCGGGAGGCCGGCCTGGTGAAGCCGGAGCCCACCCGCCCGCGCGACGATCGCCTCGAGCCCGGCGATACGGTTCTGGTGCCGTACCTGGACCGCCTGATCAGCCGCTTCTGGGCCGACAGCTTCACGCGCGCCGGCTACCCGGCGGTGGTGCTGGAGGCCGACGAGAAGGCCCTGAACACCGGCTACCGCTACGCCAGCGGCGGGGAGTGCCTGCCGCTGGTGTCCATCGTCGGCGGGGCCATCGAGAAGCTGCGGGAGGGCGGCCTGGACCCGGCGCGCACCTTCTTCTTCATGCCCACCTCCTGCTACGCCTGCAACTTCCCCCAGTTCAATGTGCTGGCCGAGCTGGCTTTCCGCACCGCCGGCCTGGGCGGGGTGAAGATCGGCCAGATCAACGGCATGGCCCTGGCCGAGCGCCTGCCCCAGAGCGTGGCGGCCAGGATTTTCGAGTCCAACATCGCCGCCGGCCTGCTGTACAAGCTGCGCTACCGCATCAAACCCTACGAGCGCCAGGCCGGGCAGACGGTCGAGGTGTTCGACCGGGCCGTGGAGCGGGTGAGCGCGGCCATCCGCGAGGGCGGGGACCTGCGCGCCGCGCTGTCGGCCGTCGTCGAGGAGTTCCGGGCCATCCCCCGCGACGAGTCCGCCGGCCGCCGGCCGCGCGTGGCGGTGCTGGGCGACCTGTACGTGAAGTACAGCGAAGCCGCCAACCAGCGCGTGCTGGACCTGGTGGAGAGCCAGGGCGCGGAGCTGGTGCTGCCCTCCATGACCGAGTACGCCTTCTGCTACTACTACGCCGACGTGCGCTTCCACGGGGACGACCCGCGTCACTACCGCCTGCTGCGCGCCATCGAGAGCCGCTATGAGAAGCTGGCCGCGGACCTGATCGGCGAGCAGCTGGAGCCGGACTTCGCCGAAGGCGTGCGCCTGATGGAGGCCTGGCGGGTGAAGCACTTCATCGTGGGGGAGACCTCGATCAACCTGGGCCGCGCCCTGTACTACCTGGAGCACGGCGGGGCGGAGGCGGTGCTGCACTTGAACCCCATGTTCTGCTGCCCGGGGGTGGTCACCGCCTCGATCTACCGCAAGATGCAGGAGGACTACGGGGTGCCGATCGTGGACCTGTTCTACGAGGGCACGGGCAACCCCAACCGCATCCTCATCCCGCACCTGGCCTACCTGCGGGGAAAGTAGCCCGGCGGGCCGCTCAACAAGCTTGTCGTTGCCTCCTGAGAACAGCTTCTTTCTGTAGACGACGCTCCTGCATTCGCTTTTTGCTCTCTTTGCGAGGACCCCGCAGGAACTGGAGCGACGAATCAGCGGGCTCTCCGGATCGATCCAAAGGGTCGTCATCGACGAAATCCAAAAAGCCCCACGCCTGCTCGACCTGGTGCACAAACTGATCGAGACGACCTCGCTGCAGTATGTCATCACCGGATCCAGCGGCAGGAAGCTCAGGCGGGGCGCATCGAACCTCCTCGCGGGAAGGGCGTTCGTGTACAACCTCTTTCCTCTGACCCACAGGGAAATTGGCGATGCCTTTGATCTCTCAGCTGCCTTCAGTGGGGCACGCTTCCGAAGGTGTTCCAGTACGCTTCTAACGAGGACAGGAGCCAGTTTCTCAGAGCGTACGCCTTGACCTTCGATACCGGGGCCAAACGCGCTCTGGAGAGGACGCTCACGGTGGAGTTGCGCGAAGGGACTTATGCCTTCGGAGAAGCCTTCGAACACTTCCTGATCGTTGATATCATGCGTCTCAGCTCCTACGCCAAAAACGACTGGAGATTTTCCTACCTCAAGACCGAGGGCGATGCGGAGATCGACCTGATCATCGACCGGCCGGGCATGCCCAGGGCCCTTGTGGAGATCAAGTCAAGCGACCGGGTGACCGAGCGCGACACTCTGGCGCTCAACCGTTCTTACCCCGACCTTGTTCCGGCAGAGGCCTTCTGCCTCAGCCGGGACCCGCATGAGAAGAAGATCGGGTCGGTCTGGTGCCTGCCCTGGCGGGCAGGGATCGCACGGTTGGGGATTTGACGAGCAGGCAACGCCCCGAATTGGGCAAGCGTCGGGCGATCCAAAACAGCGGCGGATAACTACAGCCTGTCAGGTAATTCTCATCGTTCGTCTGGGATGTCACCCCGCCGACAATAGCCCGCTCACCACCAGGTCGTAATCCGGGGTCGTTCCGTCGCCCTGCGGCGTGTTGACCTCAGGGCCGAGGTCCAGGTTCCTCTGCTGCGCCCATTCGTGCAGCCACACCAGGACGTTGTCAATGCGCTCCCGTGGTGGCTCCTGCGCAAGCGGCTTGCCAACGGGTGAGTGGAAAGTAAAAGCGCCATTCGCCTGCGCGATAATCGTCCACCCGCCCTCATGCACCAGGTGATGATGGAAGGTGCACTATGCCGCCTGCCGGATTATGCCGACTTGCGCGGCCAGGCCCGCGGTTTTCCTGCCACCGATTGAGTTTTTCTCTCTACCCTTGGCGGCATAATCCGGGCCTCTTGAGGCACTATGACCTCTACCCGACCAACGGTTGGGATGGAGGTTACAATGCATTTCCCTACCATCCGGATTTCCGGACCCCTGGCCGATCACGTAGCTGAGATCAGGTCGTACCTGCTTCGACAGGGCTACACGATGCTCTCGTGCCGGAATCTGCTGCGCCTCGCCAGTCACCTGAGCCGATGGCTCCAGCAGCAGGGCCTTGGCCTACGCGACCTATTCGATGAACAGATCGACTCATTCTTTCGCGCGAGGCGAGCTGAAGGCTACACTCATTTCCTGAGCCCCCGCAGCCTCGCTGCGATACGCCGCTACCTTGCCGAGGCGGGGCTGACGCCCGAGATTCCGGCGGCCGCGCCGCCACAGACACCGCTGGAGCAGTTGCTGATCGACTACGAGGGCTCGCTGCTCCACGATCGAGAGCTCAGCCCCCGTGTGGCTCAAATCTACCGCAGCGTAGCCCGGCAGTTGCTTGTGAAGACCTCAGCGTCTGGGCAGCTGGATCTGTGTCGGCTCGACGGTGCTACGGTCAAGGGCTATGTGCTGGAGAGCTCGCGGGGATCGAGCCTCGAGCGCACCCGGGCGACGCTCACCGGCCTGCGCTCCTTCCTGCGCTTCCTGCACCTCAGAGGCGACATCGCCACGGACCTCAGGGGCGCTGTGCCGAAGATCGCCGGCTGGCGAATGGCTTCCCTGCCCAAGTACCTCGCTGCCGAGCAGGTGAAGGCCATCGTGGAGAGCTGCGACAGACGCTGCACTCTGGGCCGACGCGACTACGCGGTGCTCCTGCTACTGGCTCGCCTGGGACTGCGGGCGAAGGAGGTGGCGGCGCTGAGCCTCGAGGACGTGGACTGGTCGGAGGGCATTCTACTCATCCGTGGCAAAGCTGGGCGCAAGGACCGCATGCCGCTTCTGGCCGAGGTAGGCAGCGCGCTGGCCTCCTACCTGCGGCGACGCAGGAAGACCAGCTGCCGCTCGGTGTTCCTGCGCCATCGGGCCCCCCACACCCCACTGGAGTGCGGCGCGATCATCGCTATCGTCCGGAGCGCCTGCAAGCGCGCCCAGCTGCCGCCGGTGGGTGCTCACCGCCTGAGGCACAGCGCCGCCACCACCATGCTTCGCCGGGGAGCGACTCTTGAGGAGATCTCACAGGTCCTGCGCCATCGCCACCACGCCACCACGGCGATCTACGCCAAGGTGGACCATACCCGGTTGCGCGAGCTCGCCCAGAGGTGGCCCGGAGCTTTGGCATGAACAGCCTCCACCAGATCCTCGCCGACTACCTCGCCACCCGCCGCGCCATGGGCTACAAGCTCCAGCATGCCGACAGGCGCCTGCTGGAGTTCGTCCAGTCAGTGCTCGCTCAGGGCAGCAGCTGCATCACGACGAAGCTCGCCCTCCAGTGGGCTACCCAACCGCTCGGGGCGTCGCCCAACTGGTTTGCCAGCCGCTTAGGGCTCATCCGCCAGTTTGCTCTGTACGCTCAGGCCTTTGATCCCCGGACCGAGGTCCCGCCTCATCACCTGATCTGCCACGTATCCAGGCGCCCGACACCCTACATCTACTCGCAGCAGGACATCCAGAGGCTCCTGGAGGCCGCGCGGGGACAGCGGGATCGCCTCAGTGCCTGTACCGACATGACCCTCCTGGGCTTGCTCGCCGTCACAGGCATGCGCGTGGGGGAGGCCATACGGCTTGACCGCCGTGACCTCGACCACAACCGAGCTGTACTGCTGGTCCGCGAGACGAAGTTCGGCAAGTCCCGTGAGCTCCCGCTTCACCCCTCGACCGTGCAGGCCCTCGGCCGCTATGCCCGAACTCGCGACCGCCTTCTGCCCCTGCAGTACTCCTCGCGCCTGTTCCTCTCGCGCAGTGGCAAGCCGCTGATCTACAGCAACGTCCATCGCCGGTTCCATCGTTTGATCGACCGGGCGGGTCTGGCCACGGCCAGCCCACGCCGCCCGCGTATCCACGACCTGAGGCATACCTACGCCGCGCAGACGCTCATCGGCTGGTATCGCAGCGGTGTGCAGGTGCAATCGCGGCTGCCCCTGCTGTCCACCTACCTGGGCCACCTCAACCCGACCATGACCTACTGGTATCTCAGCGCGGTCCCTGAGCTTCTCCTGTTGGTCAGCGAGCGCCGCAGCCTTTGCCAGGAGGTGAGTCCATGACCGACCTCGCCCCCCTTCTGGAGACATTTTTCCTCAATCGGCTCATCAAGCAACGCCAAGCCAGCCCGAACACCATCGCCTCCTACCGCGACACCTTCCGGCTGCTGCTGCGATTTGTGCAGCAACAGCTGGGGAAGAACCCCTCAGAGCTCCTCCTCGCCGACCTCCAAGCCCCGCTGATCACCGCCTTCCTCGATTCCCTGCAGACCCAGCGGAAGAACTCGCCCCGCTCGCGCAACGCACGGCTGTCGGCCATCCACTCCTTCTTCCACTACGCGGCCACCGAGGCTCCCGAGCACAGCGCTTTGATCCAGCGCGTGCTGGCCATCCCGCAGAAGCGCTTCGACCGAAAGACGGTCCAGTTCCTGACCCAGCAGGAAACCGATGCCTTGCTCGCGGCACCGGAGCGCGCCAGCTGGATCGGCCGACGCGACCACGCGCTGTTGCTGCTCGCCGAGCAGACCGGTTTGCGTGTCTCGGAGATCACTCACCTCACGCGGGCCGACCTCGAGGTTGACGGGCCTGGGGCCCACGTCCGGTGCCTGGGCAAGGGACGCAAGGAGCGGGTAACCCCGTTGCGGAAAGAGACCTGCGCCGTCCTGCGAGCCTGGCTCAGCGAACAGCCCGCTGAGCCCACCGGGCCGCTTTTCCCAAGCAGCCGTGGCGGTTTCATGAGCCGCGACGCAGTCGAGAAGCGTTTACACAAGCATGCTGCCACGGGCGCCGCCTCCTGCCCTTCGCTCACCACCAAGCGCCTCTCTCCCCACCTCCTGAGGCACACACGGGCGGTTCGGATGCTCGAGGCCGGCATCGATTCCGCAGTCATCGCCCTGTGGCTCGGACACGAGTCGGTCGAAACCACCCACGTCTATCTCGCAGTCGACCTCGCCGCGAAGCAACGTGCCCTGGCCAAGACCGCCCCCAGCCCCGCGGCCGCACGCCGTTACCGGCCTCCCGACCGCCTGCTGGCCTTCCTGAACGCGCTCTGATTATGCCGCCAGCCCAAGCGGCAACAACCGTTGCGATAGCCCGTGGGCCCCCGAAGTCGGCATAATCCGGCAGGCGGCATAGTGCACCTTATGCCGATATCGGCATAAGGTGCAGAGCATGACTAGGTTCTCAAGGCTGGTGTTCCCTCCGTGGAGCCAGTGCTCGATGTGGTGGGCGTGCAGGAATCGCGTGTGCGTGCACCCCGGGAAGGCGCAGCCGTGGTCGCGCAGCATCAAGGCGCGGCGGATGGCAGGAGGAACGCTGCGGGCACGGCGGCCGATGTTCAGCCCCTCTCCATCCTGACTTACGGCGAGCAGACCGCAATCGCAGGCTACCCTGCGCAGCGTTTCCGCGGAAACGCGGCTTCCGTCTTCCAGGGTCCCTGCCCAGGCGCCGTCCGCGCCGAGCACCTCCTGGCCCAGATGAACCACCACCTGGAACCGATCCCCGCCGGTTCCCGTCACGGCATGGCCAGCGAGAAATGACTCGGCGAGCCTCACCGCGCCGTCCGCCCGCGACGGCCAGCACGTTTCCGCGGAAACGCCACCGCTTTCGGCGGCCTTCCCTGGCTGGGGCAACTCGGCCTGCTCGGCGTGCACCTCCCGGGCACGGTCCACGGCGCGCAGGATCAGATCCGCCTCATCCGGCTCGAGCACCAACTCCAGCTTGACCATTCCTCCAGGCAACAGCCGCTGGTGTACTGAACGCTCCTCCGGCACCGGCGCCCTCTCGCCCTCACAAGCGGCCCGATAGCCCCGGCACAGCCGCTCCAGCTGAGCCCCGGTCGCCACCATCGCCATTTCCAGGAGCTTCGGCTCGGTTTCGGGCGTCGCCACCCGCGTGAGCGCCCGGACCTTGGCATACGACAGCCTGCCGGAACGAAGCGCTTCGTCGATCGCGGGCAGCTTGCCCAACGCCCTCGCCACCCGCACTCGTTCGCGCGCGGTGCCCGGGTCCCATCCGACCCGCCAGACCAGCCAGTGCGCGCAAGAAACGGCACCCTGCTCGTGCCAGCCGCACGCCTCGTCGAAGCCCCTGATGCATTCGAGCAAACGATGAGTGGCTGCATCGAGGTGCGCTGACAGGCTGGCAATCTGGGCGCTGCGCTGCCTCTCCGCGACGTCTCGCAGTAGCAAATGGTTGAAGGTGCAGGGGTTTTTCTATATCTTCCGGCTAGGGATAAGGAGGGATCCTATGAAGAAGCTCCTACTCGCGGTCCTGGGCCTCCTGCTGGTCGTTTCCCTTTCCGCACAGGGTAAGCTGCCGGACCTGAAGGGGCGCCTGATCCGCGCCGTCACGGAGAACGCCTACCTGCCGCTGAACTTCGTCGACCCGCGGACCGGCAAGGCCATGGGCTGGGAGTACGACGCAGTCAACGAAATCGCCCGGCGGCTGAAGGCCAGGGTGCAGTGGAACGTGACCGCCTGGGACACCATGATCCAGGCCGTGCGGGAAGGGCAGTACGACGTGGGCATGGACGGGATCACCATCACCGAGGAGCGCAGGCAGCAGGTGGACTTCTCCGAGCCCTACATGGTGAGCCAGCAGTTCATGCTGGTGCGCAAGGAGGAGGCTCGCTTCCGCAGCGCCCCGGAGCTGGGCGCCGACCCCAAGCTGCTGATTGGCTCGCAGGCCGGCACGACCAACTTCTACGTGGCGGTGTACAGCGTGCTGGACGGGGACGAAGCGAATCCGCGCATCAAGCTCTTCGAGACCTTCGGCGCCGCGGTGCAGGCCCTGATCGCCGGGGACGTGGACTGCGTGCTCATGGACGCCGCCTCCGGCCGAGGGTACGTGGGCGCCAATCCCGAGAAGCTCAAGGTCATCGGAGAGCCCCTGGGCACCGAGGACTTCGGCTTCATCTTCAAGCCCGGCTCCGACCTGGTGGCCCCCTTCAACGCCGCCATCCGGGCCATGAAGGCGGACGGCACCCTGGCCAGGCTGGATACCAAGTGGTTCTTCGAGTACAGCGCGAAATAGCTTGAAGGACCGCCCCGGCTCCGAGCACCTGCTCCCGCTGTCCGGCGGCCTCCGGCAGCTGCCGTTCTGGCTGCTGGCGGTGATCCTGCTGGGCCTGCTGCTGGCCTGGAGCGTGGCCAGCCGCGGGGACTACCGCCTCATCTTCCGGGCCGCCGTCCGGGGCTTGGCCACCACCTTGTGGGTCTCGGTGGCAGCCTTCGTGCTGGCCACGCTGGGCGGGCTTTTCATTGCCCTGTGCCGGGTCTCCCTTTCCCGGGTGCTGCGGGAGATCGCCACCTTCTGGGTGGAGGTCATCCGCGGGGTGCCGATGCTGGTGATCCTCTACTACATCGCCTTCATCGGGGCTCCGGGACTGGTGGAAGCCGTGAACTTCCTGCTGACCCCGCTGCTGGTCAGCGGCCTGGTCCGGCCCCTGGACATCCGCAGCCTGGATTTCACCGCCCGGGCCATCATCGCCCTGACCATCGGCTACGGGGCTTTCATCTCGGAGATCTTCCGCGCCGGCATCGAGTCCATCCACGCCGGGCAGTGGGAGGCGGCCAGCTCCCTGGGCTTGCGCCGCGGGCAGGCCCTGCGGCACATCATCCTGCCCCAGGCGGTGCGCAACGTGCTGCCCCCGCTGGGCAACGAGCTGGTGGCCATGATCAAGGATTCGGCCCTGGTCAGCGCCCTGGGCGTGCAGGACATCACCCAGATGGGCAAGGTCTACGCGGCCAGCACCTTCAAGTTCTTCGAGACCTACAACGTGGTGGCTTTCCTGTACCTGTCCCTGACCATCAGCCTGTCCCTGATCGTGCGCCTGCTGGAGCGCCGCCTCGCCCGGGGGCGGGCCGGCTCCTCGATCGCCCCGGCGGCCTAGCGGAGATTGGGGCCTATGTGCCCAAGTTCATGGCTGCTGCTCAGCTTCAGCGAGCAGCCTCTCCCAGAGCTGCCTTACGCCCTGCCGAGCGGCCCACAGTTCGCAGTAGCCCAAGTCCAGAGCTACGCCTTGCACCTCGAATACTCTCAGCGCATCCTGGAACTGCTTTTCACTACTTCCAGAGAGCTTCGCCCAGCTCAGCTTGGCGATGATGATGTCCTCGGGGGAGGAGACCCAGACCAGGGCACCGAACAGGTTCAGCCGTTTCCGCCTTTGCAGGCGCGACAGGTCGAATGGACTGTCCGACAGGATCCAGAAGTCGACCTTGTCCCCGGTACTTACGTCGATGAGGTTGAACATCGAGCCTTCGCGTATCGTCCGCTCGATACTTTCCGGGGCGTCAAGGTAGTAGCGGGGCGGCGGGAAGGACCGGGCGAGCTTGGGCGGATCGAGCGCGGAGGCCTGCACCAGTATATCGATGTCATGGGTCAGCCTGGGTTCGCCGAACAGACTTGAGACGATCGAGCCCGTGAGCAAGTACGCAACGCTCTGCTCATCGAGGGACGCAGCTACCGCGATCAGTAGTTCCTGTTGTGACATCGGGCGATCCGCTCCAGCTCCATGCCACGCAGCGCCGCCGCCGGGTAGTCGGGGTATCGCTGCCGGACTCCAGCCCGCAGCAGCTCCCTGCCCAGTTCGCCGAGCTCGAATGCCTTGGCGAGCCGCTGCTCTGGGGTCATGGCGCGCAGAATCCGGATGTAGAGAGCGTGATGCGGGCGTTGCTTCGGATTCACCTGCAATCCTTCTCGATAATGCTATCTCGCCCCATTCGGCCTTGTCAACAAGCGAGTGATCTCAGCTCAGGATCGAATCTCCACATTCCTCGCCGTCCGGGCCCCTGCCTAACGGACCCTCTTCTCGAAGCCGGCCAAAGAGGCCGGCAGCCCGTCGGCGGCCGACTGGCGGGCGAACTGCAGCGCCACGGCGGCGAACATCCGCTCTCGGTGGCTCTCGTCCACGGGCGCGAACAGGAACCGCCCGCCCGGCAGCTCCCGGGCGATGCGCGGATAATGGCTCTGGTCGTGCACCTTGTCCGCGGTGCCGTTGAGCACGAACAGCTCGCGGTCCACCTTCTGCAGGCGGCCGAACAGCTCGAACTCGCGCGCCGCCTCGGCGGACTTCTTCCACTTCCAGATGTCGGCGCTGTTCACGAAGGCGAAGGTGCGCTGCTTCTGGGCGTTCTCCTTCATGTCCCCCAGCATGGCCTGCCTCAGCACGGGGCGCATCAGGCGCACCAGGGCGGCGGGCAGCAGCGGGGAGATCCAGCGCAGCACCCACTTGGGAAACCACAGGGTGTGCATCGGGTCGGCCAGGATGATGGTCGGGGCGTCCAGCTCGCCGCTCAGGAGGCCTTCCAGAATCATCGAGGCCCCCCAGCAGGTGCCCACTAGCACGAAGTCCCTGCCGGCCAGCCCCAGGGCCTGGAGGGCTGCCTGGATGTCCCGCGCGCTGCGCAGCACGGACATGTCCGGCTTCCGGCCCAGACGGCTGGACAGCTTCTCGCGCGTCTCCAGGTAGTACAGCTCGGCCTGCCCGTGGACCATCTCGTAGAAGCCCTGAAAGCCCTGGGGGATGGTCCCCCAGCCCGGCACCAGCACGATCGGCCGGCGGGCCGCCGGGACGGCGGGCCGGCAGTGGAAGGCCCGGATCTCGGCGCCGGGCACCGTCACGTACACTTCACGGCAGACCCCCGGGGCCCAGAGCTCGGGCGCCTGCCGCGCTCCGTTTCCGAGGAGCTCTCCTACCCGGCGCAGGTGCGCCTCGTCGGCCTGCAGTGCCAGGCTCATCAACTGTTCCATCGGAACTGCAGGATAGTACGGCCCCTGGAGGCTGGTCAACGGGACTTTGTTTTCTGTTTTTGAGAGCGATATACTTTACCAAGATGCTTACCTATAGAGGCACCCCATGAAGAAACCAGGAAAAAGGCTTGGCCCCTCGGCGTTATTGGCGGCCGGGCTCCTGCTGGCCGGATGGAGCCGGCCGGCTTCCGCCCAGGAGCAGAAGATCGATTTCAACGACCGCTACCGCTTCCCGCTGTCCATCGGGGTGGAGTACCAGACCCTGACGCCCCTGCGCACCTACAACGGCGATTACACGATCTTCGAGCTTTCCGCCGACGTGCGCTACCCGCTGCCCCGCTGGCCGGTGCTGCAGGGCTTTCTGCGCGGCGGGATGCTGCGCTTCGACAGCATGGACCCCGTCTTCCCGGAAAAGTGGGACCACAGCCACTGGTTCGGGGCCGTCGGCCTGGGATACAGCAACCGCTTCGTGAAGAACTTCGAGCTGGGCGCCGAGCTGGCCGCGGGTTTCAGCGAGGCGGTGTTTCCGAACGTCGTGGACACCGGCGCGGTGGGCAGCCCGAATTTGATATTCAGCGCCGGCGGCAAGATCAGCCTGGACCCTTCTTACAGCCTGAGCATCGACATCCGCCCCAGCCTCAAGTACCTGCTGTCCTTGAGCCCGCTGAAGGATTTCAACGGCCTGCTTTTCGGGCTGGGCTTCGCCCTGAACTACCGCTTCGGGGAAGACCCGGATTCCGCCCAGTCCCTGATCCGCAGCCTGCGTTTCAGCGAGGTGTCCGTCCCGCCGGCCTTCGGCGCGATGCAGAGCCACTACGTCAAGAACCCCATCGGCCAGGTGGTGCTGACCAACACCGAAAAGCAGCCGGTGCGCGACCTGGAGGTTTCCTTCTACCAGGCGGGCTTCATGGATTCGCCCACCCAGAGCCTCGCCGTGCCCGAGCTGGCCGCCGGCCAGAGCGTCACGGTGCCGCTGCTGGCCTCCTTCAACCAGGCGGTGTTCACCACCGAGGGGGTCACCCCCCTCACCGGGGAGGTGATCGTCACCTACCGCCTGCGGGACCGCCCCGCGGAGCAGCGCCAGTCGGTGAGCTACGACCTGTACGACAAGAAGGCCATCACCTGGGACGACGACCGCAAGGTGGGGGCCTTCATCACCCCGGCGGACTCGGCCATCCGCAACTACGCCAGCTTCGTGCGCCAGCTCTTCAAGGATTCCACGCAGCCGCTGTACAACGAGCCCCTGCAGGTGGCCATGCAGCTGTTCAGCGCGCTGGCCGAGATCGGGCTGCTCTACCAGGCGGATCCCAGCTCGCCCTTCACCCGGGCGCAGGGCGACGCGAAGCTGGTGGACTCGGTGAGCCTGCCCCGGGATACGCTCAAGACCATCGCTGGGGACTGCGACGACCTGACCGTGCTTTTCTGCAGCCTGCTGGAATCGGTGGGCGTGGAAACGGCCTTCATCACCGTGCCCGGCCACATCTACGCGGCGTTGAACACCAAGGTGGCGGCCGCCGGCTACCGGGAGCTGCACCCGGATCGGGCCATGACCCTCGCCCTTGACGGGGAGCTGTGGGTCCCGGTGGAGATCACCCTGATCGGCACCGGGGATTTCCCGGAGGCCTGGAGGCGGGGGATGGAGCTGTGGAACGCCTTCGCCGGGCAGGAGCGCCGGCTGTACCGCACCCGCGAGGCCCAGGCCCTGTTCCGGCCGGTGGGCCTGCGGGAGTCGGACCTGGGGCTGCAGTACGGGAACCGGGCCAACATCGCCCGCGGCTTCGCCCGCGACCTGGACAAGCTGGCCGGGCTGCTGGTCAAGGACAGCGCCGACAAGGCCCGCAGGAGCGGGGACAAGCTGGACTACAACCGCCTGGGTATGGCCTATGTGCGCTTCGGCAAGTACGAGGAGGCGGAGGCGGCTTTTGGCCGGGCACTGCAGATCGATCCCGGCTACCTGGCTGCCCGGGTCAACCTGGGCAACGTGGCTTTCGCCCGGAAGAACTACGCCCAGGCTTTGAAGAGCTACCAGGGCGTGCAGGAGGCCCTGGCCAAGAGGGGCGGGCAGGGCAAGTCGCTGGCCCAGCTGGTGCTGCTGAACATGTCCAAGGCCTACCACGAGCTGGAGAACTACCCGGAGGCCCAGAAGTACTACGCCCGGGCCGCCGAGCTGGATCCGGAACGAGCCAGGGAGTTCACCTATCTGGCCCAGGTCGGCGCCTCCGGCACGGAGCGGGCCGCCGCCGCGGGCAGAAGCCGCGGCGTGTCGTTCGTGGAAGAGGAGGAGCAATGAACCGGCCGAGCTTCTTCAAGCTGCTGGCGGCCGCCGCCGCCCTGCTGGGCCTGAGCGCCTGCCCCAATCCGATCACCGGCAGCGTGCTGGCTCAGATGACCGACAAGTCGGCTCCCGTGATCACTATTTCCTCGCCGCAGGACAACAGCCAATACACCCAGACCGTGACGGTGCAGGGGAGCATCGCGCATGTCCCGGGCGAGCTGCGGGAGGTAGGCTTCCTGGTGGCCGGCACCCTGGGGCTGCTGACGCAGGGGGAGGTGCCTCTGGCCTCCATCGGCGCGGACGGCGCCTTTTCCTTCCAGTTCGATACGGTGACCTTCAACGGCCCGATCGTCATCACCCTGACGGCGCAGGACTGGAACGACAACCAGGCCAGCAAAACCATCACCCTGAACTACCCCGGCAGCTCCGTCTCCTCCTTCACCGCTACCCCTTCCAGCAAGCGGGTCGACCTGAGCTGGGAGCCGGTGGACGGGGCCACCGGCTACACCGTGTATTACACCGCCAACGGCACCCTGCCCTCGGAGAGCTACGGCAGCACGATCGATCTGGGGCCCATGGCCACCACGGTACCCCTGACCGGGCTGAAGAACGGGGCCCTGCACATCTTCCTGCTGCGGGCGCACATGGACGAGCCGCCGGACTACTGGTCCGGGTACGTACGCACCATCCCGCTGTCCCCGCTGACCCTGGCCCCCCTGGTCCGGGGCGGGTACAGGGAAATCTCCCTGGAGTGGGCTCAAATCGAAGCCACGGAGGAGTTCGAGGTTCTGCGGGCCACCAGCGAAAACGGCCCTTACGAGAACTACACCGGGGTCTTGAGCGGCTTCTCCTTCACGGACACCAACGTTTCCGAGGACACCTGGTACTACTACAAGGTGAAGCCCTCTCTGGAGGGCAGCATTGTCAGCACCTTCAACGCGGCGCAGACCTTCCAGGTGCCGCCTCAAGCCGAGCGCATCACCAGCCTGACCCTGCCCTATGCCGCCCAAAAGGTGCGGATCGCCGGCAACTACGCCTACGTGGCCGCCGGCGCGCAGGGGCTGCTGGTGGTCGACATCACCGACCCGGCCGCTCCGGTCTACCTGCGTACGATCGGCACGACCAATGCTAAAGACCTGGTCATTCAAGGAAGTTACCTGTACCTGGCGGATGGCGCTGGCGGGGTGCGGGTACTGAGCCTCGCCTCGCCGGACTTTCCTGTAATTCAGTCAACCTATACCGGCGCCCCTGCGATCGCTGATGCTACGGCGCTGGCGCTGGATGCCATGCGCAACCACCTGTACGTGATCGATGGTTCGGGGAACACCAACCTATTGTTGTTGAACGCCGACAACCTGGACAATATCGACGACTACCGCACGCGCTATCCGGCTAGCGTGCTGAGCCTGTTGGACGTGGAAGTGGATTACGTGGAGGCCTACCCCAACTACACCTTTGTCTACGTGACGGCGCTGAACACCTCCACCTCGGCCAACGAGCTGAGGGAGTTCTACTATTACAACCTCGGCGCCAGCCAGAAGCTGTTCGAGTACCGTACCTTCACGGACCCTGACTACAATCCCAACCTCCTGGCCGTCAGCGATGACTACGTGTATCTGCTGGCCACCCGCAACGCGGACATCGAGCCGCCGCCGGAATACTGTTTGTTCGTAGTGGGCAAGTACCCTTTGAACCTGACGGAAGTGGGCCAGACCGCGGATACCAGCGGCTACGCCTCCGACCTGCGCATATCGGGCGGCAAGGCCTACGCCGCTGACAAGATCGGCATGCAGGTCTACGGCGTATCCACCCCGAGCGCGCCGGTGAAGAGCGAGTTCCTGGACACCCCCGGCACGCCGGGCGGCATCGATACAGATGGCAGCTACGCCTTCCTAGCTTCCGGCCTGCCGCTGTTCCAGGTGGTGGACCTGCGTCTGCCCGGCTCCATGTCCGTGGAGGGCAGCTATAGCTCGGCCGGCGGGCTGAAAGGCCTGGCGGTGCGCGGCGACATCGTGTATGCGGCGGGAACTGCAGCGCTGCAGCTCATCGACATCGGCGATCCGACTTTGCCACCTGATGCGGGGCTGGGAAGCTACACCATCACGGGTGCGGTGGACGTGGCCCTTTCGGGCCCGTACGCCTTCGTGGCCGCCGGCGTCAATGGCCTGACGGTAGTGGACGTTTCCAACTCCGGCTCCCCGGCTTTCGTCGGCTCGGTCGCGCCCATTTCCAGCTACCTGGAGCGGGTGGCGATCAAGGGGGACTACCTGTACGCCGCGTCCGGCAGCGGGCTGCAGGTGTATGACGTTTCCAACCCCGCCCAGCCGGTTGGCATCGGCATCTACGACTCGGCGGGGGGCGGAATGCAGGACGTGGAGCTGCGCGGCGAGCGGGCTTATACCACCGACGGGGCCTACTTCCAGCCCAATAGCCTGAAGGTGCTGGACGTTTCCCAGCCGGCCATCCCGGCTTCGGTCGGCAGCGGTCTGGGCTCGGGCATGATCATCGGCTACCTGTCGCTGTACGGGGACTGGGCCTTCGTGAGCGACCAGGGACCCGGCCTGGGGCTGTGGGCCGTGAATGTCAACCCGGCCAGCGCCTCCTACATGAGCGCTTATGGCCCGTGTGATACCCGGCCCGGAGCTCCGGACAGTTTCGGCAGCGCGGGGGTGGCCGCCTTCGGCGCCCAGGCTTACGTGCTGGAGCCCACCGCGGGCCTGGTGCTGATCAACGTGTCCAATCCGGCGGCGCTCTCGGACGCTTCCCTGGTCACCTCTCTGGCCCTGGGAGCGGACCCGCAGGACCTGATCCTGAACGGCCGCCATGCCCTGGCCACGGACGGCGCCTCGGGCCTGCGGATCGTGAAAC
>Ga0154738_1147_pt9 | contig 15715 bp, 16 predicted proteins | sample Rifle2008BG16ft_FD_105746 | JGI IMG/M metagenome (GOLD analysis project Ga0154738, IMG submission 105746) | Spirochaetes bacterium RBG_16_67_19 | reverse complement strand
CCGCCGCGGCAACGCCGGCGGTGGGCAACGCGGCAGCCACCATGCAGATGCAGGCCCTGATCCGGGCCAAAGCCCACATGCGGCAGTCTGGCCAACTGCAGATGATGGCCGTGGCGGACCAGTTGAGTGATTCCGAGCGGCTGATGCTCTACTCGACCAACCGCAAGGACAACGCCGTCATGGGGCTTCTGCTGAACATTCTGCTGACCAGCCTCGGAAGCTGGGTCCAGGGGGATTCGGCCGGAGCCCTGGTGGAACTGTCCTGGATGGCCTTGGGGATCGTAGGCGTGACGACCGGCTGGGACTACGACTATTGGGGCTATGCCTATCCCAACTGGTTCTATTACGTCGGCATTGGCGCCATCGCCTTCAACGTCGTGTACATGTGCGTGCGTCCCTTCACCTACCAGCGCCAGTGGAACACCAATCTGGCCCGGGGTCTGAAGACCGTGACTCTTTCCGTGTTGGACGCGGATGCAATGACCTTCGACGTGTACAAGACTGAGCGCGGTCCGGAGTGGAAGATGGGACTGAGCCTGGTCAGCTTCGAGTATTAGATCAAAACGGGTGCCGAAAATGGCACCCGTTTTTTTCTGTCGACTATTTCGTCGGCTTGCTGCCCGGGACTGGGACGATCGAATAGACTTGGGTTGTGGTGGAACCACCTTGTATCGTGGCGGTATAGATGAAAGTGGTGTCGTAAAAAGTGAATTCGCCATCTGTAAACAAACCCACGTCCACCACTGCGGCGGTTCGATAATACTGGATACTGTCGGTGAAATAGAAATAGATATAGTTGGAACCGAAGCTGACTTGCCGCGAATCCATGCCAAGGACTGCAATACCATAGACCCAACCCGCCACGTCATCGTATACCAAGTCATCGCCAAAATCGTAAACTGTGCCGTCGTCGCTGGTCCAGGTCACAAAATCGATGTCACGGGTTGAGTAGTTCCGTATGGTGAGGGTCCCGGTCCCAAACAGGTTGCAGCTGGACATCGAGAGCAGGATAGCAAGCGCAAAGACCATGCCGATTACAGCAAAAACTATTCGTGGTCGACGCATGTTCCCTCCCTGATATAGTCTAATAATATATTACTGCGATCTGCGGATTTTTCAACCCAGGCAAAGCGGAACTAAGAAAGCAGTTGCATCAAATCTGGGTGGCGCGTCAGCTCCCGCAGCGTGTCCCGGCTGATACCCTTGTGGATGGTGTGCGGGGATGTGACCGAGGCGGCGGCCAGCAGGTTGCCCAGCTCCTGGGCGGAGGGCAGGGCGAGGCCGGCGGCCAGCCCCGCCAGGATGCCGGCGAAGTGGGCGTCCCCCGCGCCGCCGCAACCCCAATCCTGCCTACGGTCGCCAATCCCGAATTGACCGCGGCGTATTCCTGGGTTATACTTTCGGTATGAAAACTGCTGTTTCGCTTCCTGATAGGATATTCAAGGAGGCTGAACGTTTTGCGCGCCGGCAACGCAAGTCCCGGAGCCAGCTTTATGCTGAAGCCATTGCCGAGTACCTGGCCAGGCATGCCTCCAACGATATCACCGACTCGATGAACGCGGTCTGTGATCGAATAGGCAGGGTAGATGACGAATTCCCGCGTCGAGCCGCACGCCGGATAATATCCAAAGAACCATGGTAGCGGTGAGCTACGGAGACATATGGTGGGCCGATTTGGCAGAGCCATCCGGTTCTGCTCCGGGATACAGGCGGCCAGTTGTCGTCGTGCAGGGAGATGCGCTTAACAGGAGCAGGATCTCTACCGCTGTTTGTGTTGCACTGACCAGCAACCTGGAATGGGCGGATGCCCCGGGCAATGTAGCGCTCCCATCGGAGCTGACGGGACTTCCAAGGGATTCCGTGGCCAACGTCTCGCAGATCATTACTCTGGACAGATCTACTCTGACGGAGAGGATAGGACAGCTTTCGAGAAGCAAGATGGATTTGATACTCTCGGGGATAGACCTCATCTTAGGCAGGTAAGAGCAGAGCGAAATGCTGCAGGCCGTCCGGTCAGCAGCAGATTGCTTTCAAGTCCAGCCCGCAGCCCGCATCCTCCGCCAGCTCCCGCAGCATGTCCCGGCTGATGCCCTTGTGGATGGTGTGCGGGGAGGTGACCGAGGCGGCGGCCAGCAGGTTGCCCAGCTCCTGGGCGGAGGGCAGGGGGAGGCCGGCGGCCAACCCGGCCAGGATGCCGGCGAAGTGGGCGTCCCCCGCGCCGCCGGTGGACGCCACGCGCACGCGAAGGGCGGGGCAGTGGTGCAGCGCGGCGCCGTCCCAGCTCCAGCTGCCGGCGGCCCCGGCGGTGACCGACAGCCTCAGCGCGGCGTGTTCGCCGGCCAGCGCGGCGACCGCCTCGGCGGCCAGCTCGGCGCGCCCGGAGGGCGCGGCCGGAAGCGGGCGGCGCAGCCCGGCGGCGGCCAGGGCCTCTTCCAGATTCACTCCCAGCAGGTCCACCTGGGCCAGCAAGCCCCTCTCCCGCACCTCGCCCATCTCTCCCAGCGTGAAGCTGGCCGCGCGCAGGAAGCCGTGCCCGGCCCCCAGCTCCAGGAGGCGCAGGCGGGCCTCCAGTGGAACCTCCGGCTCGGCCAGGGCGATGCCGCGCCCCCGCCAGAAGGCGAAGTCGGGGGCCGCTTCCTCGACCGCGGCGCGGTCCACGGCGGCGCAGGCCGAGTCGGCGGTGGTCAGGTTCCCGCCCGTTCCGTCGGGGTACAGGAAGCAGAAGGAGGAGAGGGTGGGGCGGTCCGGAAGCTCGCGCACGTAGGACTGGTCCAGACCCGCTTCCTGCATTTCCCGGGCGAGCTCCCGGCCGGCCTCGTCCCGCCCAAGACGACCGATGGGCAGCACGCGCAGCCTTGGCCCGAGCAGGGCCCGCACGTAGTGGCAGACGATGTGCAGCTTGCAGTAGTCCCGGCGGTCCAGGAAGCGGCCGCCGCGGCTCTCCTCCCGCCCCAGGGTATGGTCCCCTTCCAGCAGGAAGAAGGTGCCGGTGCCGATGCCCCCGGTGCCGATCAGCGCTTCGTAGCGCAGGGAGGCGGGCTGCGGGAGGCGGAGGATGCCCTCGCCCGCGGGGACGGCCCCGTTCACAGCCCCAGGTCCCACTCGGGATGCAGGCTGATGGGGTGGGTGGCCGTGTCGACTGTGGCCGTGAGCAGGGCGTCCGGGTGCCGCGACAGAAGGGTGATGGGCCACTCCGGGTCCGGCTCGCTGAACAGAGCCACGCGCAGAGCGGTCTGCTTCCAGGCGCCGGTGTCCGAGAACAGGCGCACCGCTTTCGCCGCAAGGCACTCCTTCACTCCCAGGGTGACCGAAAGAGGGGGCACGAACTGCCAGGCCGTGCCGAAAGTGCGCTGGGCCAGGGCCAGCACCGTGTCCCAATTGTTCTCCTGGACGCGCACCGTGGAGGAGGCCACCTGCTCCAGGGTGAGCAGCGAGTAGGGCTGCCGGCGGGCCTGGTTGTAGGCGATGTGCCCGTCCTGCCCCCAGCCGCCGTAGGTCAACTGGACCGGGGCGGCGGCCACCTCTTCGGCGATGGCCTCCACGTTGTCCGCTCGAGGCCACCAGCGGTTGGCTTCCGGCACGGCCAGCGCCGGGTCTACCGGGCCGTAGAACTCCCGCTCCATGAAGCCTCGGAAGCTGTAGGGATGGGCGCGCGGCAGCTCCCGGCCCTGCCAGTCCAGGCACTCGTCCATGTGGAAGACCACGAAGCGCTTCAGGGACACCTTCTCCCGGTTCACCAGGGAGGTGAAGGGCCGGTACCAGCAGCTCGGGCCGCAGGGGATGATGGCCCGGAAATCCTGCCCGCGGGCGCCGGCCGCGCGGATGGCGTCGACCAGCTCGTGGGCCATCAGCTCGCCCAAGGCGGCGGAGTCCTTTACCAACCGAAAGGGCACCTTCCGGGCGGGGTGGCTCTCCAACTGGTCGTACGGAATGCGGCACCACTCGTATAGCTGCTTGGGCCTGATCATGCGCGCACCTCCAGCCCCGGGATGTAGCGCAGGGCGTTCTTGAAGTAGATCTTCTTCAATACTTTATCCGGAAGGCCGAGGCCGTAGATCCGCCAGCGGGAGTGACCCCAGCGGCCCACGTAGTCCGGGTATTCGAAGTACTCGTCGCGGGTCTCCAGGAAACGGAAGTAGCAGCGGTACACCGCCGGGTCGCAGGGCATGTCCGTGCCGAACAGGATGCGGTCCTGGTAGCGCACGAAGAAGTCGCGGGCGGTGAAGGGCTGGCGGCCCAGCTCGTCCATGCGCGCGGAGAAGTCCACCACGGCATTGGGGTGGGCCTCCAGGAAGCGGGCCACGTAGGCCAGATCCTCGGGAAGGTTGGCCACGTGGGCGCACTGGAAACGCGTGCGCGGGTGGGCGGCGACCAGGCGGTCACGCTGGGCCAGCAGCTCCATCTTGCCGAAAGGCGAGTCAAGGAAGCTCCAGCCCGGGGCATCACACAGGGTCAGGTAGTGCTCGTTGGCCGCGTCGATGGGCAGGAAGAAGCCCACCGGATCGGAGACGTGGATCAGCACGGGCACGCCCAGCTCCCCGGCGCGCTTCCAGATCGGGAACAGGCGCTCGTCGTCCACCCGGATCGTGCTCCCGTCGTTGTCGCGGAAGCGCAGGCCCAGCTCCTTGGTGATCTTCAAGCCCAGCGCCCCGGCGGCGAGGTCGGCTTCCAGGCGCTGGATGCACAGGTCCACCCACTGGCGCGAATCGCCGGAAGGGTTCTCGGGGGTTTTGAAGAGGGTGAAATCCTCCCAGCGGGCGAACTCCGCCATGGTGAAGCAGGAGAAGCGCCGCGGGTGCGGGCGCACCCAGCCCTCGAGATAGACGTCCAGCTCGCGCCGGCGGATGGAGTACCCGGTTTCGTCGAAGGGCAGGCTGACGTTGCCGGTCACGTTCAGGAACACGGCCACCCCGGCCGCGTCCATGGCCGCAAGCATCTCGGCGGCCGGGCGGTCCCCGAACAGGTGGTTGTGCGCGTCCACTACCGGGTAGCGGGCCTTCTCCGGCAGATGCTCGGGAACGTGCAGCAGGCTCTTCGGCCTGAACTCGCGCAAGGAAAGCTCGCTCATAACGCCCGCCCCCGCCTACAGCGCGACCGGGCGAATTCCGGTCTGCTCGCAGAAGGCCTGCAGGGCCGGGTACAGCTCCTGCCCGTACCCCAGGCAGGCGTACTCGTTGGTCCAGTTCTCCAGCAGGGCGTTCATATCGCAGTGGGCGGTCACGAAGCCGTGCGGCCAGAAGGGGATGCCGCATTCCTGCAGGCGCCCGGGGACCTCGGCCGCCGGGGGCTCGAAAATCGAGGCCCGGGTGAGCACCAGGCGGAACTCGCCGTCCACACGGCCCAGGCGGGCCAGCACTCCCTCGCCGACCTTGCAGATCAGCTTCACCGCCAGCCCTCCGGCCTGGCCCTCGGTGGGGATGCCGTGCACGGCGAAGCCCGCCGGACCCAGCTTCCCGGCCAGGGAGGGGGGCACCGCGCCGTCGCCGATGATTTTGATTTCGCTTTTCTTCACGTCGAGGTGCTGCAGGTCGCCGTAGTACACCCGTTCGGGGGAGAGCTGGGTGAGAAGGTAGACGCTCAGGGCGGTGTTGAAGTCCCCCAGGGTGGAAGTGCCCACCCCGTCCTCCAGCATCATGGACTGGGCGAAGCAGGTGGCCGCGTAGTCGTCGCCCAGCCCGGGGAAGGACTGGATGGTGTAAAACTCCCACCCCTCCTTCTCCACGATGCCCTTGATGGCCAGGTACAGGCGCTGGGAGCGTTCGTTGGCCAGGCCGGCCGGAGGCTTTTCCCCGAACAGCTTTACCAGGCGGGGCTCCAATGCGGCCAGTGCGGAAGCGGGCAGCTCCTGGGCCCGGCGGATCAGCTCCGTGGTGTCCCGCGTGTCGATGTCCACCCCGAACAGGCGCATCCACTGGGAGGGATCGGCTGCGCCGCAGGTCTGTCCCATGCCGCGGCCGCCGAAGGAGCCGATGGTGGCCATGTTCAGGCGCCGGCGCAAAGCCGCGGCCCGGCACCAGGAGACCAGGCGGCCCAAAGCCTCCGGGTCCCCGGCCTCGCCGTACACGAAGCGGTGGGGGATGCCCACCTCCAGCAGCGCGCCGTGCATGACCAGCCCGCCCACCGGGCGCCAGCCCTGGGAGCCGGGATGGGTCCACAGGGCCACCGCCTTGCCGCTCATGGCGAAATCCCGCACCGGGGCCACCAGGTGCGCGGCCCAGACCCAGGTGCCGGAGAAAAGGACCACGGCGTCCACCGCGTCGTTCTTCTTCATTTCCGCCAGCGCGGCGCGGGCCTCGGCCTTGCTGGCGATCACCAGGGAATATTCCACCAGGTGCAGGCCGCGCTGGCGCAGGGCAGCTTTAGAGGCGGCAACGATCTTTTCGTCGACGAAGGGCGCCCCCAGGGGGTCGGCGAGTCCGTCCTTGTGCACTCCGTACACGATGAAGCCGACAGTGGGCTGGATCACGGTGCTTCTCCTTTGCGATTCAGAAGGGATTGAAGCTCTGCTCCAGGGCGACCAGGTCCATGTTCCAGATCGAGAAGTGCCCGGGGGTCTCGATCAGGTACTGGACCATCAGGGCCAGGTCCTCCGGCTCAAGCAGCCGGGTCTTGGGGTCCAGGCTGATGCCGGCCTTGGCCTGCCACTCCGTGCGGATCGCGGCGGGGGCCAGGACGCTCACCTTGATGCCGTGGGCGTTCAGGTCGTTCACCAGGGACCGGGAGAAGCCCTCCACCGCGTGCTTGCAGGCCGTGTACACGGCCAGGTTGGAGCGCGCCCGCTTGCCCAGGAGGGAGGACACGTTGATCAGGTGCCCGCTGTGCTGCTTCTTCATGTGGGGTATGGCGGCGCGGCAGCCGTATAGCACCGTGTACAGGTTCACGTCCACACCCTGCCGGATCTCCTCCAGGCTGAGCTCGTCGAACGGGGCCGAACGGATACCCCAGCCGGCATTGTTGACCAGCACGTCGATGCGCCCGTACTCCCGCACCACCCGTTCGACGAAGTTTTCCGCCTCGTCCCACTTGCCCATGTCGGCGGGCACGGCCAGGGCCTGGCCGCCTTTGGCCCGGATTTCCCCGACCAGCTCCTCCAACGGGCCCTGGCGCCGTGCGCACACCGCCACCGGGTAGCCCCGCACGGCCAGGAGCAGCGCCATGGCCCGGCCGGCGCCCGAGGAGGCCCCGGCGATCGCAACGACTTTGCCAGGATTCATCGGCCCAGCATAGCGGGAATGTCCGGACGGAGCAAGGACGGGCGGGACGCGGATGGGTTATAATGGGAGCGATGGATGAGCAAGAGCTGAACCTTCTGGGCGGCTACGGGGACTGGGCTGCGCGGCTGGCCGGCGAGGCCGGCAGGCTGTCTTTCGCCCGAGTGATGAAAAGCGGCCGGATCCGCCTGGCGGAATGGAAAAAGCAGGGCCGGGCGGCCGTGCGCGAGCTGCTCGAGCCCCCGGCTCCAGCAGAGGTGCGGGCCCGCACCGTTCGCAGCTACTCCTTTGACGGCCTGGACGTGGAGGAGCTGACCTGGCAGCTTCCCTTCGGGCCGCCCACCGAAGCCGTGTTTCTCAAGCCCGAGGGGGCCCAGGGCCCGCTGCCCGGGGTGCTGGCCCTGCACGACCACGGCGGGGTCAAGTATTTCGGCCGGCGCAAGATCACCCGCGCCGGCCTGGAAACGCACCCCTTCCTGCAGGCGCACCAGGAGCGCTACTACGGCGGGGTGGCCTGGGCCAACGAGCTGGCCCGCCGCGGCTATGGAGTGCTGGCCCACGACGTGCTGCCCTTCGGCAGCCGCCGCATCCTGGCCGCCGGCGTTCCGGCCCACGTGGCCGACCGCCTGCTGGCCGCCCCCGAGGCGGTGCGTGAGCTCACCTTCGACGGGCTGAAGCCGGCGGAAGCCCGCGCCGAGCTGGACGTGCCTCCCGAGGAGCCCGCCGAGCGGCTGGCCCGCTACGAGGCCTTCGCCGGGCGGCACGAGGAGGTGCTGGCCCGCTCCCTGTTCGCGCTGGGCACCACCTTCCCCGGTGTGGTCCTGGCCGAGGACCTGGCCGCCCTCGGGGTCCTGGCCGCCCGGCCGGACGTGGACCCGGACCGCCTGGGCTGCTGCGGCCTGTCCGGCGGGGGGCTGCGCGCCTGCCTGCTGGCCGGGTTGGACGATTCCATCGACTGCGCGGTGACCGCCGGTTTCCTGAGCACCTGGAAGGATTTCGCCCTCTACAGCGGCTTCACCCACACCTGGGCCCTGTTCGTGCCGCGCCTGGCGCGCCAGATGGACTTTCCCGAGGTGCTGGGCCTGCGCGTGCCGCTGCCCAGCCTGGTGCTGGCCTGCGAGCAGGACCCCCTGTTCCGCCGCGAGGAGTCGCTGCGGGCGGGGGCCATGCTGGAGGGAATCTATCGTCAGGCCGGTGCGGCGGAGGCCCTGCGCGTCAGCCGCTACCCGGGAGAGCACCGCTTCAGCCGGGACATGCAGGCCGAGGCCTTCGCCTGGCTGGACCGCTGGCTGGGCGCCTGAGGAGCTCTTATGCCGACCACCGTGTTCGCCTTCTCCTGCCATCCGGACGACATCGAGTTCATGATGGGCGGCACCCTGTTCCTGTTGAAGCGGGCGGGCTGCGCCCTGCACTACATGAACCTGGCCGACGGAAGCTGCGGCAGCACCGAGCTGGGGCCGGCCCAGACCGCGGCCAAGCGGCTCGCGGAGGCCCGGGCCGCCGCCGCCCTGTTGGGAGCCGAGTTCCATGAGCCGCTGGCGGCGGACCTGGAGGTGTTCTACACCCCGGAGCTGGTGCGCCGGGCCACGGCCGTGATGCGCCGCGTCAAGCCGGACATCCTGCTGCTGCCCTCTCCCGAGGACTACATGGAAGACCATATGAACACCAGCCGGGTGGGGGTGACCGCGGCCTTCTGCCGCGGCATGCCCAACTTCACCACCCTGCCCCCGGAGCCGCCCATCTTCCAGGACGTGGTGCTCTACCACGCGCTGCCCTACGGGCTGGCCGACGGAATGCGCCGCCCCGTGAACCCGGATTTCTTCGTGGACATCGGCCCGGTGATCGAGGAAAAGCAGGCCATGCTGGCCTGCCACCAGAGCCAGCGGCAGTGGCTGGACACCAGTCAGGGCCTGGACAGCTACCTGGCCACCATGCGCGAAATGAGCGCCGAAGTCGGGCGCCGGTCCGGGCGCTTCGCCTTCGCGGAGGGGTGGCGGAGGCACTCCCACCTGGGCTTCTCAGCCCTGGAGCGGGACCCGCTCGGGGAGCTGCTAGGAGCAGCGAAAATCGCATAATTAGGCAAAAGAGGGCCTGGACCCTTCGCGGCATCGAGAACCTCATGATGGATTTCTACGACCATCCCGGCTTCGTCCGGGAGCTGCTGGGAACCATCGCCGAGTACAATATCAGCCAGGTGGGCCGCGCGCTGGCATATGACATCGACGCGGTCTATTTCGGGGACGACTGGGGCGCCCAGCACGGCCTGCAGATGGGCCCGCGGCTCTGGGGGGAGTTCATCCAGCCGGTTCTGCGCCGCATGTACGGCGTCGTCCGGCGGGCCGGGAAGTTCGTCATGATCCACTCCTGCGGCGACGTGGACGAGCTGTTCGAAGAGCTCGTCAACATCGGGCTTTCCAGCTTCAATCCCTTCCAGCCGGAAGTCATGCAGGTCTACGAGCTGCTGGGCCGGTACCGGGGAAGGCTCTGCTTCCACGGGGGACTTTCCACCAGAAGCTTCTGCCCTACGGCAGCCCGGAGGAGGTTCGCCGGGAATCACGGCGCCTCCTGGCAGCCGGCGGCGCCGGCGGCTACATCTTCGCCCCGGCCCACGACGTGGAAGGGGACGTGCCGCTGGCCAACATGCTGGCCTTCATCCAGACCGCGCGCGAGCAAATCCAAGCTTGACAGCCGCATCGGCAGGGATCTAGACTGAAACCGTACCCGTCGGGTATTTTGTCAGAAACTCTTATAAAGGGGGATGCACATGCGAAAAAGAATCCTCTGGATTCTGGTTCTGGTGCTTCTGCTGGCCGGCGGCCTGGTCTGGGCGCAGAAGGCCAAAGTGACCTTCTTCTGGGCGCTGTACGACGGCCTGACCGAAGAGTACCGGGCGAGCCTGCAGGACGCCTTCATGGCGGCCAACCCGTCCATAGACGTGGACATCGTGCCGATCCAGTGGGACCTGATGCAGGAGAAGATGACCACCTCCGTGGCCGGCGGTCAGCCGCCGGAGCTGTGCGTGATCGGCACCCGCTGGCTGCTGGACCTGATGTCCACCGACTCCGTGCTGGAGGTGGATAAGGTCGTCTCCAAGAAGACCCTGGACAACATCGCCGCCGGGGCCATGGAGGCCAAGATCCAGGGCAAGCTGATGGGCCTGCCCATCGCCGCCGGGGCGCGCATCATGACCGTGAACAACGACATCACCCGGGTGGTGCCCAAGACCATGGAAGAGCTGCGCGCCGAGGCCAAGAGGGTCAGCAAGCCGCCCCAGACCTACGGCCTGATCATGCCGGGCAAGAAGCACACCGAGCTGACCGACTTCTGCTACTACCTGTACGCGGCCGGCGGTGACTACTTCGCCAAGAACGCCGACGGCTCCTGGGGCAAGGCCGTGTTCAACAATCCGGCCGGGGTGAAGGCCCTGCAGTTCATGGTCGATATGGCCACCAAGGACAAGATCACCCAGGAAGGCTACCTGGGGTTGACCCGCATGGACAGCCACCCGATCTTCTACGAGGGCCGGGCGGCCTATGTCATGATCGGGGCCTGGGTGGAGAGCGCCATGAAGCAGGCCAACTCCAAGTTCAAGGCCCAGTACGTGCAGATCCCGCCGTTCGCGGGCCAGAAGCCGGCCTCGCTGATCATCACCGACTCCATCGCCATCTTCAAGAAGGCCAGGTACACCAAGGAAGCCGGCCAGTTCCTGGACTTCTTCTACCAGGACCAGTGGAAGGCCAAGTTCGACGAGCTGGTGGGCTTCCCGCCGGTCACGGTTTCCGCGGCCAAGCTGCCGCAGTTCCAGAGCCCGCTGTACCAGGCCCTGGGGCAGGCGGCCATGACCGCCAAGGGCTGGCCCCTGATCGAGGAGTGGGCCGAGGTGTCCGATATCATCTGGGACGCCAACGTGAAGGCCTTCCTCGGCCAGATGTCGCCCAAGGCGGCGCTGGACGAAGCCGCGGCCAAGGTCAACCGCGCGCGGGGAATGTAGGCACCGCAGGATCGTTCGGGATGCCCGGCCGGCTGGCCGGGCATCCCGGTTTTGGGGAAGAGCATTGAGAGATTTCAGAGCGGCAGCGACGATTCCCCTGCGGCAGCGGCTGTGGAACCCGGAGGCCCGGCTGGCCTACCTCCTGTTGGCCCCCGCGGTGATCCTGCTGCTGGGCTTCATGATCTACCCGGTCGTCTACGTTTTCCTGATTTCCCTGTTCCGGACCAACAAGCTGGCCCAGCTCAAGGAGTTCGCCGGCCTCAAGAACTTCGTCTACCAGTTCACCGACAAGGAGTTCTGGCAGATCACGGCCCGCTCCCTGTACTGGACGGCCATCGCCGTAGCGGTGAAGGCGGTGCTGGGCATGATCGTGGCTCTGCTGCTGAACGTGAAGTACGCCGGGCGCAAGGTCGCCCGCATGCTGTTCATCGTGCCCTGGGCCTCCGCCGTGCCGATCAGCTCGATCCTCTGGCGCTGGGTGTATCACCCGGAGTACGGCCTGCTCAACGCCACGCTCAAAGCCACCGGCCTCTGGGCCAATCCGCCCACCTGGCTGGGCATGCCCCTGCCGGCCTTCACGGCCTGCATCTGGGTGGACATCTGGATCGGCATCCCCTTCATGGCCCTGGTGTTCCTGGCCGGCATGCAGGCCATCTCCGAGGATCTGTACGAGTCGGCCTCCCTGGACGGGGTGAACGGCCTGCAGAAGTTCTTCTATATTACGCTACCCGGAATCCGCCACCTGGTGCTGATCGCCACCCTGCTGTCCTGCCTGTGGACCTTCAACGATTTCAACACGATCTACATCCTGACCCGGGGAGGGCCGGCGGGAGCCACGGACATCCTGATCACCAAGCTGTACAAGAACGCCTTCGAGTTCCTGAAGTTCAGCCCGGCGGCGGTCATGGCCGTGGTCACTTTCTTCATCCTCACGGGCCTCGCCATCGCCTACGCCCGCATCTATTTCCGCCAGGAGCAGGGTCAATGAAGTGGCGCAACCGGGGCAAGCCGCTGGCCGTCATCCTGACCGTGGTCTTGCTGGTCGTCCTGCTTTTCCCCTTCTTCGTGATGATCTCCTCGATGCTGAAGAGCGCCGAGGAGGTGTACACCAACCCGGCCTACTGGATTCCCAAAAGCTGGCAGTTCTCCAACCTGATCCGCTTGTGGACCGAGTTCCAGTTCGCCACCTACTTCAAGTCCAGCGTGATCATCTCCGTGGGCTCCATGCTGCTCAACACCCTGCTCACCGTGCCGGCTGCCTACGCAGTGGCCCGCCTGCGCTTCGTGGGCCGGGGGATGATCCTGTACCTGTTCCTGGTCATCCAGATGTTTTCGCCGGTGATCGTGGTCATCTCGCTGTTCAAGGTCGTGGCCTCCCTGCGCCTGCTGGACACCTACCTGTCGCTGATCCTGGCCAACGCGGTGTTCACCATCGCCTTCACCACCTGGATGATGAACGGCTACTTCCGCTCAATTCCGAAGGAGATCGAGGAGGCCGCCCTCATTGACGGCTGCTCGCGGGTGCAGACCATCACCCGGATCATGCTGCCCATCGCCGTGCCGGGGCTGGTGACCACCATGATCTATTCCTTCATCGCGGCCTGGAACGAGTTCCTGTTCGGCCTGACCTTCATCCAGTCCAAGCAGAAGATGCCCCTGGTGCTGGGGCTGTACAACTTCGTGGGGCGCTGGACCACCCAGTGGGAGCTGCTGAACGCGGCGGCCTTCGTGGCCCTGATCCCGGTGCTGGTGCTGTTCTACATCATAGAGAAGCGCCTGGTGGCCGGTCTGGCCGGCGGAGCGGTGAAGGCCTGAGTCAAAGCTGCGCTATCGGGACTTTCACCCGCCTGGCGTTGGCGATCAGCTTTAGGTCAAGAGTAAGGAGCGCGGCGCCTCGCGCTTTGGCCGCAGCCAGATATGCCGCGTCGTAGGCGGGACAGGCGACTTCGCAGGATATACGGAGGGCTTCGGCGCTCAATACGTCGGCCGCGATGAGTTCATTGGCGAGCGCGATTGCCTGCTCCAGAGCAAGTTGCAATTCCGTCAACTCGACTCCTGCCAGCCGGTGGTACTTCCAAAGGGCGTTTGTAACCTCGTAGACAAAGAGCGAAGGCGCGAGCACCCAGTCGCTTTGCTTTATCACCGCGCCTATGGATGACCGGCGGGGCCGGGCCAAGACTAATTCTACCGCTGCGCTGGCATCCAGAACCAAGCTCACCGGCGGCGATCCTCGCGGATAAGATCGACCGGATCGGGGATTTTCTTCGGGTCCGCCGGAGGTTTTTTCAGGATTCGCTCGAGCAACTCTTGTCGGGCTACCTTTTTTTCCGTTTCCATTTCCAGGGCCTTTTCTAGAAGGACGACCGTTTCCTGCGCGATGCTTCGATGTTCGGAGGCGGCTTTTTCCACGAGCTTTCGATAGAGGTGTTCCGGCAAATCACGAACCTGCAGGGAGGGCACGGCTTTGCTCCTGATGCATCATACTCCAAATCGTTCGCGCATGCAATATGCATGCAGAGGGTTGGCCGGAGGGCCTGAGCTACAGAAGCTCCGCGGCCAGCTCCGCCAGGGGGCTTCGCTCCGAGCGCTCCAGGGTGACGTGCCCGAAGATGTCCTGGCCCTTGAAGGCCTCCACCAGGAAGGTCAGCCCGTTGGAGTTGGAGTCCAGGTAGGGGCTGTCGATCTGGTAGGGGTCGCCGGTCAGCACCACCTTGGTGCCGGTGCCCGCCCTGCTGACGATGGTCTTCACCTCGTGGGGCGAGAGGTTCTGGGCCTCGTCGATGATGATGAACTGGTTGGGCAGCGAGCGGCCCCGGATGTAGGTCAGGGCCTCGATCTCGATGAGGTGCCGGTTGATCAGCGAATCCACCGACATGTCCCGCAGCTTCTTGTCCGCCCCCAGGATGTATTCCAGGTTGTCGAACACCGGCTGCATCCAGTGGGACAGCTTCTCGCCCTTGGCCCCCGGCAGGTAGCCGATGTCCCGGCCCATGGGGATGACCGGGCGGGCCACCAGCACCCGGGAAAAACGCTCCTCGGTGAGCACCTTCTTCAGCCCCGCGGCCAGGGCCATGAGGGTCTTGCCGGTGCCGGCCTTGCCCACCAGGGTCACCAGGGAAACCGAATCGTCCAGCAGAAGCTTGAGGGCCATGTGCTGCTGCACGTTCAGCGGCTTGATGGCGCTCACCGAGTAGATGTCTCCGACCAGCTCCAGGCGGCCCTGCTTGGCGTCGAAGCGGGCCAGGGCGGTATCCTCGCTCTTGGCTTCCTTGAGCACCACGAACTCATTGGGCGCCAGGCGGGTGTTGGCGGGGACCCAGCCGTCGGCCCGCAGGGACTTGAGGGTCTCGTGCGAGGCGTCCTGCTCCACGAAGCCGCGGTACAGGGTCTGCAGGTTGACCTTCTGCTTTTCGTAGTCCACCGCCTTCAGACCCAGGGCGGTGGCCTTGAGGCGGGCGCTGATGTCCTTGGAAACGAAGAACACCCGGCGGCCGGCCCGCTGCAGGGCGTAGGCCGTGGCCAGGATCTTGTTGTCGGTCTTGCTGTCCGCCAGGCCGGCGGGAAGCTGCTCCGCCCCATCGTGGCGGCCCAGCTCCACCCGCACGGTGGAGCCGTTCTCCAGGCGCACGCCCTCGCGCAGGTCCCCGTGCCGGCTCACCTCGTCCAGCAGGCGGATGGTCTCCCGGGCGTTGCGCCCGCGCTCGTCGCGCTCCTTCTTCAGATTGTCCAGCTCCTCCAGCACCCACAGGGGGATGACGATCTCGTTGTCGCGGAAGGAGTGGATGGCCTCGGGGCGGTGGATGAACACGTTGGTGTCGATCACGAAGGTCTTCACTGCTTCGCTCATGTGTTGGCCGGTCCTCCTCGACGCTTCGGGATATATATAGTATAAGAGGTTATGCGCGTCGGATTCTACCAGTTCCAGCCGCGCTTCGGCCGCCCGCGAGAGAACGCCGAGGCGGTGGCCGCCGCGGTGCGGCAGGCCCGGGCCGATCTGTTGGTGGCCCCGGAGCTTGCCACCTCCGGCTACGTGTTCGCCAGCCGCGAGGAGAGCGCGGGGCTGGCCGAGACGCTGCCGGGACCTTCCAGCGAGCTGCTGCAGCAGGCCTGCCGGGAAAGCGGCGGAAGGGTGGTGCTGGGCATCGCCGAGAAGGCCGCGGACGGGTTCTACAACAGCGCGGCGCTGATCGGGCCCGACGGGGTGGAAGGGGTATACCGCAAGACCCATCTTTTCGGGGAGGAGAAGATGCATTTCACCGGCGGGCGCACCGGTTTTCCGGTCTTCACGGTCCAGTCCGGCGGGGCCCCGGTCCGCCTGGGGATGCTGGTCTGCTTCGACCACTTCTTCCCGGAGGCGGCGCGCTCGCTGGCCCTGGGCGGCGCCCAGATCATCTGCCACCCCTCCAACCTGGTCCTGCCCGAGTACGCCCAGCTTTCCAGCCGCGTGCGCTCCATCGAGAACAGGGTCTTCTGGATCCTGGCCAACCGCTACGGCTCCGAGGACCGCGGGGGC
>Ga0154738_1046_pt2 | contig 15824 bp, 14 predicted proteins | sample Rifle2008BG16ft_FD_105746 | JGI IMG/M metagenome (GOLD analysis project Ga0154738, IMG submission 105746) | Spirochaetes bacterium RBG_16_67_19 | reverse complement strand
CCAGGGCGGAAAGCTCGCCGGGGAGCTCCTCCGGGCCGACCTCCACGGTGTAGAACTCGGTGGAGTCCTTCACTGCCGGCAGGGCCACGCTGCGGCCCGCGGCCTCGGCGAACATCACGCCCGGGTCGTCCACCCGGGCCGCGGGCGGCGGCGGCTCCCAGGACGGCAGCAGGGTGCGCGAGCGGGCGCTCTCCACGCGGATGCCCTGGAACTCGATGCCGCCGGCGCCCGGGATGTCCGGGCCTTGGGGGGCGGTGGTCTTCCCCGCCGTTTCCTCGGGCAGGAGGCTGACCTTCACCTCCATCGAGAGCACCATGCTGCCGCTCAGGGTGATGCCGGGCTGCACGGGCAGGCGGGCTTCCGCCCCGGGGGGCAGGGTCAGCAGGCCGTCGGCGATGGCCGCGCCCTTGCCCGCGCTCGCCGCCTGCGGGCTGAGGGTCAGGGCGCGGCCGGCCGTGGGGGAGCGCTCCAGCAGGCCGATCTGCACGGCGAAGGCGGCGGCCTGGTCGTGCAGGCCCAGGGGATTGGCCGCCCCGGTCTTCTTGCTCTCGATGACCAGCACCTGCGTCTTGGGGGTGTCCTCCACCACCGAGGCGGCCAGGAGCTTGCCGCCGCGGGCGTTGATGGCGGCGGCCAGCTCCTTGAGGGTGCCGCCCCGGAAGTTGACCTTCACCTCCTCACTGCCGACCGTAAAGCGGTACAGGCCCGCGGGGGCCTTCTGGTCGCGGGGCAGGCTGCGGGACAGGAAGCGGTCCGCCGCGGCGATCTGTTTGACCCGGACCTCGACCTGGTCCTCCTGGGCCGTGCGCCCCGCGGTGGCCGTCAGGATGGACTGGTCGGAGGAATCGGCGATCTTGTTGTTGAAGGGATTCTGGAAGCCGTACAGCTCCCGGGCGCCTTCCCGCACGGAGCTCATCCGCTGGTTGAGGGCCAGCCAGGAGCCGCGCTGGTCCTGCAGGGTCTGGCGCTCGACCTCCAGGCGCTTGAGCCGGATGCGTTCGGTCTCGACCAGAGCCTGGATGCTCTTCTCGGTGTTGTACTTGCTGGTTACACCGGGGATGCTCAGGTCGGACATGTATCCATAATAGCCCTAGATCTGCTCGTCGAACAACAGGCCGATCGTCTCCTTGATCCGGGCGATCAGCCGCTGGATCTCCGCGGGCGGTATCTCCTTGATCAATTTATCGGTTTTGGCGTCGAGCACCTTTACGACGACGCGGTTGATCTCCTCGTTCACGCTGAAGCGCAGCTTCTTGTTGAACAGCCGGAAGGTCTGCTCCAGCAGCTCGACGGAGCGGCGCACCTCCTCGGCGCTGTAATTTGACTCCGGCGCCGCGGCGCGGGCGTCCAGGCGGGCCTCCGGGTGGGCCTCCGTGCCCGCCGCCGTCGGCTCATGCCGGGTCACGACCAGCTCCGGCGGAATGGCGGTGCCCGTTATGCCAGGTATTTTCATCCCCATGGTCTTTCCTCCGTGAAAGAATGGACGGGGAGGGGCGCGACCCCCCCCATCCGGTTGCAGGAGAGGTGACGTCCAGTGACCTCTCCTTACGGGAACGAAGCCCTATCCAATTTCTAGCTCAGCAGCTGTAGCACGCTCTGCGGCTTGAGGTTGGCCTGCGCCAACATCGCCGTCCCGGTCTGCACCAGGATGTTGTTCTTCACGAACTGCACGGTTTCGGCGGCCATGTCCACGTCCCGGATCAGCGACTCCGCCGCCTGCATGTTCTCAGCGGCGATCGCCACTCCCTTGGCGGCCATTTCGAAACGGTTCTGGTAGGCGCCCAGGTCGGCGCGCTGCTTGGAAACCGTTCTCATGGCCGTGTCCACCAGGCCGATGGCCATATTCGCTTTGTCCGGTGTCGAGATCGAGATCGTCTCCGCGGCTGTCGTGCCTTCCAATTTCAGGGCTTTTGCCGTCATGGTACCGATGAACACGCGTTCCCTCTGGTCCATGTTGGCGCCCACTTGGAAGTACATCGTCCGGATTTCCAACCCTCCCGCTTCGGGGTTGGCGAATGCTCCGGTCAGGATGTTCATCCCGTTGAACTGCGCGTGGGAGGCGATCCTGTTGACCTCGTCCACCAGCTGGGACACCTCCACCTGGATCTGCATCCGGTCCTCGTCGGAATAGATGCCGTTGGCGGACTGCACCGCCAGCTCCCGGATCCTGTGCAGGATGTCGTGGGTCTCCGCCAGGTAGCCTTCCGAAACCTGAATGAAGGAGACGGCGTTTTCAATGTTCCGCTCCGCCTGGTTCAGGCCCCGTATCTGCGACCTCAGCTTCTCGGAGACCGCCAGCCCCGATGCGTCGTCGCCCGCCTTGTTGATGCGCATCCCAGAGGAAAGCTTCTCGATGTTCTTGTTCACTTCCCAGTTCTGGAACTTGAGCACCCGGTTGGCGTACAACGCGCTCATGTTGTGGTTGATGATCATCTCACCCTCCTTGAATCCAGCAAGAAAGGCTTCCCTGCCTTTCTTCAAACCATGCCGACAAGGTTTCTGCGGAGGTTCTCGCGCTTGGCTCCGCAGCCGTTCCCGTGCTTCCCTGCCCGGCAAGGAGATCCTCGAGCGGCCGGCCTCGTGCTTTTAGGCCCTTCGGCCGGCGACGCCCGTCGGATCCCTTTCCCCCGCATGGCGCGCGGAGGGTGAGGATTTTCAAAGATCAGAACGGAAAAACCCTTCCTACCCTAAATATAGCCCTCTACCCCAGCAGCTGCAACACGGTTTGGGGCTTCAGGTTGGCCTGGGCCAGCATGGCGGTGGCCGACTGCAGCAGTATGGAGTTCTTGGTGAACTCCACCATCTCGAAGGCCATGTCCGCGTCGCGGATGCGGCTTTCGGAGGCCTGCATGTTCTCCGCGCCGATGGCCAGGCCCTTGGCGGTGAACTCCAGGCGGTTCTGGTAGGCTCCCAGGTCGGCCCGCTGCTTGTTCACCTGCTTCAAGGCCTCGTCCAGCAGGCCGATGGCCCGGTTGGCCTGGTCGGGGGTGGAGACCGAGATGATCTGCTTGCTGGCCTGCTGCTTCAGGCCCAGCCCCTCGCTGGTCATGGTGCCGATGAAAACCCGCACGCGCTGGTCCATGTTGGCCCCGACGTGGAACCACATGGAGGCGGTCACGATGTTCTCCCCGGACTCCCGGGCGAAGCGGCCGGTGAGCAGGTTCATGCCGTTGAACTGGGCGTGCGAGGCGATGCGATCCACCTCGTCCACCAGCGAGGACACTTCCACCTGGATCTGCATGCGGTCCTCGTCGGCGTAGATGCCGTTGGCCGCCTGGACGGCCAGCTCGCGCAAGCGTTGGATGATGTCCTGGCTTTCCTGCAGGTAGCCTTCCGTGGTCTGGATGAAGGAAATGCCGTCCATGGCGTTCTTTTCCGCGCGGTTCAGCCCGCGGATCTGGCTGCGCATCTTTTCAGATACGGCCAGTCCGGAGGCGTCGTCGCCGGCGCGGGTGATGCGCAGGCCCGAGGACAGCTTCTCCATGTTCTTGTCCAGGACCCAGCTGTTGAGCTTCTGCTGCCGCTGGGCGAACAGAGCGCTCATGTTGTGATTGATGATCATAGCTCCTCCCTGATTGGTGTGGGCGCGAGCGTCCTTGCTCGCGCCTGGAAACGGGGCCGGGCCGGCCCGTACGATTCCCCTCAACCTCCTTCAAAAAAAGACGATACTAAAAACGATAGCAGCGAAGTGGGCCCTCCCCCGGGTGGAACAGGCCAAAAATCGCCTCAATCCCTAATTCGGCATTCCCGGCTTAAAAACTTAATTTTCTTTTTCCAAAAGACCGCGGGCGATGGGATCGTCGGGGGCCAGGCGCAGCACGGCCTTGAACAGGCGGCGGGCTTCTTGCTGGTCCCCGCAGCGCAGGGCGGCCACGCCCAGGTTGGAGAGGATCTTGGGATTCTCAGGGTCCAGGCGGGTGGCTTCCCGCAGGCGCAGCCGGGCCTCGGGCGCCTCTCCCAGCTCCAGCAGGCAGATGGCCAGCTCGTTCAAGGCGTCGGGATTGCCAGCGTTGGAGCGCAGGGAGGTCTCGAAGGCTTCCCGGGCCTGGCGGTAGTCGCCCATCCGGCGCCGGGCCCAGCCCGCCAGAAACCAGGCGTTCCACAGCTCCGGGTGCTCCCGGGTGACCGGTTGGAGAAGCTCCAGGCCCTCGGCCTCCCGTCCCAGCTGGATGGCGTCGAAGGCCTGGGCGCAGGTCCGCTCCACCTGCTCATAGCCCTCCAGGCGCGCGGCCAGCGCGCGAGCCTGCTCGACCCGCTCGGGGTCCGTATTGTGCTTCAGAAACAGCCCCAGGTGCTCCCGGGCCTTGCCCGGATTCCCGCTGCGCAGGTGGAAATGGGCGAAGTTAAGGTGGCAGGCGGCCAGCTCCGGCTCGGCCGCCAGGGCGGCCTTGTAGGCGGCGAAAGCCTGCTCCCGCAGAGGTCCGGCCTCCTCCGCCGCCCCGGCGTCTTCCAGGCGGGCGGCCTGCTGCTCGTAGACCAGGGCCAGGTTGTTGCGGGTCTGGCCGCATTCCGGAAACAGGCCGGCCATGGAGCGGAAAATCTCCACGGCCAGGGCCAGCTCGCCGCGCTCCGCCTTGAGGATGCCCGCCCGGGTGAACTCTTCCTTGATGTCCGGCTGGGCGGCCAGGATGAAACGGCGGTAGTAGTCCGCTTCGGAGCCTTCCGGCCGGTAGGCCAGGAGCTTGAGCATGGCCGAGATGATGGCCTGCCAGCTGATGTCCTCCGGCCGCAGGGGCTGCTGGGCTGGAAGCTCGATGGGCAGGGGCACGGCCGGGTCCAGCTGGAAGTCGCCGATCCGGCGGGCTTCCAGGCGGTCGATGGCCAGGAAGGCAATGCGGGCCAGCGGATCGTCAGGCTCGCGGCTCATGCTCTGGGCTTCCTCAAGGCGGCGTTGATGGCCAGCTTGTACTGCATGGGGACGCCTTCCTCGAACCGGATGGCGATGGCCCCGATGTCCTCGCGGTTGGCCATATCCTCCCAGCGCAGCACCCGCCCGGCCAGGCTCACCAGGGTGCGGCGGCCGCTGAACTCCGGGCGCAGAACGATCTGCTTCGATAAAAATGCCGCGGCCTTGCCGTGGACTAGCACCTTGGCGCCGGAGAAGGACAGGTCGCGCAGCAGGCAGCGTCCCTCCACGCCTTCGACGCACAGGCCCGCCTCGCGCGACTCCAGGCCCAGCGCCTTCATGCTGGCCGGGTTCACCTCGACGCGCTCCTCGCCGCGCTTCTGGGCGTTGCAGGTGGCTTCGTGCAGCTCGCCCAGCATCTCGATCAGGTCATCCGGCGGGCGATGGGTGTATTCCAGGGACAGGAAGTACAGGTCGGGAGTCTCCCGGTTGTAGGCCGCGTGGGCCGAGAGGCGCGCCCCGACGAAAAAGCTCAAGGGCGCCGAGGCGCCGTCGCGGGCGAAGCAGAAACGCAAGGAAAGGCCGGCGCCGGACTCCTGCAGGAGCGCCAGGAGCTCGGGGCGCAGGCTGGCGATCACCTTGGCCCCGCGCAGGGAGCTGGAGTACAGCAGGCAGGGGAGGGAGTCGGCCTGGTGCTTCAGGAAAACCTGTTTGGGCAGCAGGCGCAGGAGCTGGCTCACCTGCCGCGTGAAGGTCACCTCCCGCTCCCCGTATTCCTCGTAGTATCTGGAAATCTGTTGGCTGGTGATCACTGTCTGGCCCGGGCGCCTGGACTGGTCGCCCGCACCTGGGCTACTATAGTGAGCCGCGCCGGACCTGTCAACGAAGGAAACGAGATTGGGCCAGGAGTATTCGGTATTCGGGCTGGAGAACCCGCTGTTCGACCGCGTCGCCGCGGTGAGCGACGAGCTGGTGGCCGCGGTGGGCGCCCCGAAGGGGACGATGAACCTGGTGGACCACGCCCAGATGCGCCGCGTGCTGGAACTGGCCAGGGGCTTCCGCAGCATCCCGGGGGGCAGCGCCGCCAACACGGTGCGCGCCGTGGCCGCCCTTTCCCGCGCCAGGGCGGTTCCCCCGCCGGTGTACAGCGGGGCGGTGGGCTGCGACCCGGAAGGTGAGGAGTACGGCCGGATCCTGGAGGCCCAGGGCGTGGTCGCCCGCCTGGCCTGCAAGCAGGAGCCCACCGGCTGCTCGGTCATCCTGGTGACCCCGGATCGCGAGCGGACCATGTTCACCTTCCTGGGCGCCTGCCGGGAGTACACGCCCGCTGACCTGGACCAGGGCCTGCTGGCCCGTTCCCGTTACCTGTACCTCACCGGCTACATGTGGGATACCGAGAACCAGCGGCAGGCGGCGCTGCTGGCCGGCTCCACGGCCCTGGCCGAGGGGGTGGGCGTGGCCTTCGACCTGGCCGATCCCTTCGCGGTGCGGCGCTACCGCCGGCAGTACCTGTCCTGGATTCCAGCCCATGTGGAGGTCCTATTCGGCAACCGCGAGGAGTTCCGGCTGCTGCTGGGCGAGGGCCTCGCGGACGAGGAGTTGGCGGGCCTGGCCGGGGAGCTGGCCCCGCAGGCGGTGCTGAAAATCGGGGCGGAGGGCTGCCTGGTGAATCATTTCGGCCGGGTGACCCGGGTGGCCGGCTTCCCGGTGACGCCAGTGGACACCACCGCGGCGGGGGACTGCTTCGCCGCCGGCTACCTGTACGGGCAGCTGCGCGGTTTTCCCCCCGAGCTCTCCGCGCGCCTGGCCAACCGCCTGGCCGCCTGGATCGTCACCGTGGTGGGCTGCGACCTGGAAGGCCTGGATCCGGCGGAGGTGCTGAAAGCCGCCGGGGAATAAAAAACCCCGCGAGTGCCGTCTGGAGAAGCATCCTCTTGAACCACGAGCGTGTTCAAGTGGGTTTCCGCATCGGGGAATCGTGTTTCCCGGCTTTCGCCGGCAGGCATTCAACCCCGATATATGGAATCCCAAGGATCAGGTTTGACCCAAGAAGATAATCATCCCCCTCGCGGGCACCGCAGGGTCAGTTTTCCACCAGGCTCTGGTCGATTCTCTCGATAAGCCGCTCCGTGAGCTCCTCGATTTCCCGGGAGCTCTCACCCCGCTTGGCCAGCAGCTCGTCCACCACGTTCAGGGCCGCCAGCAGGGCGATCTTCAGGGGATCCTGGGCGCCGGTAGCCGCCTGGATTTCCCGGATCTTATCCTTCAGGTAGGCGATCACCTCGCCCATGTAGCGGGGATCATAGCGGGACTGGATGGTGAACGAGGAGCCCAGGATGTTCACCTCGACGCTGCGCCCGTCCACCGCTGCTTCCTAGAAGATGTCCAGCTCTTTCTCGCCGGGACCCCCGCCCACCGCGCCGGGCGGAAGGCTGGAAGCCTCTTCGGCTGCAGGCGCGGCCTCTTCCTCCGAGGGGCCCCGGGCCCGTTCTCGGGCGGCCTCGCCGCGCGCGGGCTCCTTGCGGCCCTTCTTTTCCGAGACCTCCTCTTCCAGGCGGTCCAGGTTTTCCAGGGCGCGCAGGATGCAGCTCTCGATCTCCTGCTGGTCGCTCTTGAAGTCCCCGACCAGCTTCTCCAGCTCGCGCATGCGCGTCTGGGCCGTGTTCACGGCCCGGCGCAGGGTCTTGTTCTCGTCCTTCAGGCTCCGGATCAGCTCCACCGCCTTGTTGATCCGGGTTTCCAGGAGGCGGATCTGCTCCAGGCTGATCATGCCTGCGCTGCCGCCAGGCTCGAGCGGGCCTTTTCCACCAGGGCCACGAAGGCCTGGGGGTCTTCGATGGCCAGGTTGGACATGGCCTTGCGGTTCAGGCCGACCCCGGCCAGGGTCAGGCCCCGCGTGAAGGCGGAGTAGCTCAGGCCCTGGGCGCGGCAGGCCGCGGAAATGCGCGTGATCCACAGCGCCCGGAACTCGCCCTTGCGGGCCTTGCGGTCGCGGTAGGCGTAGGCCCCGGCCTTCATCACCGCTCCCTTGGCTACCCGGAACAGCTTGCGCCGTCCGCCCCAAAAGCCCTTGGCCAGGCCGAGGATCTTCTTCCGCCGGCTCCGTCTTCTGCTTCCGTCTACAGCTCTGGGCATTTCTCTTTCACTCCTTCAGAATCAACCGTTGGGCAGCAGGCGCTTCACGCGCTTTGTTTCCGCGCTGGAAAGAATCGCCGGCAGCCGCAACCGCCGCTTGCGCTTGGCGTTCTTCTTGGTCAGGATATGGCGCAGCCCCTGCTTTTTGTAGCGCACCTTGCCGCTACCGGTCAGTTTGTAGCGCTTGGCGGCGCTCTTGTGCGTCTTGATCTTCGGCATCAAAGCTACCTCTTGGATTTCGGACTGATAAACATCGACATCATCCGGCCTTCCATGACCGGCGTCTTGTCCACTACAAAGGATTCCCCCAGGTGCTCCAGGACCTTGTTCAGCACGTCCCTGCCGCGCTCCGTATGGGCCAGCTCGCGGCCGCGGAAGCGGATGGTGACCTTGACCTTGAAGCCCTCGCCCAGGAATTCCGCGATGTGCTTGGTCTTGAAGGCCAGGTCGTGCTCCTCGATCTTGGGCTGCATGCGGATTTCCTTGAGCTTGACCAGCTTCTGCTTCTTTTTCGCCTCACGCAGCTTCTTTTCCTGCTCGAAGCGGTACTTGCCGTAGTCCAGCAGCTTGCAGACCGGGGGGCTGGCGGTCGGCGAAACCTCCACCAGGTCCACTCCGGCCCTCCGGGCCATTTCCATGGCCTCCACCGTGGGCACGATCCCCCTCTGCTCACCCTTCTCGTCGATGAGCCGCACCTCTCGCACCTGGATCTTCTCGTTGATCCGTTGCTCTTTGCCTACCAATATGCCTCCAAATTTCAGGGTCCACTATAACATTGCGGGTACAAAAGGTCAAAGGGGCTCAACGGCCGAACAGCTGGTGCCACTTGTCCTGCAGGTAGCGCTTGAAGACGTATTCCTCGTGGTAGTCCTTGGAGAGGTCCTCCGCCGCCTTGGCGAAGTCCCTGAACAGGCCTTGCAGGCTGGCCAGCTGCCGCTCCTCCATGGCCAGCCCGTTGCCCTTCGCGGGCACCTTGAACTCGGGCTCGAACATGGCCTCCTTGAGCTGCCCCGGGTTGCGGGAACCCTGCGCGGCGGCCTGCGGCTCCCGGGCCTCGGCCGCGAGGCGATCCACGTCGACCAGGACCTCGTCGGCGGAATAGGCGGTGACCGGCTCGGACTTGCCCTTGAGCTGCAGGTCGCCCAGGCGCGTGCAGCGCACGTACTCCTTGATCTCCTCGTAGGTGGCCTGGGTGAGCAGGATGTCCCCCGGGCTGGCTGAGCTCTGCATGCGGGCGGCCACGTTGACCGTGTCCCCGAACACGTCGGAGTCCTTGCGGATCACCATGCCGGTGTTCAGCCCGACGCGCACGTTGAACTTCTCCGCCTCGGTGCGGAACTGGTTGTACTCCCGTATCTTCTTCTGGATCTGCACGGCGGCCACGGCGGCGTTCAGGGGGTGCTTGAACGTCGCCAAAAGACCGTCGCCCAGCTTCTTGACCAGGGTGCCGTGCAGCGAGGCGATGGCCGGCAGGGCGATGCCCTCGTAGGAGCCGATCAGCTTGATGAGGCTGGAGGCCGCCATGCGCTCGCTGGTCGGGGTGAAGCCGACGATGTCGGTGAACAGCACGGTCAGCACCTGGGCGTTCTCGCGACGGAACTTGAAGTCCAGCTTGGCCTGCTCGATGAAGCCGGAGTCGGGGGCCGATACCGCGGTCACCACCAGGGCCCCGTCCTTGCCCTTCAGCGCCTCCACCAGGGCGACGCGCAGCTCCTCGGCATTGGAGCCCTGGCAGAGGTCCGGCAGGAGGCGCCGCAGCTCCCGGTGCACCTCCGCGCTGGACAGGGGCAGCACCTTGAGCAGGAAGCCGACCGTTTCGCGCGACAGGGGGCGCGCCAGGTTGGCCAGGATCTGGACGATGGCCTGGGCGTCCTCGGAGGCCAGGTAGTCCTCCAGGATCTGGGTGGCGTAGTCGTCCTTCAGCACCATGAGGGTGAGCAGGGCCTCCACGCGCACGCTCTTCTGCTTGTGCTCCAGCAGCAGGTACAGGCGGTGGGTCAGCACGTCCAGCGGCAGGTTGTGCTCCCGCAGGGCCAGGCTGCGCACCGAGCGCAGGCCCAGCTCCACCAGCTGCTGGTCCGGGCTGCCGGTGAGCTCCAGCAGGGGCTGCAGGATGCCGGCGTCCCCGTAGCGGGCGATGATGGCGGACAGGTCGGTGAGGCGGCCGCGGTCCAGTCCGGGCAGGCGGGCGGCCCGCAGCAGAGCCGCCGGCAGACCCTTGATCTCCGCCAGGTCCATGGTCTTCAGCGAGTCGATGGCCAGGTCGCGCAGGCGCGGGGGCAGCTCGGGCTGCAGCAGGAGCCGCAGCAGGGCGGAGGCGAAGATGCGGGCCGGCACGTGGCGGGCCCCGCGGATGTAGCCGCTCAGGGAGTGCGGGTACTTGCCCGGCGAGGCGAAAACCACCTTGGCCTGCTCGATGGCCGGGCGGTTGAGCAGCTGGCAGAGGGTGACCACGGAGGACTCTTCCAGGAAGCTCACCCGCTCCTCGCGGGCGAAGGCCAGGATCTCCATGATCTTTTTGGCCGAGGCTCGCACCTCCAGGATCCCCGCCACCCGGATCAGGCGGTTCAGGCGCCGCAGCAGCGCCGGGGACCCCCGGTTGGCCCTGCCCAGGGTATGGGCCACGTTCATCCGCGCCAGGCGGTCGCTGGTGCTGAAGAGGGGCAGGCAGGCCTCGAAGCGGTTCTGCACGTCCTCGGGCGCGGAGATCAGCGCCTCCTTGATGCGCCCGAGCAGGGCGGCGGGATGGAAGCCTCCGTCGCCCTTGAAATGGGACTGCGTGTCGGCCAGCAGCTCGGCGGAGGCGTACTGCTCCAGCAGCTTGGCCAGGATCACGGCCAGCAGGGCTTCCCGCTCCTTGAGCCCCTTGAGGGAGATGTGCTGCTTCTTGATCTTGGCGAACACGGCCTCCAGGTTGGCCGAGGTGGTGAACACGAACTCGTTGACCAGCAGGGGCGAGTGGGAGCGGATCTCCCCCACGATCTTGGCGATGAAGGTGCCCGTGTGCGTCTCGGTGTCCTGGTCCACGTAGGGCAGGCGCAGCAGCAGGCGGAAGATGCGCCCCGGGTTGGAAATGCGCCCGTTGAAGTTGGACAGCGAGATCAGGAAGGAGGTGGTGGCCCGCGGGTCGGAGCCGGCCAGCAGCTCGACGGCGAAATTGGCCGGCGGGTTGGCCGTTTTCAGCTCGAAGGCGCACAGGTAGCAGCCCAGGGTGTTGGGGTCCAGCTGCCCGGTTTTGTCCTGGAAATACTCCAGGAAGCCTCCGACCTCCTCGCTGCCGCCGCCCAGCAGGCGCTGGAAGATGGAGCGCTGCACCTCGGGCGGGGCCCGCAGCAGGTGGGTGCGCACCGGGTCCAGGTCCCCGGACTCCAGCAGGCCGCCCAGGCTGGTTTCGTAGTAGTCGCGCGCGGCGGTGGGCTCCACCAGCACGGCCCGGTTCAGCTCCCGGGCCTTGGGGTGCATCGCGGAGATCTTGTTGATGGCCCGCAGGATCTCGCGCCGGATCTCGGGGGCGGTCAGGATGGTGAAATACTTGGCCAGCTGGTCGATGGAGGAGGGGGCGTTGATGGCGGCCAGGGTCTGCACGGCGGCCAGTTTCTGCTGGGGCTTGCCTGCTTCCAGCATGCGGTACAGGTGGGGGATGGCGACCTCGTTGCCCAGGGAGGCGGAGGCGCCGATCGCCGCCAGGCTCACCTCCAGGTCGGAGTTGTAGAAATCCTTGACCAGCAGGGAGAAGATCTGCTCGTCGTAGAAGTTCTTCAGGGCCCACAGGACGGTGATCCGCGTTTCTTTGGATAGCGGTGTGCCTGCTTTGCGGGCTAGCGGAGGAGAACTGCTGGTAGCCACGTGCAACCCCAAATCTAAAGCATGGCCTCCCCCGATGTCAACGAGATATAAGGTTCACCTGCCGGTTCACCTGAGAGGTTCACCTGCCGGTTCACCTAATAGGTCTTGCCAAGGCGGCCCGCTCTCCGGTACGGTTGCTGCATGGAATGGAGAGCAAGCCACATCCTGGTCAAGGACCGCGCCCTGGCGGGGGAGCTGTTGAAGAAGATCAAGCAGGGAGCCAGCTTCGAGGCCATGGCCCGGGAGCATTCCACCTGCCCCAGCAAGTCCCGCGGCGGGGACCTGGGCTGGTTCGGCCCGGGCAAGATGGTGAAGGCTTTCGAGGAAGCGGTCAGCCGGCTGGGCAACGGAAGCCTGAGCGAGGTTGTCTCCACCCAGTTCGGCCACCACCTGATCAAGAAAACCGGCCAGCGCTGAGGAGGCAGGTCTTGTACAAGCCCGTGGATCCCAAGGTCGACTTCCCCAAGATGGAGGAGGCGGTCCTGCGCTTCTGGCAGGAGAACCGCATCTTCGAGAAGTCACTGGAGGGGCGGCAGGGCGAGTACGTGTTCTACGACGGCCCTCCCTTCGCCACCGGGCTGCCGCACTTCGGGCATTTCGTGCCCGGCACCATCAAGGACGCCATTCCGCGCTACCAGACCATGAAGGGCCGCCGGGTGGAGCGGCGCTTCGGCTGGGACTGCCACGGGCTGCCGGTCGAGTACGAGATGGAGAAGGAGCTGGGCATCTCGGGCAAGCGCCAGATCGAGGAGTACGGGGTGGCCCGTTTCAACGAGGCCTGCCGTTCCATCGTGCTGCGCTACACCCGGGAATGGCGCACGATCATCACCCGCCTGGGCCGCTGGGTGGACTTCGACCACGACTACAAGACCATGGACCCGGACTACATGGAGTCCATCTGGTGGATCATCCGGGAGCTGTGGAAGCGCGAGCTGCTCTATGAGGGCTACTACATCCTGCCGTACTGCCCGCGCTGCTCCACGGCCCTGTCCAATTTCGAGCTGAACCTGGGCGGCTACCAGGACGTGCAGGATCCTTCGGTCACGGTGAGGTTCCAGGTCAAGGGGCAGCCCCACACCTGGTTCCTGGCCTGGACCACCACTCCCTGGACCCTGCCCTCCAACCTGGCCCTGGCCCTGGGCCCCTACATCCGGTACGTGAAGGTGGCTGATGGGGAGGATTTCTACATCCTGGCCAAGGAGCGCCTGGCCGCCTATTACCGCAACGAAAACGAGTACACGATCGTCCAGGAGTACAGCGGCCAGGAGCTGGCCGGACTGGAGTACGAGCCGCTGTTCCCGTATTTCTCCTCGCTTTCCGCCAAGGGAGCCTTCCGCACCTGGACCGCGGAGTACGTGTCCACCGAGGACGGCACCGGCATCGTGCACACCGCCCCCGGCTTCGGCGAGGACGACTACGCCCTGCTGAAGGGCACCGGGGTGCCGACGGTCTGCCCCGTGGACGCGGAGTGCCGCTTCACCGAGGAGGTGAGCGACTACCGGGGCCTGTTCGTCAAGGAGGCGGACAAGCCGATCCTGCGCGACCTGAAGGCCCGCCGCGCGCTGGTCAAGCAGGAAAGCATCACCCACAGCTACCCGCATTGCTGGCGGTGCTCCTCGCCGCTGATCTATCGGGCCATCACCTCCTGGTTCGTGAACATCGGCAAGGTCAAGAAGAGCATGCTGGCCGCCAACGCCCAGATCTACTGGATGCCGGCCCACCTGCGCGACGGCCGCTTCGGCAACTGGCTGGAGGGAGCCCGGGACTGGGCCATCTCCCGCAACCGCTACTGGGGCAACCCCATCCCGATCTGGAAGTGCGAGGCCTGCAAGCGCCTGGAGTGCATCGGCAGCCGGGCGGAGCTGGAGAAGCTCTCGGGAAAGAAAGTGACCGACCTGCACAAGCACTTCATCGACGAGATCACCTTCCCCTGCACCCACGGCTGCGGCGGGACCATGCGCCGCATCCCGGAAATCCTGGACTGCTGGTTCGAGAGCGGCTCCATGCCCTACGCCCAGAACCACTATCCCTTCGAGAACCGGGAGCATTTCGAGGCCAATTTCCCGGCGGACTTCATCAGCGAAGGGCTGGACCAGACCCGCGGCTGGTTCTACACCCTGGTCGTGCTGGGCGCGGCCCTTTTCGACAAGCCGGCCTTCAAGAACGTGGTGGTCAACGGGCTGGTGCTGGCCGAAGACGGCAAGAAGATGTCCAAGAGCGCCCGCAACTACACCGATCCCATGGGGGTGATGAACGAGTTCGGGGCCGACGCCCTGCGCCTGTTCCTGATGCATTCGGCCTGCGTGAAGGCCGAGGACCTGCGCTACTCGGACGTCGGGGTGCGGGAAGTGCTGAAGAACGTCATCATCCCGCTGTGGAACTCGTACAGCTTCTTCGTGACCTACGCCAACATCGACGGCGCCTCCCCCTCGGCCGCTCCCGCCCAGGCGGCCAACCCCCTGGACCGCTGGCTCCTTTCGGAAGCCGCCCGCCTGGTGGAGGAGTGCACCCGGCAGATGGAGGCCTACGATCTGCAGAAGGCCATCGACCCGATCGTGGAGTTCATCGACCTGACCAACAACTGGTACATCCGCCGTTCCCGGCGGCGGTTCTGGCGCTCGGAGAACGACGCGGACAAGGCCCAGGCCTACCAGACCCTGTACGCGGTGCTGATGAGCCTGGTGAAGGTGGCCTCGCCCATCGTCCCCTTCATCACCGAGGAGATCTACCGCAACCTGCGCGCCCCGGACACGCCGGAGTCCGTGCACCTGTGCGACTACCCCGCCTACGACGCTTCCCGGCGGGACCTGGGGCTGGAGCGCGAGATGGCCCTGGCCCGGCGCGCGGTCTCCCTGGGCCGGGCGCTGCGCACGATGCACAACCTCAAGATCCGCCAGCCGCTCAAGGCGCTGCATTTGGTCACGCGGGACCCCGCGGAGAAGGCGGTGCTGGCCTCCCTGCGGGAGCTGATCCGCGAGGAGATCAACGTCAAGCAGGTCGTGCTGCGAGACAACGAGGAGGAGCTGGTCGAGTACTCGGCCAAGGCCAACTTCAAGGTGCTGGGCAAGAGCCTGGGCAAGGACATGAAGGAGGCGGCCGCCCGCATCGAGGCGCTGGGAGGGCGCGACATCCGCACCCTCCTGGACGGGGGCAGCCTGGAGCTCGCCCTGTCCGGCCGTTCCGTGCCCCTCACCGCGGAGGGCGTGCTGGTGAGCCGCACCGAGAAGGAGCACCTGAAGGTGCTCAATGAAGGCTCCCTGACCGTGGCCCTGGACCCGGAGCTCACTCCGGAGCTGGTGGCCGAAGGGCTGGTCCGCGACCTGGTGCGCGGGGTGCAGAGCCTGCGCAAGGAACGCGGCCTGGCCGTTACCGACCGCATCCGGCTGGAGCTTTCCGGTTCCGAGGAGCTGCGCGGGGCCGTCGAAGCCTTCCAGGAGAGGCTTACCGGCGAGACCCTGGCCGACGGCTGGAGCTGGCGGCGGCACCCCGAAGCCGTCGAGGTGGAGTGCGGGCAGGAGTCCGCCTACGTGCACCTGCGCAAAGCCTAGATTCGCGGCCCGGCCGGCCGTCCTGGCGGCCGTCGCCGCAATGCTGCTTTCTTCCTGTGCCACCTTGCCGTCCGCCCGGCTGGCCGAGTCGCCCTGGGCAGCCCTGCCCGACGACGGGGATGTATACCTGTTCACCGATGTGCGGCAGGCCCGGGGCCTGCTGGAGCCGCTGGCCGGGAGCCTCGGCGGCGGCAAACCCGGGAGCCTGGCACCGCTGTTGGACCGGGCCGAGGAGGCCTACGCCTGCCTGTATCTGCCGGACGGCGGTGACCCTGCCCGTACCGGTGCCGCCGAGCTGGCCGTGACCGGACGCTGGTCCCCCGACCTGGTGAGCCTGCGCATGAGCTTCGCCTGCGGCTGGGTACGGCACGAGCCCGCCCTGCCTTCGCCCTCCTCGCCGACGTCGCCGGCGTATTGGAGAGCGCGGCGCGGCGCCCTGGAGGTGGGTT
>Ga0154738_1057_pt1 | contig 16403 bp, 13 predicted proteins | sample Rifle2008BG16ft_FD_105746 | JGI IMG/M metagenome (GOLD analysis project Ga0154738, IMG submission 105746) | Spirochaetes bacterium RBG_16_67_19 | reverse complement strand
GAGGCCCAGGAGGTCGAGGCCGGATGAGCGACGAGCACAGGCTGCTGCGCGCCTTCCTGGAGGAGACCGAGGAGCTGCTGGAGAAGCTCAACCACTGCCTGCTGGAGCTGGAAAAGGACAGTGCCAACCTGGAGCTGGTGCACGAGATTTTCCGCCTGACCCATTCCCTGAAGAGCGAATCGGCCATGATCGGCTTCGCCAACTTAAGCGAGCTGGCGCACCGCCTGGAGGACGTTTTCGAGCGGCTGCGCAGCGGCACTCTGCTGCTGGGCCGGGAGCTGCTGGACGCGATCCTGGGGGCCTCGGACCTGATCCAGGAGATGGTCACCCGGGTGGCCCGCGGGGAGGGGGACGAGGGAGTGGACACCCGCCTCATGGCCTCCGAGTTGAGTCGCCTGGCAGGCAGCGCCGGCGGGCGGGCCCCGGTGGAAGCCGCCCCCGGCCAGCGGCTTTCCGCAGGCGAAGCCCAGCGGGCCCGGGAGGCGCTGGAGCGCGGAGAGCAGCTTTACCTCTTGCGCTTCCGCACGGCCGGGGAACCGCTGATGCGCCACCCGCGGGCCTACCTGGTGCTCAGCAATCTGGAAAGGGTGGCCAATGTCCTCAAGTCCTCCCCGGAGCTGGACAAGCCCCCGGCGGAGGAAGACGGGGAAGGCTACGCGGAGGTGCAGATCCTGTTCAGCTCCGATCTTCCGGAAGCCGAGCTCGCCAGGGCCTACCGGCTGGAGGACATCGCGGAGGCGGAGCTCTCCCGCCTGGATTCGGCGGCCCTGGGCGCTGAGTCCCGGGAGGAGGGCCCGCGCTCCGATGGCGAGCGAGCCCGCTCCGGGGCATCCGCGGCGCCGGAGACCCCGGCGTCCCGGGGGGACTACGAGCGCAGCGCGCGCGCCTCGGTGCGGGTGGACACCGCCAAGCTGGACGACCTGTGGCAGCTGGTCGGGGAACTGGTGACCTGCAAAGCCCGCTTCGGCAAGCTGACCGGGGGCCTGGCCGGGCCAGCGCGCTCGGCGGGCTCGGCGGAGATGATGCAGGACGTGGAGAAGATCACCGATTCCCTGGAGCGGGTGACCGGGCGGATGCAGCAGGCGGTCATGGAAACCCGCATGGTACCCATCGCCGTGCTGTTCAACAAATTCCCCCGCCTGGTGCGTGACTTGTCGCGCAAGCTGGGCAAGGACGTGGAGCTGTCGATAAGCGGCGGGGAGACGGAGATCGACCGCAGCCTGGTGGAGGCGGTTTCCGACCCGCTGACCCACCTGATCCGCAACAGCCTGGACCACGGCATCGAGACCGTGGAAGAGCGGATCTCCCGGGGAAAGCCGGCCACGGGCCGGATCAGCATCTCCGCCCAGCAGCGCGGCGGCAAGATCGTGATCGAGGTTGCCGATGACGGCAGGGGGCTGGACCTGGACAGGATCCGCCAGGTGGCCCAGGCCGCGCCGGAAACCACCGACGCGGAGCTGATCAATTTCATTTTCCAGCCGGGGTTCAGCACCCGGCAGAGCGTCAGCGAGCTGTCCGGGCGGGGCGTGGGCCTGGACGTGGTGGCCACCCGGGTCAAGGAGAACCTGCGCGGGGAGGTGCTGATTTCCAACCTGCCGGGGCGGGGTCTCACCGTCACGATCCTGCTGCCGCTCACCCTGACCATCCTGCACTCCCTGCTGGTGGCCAGCGCCGGTCAGTACTACGCCATCCCGATCCGGGACATCGACGAGACGGTGCACGTGGAGCCCACGGCCCTGCGCCCCACCCGCTTCGGGGAACAGATGGCCCTGGGGGAAGAGGAAATCCCCGCCATCCGCCTGAGCCGCCTGCTGGAGGCGGCGCCGGCGACGGAACCGGGCGGCGCGAAGGGAGGCCTCGCGGAAGGAGGCAGCCAGCACGGCGTGGTGGCCCGCAGCAAGGGCCAACGCTACTGCCTGCTGGTGGACGAACTGGTGGAGGAGCTGGACCTGGTGATCAAGCCGCTCTCCGAGGTGCTGAACCGCCACCGCCTGTTCTCGGGAGTCTCGGTTCTCGGTGACGGGCGGATCGTGTTCATCCTGGATACTTCACGAATCGTGGAACTGCCGGAGCAGCCATGGGCAAGCGCATCCTGATCGCCGACGACCTGTCCTTCATCCGCATGCTGCAGAAGGAGGTGTTGACCGCAGGGGGGTACCAGATCGTCGGGGAGGCGGCCAACGGGCGGGAGGCGGTGGAGAAGTACCGGGAGCTGGCCCCGGACGTGGTGCTCCTGGACATCACCATGCCCGAGATGAACGGCCTGGCGGCGATGCAGCAGATACTGGCCATAGACGCCGGTGCCCGGGTGCTGATCTGCTCGGCCATCGGCCAGCAGTCCATGATCCTGGAAGCCATCAAGGCGGGCGCCCGGGATTTCATCGTCAAGCCCTTCAAGCCGGAGCGCCTGGCCGCCGCCATCGCCCGGGCCCTGGCGGACTGAACTAAAAAAAAACGGTATGCCTGGACGTCGTTCGAGCATACCGTCTAAAGGGGGGGCTTTCTTGGCGATCGCCACCCTCCCTCTAGCCTTCGGCGATTTCGGGCCCCTGCTTTATGGAAATCCGTCGCGTTCGAGGGCCCGGCGGAGCAGGCCGGCCTGGTAGCCGGCCGAAGCGGCCAGCTCCCGGTACAGCTCGGCGGACAGCTCGAGGGCTTCGCGGTAGCTGCCGGGGCTGCCCCCCAGCACCTTGCGGATCAGCGGCTGGAACAAAAAGCCCGCCACCTGGCGGGAGGCCAGGCCCAGGATCTGCCGGTCAACCTCTTCCAATTTACTCTGTCCGCCGCCGCCTTCGGCCAGGCCGACGAGCTGGAGGCCGCGGCGGCCCAGCTCTTCCAGGCGGCCGAGGTCCCGGGACAGCTCCTGCAGGGTCTCCCGGGCGCGCGGGCCCACGTCCCCGCCGAGCGCGGCGTCGGGGTCCAGGGCGCCGCCGCGCAGGGCGGCCAGCCGCTCCTCGATCTGGGGCCGGCGAGCCGGCAGCCCCAGCAGCTCGGACAGCGGCCGGTATTCCAGGCCCGCGATCCGCGTGCCGTCGGCCGAGACGGTGAAGCTGGAGCCCGGATGCTGCTTCAGCTGGTTCTCGAACCACCACTTGTACAGCAGCATCCGCCGGTCGGTCAGGGTGATCCCGCCGGCTGCGGAGGCCACCGGGATGAGGCCTGCGCTGGTCAGGACCAGGAAATCCTGGTGCTCCGCCGGCAGCAGGCGCCCGGAGAGGGTGTGGGCGCGCTCCTCGAAGAAAGCCCCGCGGGCGTGGGTGCGCCTGCCCGGGTAGCCCAGGTCCAGGCCGGCCAGGTACAGCGGCCGCGCGCCGGTGAGCCGGGCCAGGTCCCAGGCGCTGGTGGCCACCGAACCGCCCGCGCCCACCCTGCCTCGCGGCCCGGCAACGCGCTCCAGGGCCTCGCCGATGGGGAAAAAAGAGGACATGAAGTGCAGGTTGGGCAGGCGCGGGCGATGAAAGGTGCGGGGGTGGACCGAGGGCTCGGAAGCGAGCAGGATGCCCTCCAACTCGGCCCAGTCCAGGTGGCGCGAGTTCCAATACTGGGGGTCCACCGTGACCAGCAGGTCGGGCTTCACCCCCGCCTGCCGGCACAAGCGATAGGAGGTGTCCACGGCCACCAGCACCAGGCGCTCGGCCAGCGCAGGGAGCACGGCCAGCACCGGCTCCAGCGACGGCCCGGCGGCCAGCAGCAGGGCGGGCATTCCGGCGAAAAGCCCCTCCAGCTCCCGCGTCCCCGCGGCCCGCAGGAACAGCGGCAGGTTGGCCAGGAGGTTGCGCACCCACAGGCGGCCGAACCGGCGCAGGGTGTTCAGGTTCACCTCCCGGCGGTCGGCGAGGGACTCCAGCAGGGCCTCCAGCCTGCGGTAGTAGGGGAGGCTGGCCAGGTACAGGGGCCGCAGGCGCAGCAGGGCGGGAGCGCCGGGTGAGTTCTCCTCCAGCTCCATAACCGCCTCCTCCGCCTCCCGGCCCACCAGCCAGGAGGCATCAGGGCTGGCCAGCATGGCGCGCAGGTCGCGGGCGGCCAGCGCCTGGCGGAAAAGAGCAGGCTCTGGCTCGATCACCGCCAGGGGGCGCCCGGGGTGCAGCTCCAGGAAGACCTCCGGCAGGTATCCCAGGCCGAAGCCCAGGAAGACCGCCGAGCTGAAGCGGGCCGGCAGCTCGCGGGCCAGTTGCCGGCGGGCCTCCTCCCGCGGATCGTAGCGGGAGTGCAGGTAGGCGTCCTGGAACTTCGCGGTGGGCAGCCCGCAGGCGGAGCTTTCCACGGCCAGGGGTCCCTCCCCCGCGGACTCCAGGCCCAGGCCGCGCAGGCCGGGGTGACGGCCGTAGAGGGCCCGCAGGTTGTCGGAAAGCAGGCTCATTCCAGCCTCAGCCGGATGCTCGCGCCGGCTTGCAAACGAGTGCCCGGGGGGGGATCCTGCTCCGCCACGAACCCGTCCCCGCTGATGCGCACCTCCAGGCCGGGGACGGCCAGCAGCGGCAGGAGCAGGCGCTTGGGGGTGCCGCGCAGGTCCGGCATGCTCTCTCCCAGGACCAGGGCCGGCGGGACGGTCACCCGCAGGGAGCCGGGCTGCTCCAGCACCACGTCGCCCCTGCGGGGGATGCCCAGGTAGCCGATCAGGTCCTCGGCCACGCCGCGGAAAACGGGGGCCGCGATCTGGCTGCCGTAGTAGGCCGGGCCCTTGGGGTTGTGCAGCACCACGTACAGGATGATCCGCGGCTCCTCGGTGGGGAAGATGCCCAGGTAGGAGGCCACGTAGTTGGACTCCGAGTAGGTGCCCGTGGCCGGGTCGCGCACCTGGGCGGTCCCCGTCTTGGCCGAGATGCGCATTCCTTCCACGCTGCCGCGGCGCGCGGTGCCCCCCTCCCCGGCGGCCGCGGCCATCATCTCCAGCATTTCCCGGGCCACCTGGGGGGAAACCACCTCCCGCAGCGGCTGGCGCCCGAACTCCTTCACCAGCTCCCCAGTGGGGGACAGGATCTTGGTCACGATCCTGGGGGCCAGCAGCAGCCCGCCGTTGGCGATGGCCGTGGCGGCCTGCATGACCTGCAGGGCGGAGACCGAGATCTCCTGCCCGAAGGCGATGGTGGCCTTGGTGCGCAGCGACCAGCGGGCCGGGGGCGCCAGGATGCCGGCGCTTTCCCCCGGCAGGGGCAGTCCCGTGGGCCGCCCGAAGCCGAAAGACTGCAGGAGGCGGTAGAAATCCTCCCGCTGGACCTTTTCGGAGGCATAGGCCGCCCCCACGTTGCAGGAGTACTTCAGTATAAGCCCGGCGTTGACCCTGCCGTGGGCGGTCAGGTCCCGGATGCGGATGGTTTCCCCGTCGGCCAGCCGCTTCTCGTACAGTCCGGAGCAGTTGAACTGCTCCTCCGGCTGGATGCCCCCCAGCTGCAGGAAGGAGGCGATGGAGAAGATCTTGAAAACCGAGCCTGGCTCGTAGGCCTGGGCCAGGGGCAGGTTGCGCAGGGCGGAGCGCTCGAAGCTGTTGAACTGGTTGGGGTCGAAGTCGGGCACGGCCGCGTAGCCCAGGATTTCGGCGCTGCCGGCCTCCATGGCCAGGATGAGCACCGAATCGGCCTGATTGTCCGTGAAGGCCTGGCGGGCGTGGCGCTCGACCATGTGCTGGATGTCCCGGTCGATGCTCAGGAACACCTGGTTGCCGAAGATCTCCTCCTGCGGCGCATCGGCCCGGCTCACCGACGCGGGGGAGAGCTCCTCGTTGAAGGAGTACTCCACCCCGTCCAGGCCGACGTTGTCCAGGCCCACGTAGCCCAGCACGTGGCTGGCCAGGGACTGGTTGGGGTAGTTGCGGCCGAACTCCGGGACCAGGTCGATGCCTTTCAGCCGGCCTTCGGCCTTCAGGGCCCGGACCCGCTCGCTCTGGGTGGGGGTGACCTTGCGCTTGACGAACAGGAAGCCCGTGGCCTCCTTGAGGCGGCGGGCGGTCTGGCCCGCGTCCAGCTCCAGCGTCTCGGCCAGCAGGGCGGCGGAGCCCTCCGGGTCGCTCACCTCGGGCAGCCAGGCGGTCACCGAGTACAGGCGGGTGGTGATGGCCAGCACATGCCCGTTGCGGTCCAGGATCGGGCCGCGTTCCACGGCGGGCAGGGTTATGCCGCCGCGCTCCACTGCGCCGGAGCGCAGCAGCATCAGTTGCGCCAGGCGGGCGATGAGCAGGAGCACCACCAGGCCGAGGAAGCCCAGGAAGATCACGAGCCGCCTGCGCTGTTTGTCGTTGGTCATGGCGTGAGCTTTATCGTAATATGCCCCCGCCGAATTGTCGATATGAGGGGTGTACACCCTTATGATCGCGGCGATCGGGCAACAGAAGGTCTTACGGCGTCGATCTACGGCTCATCCCCTGCCACCGCGGCCTACCGCTGCCCCGGTAAGAGCCGCTCGCGCCGAGCGGCAGAGCCGGGAGCGCGGCTTCCGGCCGGAGGGCCGGGCCCAGATGCGCCTGCGGGCCAGGCCCTCCCCCCGTTTCCAGCCGCTGGCCTGGCTGGCCCGCATCCCGCGGCTGCATCTGGCCCTGGGTGCCGCGGCCCTGGCCGCCGCCCTGGCGCCCCTGGCTTTCCGGGTTTCCGCCCCGCAGGCCCTGAGCCTGCCGGCCGGCGGGGAAAACGTGCTGCTGGCTTACCTGGCGCCCCCGGAGAGCGCCTCGCCCATGGCCCAGGGCGGCTCGCCTCCGAGCCTGCGCGTCTCCGCCTACACGGTGCAGGCCGGGGACAGCCTGTCCGCCATCGCCCAGCGCTTCGGCCTGGCCATGGACACCCTGATCAGCTTCAACGGCATCCAGGACGCCCGGGCCCTGAAGGTGGGCGCCCGCCTTACCCTGCCCAACGGCAACGGCCTGATGTACCGGGTGCGCCGGGGGGATTCCCTGGAGGGCATCGCCCGCCGCTTCACGGTGGCCCTCAACGACCTGCTGGACTGGAACAATCTAGAGAGCAGCCTGATCGTGCCCGGGCAGGAGCTTTTCGTCCCGGGGGCCCGCCTGAGCGAGCACGAGTTGAACCGGGTGTTCGGCCGCCTGTTCATCCTGCCCTCCCGCGGCCGGCTGTCCTCCCGCTTCGGGATGCGCGGCGATCCCTTCACGGGGGTGAGCCGCTTCCACAACGGCATCGACCTGGCCGGGGCGGTGGGCACCCCGGTGCTGGCGGCCATGTCCGGGAGGGTGAGCATGGTGGGCTTCAATCCCAACTACGGCCGTTACGTGATCCTCAGTCACGCCGAGGGCTTCCAGACCCTGTACGGGCACCTGGACGGCTTCCGGGTGCGCAAGGGCGCCCGGGTCAAGCAGGGGGAGCCCATCGCGACCATGGGCAACTCGGGTTACAGCACGGGCAGCCACCTGCATTTCGCCATCTTCCTCCGCGGCGAGCCGGTTGACCCCTCCCGGTACCTGCATTAAGCTCGTAGCCGCATGCTGCAGGAATTCGCCAAGGTGCTGCGACGCCGGGCTGGAAGGCTGAAACGCGGAACCTGGCTGGGCTCCGCGATCCTCTCCATCGCCCTGGCGGCGACGGTGCTCACCCTGGTCCAGGGCTACCGCGAGAGGACGAACTTCCTGTACTACCCGCGGGACTGGGGCTACCGCAGCCTGCTCGCGGCCAAAGCCGCCGCTGCCGATAATCTAGCCGGGGCCGCCGCCGGGCAGTCGGTCGGCGGAGCCGGCGTGGCGGTCCTGCCTTTGGATGTCAAGCGCTACGTGATCAAGGAGGGGGATACCCTGTCGGGCATCGCGGAACGCCTGGGCCTGGACCTGGACACGGTGGCCTCGCTGAACCGGCACTGGGGCAGCGGAGTGCACCTGGTGCGGGTGGGCGAGGAGATCCTGGTGCCCAATCAGGATGGCATCTACCTGCCGGCCGAAGCCGATCTGGCCAGGATGTGCGACAGGCAGGGGGTGCCCCTGGAGGCGGTCCTGGGGGTCAACCGCCTGGGGGCCGCGGAGGTGCGGCAGGGGCAGCCGCTGTTTTTCCCGGGGGTGCAGCATCACGGCATCGAGCGCAGCGTGGTGATCGGGACCGCCTTCCTGCGGCCGGTCCTGGGCTGGACCAGCTCGGCCTACGGCTACCGCCAGGATCCCTTCACCGCGGTGCTCCAGTTCCATCGGGGCGTGGACATCGCCGCCCCGGCGGGCAGTCCGGTGCGCGCCGCCCTGGACGGGAAGGTCACGATCGTGGCCGAGGACCCGGTGCTGGGGCTGTACGTCATGGTCCGCCACCAGATCGGCTACAGCACGGTGTACGGCCACCTTCAGCAGGCCCTGGTCAGGCCGGGCGCCGCGGTGGCCCGCGGGCAGCGCATCGGCCTGGTGGGCTCCAGCGGGAAGGCCACGGGGCCGCACCTGCACTTCGAGGTGCGCAAGTCCGGGCGCCCGATCAACACCACGGGCCTTTTGAGCACGCACCGCTAGAGGAAGCGAGGGAGAGACGTGAAGAAGATCGTTTTCGCCGTCATGGGCCTGCTGGCCCTGTTCACCATCCTGCGCTCTTACGGGCAGCCGGCTTCCGGCGGTGCGCGCTACGTGCTGGAGCCCGGCGTGCTGGAAATCGACACCGCGGAGGGCAGCGCCCGCATCGCCTTCGGGCTGCTGGAGCGCGGCGGGGGCACTCCCCGCACCTGGAGCCTCTTCCCCATCCGGGTGGAGTTCTCCTCCGGCAGGCAGCGCCTTACACTGGCCCTGAACGGGCTGTCCCTGCTTTCCCCTTCCGGCCTGCAGGTCGGCAGGCCAGTGCGCATCACCGGGCAGAAGCAGGGGGACGTGATTTCCGTGGGCGGCAGGGTCACGGTGGCCGGGACCGTGCACGGGGACGTCTGGACCTTCGGCGCGGACGTGCTCCTGGAGCCGCGGGCCGTGGTCACCGGAAACGTGGTGGCCCTCGGCGGGGTGGTGCGGGCCCAGCAGGGCGCGCTGATCCGGGGCAACAAGTACAGCCTGCCCAACATCAAGATTCCCCTGCTGCGCCTGCTCTCCTCCGGCGATTCGGCGGCCACTTTCCGCTTCCTGGTGCAGGCTTTCGGGATCGTGCTGTACCTGCTGGTCCTGTTCCTGGCCGTGCATTTCGGCCGCCAGCATCTGGCCGGTCTGGCAGGGTCCCTGGCCTCCCACTGGAAGGGGGCCGTGCTGTACCTGGTGCTGGCGATTTTCCTGCTCCCCCTGGCAGCGGCCCTGCTGGTGGCCACGATCCTGGGCATCGTGGTGATCCCCTTCCTGGCGGTGGCGGTGCTGCTGCTGGCCTACCTGGGCTACCTGGGGGCCACCGTGCGCCTGGGGCTCTGGTTGCGGCGCCTGCCGTCCGACGCCCCCGCCGCGGCCGCCTACACCTCGGGCCTGCTGGGCCTGCTGGTGCTGCGCGGGCCGGTGCTGCTGGGCATCCTGTTCGGCCTGCTTTCCTCGGGGTTGTTCCAGGTCGTCGGGCGCATCCTCTTCGGCCTGGGCACCGCGGGCACGATCCTGGCCGCCCTGTACGGCTTCGGCGGAAGCCTGCGTTACCTGCGCACTATCGGGGCTTGAGCCGGCAGCCGGCGTCGCCCGGCCTTCAACTGCCGTGACAGTACTTGTATTTTTTCCCGCTGCCGCACGGGCAGGGATCGTTGCGCCCCACCTTGGGGTAGGAGCGCCTGATCTGCTGCTGCTGCGGCTGGGCCTCCCGCATCTCGCCGGAGGCCGGACGGCCGCGCGCGGCGGGAGCCCGCGCCGGGGCTTCGCGACCCCCGCTGTCCCCGAACTGCCCCAGCAGGGCGTGGCGGGCATCGCCTATCGGCGCGCGGATGCGGGGCCGGGGCTCCACGGCCCGGATCCGGACCTGGAAGACCTTGCGCGCCAGGGCGGCGCGGATGTCCTCCAGCATGCGGTCGAAGATCTGAAAGCCTTCCAGCTTGTACTCCAGCAGGGGATTCTTCTGGCCGTAGGCGCGCAGGTACACCGCCTCGCGCAGCGCCTCCAGGCTCTCCAGGTGATCCTGCCAGCGCTGGTCGATGTTGCGCAGATACTCGAAGCGCAGGAACAGGTTCAGGTGCTCCGGGCCGACCTCGGCTTCCTTCTCGGCGAGCTCCGCGGCCAGGTCCTGCCGGACGCGCTCCCTCAACTGCCCGGGGGCTAGCTGCAGGTACTCCTGCGGGGCGCTGCGCGGGGTGTAGGACAGGGCCTCCTTCAGGCGGGCCAGCAGCAGGGTGCGCTTGGCTCCTTCCGGCTGCCCGAGCTCCTCGAACAGCTCCTCGAACACGTCCATGGCCGAAGCCAGCACCCGCTGGCTCAGGTGCTCGTCGGCCAGGATCTCGTCGCGGCGACCGTAGATGAACTTGCGCTGCTCGTTGAGCACGTCGTCGTATTCCAGCAGGTGCTTGCGGATCTCGAAGTTGCGCTCCTCCACGCGCTTCTGGGAGCGCTCGATGGCCTTGTTCACCCAGGGGTGATAGATCGGCTCCCCCTCCTTCATCCCCAGGCGGGACATCACCCCCTTCAGGTTCTCGCCGCCGAACAGGCGCATCAGGTCGTCGTCCAGGGAGATGTAGAAGCGCGAGGAGCCCGGGTCGCCCTGGCGGCCGCTTCGCCCGCGCAGCTGGTTGTCGATGCGGCGGGCGTCGTGCCGCTCGGTGCCCAGCACGTGCAGGCCGCCGGCCTCCTTCACCGCGCTGTAGTCCCCCTCCCAGGCGGCGAGCTCCTTGGCCAGCAGGGGGGGCAGGGCCTCCTCCCCCTGGTCGCCCAGCCTGCGCCGGGCGCGGAACTCCGGGTTGCCCCCCAGCTTGATGTCCGTGCCGCGCCCGGCCATGTTGGTGGCGATGGTCACCGCCCCGCGCGAGCCGGCCTCGGCGATGATCAGGGCCTCGCGGGCGTGGTTCTTGGCGTTGAGCACCTCGTGGCGCACCCCCAGGCCGGTGAGCAGGCGGGAGACTTTCTCGGACTTCTCGATGGAGATGGTGCCCACCAGCACGGGCTGGCCCGCCTGGTGCATCTTGAGGATTTCCTGCCCGATGGCCTGGAGCTTCTCCTGCTCGTTGAGGTAGATCAGGTCGTCGCGATCCTCCCGGACCTGAGGGCGGTTGGTCGGGATCACCGCCACGTCCAGGCCGTAGATCTTGGTGAACTCCGTGGCTTCGGTCTCGGCCGTGCCGGTCATCCCGGCCAGCTTCCTGTACATGCGGAAGTAGTTCTGGAAGGTGATGGTGGCCAGCGTGCGGTTGCGCTCGGCGATGCGGATGCTCTCCTTGGCCTCGATGGCCTGGTGCAGTCCCTCGGAGTAGCGGCGCCCGTGCAGGATGCGCCCGGTGAACTCGTCCACGATCTCCACCTTGCCTTCGGCCACCACGTAGTCCACGTCCTTGTGGAACAGGCGCTGGGCGCGCAGGGCCTGGGTTGCATAGTGGATGAACTCGAAGTTCTCCGACTCGAACAGCGAGCCGTGGATCAGGCCCTTGCGCTGGGCCAGCTCCTCGATGCGGTTGAAGCCGCGGTCGGTGAAGGAAACCCGCTTGTTCTTTTCGTCGATCTTGAAGTCGCCGGTGTCCACGCCCTTCTCCATCCGGAAGGCCAGGCCCTCGTCCGGGTACTCGCCGGTGGCCTGGTCCTTGGCGCACTCCTGGAGGCTTCCCACCAGCTTGTTGGCCTCGTAGTACTTCTGGGTGTCGTCCTCCGCCGCCCCGGAGATGATCAGGGGGGTGCGGGCCTCGTCGATCAGGATGGAGTCGATTTCGTCGATGATGCAGAAGTTGTGGCCGCGCTGCACCTTGCCGGAGGCCTCCCAGCGCATGTTGTCGCGCAGGTAGTCGAAGCCCAGCTCGTTGTTCGTGCCGTAGGTGATGTCCCGGGCGTAGGCCGCCTTGCGGCCTTCGTTGTCCAGCTGCGAGAGCACCACCCCGACGCTCACCCCCAGCAGGCGGTAGATGCGGCCCATCCACCCGGCGTCGCGCTCGGCCAGGTAATCGTTCACCGTGACCACGTGCACTCCCCCGCCGGTGAGGCAGTTCAGGTAGGCCGCGGTGACGCTGGAGAGGGTCTTGCCCTCGCCGGTCTTCATCTCCATGATGCGGCCCTGGTGCAGGACGATGCCGCCCATGAGCTGTACGTCGTAGATCCTCTCCCCCAGCGTCCGGCGCGCCGCCTCGCGCACCAGGGCGAAGGCCTCCGGCAGGAGCTCCTCCAGGCCGCCGCCGTCGGCCAGGCGCCGCCTGAGGGCCGCGGTGCGCTCCGGGAAGGCCGAGGCGGGCAGGGCCGTGCATTCCGGCTCCAGGGCGTTGATGCGGCGCACCAGCGGGGCCAGGCTCTTCAGGTCGCGAAGCTGCTTGGAGCCCAGGAAAAGGCTGAGGATGTCGATGGGCATGGCTTGAAGTGTAGCCATCTAGGCAAGGGAGGGTCAAGTTGACACCCGCGGAAGCGGGAGTGTATAGTGGGCCAACCCGCGACCGCCCATGAAGGAAAAACCCCGCGCGACGCGCTTCCTGGCTCTCTGGGCCGCCCTGGCTCTCCTGGGGCTGGCCTCCTGCCGGCCGACGGCGGTGGAAGAGCTGCCCCGGGAGGAGCTGTTCAGCCTGGGCATCGGCAAGATGGACAACCAGCTCGACCTTTTCCAGCCGCGGGGCCTGGGCTACGCCCAGAAGATCGGCATCTATATGCGCGACGGCCTGTTCTACCTGGCCAACTCCAGCAGCTCCAAGGTCATGGAGCTGTCCTCCTACGGCGACCTGATCTTCCTGCTGTACAACCCGCAGTCCAATCCCCCCCCGGTGTCGTTCAGCGCCGAAAGCTCCGACAGCCTGGCGGTCACCCGCAAGGCGGTGTCCTACCCCCTGGCCCGTATCGGCGAGCTGGCCGTGGATTCCGGCAAGCGCCTGTACCTGGAGGATACGGTGGGACCGGAGCGCCAGGTGACCGACCGGAGGCTGGGGGTGCTGCTGTCGCGGGTGGTCCTGCGCTTCGACCGCCACGGCAAGCTGGAGGACTTCATCGGCCAGGAAGGGGTGGGGGGGACTCCCTTCCCCTACATCGAGAGCCTGTACGTCACGGGGCGCGACGAGCTGGTAGTGGTCAGCCGCACCCCGCGCACCTGGCTGGTCTACTGGTATTCCCCCGCCGGGGCCCTGCAGCACCAGCTCACCCTGGAGCCGGCCAGCCTGCCCCCCCTGGCCGAAGCCCCCGCCGCCACCCCCTCGCTGGGCAGGCTGGTTCCGGATCTGGAACGGCGCATCCTCTACGCGGTGCTGTACTACCATGATCCGCAGGCCGCCGCCGGCGATCCTTCCCGGGGCTATCTCACCCGCATCTACCGCATCGACGCCCGGAGCGGGAGCTACGGGGATTCCCTCGACGTGCCCGCGGATGCGGACCGCCAGGCGGCCGCCGGCAGCCAGGCCGAGGAGCTGCTGCCCCCCTCCTACGAGCTTCTGGGCGTCAACACCCGGGGCGAGTTCTTCCTGCTGCGCCGCGAGGATGCCAACCTGTTCCGCCTGCTGGTCCTGGACCGGTCCGGCCGCCCGCTGGCGCGTCGCAACCTGGTCATGGAGGACTCCGAGCTGTACCTCAAGGTCCTGAACCTCTCCGCCGAGGGGATCATCTACGGCCTGCTGGCCGAGGAGTACCGCGCGCGCATCGTCTGGTGGCGGAGCGACCGGCTGACGAAAGAGGAGGCGGGTGAAGGCGGTTGACTGCGCCCGGGCGGCCCTCATCGACCGCCTGGCCCAGGAGCGTTTCCGTCTGCCCTCGCTGGTGCTCATGGAGGACGCCGGCCTGTCGGCCTGGCGCCTGGCCGCCCAGCGGCTTTGGGACGGGGGCAGGCCCGCCGGGACGGTGGTGTTCCTGGCGGGGCGCGGGAACAACGGCGGGGACGCGCTGGTAATGGCCCGCCAGTGCTTGCTGGACGGACATCGCGCGGCGTCGGTCGTGATGGCCGGCGAGCCGGAAGCCGACAGCCCGGCCGGCCGGCACCTGGCCATCTGCGAAGCCCTGGGCCTCCAGATCCTGCGCTTCCCCGCCGAAGCCGCGCGGGTGGAGGACCTTCTGGCCCGGGCGGCCTGGCTGGTGGACGGCCTGGCGGGCACGGGGCTGACGGGAGCGGCCAGGCCGCCGCTGGACGCCCTGATCCGGCTCGTGAACGCTTCCTCCGGCCGGGTGCTGGCCGTGGACCTGCCCAGCGGCGTGGGGGACGCCTTCCGCCAGGGCTACCCGGCGGTGGAGGCGGAGCTTACCCTGACCATCGGGCTGCCCAAGCTGTGCCTCTATCTGCCCCTGGTCCGGCCCTTCTGCGGCCAGATCGCGGTGGTTCCCGGGGTTTTTCCCCCGGAGTTGACGGAGGCGCCGGACATCCCGGGGCAGATGCTGGATGAGGAGGTCCTGCGGGATCTCCTGCCCCTCCCGCGCGACGCGCACAAAGGCAGGCGGGGGCACCTGGCCGTATTCGCCGGCGCCGAGGGCACCACCGGAGCGGCCTGGCTGGCCTCCACGGCGGCGGCGCGCAGCCGCGCCGGCCTGACCACCCTGTTCCTGGACCGCAACCTGTACGCTCCGGCCCTGCGCCGTTTCCAGTCGGTGATGGTCCGGCCCTGGGACTTCGACCTCCCGCGGGGCTTTCAGCCCGGCCGTTACAGCGCGTTGCTGGTGGGCCCGGGCTGGGGGCTGGGGGCGGAACGGGCCGGGTGGCTGGGCCGGCTGCTGGCGCTCGGGCTCCCCGGGGTGCTGGACGCGGACGGCATCACCCTGCTGGGGGGGCTGCCCGCGCCCCGCCTGAGCGGCCGCTGGGTGCTGACGCCGCACCCGGGCGAGTTCGCCCGCCTGGCCGGCCTCCAGGTACCGGAGCTGCTGGCCGACCCGCTGCCGCCGCTGCTGTCGTGGAGTGCGCGGTTGGAGGCGGTGATACTTCTGAAGGGGCATTGCAGCTACGTGGCCTCCCCCGACGGCCGGTACTGGATCCTGGACGGCATGAATCCGGCCCTGGCCACGGGAGGCAGCGGGGACGTGCTGGCCGGGATTATCGGAGGTCTGGCCGCCGGGGGCCTGACGCCTCTGGCCGCGGCCCGCCTCGGGGCCTTGCTGCACGCCCGCGCCGGGGAGCTGGCCTACCGCGAGCGGGGGTATTTCCTGGCCGAGGACCTGCTGCCTTACGTATCTTTGCTGGTGAAGGATCGCCGCGATGCCTGAGGATAGGCCTAAAGGCGGGCGGAAACCCGCCGCCCCCCGCTTGGTAGTGCGCCGGAACGCTCACCGGGAGCTGGAGTTCCGCTACGACCAGGAAGAGCGCTTGTCCCGCGGGACTGCGCCGAACCGGAGTGCCGGCGGCCAAAGCGCCGGCGCCGGATCCTTTCTCCGGAATCGGACTTATCGCCTGCTGTTGTTGAACGTGGCCCTCGTCCTGGCCGTGGCCCTGGTGGGCCTCCTGCTGCTGGGCAATCCGGGGGATCGCGCCCGGATCGGACCCTTCGAGGCCAGGCTGCAGGCCATGCCGTTCGAGGAGAGCGTTTACGTGACCTTGAGCCTGCGCTACGCGGGACGGCCGGGACCGCGGATATCCGCGGAGCGCTTCACCGTGCGCTTCCTGCTGGAGCCCGGCGGGGAGGCGGTATCAAAGGAAGCGGTGCTGCCCGTTTCTCCGGGCGGGGAGGTCACGGTGGGGGAGGCGCTCCCGCTGCAGAGCGCGACCCGGGTGCGGGCCGAGCTCCAGCTCGGGGACCGCCGGCGGACCCTGGGGCGCGATTTCCGCCGGTAGGCGCAAGAGCGCGGCTAAAGGGCCGCTGCGCGGCAGGTTAGCCGAAGGCCGCGCTCTTGCGCCGCTTGCCGCCGGCCGGCGCCCGGGGGTATAGTGGGGCGATGCTGCAGTTCTACTTCCTGTCGATCCTGGCCAACATCCTGGCCGGGGCGGCGCTGGCCTCGGAATATCTGGCGGGCCGCTTCACCGTCTTCGTTCCCTTCCGTGAGCTGCTTTCCCGGCGCGCCTGGCAGGCCAGCATCGGCGTGCTGGCGGCGGCGGTGGGTTTCCTGAAGCTGCTGATCCGCTCCTCGGCCGCCGACGTGCCGGTGGTGGGGGACCTGATCCCGGCGCTGCTTGGGATGGCCATGGGGGCCAGCCTCCTGCTGCACGTGGTGCGGGAAAAGTCCGACCTGCCGCCGATGGGGCGGTTGGAGCGCGCGGCGCTGGCCTACCGCGTGCCGCTGGGCTTCGTCGGCATCGTGGTGGCCATCCTGCACTTCCTGCTGCCGGGAGCCCTGTTCCTCTAAGCCCTTATTCCTTCTCGGCTTCCTTGGCCGCCTTGGCGGCGGCGATCACGCTTTCGGCCACCTTCCCCGCGATCGGGCTGTAGTGGTCGAACTCCACCTCGAAGGAGGCGGTGCCGGAGGTCATGGAGCGCAGGTCGATGGAGTAGCGCAGGAGCTCGGCCTGCGGCACCTGGGCCTTGACCACCTGGATGGC
>Ga0154738_1079_pt8 | contig 16601 bp, 16 predicted proteins | sample Rifle2008BG16ft_FD_105746 | JGI IMG/M metagenome (GOLD analysis project Ga0154738, IMG submission 105746) | Spirochaetes bacterium RBG_16_67_19 | reverse complement strand
TTGGGCCGGGAAGCCGGCGATGAACTGCCGGCGCAGGTCCGGGTGGATGAACAGGCCGTGGTTCCCGCCGTCGATCAGCACGTCGATGGTCTTACCCAGGGTGTGGAGGGTTGGGTAGTGCTGCGGGCTGACGAAATCGCCCCAGGGCAGGTAGCCGGAGGTGTTCACCAGCAGCAGCTTGTCGGGGTAACGCTCCCGCAGGTACTCCGCGGTCTCCCGGTTCAGGCGGCTGTAGTACTCCAGGGCTGTCTCCCGGCCGCAGTCGGCGCACTTGCAGCGGCCCTGGTCGGCCGCTTCCAGGTGAAAGCCGTCCACCTGGAAGTTTCCGGCCACGAAGTCCACCACCCTGCGCATCCACTCGCGGGACTCCTGCCTGGAGCCGCACATGGCGGAAGGGTTGGTCCCCCGCACCTGCGGGTCATGCCGGATGATGGCGTCGAAACCCCAGCTGTACACCCCCAGGCCGTAGATCACGGGCAGGCCGTGCCGGCGGGCGGCGGCCAGCAAGCGCTCCACCTGCTTCCTGCGCGCCGGGCCGATCACCGTCTCGATATGCACGGGCCAGTCGTGGTTGGTGAGCAGGCCGAAAACGTCCAGGGCCGTGTAGCCGGCTTGTTTCAGCAGCCGGACGGTCGACTCGAAATCGGCGACAGTTCGGCCGTCGAGGGTCACGGCTGGCCAGTTCTCCCTGGCCAGCGGGTGGTTGCGGATGTCGTTGATCCAGACTCCGAAAGCGATGCGGTGGGAGAAGCCCCGGTCGCTCATGGCCTTTCACCCCCTTAGGCGTTCTTTCAGAACCCGGTCCAGCAGCACGGCACCCACCAGTACGGCGCCTTTCAGGATGCTCTGGTAGAAGGAGTGGATCCCCAGCAGGTTCAACCCGTTGGCGATGAAGCCCACGATGAACGCCCCGATCAGCATCCCGATGACGGAGCCTTCTCCGCCTTCCAGGCTGGTGCCGCCGAGGATCACGGCGACGATCACGTCGAACTCGAAGCCCTGGCCGACCATCGGCTGCCCCACGCCCAGGCGGGAGGCCATCAATACGCCTGAGAATCCCGCCAGGGTGCCGACCAGCACGTACAGGAGCGTGGTCGTGGCGTTGACGTTAACGCCCGACAGCAGGGCGGTGCGGCGGTTGCCGCCGATGGCGTAGGAATAGCGCCCCAGGATCGTACGGGTCTCGAAGAAATAGAACAGCAGCAGGATGCCGACGGTGAGCAGCAGGGTGATGGGCAGCGGTCCGACCAGGCCCCGTCCCAGGACCGTGAAGTTGGTCCCCAGCCCCAGATGGATGCTGTTGCCGCCGGTGATGACCAGGGCCAGTCCGCGGGCGGCGTACATGGTCCCCAGGGTGGCGATGATGGAGGGGATGCGCAGGGTCACCACCAGGAACCCGTTCAGCAAGCCGATGGCAGTGCCGACGAGCGTGGCGGCGGCCAGCGAGACGCCCAGGGGCAGGCCCAGGGGGATGAAGTAGGCGAAGAACATGCCGGACAGGCCCAGGATGCTGCCGATGGAGAGGTCGAAGTTGCCTGAGATCATCAGCAGAGTGACCGCCGAGCCGGTGATCACCACGAAAGCCACCTGGCGGGTCACGTTGATCAGGTTGGTGACGGTGAGGAACTCTCTGCTCAGGATCGAGAGCACGGTCCCGATCAGGGCGAGCACCCCCAAGAGGACCAGTTTCTGCCACAGCCCGCTGTTGGATCTCATGGTTTCAGCCTCTTGGTTTGGGTGACCGCGTGCAGCAGCTCCTCGGCGCTGGCCTCGCTGTTGCTCAGTTCCTTGATGATCCTGCCGTCGGCCACCAGGAGGATCCGGTCGCAGAGGTTGAGGATTTCCTGGTATTCCGAGGAGAAGATGATCACTCCGGCGCCTTGCGCCGCCAGGTCCCGGATGAGCCCGTGGATCTCCTCCTTGGCCCCCACGTCGATGCCGCGGCTGGGCTCGTCCATCAGCAGGACCGTGGCGTCCGCGTTCAGGCACTTGGCGATCACCACCTTCTGCTGGTTGCCCCCGCTCAGGGTGCCGGCCCTCTGCTCGATGCCGGTAACTTTGATGGACAGCTCCCGCACATAGCGCTCCACCGCGGCACGCTCCCGCCTGCCATTCACCACCCCCAGGCGGCTGATCTTGCCCGGGTTGGAAATCGACACGTTGGGACGCAGCGGCAGCTTGAGGATCAGGCCCTCGGCCAACCTTTCCTCCGGAACCAGGGAGACCCCGCGGCGCAGGCCGTCCCTGGGGATGGCGAAGCGTACCGGCCGGCCGCCCAGCCTGATTGAACCGGCCAGAATCTTGTCCAGGCCGTAAAGGGCCTGGGCGATTTCCGATTTCCCCGCGCCGCGCAGGCCATAGAAACCCAGGATCTCGCCGCGGTGCAGCCGGAAGCTGACCTCCCGCAGCTTGGCCGTACACAGGCCTTCCACTTCCAACCCCACCTCCTGGCGATCCACCTTCCTGGGTACGTAGCCTTCGGCCACCGTCTTGCCGATCATCATCCGGATCAGAGCGGGCCGGTCGATGTCCGCAACTCGCGCGGTGCCGATGATGGCGCCATCGCGGAAAACGGTCACGTAATCGCCAATGGCGAAGATGTCGTCGAGGATGTGGGAGATGTAGATGACCGTGATGTGCTGCTGCTTCAAACCGCGGATCAGCTCGAACAGCCGCCCCGCCTCCTTCTGGGAAAGGGCCGCGGTGGGCTCGTCCATGATCAGCAGGCTGGCCTCGGCCGCCACGGCTTTGACGATCTCGATGACCTGTTTTTCGGCGAAGCTCAACTCGCCGACCCGGCGGTGCAGGGGAATGTCCGGGGCGAAATCCTTCAGGATCTGGTACAGCCTGCGGTTGCGGTCCGGCCGGCGGATCACGCCAAGGAGGGTATCTTCCCTGCCGAGCAGCAGGTTCTGCTCCACGGTGAGCTGGTCGACCACGTTCAGCTCCTGGAACAGCGTGCTGATGCCGAGATTCATGGCTTCTCGGATCGAGCGAGGGCGGAACTCCCGGCCCTTGAAGAGGATCGTGCCGCCGGTGCGCTCCTCGGCGCGGGTGAGGATCTTGATGAAGGTGGACTTGCCCGCCCCGTTTTCCCCCACGACGCAGTGCACGCTGTCGCCGCGGATCGTCAGGCTCACCTCCTTGAGGGCCTCCACCCCGGGGTACTTCTTGCCGAGGCCGCGGATATCCAGGATGTCGCCGTTCATAAGAAGGGGAGGATAGCACCTATCCTCCCCGTGACACCTCCCGTGCGCCCTACTGCGCGGCGATCTCCTTGCGCAGGTCGATCTGGATGTTCCACTGGTCCTTCAGGAAGGACTGGATCTCGTCGATGCTCAGGTCCCAGCCGTTGACGATGAAGGACACCACGGCCTCGTTCTTGTCCGTGGCGTACATGTCCAGCTCGCCGTTCCAGATCTTGACCAGCATATCGATGCTCTTGCGGGCGTTGGCCCCGGGCTGCAGCGCCAGGGTGGCCTTGAAGGCGGAGGCGGGATTGGCGACCTTGATGATCTCCGGCACCGAGCCATCCACGCCTGCGTGAACCTCGCTCAGGGGTTTCTTGTTGTCCGCCTTGCCCCGGCCCGCGGCTTCAAAGGCCGCCAGGCCGCCCAGCACGTTCTCGGCGTCGTAGCCGAACATGATGTTGACGTTGGGGTGGCGCTGCAGGATGTCCTCGGCTGTGGCATAGGCAACCTCGCGGTTGCTCTTGCCGCCGTTGAACACCCACTGCGCGTCGGGGGCCACCTTCTGCACGCCCTGGATGAAGGCTTTGGTCCGTTGATCGTGGGCCCAGTCCACGGAGGGATCGCTGATGGTGGCGATGACAAACTCGATGCCGGGGTAATAGCCCTGCATCTTCCTGGCCACCAGCTCGCCCATGGCAATGGAACCGGCGCGCTCCTCGATCATCATGGTCGGATATTTCACCTTGCCGGAGGCCACGTTGACGAAGGAAACCACCGGGATCCCGGCCTTCTGCGCCGCCTCGATGGCGACCTCCATGGTGGCCTGGTCGTAGGCCTGGCAAATAATGCCGTCAACCTTGCGGGCGACCAGGTCTTCCATGGCCGAGGCCTGCACTTCCGGTTTCATCTGGCCGTCCATGGGAATGAACTCGAAGCCCAGCTGCCTGGCGTAGTCCGCCGCCGCCTTCTGGTGGGCCTGCTGGTAGGAGTCATGCAGCCCCCAGAAGACCTCCCCGATCACTTTTTTCTTCGCTTCCGTGGCGCCGCCGGCGAAAAGCAGCGCCGGAACCAGGATCAGAGCCAGCCCGCACATCGGCAGAAGTTTCTTTTTCATTGCCTTCTATTCCTTATTCGCTCATTGGCGATGCGTGCCGCCCCGCGGCACGCCCTCAGTTTCCGATGCCAGCATCACCTCCCTTCGGCTGTTGTCCGTTGCCCCATATGGAAAGGAACTCCCGGCAGGAGCAATACCGGTAGCCGTCCTCCAGGGTCAGCCGCACGAAGCGCTCGAGCTCCCCGGCCATCCTTCGGCCGCAGTTCTTGTGCAGCTCCGGTCGAAAGTGCATGGTTCCCTCGCTGTACCTGTGTTTGCCCGGCATGGGTTGGAACTCCCAGGGGTGCAGGTAGAACAGGAGAATGCCGATCTCGGACTGCCTCGCCTGCCGCTGGAGTACCGGGCCGAGGCGGTCGAAAACGAACCGCGCCCCCAGGAGCCGCAACAGGGGCCACTGGTCGTTCTTGCAGAAGAACCTCTCGAAGCGGTAGCTGTTGGATTCGAAGGCGAAGTTCGGGATTTCCAGGACGCGCATATCCCCGGGTTCCAGCCAATTGGCGCGCGAAGGGTGATAGGGGACCAGCCGTTCCTGGTGGGCAAAGACGGAGTAGGAGGCGTCGACCCGGAACCCCAGGTTTTCCAGGGCCTGCAGCTGGGCGCGGCCCTGCCACAGGCGGGGAGCCCGGAAGGAGACCGGCTCGAGCCCGGACAGGTCCTGCACGATGCGCTTGTTCAGCTCCAGCCGATGCTGCACCTCTTCTTCCAGGATGGGAGAGTCGGCGGGCATGTCGAAATGCGCCTCTCCGACGGTTTCGTGCTTCAGGCTGTGGCAACCGGCCTCGTGACCCGCAGTCACCACGTCTCGAACCACTTTCTCGTTGTGTTGAGCCGATTCGCCGGTGAAGAAGAAAGTCGCGGGAATCCCGTTGCGTCGCAGGAGGTCGAGGATGAGATAGGTCCCCTCCCGGACACCTCGGTAGCTTTTCAGGTAGCTGCCGATGTCGGTTTCCATGTCGAAGCCGAGGATGATGTATTTTTTCATCCCGCGCCCTCCCGGAAATGTTATCGTTACCGTTAATCTAACGAAGCTGCGCGGGAGGCGTCAAGCCTGATGCCGGGCTCGCTCGGATGGCTGAACGGAGGCCCCCCGGTTGAATCCCGGACCACCAGGGAAGGCCGAATGGTTTTCTTGATGCTCGAAGCCCTCTCCGGAGACTCGATCAGCGAGACGAGGGTGCGCACCGATTCGGCTCCCAGAAGGAACTTGTCGATGCGGATGCTGGAGAGGGAGGGGATAGCGAAAGAGGCGTACAGGATGTCATCGAAACCGACGATCTTCAATTCGCCGGGCACGCTCACGCCGAGCTCGCTCAGGGCTTTGAGGGCGCCCACGGCGAAATCGTCATTTGTGAAAATTCCGTCGTAACGGCGCGCGGATTTCCACTGTGCGAGCACCAGGTCCATCGCATCCTGGCTGGTGAGGCAATTGTAGAGGACCTCGATTTGCACGTCGCTCGAGCGCCGGGCGGCGGCTGCCTCCGTCATCGAGCGGGCAAAGTAGTGGTCCGGGTCCACGGTCAGCACCAGGATACGCCGGCAGCCGATATGGATCAGATGGTCCAGGGCCATCAGCGAGCCATCCAAATTTCCCGACTCGACCGAACCGATCTGGTCCGCCTTGGGGGCGGGGCCGTCGACGATCACCACGTTGCGCGCCCGTTCGCGGACGAAGTTCACATCCTTCTCGGAAAACTCGCCTACCAGCAGTGCGCCGCACAGGCTATTGATCGTCAGGATCGTCTGCAGCCTCAGCCAGGAGTCGTGGGGATTCTCCTGCATGGTGACATGGATCGGGCACAGCCCGTACTCGGAGGAACTGCGCTCCACGCCGCGAACGATGTCGTGGAAAAAGGTCACCGAGCTCTCAGTGCCGCGCCCGAAAATCAGGGCAAACAGCCGTGCGCCCGACTGGGTCAGGTGATTCTTGGAGCGCAGGGACTGCGCCGCGGCCGACGGTACGTAGCCCATTTCGCGCATGATCTCCACGACGCGCCCCCGAGTCTCGGGCTTGACCGCGGGCTCGCCGCGGAGCACTCGAGAGACTGTCATGGCGCTGACCCCGGCCCGCTCCGCCACATGGGCTATGGAGATGCGTTTTTTCTTCACCGAACCACCCTCCCGCCGACCGAACAATGTTAGCAATGTTACTATAGATAGAATGATAGAGCTATGCAAGAAGCCGCAAGCCAGCCCGAATTCAGGATTATGTATTTCTGGTATCAGTGCGGTAGGAATTGCGCCTGGCAGGGGCCCGGAATTGAAAAATGTTGACAACCTTCCGGCAGTGCATTAGCATGGTCGAACAATTGGAACGATAACGTTAACAAAGCCGTAAGGAGGTTGATTGTGTCCTACTACAACCTGCAGGAGTACGAGAAGCGGCTCGTTAAGGTCCGGGAGATTCTGGAAAAGCACAAGCTGGACTTCACGCTCATTTACTACGACGAGTTCAACCTCGCCAATGCCTGGTACCTCACCGGCTGGTGCCCGCAGTTCGAAAGCGGTTCCGTGCTGGTTCCGCTGCATGGCGAGCCCATGATCCTGGGCGGACCGGAGAGCGAACCTTTTGCGCTGATGGACAGCGCCATCAAGACGACCCGCAACCTGCCGGTATTCATGGTGCCGGACGAGGAGTACCCCAACGCGACCATCATCGACTTCGGCCGACTGTTCAAAGAGGTCAGCGGCGGCAAGCCGGTGCGGCGGGTCGGGCTGGTAGGCGCCGGCCAGATGCCGGTTTCGGTGTACCGGCAGGTAGAACAGAACTTCCACGGCGTTGAGATGGTCGACATCACCGACGACTACACCCGGCTGCGCTACTTCAAGAGCCGGTGGGAACTGGACCAGATGCGCGCGGGTTTCGCGCTGGCGGATGCCGGCTACCGGGCCATGGCCGAGGCCGTCAAACCGGGGGCCCACGAGTACGAGGTGGCCGCCGCCGGTGAGTACGAGGCGCGCCGCAAGGGGGCTAACAACTTCGGTTTCAAGGCCATCGTCGGCAGCGGCCGGAGGGCCAACGCCGTGGTGCCCACGGCCAGCGACAAGGTCATGCAGGCGGGCGAAACGGTCATGCTTGGGCTGTCTCCGCGCTGGAATGGATACGCGGGGGTCGTGGGGCATACTTTGCCGGTTTCCGGTAAATACACGAAAGCCCAGGAAGAGGCCTTGAAGCACATGAAGGAAGTCTTCGTGCTGACCAGGGAGAAGCTGGTGCCGGGAACCGCGGGCCGGGAAATCGACGCCCCCGGCCGGGAGTTTTACCGGAAGAACGGGTACATGAAGTATCTGGTGTGCCCATTCGCCCACACGATCGGCCTGAACGAGGCCGAAGCCCCCTTCTTCGGTCCCCATAGTGAAGACGTGGTGAAGCCGGGAATGGCGATTTCCATCGACGTGAGCTTTTTCGGCCATCCCGAGCTCAACGGCGTGCGCATCGAAACCGCCTACGAAATCGGGGAACGGGGCCCCATCCCCTTCAGCCAGAAGATGGACGCCATCCTGACCCAATAGGAGACGAGGATGAAACGAAACGGCCAGAAAGTCTGGGTTTTTGCCGACGGCGACCTGCCGCCGGCCGGCGAGAAGGAGCCTTTCGGGCACGAGGCTTTGATGGTCGTGAACCTGAACAAGAGGCCGGCTTCCCTGCACCTGGATGTCCTTTTCGAGGACCGGGAGCCCATCCGGGACGTCAGGGCCTCGGTACAAGGCGAGCGGGTGCACTGTTTCCGGCTGGACAAGCCGCTGGGCGAACAGGACTACCGCATTCCCCATGGCCAGTACGCCCTGGTGCTGCGCAGTGACCTGCCGGTGGTGGCGGTGTTCGGCCGTCTGGACGTGCGCCAGAACAACCTCGCCTACTACAGCGTCGCCGGCTACTCCTTCGGGTAGCGGGCCGGCAGGGGGGGGCAGATTTGGCCGGGGAAGCCCTACTGCGGATGCGGGAGGTCAGGAAGACCTTCGGAGGCACCGTTGCCCTGAGCGGGGTTGATTTCGATCTTAACCCGGGCGAGGTTCACGCCATCATCGGCGAGAACGGAGCCGGAAAAAGCACCCTGATGAAGATCCTTTGCGGGGTGTACCCCATGGACGGGGGCTCGATTCTGGTCGAAGGCGAGCCCGTGCGAATCCAGCTGCCGAAGGACGCCCTGGCCTTGGGGATCAACATGATCCACCAGGAGTTCGCCAACTTCTCCAAACTGTCCGTCGCCGAGAACGTGTTCGTCGGCAGGCTGCCCCGCAAAGCGGGCTTCCCGCTCGCCCTGGACTCCAGGGACTTGCTCCTGCGCACGGCGGAGGTGCTCGGTCGCCTGCGCCTGCCCATCGACCCGGGGGCCCGCCTGGACAGCCTGTCGGTCGCCCAGCAGCAGCTCGTGGAGGTGGCCAAAGCCCTCTCGGCAAATCTGCGGATTCTGATCATGGACGAGGCCACTTCCTCGCTGAACCTCAGGGAGTCCGAGCAGCTGTTCGCCACCATCGAGGCCCTCAAGGTTGAGGGCATCAGCGTCGTCTATATCTCCCACCGCTTGAAGGAGGTCATGGACATCGCCGACCGGATCACCGTGCTGCGGGACGGGGCCAATGTGGGCACGTTCCCCCGCGGGCACATCGAGGAAGCGGCGATCATCGAAGCAATGCTGGGACGCAGGCTGCGGGCGGCGGTAAAGAAGGCCGCCACCCGCGGGCCGACCGTGTTCTCCGTCACCGGCCTCAGCATTCCCGGGAAGGTGCGGAATCTCTCCTTCGAGCTTCACCGGGGGGAGATCCTGGGGATCACCGGGCTTTCCGGATCGGGCAAGGAGCTGGCCATCCGCGGGCTTTATGGATTATGGCCGAGCCGCATCGAACGGATGGAATGCAATGGGGAGCAGGTCAGCATCAGCCACCCCTCGGACGGGCTTTCGCTGGGAATCACCTATCTGGCCGAGGAACGCAAGAACATGTCGGTGTTCCCGCAGCTGACGATACGCGAGAATGCCTCGGTGCTCTGGATGCGGAGCGTTTGGAGGCGCTTCGTGGTGAGCCGCAGGCGGGAGCGCGAGGCCAGCCTGCAAAGCCTGCGGCGCGTGAACGTGAAGATGGCCGGAGCCGAAAGCCCGGTGGACAGCCTGTCCGGAGGCAATCAGCAGAAGATGCTTCTGGCCCGGCTGCTGATGGTTCAACCCGAAATCGTGATCCTGAACGACCCCACTCGCGGGGTGGACGTGGGCAGCAAACAGGAGATCTACCAGATCATCTACCAGCTGGCCCGGGAGGGGGTTTCCATCATCATGACCTCCTCGGAAATCCCGGAGGTCACGGCGCTGGCCGATCGGGTCATCGTGATGTCCAAAGGGCATAAGATCGCGGAGCTGTCCGACGCCGAAGTGACCACGGACAACGTGCTGGCCCTGGTAACCCAGGCCGCGGCGGCGGATGAGCATGGGTGAGGAAGCATGATGAAACTGCAAAACCTCCTGCGCAGGGAAGCGATCCTGGCCGTCTTCATCGTGCTGTTTGTGATCTGTTCGTTTTTCGTACCGTCGTTTTTCACGGCGCGGAACCTCATCAACATCCTCAAGCAGAGCGCGATCATCGGTCTGGTGGTCGCCGGCCTGACGATCACGGTCATTGCCGGCAACGTGGACCTCTCGGTCGGGTCGGTGGTGTCCTTCGCCGCCGTCATCGCCTTGACCTACACCCACGCCGATCTTTCCCAGACCAACATCTCGATGACTGCCCAGGAGGGCCGGCCCCTGCTCGCGTTGGCCTTCAGTCTGCCGTTCCTCATGGGCGCGGCGGTGGGCCTGATCAATGGCCTGATCATCAGCCGCTTCCAGGCCAACTCGGTGATCATCACTCTGGGCGCGCTGAGCGCGGTGCGCGGCGGCGCCCTGCTGGTTGCCGGCGGCAAAGTGATCTACGGGGTCAAGAACCCGGTGTTTGCCGCTCTGGGTCAAGCCCAGCTGTTCACGATCCCGGTTTACGTGTTCATCTTCGTGGCCGCTTGCATCGTGCTGGAGCTCCTCCTGCGCCGCACTTCCTTCGGCCGCTACGTGTATTTGATCGGAGCCAATCTGAAGGCCGCCATCATCGCCGGCGTCCCGGTGGCCCGGGTCCAGATCCTGACTTTCGTGATCTCGGGGCTCATGGCGGCATTCGCGGCCCTGATTCTCGTTGCGCGGCTGAACACCGCCTCGGGGTTGATCGGCAACGGCTGGGAGTTCGACGCCGTAACCGCGGTGGTCATTGGGGGCACCAGCTTGCTGGGCGGCCGCGGTTCGGTGATCAAGAGCTTCCAGGGGGCGATCCTGGTCACGATGATCATCAACGCCATGGTGCTGCTGAACATCCCCTCCTCGTATCAGTACGTGGCCAAAGCGCTCATCATCCTGACGGCGGTACTGATCGATATCCGCACTCGAAGGGAAGCCGCATGAACGGCAGGCGCTTTCGCGCGATCATCCGTGACCAGAAAATCCTCCTGATCATACTGGCCATTGCCTTGGTTCTGGCCGTCGTGAGGCCGGTTTTCATCTCCGCCGAGAACCTGTTCAACATCCTGTTCCAGGTCAGCATCACCAGCATCATCGGAATTGGGATGACCTTCCTGATGATCGGGGCCGACTTCGACCTGTCCGTGGGATCGAACATGGTCTTCGCCACCACCGTCGCCATCCTGCTGCAGGGCTCCGGCCTCGGCGCCGGCATCGCGGCAGCCATCCTGGCCAGCACCGTAGCGGGGTTCCTGAACGGGGTGTTTGTGGCCAAGCTCAGGATCAACTCCTTCATCAGCACCTTGAGCATGATGATATTCCTGCGGGGCCTGGTCCTGATCCTGACCAACAAGCAGACCATCTCGGGCTCCAGCGACGCCCTGTTCTCCTTTGGCTACGGGAATCTGTTCGGGGTGATCCCGTACCCGGTGGTGCTCGCGGCGGCCCTGCTGGTTCTCTTCGCCCTGGTCCTGGCGCGGACCGTCCTGGGGCGCAACCTGTACGCGGTGGGCTGCAACGAGAAGGCCGCCCGGATGTTCGGCATCGACGTAGCCGGACTCAAGATCTTCGCCTTTTCCCTGACCGGCTTCCTCTGCGGGGCGTCGGGAATCGTGCTGCTCTCTCGACTGAACTCCGCTTCGGGGACCTACGGGATCGACACGAACCTGGATGTGATCTCGGGCGTCCTGCTCGGAGGGATCAGCCTTTCGGGAGGGGAGGGCAGCATTTTCAAGGCCTTTCAGGGGATCCTGCTGCTGGGGGTATTGAGCAACGCCATGATCCTTCTGCACGTCACCCCGTACCTGCAGCAGGTGATCAAGGGGCTCATGCTGATGACCGTGGTGTCGCTGGATTCATATCAGGCGAAGGCTGCGGCTTTTCGATAAGGATTGCGAACCGCTTGTCAAGCGGTTAGAAAAAAGTCCGAAGGAGGACAATATGGGCAAATTTTCGAGGGCGAGCGGTTGCGTCCTGGCGTTGCTGCTCTGCGCGGGCCTGGCCTTCGCCGGCGGGGCCGCGGAGGCCAAACCCGCTGCCGAAGCGGGGGGCCAGAGCACCGTAGCCTTGATGTGGGGCGGCACAGACGCGCCTTTCGTGGGTCCGCACATCCGTTCATTCACGGAAACCATGGAAAAAGCGGGCTACAAGGTGGTCGTGCCGGATTCCAAGTGGGACCCGGCCAAACAGAGCACCGACGTGGACGACATGATCGCCATGAAAGTGGACCTGATCTGCCTGGTGCCCGTCGACCCGCTGGCCATTATCCCGGCGCTGAAAAAGGCGAAGGTGTCCGGGGTGCCGGTCATGACCATCAACACGGAGGCCGACAAGTCAGCCAATGAGTACATCATCGGCTTCTCCGGAGTGGGCGCCTATGAACAGGGCCTGGTGGCTTCGGAGCTGCTGGTCGACGCCATGCGCGGCAAAGGCAATATAGCGGTAGTCGAAGGTGTTTCAGGCTTCAATGTCTGCGTGTTGTACGCCAAGGCTCTGGATGACACCATCAAGAAGAAGAAAGCCGCCATCAGCATCCTGGCCGTCCAGCCCACCAACTGGTCGCCGGCGGAGGCCACCAAGATAACAGAGGATTACATCACCCGTTTCAAGAATATGGATGCCATCTTCGCTCACGACGATTACATTGCCGGAGGAGTGATCGTGGCGCTCAAGGAAGCCGGCATCAAGCCCGGGCAGATCAAGATCGTCGGCGTCGGAGGCACGGGAGACGCCCTGCAGGCTATCAAAGACGGCTGGATGTTCGGGACAGTACAGCAGTCGCCGATAACGGAGGGGGCCTTCGAGGCCAGACGGGCTCTGGAATTCCTCAAGAACGGCAAGCTCGAACCCTTCTACTCCATCATGGACAACCCGAGGATCGACGCTTCGAACGTCAACAAGTACAAGGCTGAGTTCTAGGGCACCGGAAACCTTAAGGTGGCTCCCGCTTTCAGGCGGGAGCCACCTTGAGAACTTGACAGCTGATTCGGCTCTGCTATACTTGAAGCAATGTTAACGTTACCGTTAGCTAACACCCTCGGCTCGGCAGCAAAGCACTAATTCAGTTCGAGGAGGAAGGTTATGGCAACAGCACGGTCCAAGACATGGGTTCTGGCGGCAGTCCTGTTGATTGCGCTGGTCGCCTCTTTGACGGCGGGCGGCCAGAAAGAACCGGGAGCGGTAACGATCAAGCTGCTAGGCTGGCAGCCGGGCGGCGCGGAGGCCTGGAACAAGGTAGCCGGCCTGTTCATGGAAAGGAATCCGGGCATCAAGATCGAAATGGAAACCGTACCCATGGAGGGCTTCTATCCCAAGCAGGGAGCCTACATCACCGGAAAGTCGGGGCCGGACATCATGGGCAACAACTGCGGATTCGAAACCTGGGAGCGCAAAGACGGGTACACGGACATCCGGGCACTCAAGACCCCCAAGGCGGTCGGGCACCTGCTGGATACGACGAGCAACCATCTGGCCTATGACAAGAACAAGCCCGCATACGGAATCTCCTTCAGCTATCAGGGTAATGTTTGGTACTACAACAAGAAGATACTGAGATCCGCCGGCCTGGACCCCGCCAAGCCGCCCGTCGCCTGGCAGGATTTCGATCGGGCCGCCAAGGCCATCAAGGCCGCCGGCAAGGCTCCGATCGCCACCGGCGTCGGCCATACCATCGCCTATTGGATATTCCCCGAAGTCGCCAAGAACTACTGGCAGAGCGAGCAGCAGATCACCGACTTCGCCATGGGGAAAGTCCGCTGGAGCGACCCGCCGCTGGCCGAAACCCTGAAGTCCATGGCCAGGATGAGCGAGTTGGGCTGGTTTCAGGAAGGCGCGGCCACAATCAACATGCAGCCCGACGGCTTCGACTTCTTCCTCCGCGAAGAGGCCGCCTTTACCCCGAGCATCATTTCCGACGCCTTCCACTGGAAGGCGGCGGGCGACGCGATCGGGCACGAGAACGTCGGCGCCATGCTGCCCCCTTCGATCAATCTCAACTCCCCGTTCGCCCGGAAGTTCAGCGGCGTGCCTGGGTCCTCCTGGGGCATAACCCCCTGGAGCAAACACCCGGAGCAGGCCTGGGCCTTCGTCACCTTCTTCTGCAGCGCGGAGCTGGCCAACCTCTGGTTGCAGATGGGGGGCATGCAGCCCAACACCACTCAGTTCGACGCCAGCATCAACGCCCACGCGCCGGCCTTCCTGCAGATCCAGGAAATCATCAAAAACCCGATGGTGCACACCGGCGTGCTCAACAGCGGGCGGGAGGTCGACGAGCTGAGCCGGGGCTACCAGGAGGTGATGCAGGGGCAGCTCTCGGTGGACGAATGGATCAAGCGGTTGAACCGGGCGCTGGACGAATCGCCGCTCAAGAAGCCCGACAACCCGATCTGGAAATAGGGATCGCACGGTCTGTTTGGCGCGACAGCGCAGCCGGGGCCTGCTCCGGTTGCGCTGCGTGTCCCCCGCGGGAGGATCGATGGGAGCACCCGCACCCGCGCGCCGGATTGCGTCGACCGCATCCGGCGCGCAGCGGCGCCGCGACACGCTGGTCGGCATCCTGCTGGTGCTGCCGGCGATTCTGCTGGCCCTGGGTTTCAAGATTGTCCCCTTGATTCGCGGGATTTACGCCAGTTTCTTCGTATCCCAGTTCGGCGAGACGGGCCACTGGGCCGGGTTGGCCAACTATCTGCGCATGCTGGGCGATCCCAAGGTTCTGGAGGCGTTCCTCAATGCCGGCAAGGTGGTCCTCACGCTCCCGGCCTGGGTCATCCTGCCGCTTTTCGTGGCCCTGTTGATTTTCCAGCGCACCCCCGGCTGGAGGCTTTTCCGGGCCGTGTACTTCTTGCCCTACACGATCGCCCCGGTCATCGTGGGGCAGGTTTTCCGGGAGCTGCTTCACGCCCAGGGACCACTCAACGAGCTGCTCCGCAAGATCGGGCTGGGCTTTCTCGCCCTCTCCTGGCTCGGGGACAAGCGGGTGGCTCTCTTCTCCCTGGTAGGCGTGGTGCTCTGGAGCTACTTCGGGCTGGGCGTGGTCACCTACCTGGCGGGATTGGGCACCATCCCCGACGAGCTGTTCGATGCCGCGGCGCTGGACGGGGCGGGATTCCTGACCCGCATGTTCCGCATCGTCATTCCGATCATCCTCCCGGTGATGGGCTATTGGACCATTCTTTGCACGAGCGGCCTGCTGGTCTGGATGTTCCCGTTTATTTTCGCCATGACCGAAGGAGGGCCTGGATATGCCACCATGCTGCCGGAGTACCTGGTGTACATCACCGCTTTCCGTTTCAGCGAGCTGGGCTACGGCACGACCATCGGGGTCGCCCTGTTCGTGTTCGTCCTGATCTTCGCCACTTTCCAGGTTCGCTACATGTACGTGTCCGGCACTCGCCGGCAGAAGGCTTGAGCCGTGGGCCTGGAGTTTGCGGGGGCCACCCTTCGCCGGCGGATAGGCCGTCGCCTCGGGCGGGGGGTAATCACCCTGCTTCTCGTGCTAGGCGCCTTCGTGGCCTTGTTTCCGATCTACTATACCGCGGCCACCGCCCTGAAAACCCCCAAGGGGTACGCGCTCAGTCGTTTCGCCCCGCCCAGAGAGCCGACGCTCGAGAACTTCCGTGTCCAGTTCCGGCGCTTCGCGGTCTTACGGCTGATCCTGAACTCCGTGATCACCACCGTCGGCGGAGTCGTGCTGTGCACGGTCGCGGCGCTGATGGTGGCCTACGCAGTTACCAAGGTCCGCTTTCCGGCCCGCAACCTGGTTTTCGCTTTCCTGGTGGGAACCCTGGTGATTCCCTTCCCCACCATCATGGTTCCTGTGTACCAGACGGCATTGGACCTGCGGCTGGTGAACCAGTACCACGGGCTGATCCTGGCTTACACGGCCTTCGGGCTGCCGCTGGGTGTATACCTGCTGGGGGCCTACTTTCGGGGAATTCCGGACGAAATCATGGAGGCGGCGCGGATAGACGGCGCCAGTCACTGGCAAACCATCTGGCTGGTCATGTTTCCCATCAGCCGGCCCGCGGTAGCCGCCTTGGGGATTATCAACTCGGTCTGGATGTGGAATGACCTGCTGCTGCCCTTGCTGATCCTGCCGGGGGCGCGGCAGACGACTCTGATGGTCGCCGTGACCTCTCAGCGCAACAACCTGGAGGTGAACATCCCGATCATCAGCGCCGGCCTCACTATTGCCATCGTTCCCATCCTGATCGTGTATCTGCTCTTTCAGCGGCAGCTGATCAAGGGGATGACCGCGGGAGCGGTGAAATAGGGTGAAATAGATGGAAGTGATCTGCGAGCTGATGCGGCTCCGGCCCGACCGGGTGCAGTCCTATCGCGACCTGCACGAGCGCACCTGGCCGGAGCTGATCGCGGCGATTCGAGAGAGCGGCTTCGTCGAAGAGTACATCTACCTGCTGGGCAACCTGGTCATCGTGATCATGAAGTGCCAGGATTTCCGGGAAGCGGTGCGGCGGCTGGCCGGCACGGAGGTCTACCGGCAATGGACCACGGAGGTCCGCAGCATGCTGGTCGAGGACAAGGAGCTGTTTGGGACGGACGAGAAGATCGTGGATCTCTCGCCCGTCTGGGATCTTTCCAAATTCTAACTGCACGGAGCGTATATGTCGATTCCCAAGAGCGAGCAGCAAGAGAGGGTGGGCCGGGCATTGCGCCTGGCGGAAGAAAACTCGGTTGATTTCCTTTTCGTCTACTACGACGAGTACAACGTAATGAATGGCCGCTACCTGACTGGCTGGTGCCCCACCATCGAGCGGGGAGCGGTGATCGTTTCGGCGTTTCGGGAGCCCTTCCTCATCGGCGGGC
>Ga0154738_1017_pt6 | contig 16861 bp, 20 predicted proteins | sample Rifle2008BG16ft_FD_105746 | JGI IMG/M metagenome (GOLD analysis project Ga0154738, IMG submission 105746) | Spirochaetes bacterium RBG_16_67_19 | reverse complement strand
TCACGCCGATGCCGCCCTCCGCGTGGGTGAAGGGCCGGATGTAGACGGAGTGCCCGGCTACGAAGTCTTCCTTCTCCCAGGCCGGGTCGTAGGAAGGGGCGAAACCGAGCTTGAGGTTGCGCTTGACCACCTCCCGCACCGCCTGCACGAACATCTCCGGGGGAAAGGGGGGCATCTTCAGGCCTTTCATGGAGTTGGCCATTCGTCGGGCGTTGCCGTCGGGGCGGAAGATCTTCAGGCCCCCGGATTTCTGGGGGAAGGCCTTCAGCCCTTCGAAGCAGCCCAGGCCGTACTGGGTCGTGTAGTTGACCAGCGGCAGTTCGGGAAAAGAGTTGCGCTTCGCCAGCAGGGCGGCATGCTCGGCTTCCGGCAGCTTCGCCTCCGCGGCGGGAGTGAGGTGCTCCTTCTCGAGGTAGGTTTCCGTCCAGGTGCCGTCCCCGGCGCACTTGCCCAGGTACACCCAGGGGTTGATTTCCAGCGTAAAACCTTTGGCCATGGTGCGAATACTATCCCCACCCCCGGGCCGGGTCAAGCCAGGGATGGCGAAGCCGGCGCCGCCAGGGAGGGCGGTGAGCGCCGCCTCAAGGCGAGGGGAGGGGAAAAAAATCTCACCAGGATATCGGCGGGCTGTCGATGATAGTACCAGGATGAACAACACCAGGGACCACATCATCTTCTTCTTCGCCCAGAAGATGTACTACCTGGAGCGGGTGGGCAAGACCGAAATCTACAACCGCCTGATCGACCTGTTCGAGCAGATCAACCTGGACGGCCTGCTCAACTACCTGACCCGCTACTACTCCGTGGACATCTCGCGCGAACTGGACGACTTTTTCATGGAGGAAGGTGAACTGGTGTTCGTCAGCCGGCGGGGGGACTGCCGCTTCAAGCACGTCTGGCGCGACAACCACCTCTGGCTGGTGGGGATCGAGGCGCTGGAGTAGGGCTCAGCCGACCTGGGGGGGCGCCTCCACCCGGGCCAGCTTCTCCAGAACGCGCACCAGCTCGCCGCCAAGCCGCTTGCCCAGCGCCGGCGGGCAGTCCAGGCCGCTCTTGCGGCCCAGCTCCGCACAGAGCCGGGCATAGGCCAGGTTCTCCTTGTCCATCAGAGCCAGGAAGAAAGCCTTGTCCTTGAACACGCTGACCAGCACCGCGCGGGTCTTGTACTTGTCCGAGCGGGCGAAGGCCAGGGTGGAACGCAGGCGGGACACCTCCTTGGCCTGGTCGTTGAGCAGCGGGACCAGGCTCTTCAGCGAGGCGCGGTACAGGATGTCGGACTGGCCCTCCTGCTCCAGGCGGCGGGCCTCCTCCTCGGCCAGCAGGTCGGCGTAGTTCTTGCGGATGCTGTCGAAGATCTTCTGGAAGACCTCCTGGAAGTTGCCGCGGAAGGTATCGCTCTTGTCTTCCTTGATGGTGGGCAGCAGGTCCTCCATTTTCTTCTTTTCCTTCTGGTAGATGGTGACCTGCACGAAGATGTTCTTCACCGCCGGGTGCTTCTGGAAATCCGCGCTGAGGCGGATGCGCTGCTTGATGTCCGCCAGGATGGCGTTCACCCCGATGGCTTCCGTGGGGATGGAGATCACCGTCCTGCCCTTGGACAGGGTGATCACCCCCGAGCAGACCAGGCGCTGCAGCAGGATCACGAACAGCAGGTTTTCCAAGGGCCGGTCATGCAGCTCCAGCTCCACGAAGCTCACGCTCTGGTACTGCATGGCCTCCAGGGAGATGAACACCGGGCGCAGCAGCGCGCCCTTGTATTCGAGCACGCCCTCCTCCACGCACAGGCGCAAGGAGCGGGCGATGTCGTGCAGGCGCTCAGGGGTGAGCTGGAAGAACTTGCTGAGGGTGTACTGATCGGCGGCGGCCTCCCGCGCCTCGATCCAGTCCCCGCTGATGCGTCTTTCCAGTTCCACCATCGACACCATTGTACGGCTTAGCGGGTCGAGAATCAATGCACGCAGAGGCTCTCGCGGGAAGCTGGAGGGAGCTATCCCGGTTTCATGGCAAAGGGGGCGGCTAACCCGAGAGTTGGTAGATCAGCGGCCTATAGGACGGAGCCGGGACTGGCTTGCCTTTCTCCGTAGCGGCTCCTATCCATGCCTGCTTGGCGATTTCCAGCTCGTGAAGCGCTTCTTCGGGGGTTGCCCCAGAAGCTGAACAGGCTTCCAAGTCCGGGATGTCCGCGATATAGCCTTCATCTTCATCGCTGTAAAAGATATTGATATGATAGTCCTTCATTGCGACTCCTCCAGTTTGAGATTGAAACGCTTGATTATCTTCAGGAGCTGGCGGACCTGATATGGCTTAGCGTTTCCATGCACGTCCTGGATATTGATAGGTACTGGTATGTCAGGATGGATAAAGATGTTAAAACCGAATGCTTCGAGAAGTAAGACGACCTCGTTGAACCTGGCAGATTTCGGATACGATAGTAAGGAAATCTCTTTCCCGATGTCAAGGGAAACGATTCTCCTGCTTTGCTCAGCCGGATATTTTTCACCCCTTGACAGCGGCCCGGACTCGGGCGATAGTGGTGCCAACCTAGTCCGTTTCAGGAGAGCGGAATGCGGTGCGATACCGCAGCGGTCCCGCCACTGTGACCGGGGATGAAAGCGGCAACAAGCCATTGCCCGAGGAGCCAAAGGCCCTCCGGGTGAGAAGGCGCCGCCGGTAAGGCGATCCGGAAGCCAGGAAACCCTCCTGAGATGCAACCTTCGTGGAAAAGGCGACGGGTGCAATGCGCCTTCCGGCCTGCCCTGTCTTCCTGGGAACCAAGGTTACACGGACTGAACTTCTATTCGGGAGGTTCCGTCATGTCCAAACGAACAGTCCTGGTCCTGCTGGCGCTGGCGGCAGCTGCCGCCCTGTGCGCCGCGCAGGACACGAGCCTGGCCCTGGAGAAGATCGTGGTCACGGCCACGCGCATCGCCGGCACGATCCTGGCCAGCCCGGACCACATCACCGTGGTGAGCGGTGATGAGCTGGCCGGCGCCCTCAGCGCGGCGGAGGCCTTGGAAGGGGCGGCCGGCGTCTCGGTGTCCGAAAACGGCACCGCCGGCTCCGTGCAGAGCCTGAGCATCCGCGGCTCCACCGCAGCGCAGGTGCTGGTCCTGGTGGACGGGATACGCTTGAACGACGGCCGGCAGGGAGGAGCGGACCTTTCCGTTCTGCCCGTGGGCAATATCGAGCGCATCGAGATCGTTCGCGGGGGCTCCAGCGCCCTGTACGGGGCGGATGCCATGGGCGGGGTGGTGAACATCATCACCAAGGACAAGGCCGAGGATCGCTTCCGGCTGAGCCTGATCAACGGCAGCTATCTTCCCCGCGACGCGGTGAAGGTTGCGGAAGCCTTGCCCTCAGCGATCGAGGAGACGGTCAGCGCCAGCGCCATGGACCTGCTGGACACGCAGAAGCTGAGCGCCGCCTTATCCACGGAGCTCGGGCAGGTGGACCTGGTGGCCTCCGGTTCCTTCACCCGGGCGGCCAACGGCTTTGCCTGGTACGACAGCCAATACGTCGGCGACTACCGCCGCCGCGTGAACGCTGACCTGCTGGGCGGAGACCTGACCGCTTCCCTGGGCCTGCCGTTGGGGGAAGGGCGGCTGAGGTTGCGCGGGCAGGTCAGTTACCAGGAAATCGGCGCTCCCGGAATCATCAGCACAAACGTCGATCCCGACTACGGGGCCCTTTTCTCCACGGACGCCGGCCAACAGCAGACGCTGTTCCAGGCAGCGCTTTCGTACAGCACCCCCCGCTTTCTAAGCCAAGCGCTCACCCTGGACTCCAAGCTCTTCTACAAGTACTCCCGCCTGAGCTATCAGAATCCCGACCCGCTCGGGGCGCTGGAGGTCGCCGTGGATGATTCCCACCAGCTGCACACCCTGGGGCTGGAGGCCTCGCAGGCGCAGTCGGCCCTGGATTTCCTCCGCTTGGTGTATGGCGGCAACTTCCTCGTCGAAAACGTCTTCAGTACGGCGATCGGTGAAAAGAGCCGGATTAGCGGTGGGCTTTTCCTGGAATCTCCGTTCTATCTTTCTTCCTGGCTGACCCTCACTCCGATGCTGCGCTACGACCTGTCGTCCGACTTCCCGGGCAGTCTCACTTACAAGCTGGCCGCGGTAGCCTCCTTATCCGAAACGATTTCTCTGAAGGCTAGCGCAGCCCGCTCCTATCGCGCCCCCACCCTGAACGACCTGTTTTGGCCCAACGACGGGTTCGTCGCAGGCAATCCCGACCTGCGCCCTGAGTCTGGGTACAACGCCGAGCTGGGTATTACGGCCTTGGCCGAAGGCCTGCAGCTCAACTTTTTCGCCTTCGTTCGCTACGTGCAGGATGGCATCCAATGGGCTTATACCACCATCTATCAGCCCGTGAATATCGGGGAGGCGCTCTACCCCGGTTTCGAGGCCGACCTGGAGCTCACCATCCTGAAGGGCTTGCGGATCTCCGCCGGATACACCTTCCTATACAGCTTCGTGCTCAACTCCAGCGGAACCGACTACAAGCTGGCGGATGAAATCCGCGCGGGCTACGCTCCGATCCATTCCCTGGATGCGGGGCTGGTTCTGGAGATCGGCAGAACCCGCGCGGGCATCAAAGCCCAATATGTTGGGCAGAGGTATTCCGGAGTCGAAGGAGAATTCGGGACCACCTCTCTGGATCCATATCTGGTGCTGAATGCCCAATACAGACGGGCTTTTGGCGAGCGTTGGAGCATTACCCTCGAAGGAAGGAACCTGCTCAACCAGGTTTACCAGAGCCTGGACGGCTACCCGATGCCCCTCCTGTCCTTTTGGGTGGGTGCTGAACTGACTCTGTAGAGCACTCAACGGGAGGCGCCGCGCGGCGCCTCCCGCTTCCTTCTTCTTGACATTGTATACCTTTTGTAGAATACTAGTGAATGATCCGGTGGAATCCCGAGAAGGACAGGTTCCTGCGGACCGCTCGAGGGGTGTCGTTCCAGCAGATCGCTGATGATATCGTCTCCGGGAATTACATCGATATTTTGGAAAACCCGCGGCGTCCGGACCAGCAGATTTTCCTGGTGCGGATTGCCGGATACACCTGGGTAGTGCCATTTGTGATCGAGGAGGATGAAACGATCTTTCTCAAGACGGCCTATCCAAGCCGCAAGTTTCACAAGCTTTACGGAGGTTTAGATGAGAAAGAAGATCATCCTTGACCGGTTGGAACAGAACATCGAATCCGACAGCGCTAAGTATCGAACGGTCAGTCAGGTCAAACGAGAGAGAATCCATGGGATCCTGGAACGCGACCGAAAAACACGAAATATCAACATCCGTATCCGGGAACACGACCTGGCCCGACTGAAGCAGCGCGCCGAAGAGGAGGGCGTACCGTACCAAACGCTGATCTCCAGCGTCCTGCACAAGTACGTTTCCGAAAAACTGCTGGACGAGCAGGATATTCTGAAGAGCATTGCACTGCTTCAAGGCAAGAGCTAAGATGGAAAGTATCGTATGCGCGCGGAAGCGTTTCGACATCGCGGTTGCCGCCGAGGATCCCCGCAATCTGATCGCCGAGCTAAAGGGATTCTTCCAGGTAGCGGCGCATCCTCACAGCATCAATCTCGAGCTATCGGGGTCCGACCTGCGGGCCCAGATTCGGACTGACCCGCGCTACGCGACTTTCGTGGCAGCGGCCGAACGCAAGGAAGTGCTGGGCTGCTCGATGCCTGGGCGGCAATGGATCCTGAGCGGCGGGGAAGCAAGAGGCAGAAGGATCTGGCGGATATCGCCCGGATTCTGGAGTCCTACCCGCATCTTGGGCCGATGGTGCCCGAAGGCATCAAGGCGAAGCTCTTCTAGGCTCTCAATCCTTCAGTTCGTAGGCGATTTCGTAATCCAGCTGCAGCGGCCGTCCCAGGGGATTGTCCACCGGGATGACCGAGCGAAGCACCGCGGCGGCCGCCCGGTCCAGCACCGCATAGCCTGAGGAGCGGCGCACTGCCAGGCCCAGAAGCCGTCCGTCCTGATCGAGCGCCAGCCGCAGAAGCACTTTGCCCTGCCAGTTGTTGGCCCGGGCCAGGGCCGGGTAGCGGATCTTCTCCGCGATGCGCGCGCGCAGGCTGGCCAGGACGGCCTGGGTGGCGGCGATTTCGGCCGCCAGCGAGGCCGAGGCATCCGTTCCAGGCACGGCCGGGGATCCCCTGTCGACGGCCTGTGGGCTGACCACTGTCTCCGGCGCCGGGGGCGCCAGCTCGAGCAGGGCTTCGGCTGCCGGCTGGGGAGCCGGTTCGGTCCGCGGGACCAGCGCGGGCGGCGGTGCTGGTTCGGGAGCGAGGATCTGCGGCTCGGGGCGCGCGGCCTGCCGCTGCGAGGCGGCCGGTGGCTGGGGTGCAGGCCGCGGGGTTTGCAGCAGCCGGACGGCGATGGGCTCCGGCGGAAGCTGCGCCGGCCGGAGCGGGGAATACGGCCACAGGAACAGCATCAGCAGATGGGCGGCCGCGGAAATCCCCAACGCGGCCGGGAAAAGCAGGCCGCCCCGCTGGCTCATGGCTCCGCGGCCGGCTGCACCAGGAAGGAGATGTCGGTCGCGCCGCCGGAGCGGGCGGCCTCCATCACCTCCACCACCCGGCCGAAGGCCACGCCGCGGTCCGCCTGTACGACGAGCGCCGCTTCGCTGCGCCCGGCCATAGCCGCGGACACCAGGGAGGGCAGCTCCTCGACCCCCACCTCCTGGCCGGCCAGCAGGAGGCTTCCGTCCCGGTGCACGGTCAGGGTCAACGCTGAGGGAGGGGTGGCCTCGGGGCTGCGGCTGCGCGGCAAGGCCACGTTTATGGCGGGGATAATAAGGAAGGATGTCAGCAGGAAGAAGATCAACAGCTGGAAGATCACGTCGATCATCGGCGTGAGGTCCGGTCCGGCGCTGCGCTCGGTCAGGTCGCGGCCGTAGTCGAACTCGATCATCGGCGTTCCGTGAGCACGGCGACCAGCTCCTCGCCGGAGGTCTTCAGCTCGAAGGCCAGCGCCCGCAGGCGGTTTTCGTACAGGTGGTAGGCGATCAGGGCCGGGATGCCGATGAACAGCCCCGCGATCGTGGTGATCAGGGCTTCCCAGATGCCGCTGGCCAGCAGGCTAGGGTCGGTGACCTGCTTGAGCGCGGCCACCGTGCGGAAGGCCCGGGTCAGGCCGGTGACCGTGCCGGTCAGCCCGAGCATCGGGGCGATACGCCCGACCAGCTCCAGCCAGTGCAGGCGGCGGCTCAGGAGCTTCAGCTCCCCGGAGCCAAGGCGCGAGAGACGATTCTCCAGATCCGCACTGGGCAGGTCCCGGCCTTCCAGCGCCGCGGCGAGGAGGCGGGGCAGGGGGCGGGGGCTGGAGCCGCACAGCGCGCGGGCCTGCTCCAGGCGGTTGTCCCGTGCGGCCTGCAGCACGGCCTCGGCCTGGCCCTTTGCCGGGCGGGCGCGGGCAAAATGGACGGCTTTTTCGATGATCACCGCCAGGGCGATCAGGGAGCAGGCCGCCAGCGGGTACATGAGCAGGCCGCCTTTAAGGAAATAGTCAATCATCGCAGAATTCTAGAACTCGTAGTCGAATTGCAGGTAGGACCTCTCCTCGATCCCAGGAATGGTGATCCGGGCCAGGCCATGTGCCGGCAGATTGCCTTGGAAAAGGACCAGGCCTCGGAGGGTCGTGCCGGGGGGCACCATCTTCTGGGTCGCCACCAGGGTCTTTTTAATAATGGGCTCCTTCTGAGCCGCCATTTTCCGGCTGCTGTCCATCAACCGCCACTCTTCGATGAGCTGGAAGGCGCTTGTGGCTCTGACGGTCTTCCCGCCGTACTGCAGCTCGCAATCGGCGAGCTGGAAGCGATAGTCCTGCGAGGCTCCGTTGCTGAGGGTCAGCTCAAACACCATTCGACGCCGGAACTGCATCTTGTTGTACTCGGTTCGATAGGGATTGGCCTCATTACCAAACTCCCGGTTCAGGCCGGCGTCGTCGCGGAAGGTAAGCGAGGCCGTCAGCCCCTCGCTCTCTGCGCTCACTGTGGCTGCCACAGGGATCAAGGCAGGGCGCTTCGTGGCACAGGCCATGAACAATACTGAAAGAGTAAGGTAGAAAACGGTTCGAATAAGAATGCTTTTCACAGCTCACCTCGGCTTGTTGAAGCCTACTATATATTCGTGCGAGGGTAAATTCCATAGCCTGTCGATATTATGCAATCTCTTGGCCAAATTCTATGTTTATTTCGTGACAAGAAAATAGTCTTTTGACGAAATAAAATTCCTTGACACCTACATATTGCATCGCTATAATGAGCCCGATATAATAAGACAAACGGGAACGCGTCGGGTCGTTGACCTTTGTTCCCGAAGGTTCAAGGAGGAAAGCTGATGAAGAAGCTGTGGATTCTCTTCACCGCTCTCGCCCTGCTTGCCGTCGCGATGCCCGCTATCGCGGATGTAACGACGGGAGCCGTCTTCTACTGGTACGGCATCACCGACTTCGACGATGCCACCGCAGATGTGGCGAAGGTCCACAAGGCCCGCATCAAAGTGGCTGGCGACGTGGACGAGTACAACAAAATCGCCACCGAGCTCCGCTATGGTCAGGCGGGAGGATCTTGGAACGGCACCGATGTGGAAGTACAGATTTTCACTTTGACCACTGACATCACCGGCGCGCTGGGCCTGGATCTGCCCGTGACCATCAAGTCGACCGTGGGCGTGTGGGAGTCGGATTTCACCAGCTGGTGGTATGTGGCCAACGGTTGGGGCTTTGTCGGTGGCGCCAATGACGACAACCAGATTAATGGCGCTGCCCAGCTGGACCTCGGGTTCGGCCCGGCGACCCTCCACTACTATCAAAACATGGGAGCCGGGGCTGAGAGCACCATGATGGTCGGTGTGGACGGGGCTTTCGGACCTGTGGCGGCGTGGCTGGCCTACAAGGCTGAGGCTGCGGCCCTGGGCGATGGCGCGCTGTTCGTAGAGGCGAAGTATGCAGGCTCGTTCGGCGACTTGGCCCTGTCCATTTACCCCGCCCTGAAGTATGACCTGGCTGCTTCGGCCCTCGGCTGGAACGTCGGCGTGAAGGCCGGCTTCAAGATGCTGACGGTTGGCGCCGTGGTTGGCGGCACCGATCCGGACTACTTCGACAAGGTCGCCGCGGAACTCGGGGCGGCCTTCGGTAATGCGGGGCTGCGCGCGGCTGCGTACATGGACCTGTCCAACACTGACGTGCTCGCGGGTGTGGACCTCATGGCCAGCTACAAGTTCGGCGCTGCCACCTTCTACCTGGGCTACGCGATCGATGGTGATAATGGCGTTCTCACCATTCCCATCGATGATGAGTGGACTGCCAGCGAGGGCCTGTACCTCGGCGTGAAGGCTTCCCTGTAATCGGAACGATCGGAAACGATCGGAATCGATCGGCGAATTCGAGCTGCCCGGCTTTTGCCGGGCAGCTTTTTTGTTTGCCTGGCAAAGCGCCGCGCTCCCCGCCCCCGTCATAAGGGGTAAGGAGGAGCGAAAGCGCATGAACAATCTCAATTCGATCCTGCTGGAGGGCAACCTGGTCCGGGACCCCGAGATCAGCTACACCCCCAAGGGCGCGCCGGTGTGCAACTTCACCGTGGCCTGCAACCGCTACTACAAGCAGGGGGAGGAGCTGGAGGAGGAGGTCTCCTACTTCGACGTGACGGTGTGGAACCGCCTGGCGGAGGTCTGCAAGGAGTACCTGGCCAAAGGCCGGGGCGTGCGGGTGGTGGGGCGCCTGAAGCAGGACCGCTGGGAGGACCCCGAGGGCAAGACCCGCTCCAAGGTGCACATCGTGGCCGAGCACGTGGAGTTCAAGCCTCGCCCGGCCGAGAAGCCCGCCGTTGCCGGCCAGGAGGCCGGCGAGGCGGAGGCCGCCGGCGAGACGGAGGACAGCCGGGCCAGCGCCTGAGTCCACGTTGACAGCCCTGCGGTTTCGCCGATAATGGGGTAATGGCGCTGCCGAAGCTCACCCCCAACGAGATCAGCAGGGCTGTCGAAAAGATTCGCCGGCGCTACGACGAGTACATCTACAAGTACTTCAAGCCGCGCTCGATCAAGAACGCCTTCGAGGACCGCTACATCGAGGCCATCAAGGCCTCCACCGACATCTCCAACTTCCTGATGGCCGAGATCAGCGCGGTGGAGGAGCTGATCCACCGGGAGGAGGAGCGGGTCGGCTCCGGCCAGGCGGAGGAGCCCGCCCCGGAGAGCGTCACCGAGCGGGTGGAGCGCATGGTCGAGGAGAACCTGGCCCGCATGCGCAAGTACCCGGAGGTGCCCTTCCACCCGGTGGCCAGCGAGGAGCTGCGGCGCCTGCTGGGGGCCATGTGCCGGCTGGAGGAAAAGCATTGGGAGGTGCTGACCACCTGCCTGCGCAACACCGCCTATTACCGCAGCTCCCTAACCATGCTGAACCTGGAGGGCAAGCTGCGGCACCTGGCCGCGCGCGGCAGCGACGGGGTTCCCTCGGGCCTGAGCCGCTACCTGTATCACGCCAACCGCTTTCCCCGCGACTACCTGGCTATTGACAGGCAGGAGAAGGAGTATATACTGGAGAGCGCTTTTCTCCTTCACGACCTGGGCGAGATCCTGGAGCGGGTGGACGCCAACTACCCGCAGCTGGAAGAAGGCTCGCGGAGCGGACTGCGGGAGATACAGGCCTTCATCCAGGGCATCATCCGGGATTTCCGCCTGAAGGAGTTCAAGCGCAAGCAATAGCGATGTTGCTGCAGTAGCAGCTGCATCGCTGCTGCAAGAGCAGTAGCTGCGTCGGAGGTCCTATGGGCTCGGAAGTGAACGTCACCAACGCCACCTTCCAGAAGGAAGTGCTGGAGTCCGCCGTCCCCGTGCTCGCGGATTTCTGGGCGGAGTGGTGCGTGCCCTGCCGCATGGTCAGCCCGGTGCTGACCAAGCTGGCCGAAGAGCACGACGGCAAGGTGAAAGTGGCCAAGATCAACGTGGACCAGGAAAGCGAGCTGGCCATGAAGTTCAACATCGTGAGCATCCCCACCATCCTTCTATTCAATAAGGGGGAAGTGGCCAAACAGCAGATCGGCGCTGCTCCCCGCAAGATCCTGGAGGACATGATCAAAGAGTACGTGTAACCAGTCAGGGCACGTACTGCTCGTCGCTGTTCGCAGTCCCGAAAGAAAAACCCCGCGTAGGTACCACATGCCAGTCCCCGGCGTCATCGCTGTCCAGCGAGTCCGAGCTGCGGCACAGAGAGCGGGTGGCCGTGCTGCTGTCCGGATTGATCGCGTCCTCCGGCCGGATTCTCTCTTCCGCTGCCCTCCATCCCCCTTCCCGGAACAGCTCCTCGGCGCGCACCAGAGTGGCCGCGCTGCCGAATCCCCGATAAAGCGAGTCGGAGGTCGAGCTGCGGTTGGAGTACAGCACCCCGTCCAGCAAAGCTCCTCCCGGCCGATCGTACAGGCTCAAGACCCCGTTGTTCCCGGAAAGCCCCGTGCCCCCGGGAAGCCAGAAGTCGTAGGCCGTGATGCAGGCGTCCAGGCCCGCGGAAAGGGCCGGGTCTCCCGGCTCGTCCCGCTCCTCGGGGATTCCCTGCGGCTTGAAATGCACCAGCAGGTACTCGCCGGCGCGCACCGAAAAGGCGGGAAACACCAGGCGGTCGTCCCACGAGCCCGCGGTGCCCTGATACAGCGCGACTCCGGACATGTCCCCGCCGCCGGCGGCGAACAGCTCCACCAGGTCCGGGTGGGTGTCGGAGCCCTGGGTGGTGAACTCATTGATCAACAGGATCGGCGCCTGCGGATTGTAGCCGTACAGCTCCACGACCAGCTCCAGCAGGTTGCCGCGCGCATCCCCGACCTCCAGCTCGAGCAGGTACCGCTGCCCGGGAACCTGGCCAGGGCAGGTCAGGTTCAGGCGGTTGACCTCGACCCGCGCTTCGGCTACTTGCAGTGGGGGACTGGCGCGTACCTGGTCCGGCCTGCAGACCGGCGGCTCGTCGAAGTCCAGCTCCAGGGACAGGCCGCGGGCTCGCAGGCCCAGCAGGATCGGGGGCCTGAGGTCCGGCTCCAGCTTCTCCCGCAGGTCTTCGAAGGCCCCGCATCCGATCAGCAAAACGGCGGCAGGGCCCAGCAACAGGGCGCACAGGGAGCGGTTCATACCCCGGACAACGGCGGCGGGTTGTCTCTTGCTTTTCATCCGGGCATCCGATACTTTGGACGGGCGAGGAGGCAGGGATGGTTCCCGTCGAATCCGAGCTGTTCAGCCGCTTCGGGCAGGATCGGCAGGCCGGCACGGTCATCTTCAAGGAAGGCGATGAAGGGGACCAGATGTTCATCATCCAGGGGGGCCGCGTGAAGGTCTCCCGCCTGATCGGGGGCAAGGAGCAGCTGCTGGCCGTCCTGGGCAAGGGGGACTTCTTCGGCGAGATGGCCCTGGTGACCCGGGAGCGGCGCACGGCCACCGTCACCACCCTGGAGCCGGTGCGCCTGCTGGCTTTCAACCAGGAAGGCTTCCTGGGAATGATCAACAAGAACCCCAAGATCGCCCTGAACATCATCGACAAGCTCTGCCGCCGCCTGTCCAACGCCAACCAGCACCTGCGGCACCTGGCCCGCAAGGACGCCCGCGGCCTGATCGCCATGAACCTGCGCCTGGGTTTCCAGGCCGCCGGCGGCCGGGGGCTGGAGCTGGAGCGGACCGTGGAGGAGTTCGCCCGCAACCTGGAGCTGGAGCCGGGCCAGGTTCGCGGGGTGCTGGAAGAGTTCGAGCGCTCCGGGATCGTGCGCCTGGCCTCCGGTTCCCTGGAGCTGGCGGACGAAGCCGGGCTGGACTTGATCTCCGAGCCGCTGGGCGTTTAAAGGGAAAGAGGCATGTGCGGAATCATCGGTTACTGCGGGCCTAAGCCGGCCGCCGGCCTGCTGCTGGAGGGGCTGAAGCGCCTGGAGTACCGGGGTTACGATTCGGCCGGCATCTGCGTGCAGGCGGAAGGCGGCGGCCCCTTGAGCCTCTACAAGCGCAAGGGCAAGATCCGCGAGCTTATCCCCCTGGTCCCGGAGGAGCTGGCCGGCAGCTGCGGCATCGGCCACACTCGCTGGGCCACCCACGGGGAGGTGACCGACCAGAACGCCCACCCGCACCTGGACTGCAGCGGCCGCATCGCCGTGGCCCACAACGGGATCATCGAGAACTACCTGAGCCTCCGGGAGAAGCTGGCCTCCGAGGGGCACCGCTTCGCCTCCGAGACCGACTCGGAGGTCATCGCCCACCTGATCGAGAAGTACTACAGCGGCGACTTGATGGAGGCGGTGCGCCGGGCCCTGGCCCTGCTGAAAGGCACCTACGGCATCGTTTGCCTGCACCGCGACCACCCCGATCGCCTGGTGGGGGCCCGCCAGGGTTCGCCCCTGGTGGTGGGCATCGGCCACGGGGAGTCCTTCCTGGCCTCCGATGTGACGGCCATCATCGGCCACACCAAGCAGGTGGTCTACCTGGAGGACGGGGAGCTGGTCTGCCTCACTCCCGAGGAGCTGCGGACCACGGACCTGAAGGACCAGGAAATCCAGAAGAAGGTCGAGCCGGTGTCCTGGGAGCTGGAGCAGATCGAGAAGGGCGGCTTCGCCCACTTCATGGAGAAGGAGATCTTCGAGCAGCCGGAATCCATCAAGCGGGCCATGGGCGGCCGCATCGACCTGGAACAGGCCACGGCCCATCTGGGCGGGCTGAACATGTCCAACCGCGATCTGCTGAACGTGGAGCGCGTGCGCATCGTGGCCGCGGGTACCAGCTGGCACGCGGGGCTGGTGGGCATGTACCTGCTGGAATCCATCGCCCGCATCCCCTGCACCGTGGAGATCGCCTCGGAGCTGCGCTACCGCAACCCCGTGGTGGAGCGCAACACCCTGCACTTCGTGGTCAGCCAGTCCGGCGAGACCATCGACAGCCTGTACGCCATGCGCGAGCTGCAGCGCAAGGGGGCCACGGTGCTGGGCATCTGCAACGTGGTGGGCTCCACGATCCCCCGGGAATCCAACGGGGGGGTGTATATCCACTCCGGCCCGGAGATCGCCGTGGCCTCGACCAAGGCCTTCACCTCCCAGATCACGGTGTTCTACCTTTTCTCCCTGCTGCTGGGCCGCATGCGCGACCTGTCCGCCGACGCGGGCAGCGCCTTCATCCGGGACCTGGCCAGCATCCCGGCCAAGGTGGAGGCCATCCTGGCCGGGAGCCGCGGCATCCGCGAGCTGGCCCGCCGCTATTGCCATTACCAGCACTTCCTGTTCCTGGGCCGGGGGATCAACTACCCGGTGGCCATGGAAGGGGCCCTGAAGCTCAAGGAGATCTCCTACATCCACGCCGAGGGCTACAGCGCCTCGGAGCTGAAGCATGGGCCCATCGCCCTGATCGGCGAGGAGACTCCCTGCCTGTTCCTGGTCCCAGACGACGGCCTGCGCGACAAGCTCCTGAGCAATATCAAGGAGGTGAAGGCCCGCCGGGGCCGGGTGATCGCGGTCTGCGCCCAGGGGGACAACGAGGTGCGGGGCATCGCCGACGACGTGATCGAGGTGCCGCGCGTTCACGAAACCTTCAACCCGTTCCTGATGGTGGTGCCGCTGCAGCTCCTGGCCTATTACGCCGCACTGGAGCTGGGCCGGGACGTGGACCAGCCCCGCAACCTGGCCAAGAGCGTCACGGTGGAGTAGGCGTGGCCGTTCTGGCGATCCTGCTTCTGCTGGCCGGCTCTACGGCCGGCGCGCAGTCCGGGCAAGCCATCCTGCTGCGCGGGCCGCTGGCCGCGCGCGGCATCCCCTTCTTTCCCCCCAACGTCCTGGAGGCCTACCGGGGCGAGTACCAGGCCGGGGACTGGCGGATCGAGGTGTACTTCACGCGGGAGCCGCTGGTGCTGCCCGCCGGGTGGCGGAAGGCTTCCTGCGGCCAGGAAGCCCTCCTGCGCTTGGAAGGCGAGGAGAAGCCCACCTTCTGCTACGTGGAGCCGGGTGACGGCGGGTACGTGCTGTTTCTGTCGTTCGAATCCGATGCTTTTCCCTGGTGCGCCTGGACGCAGGCCTTCCTGCAGCGCCTGCGCTCCCTGCTGGCCTTCAGCCGGGGGCTGGCGGAAACGCCGTTCCCCGCGATCCTGGATTACTAGTTACGGATTTTCGGCCGCCGGCGCGGGCTGCTCAACCGGCGGCTTCGCGGCCTGCAGCTTGGCTTTGATCTTCTCGGCCAGGATGCGCGGGCCCTGGGGAAGCAGGGCGGCGTCGTCCCCGGCATACTGCGCCAGCAGCTCGTCCAGCAGCCGCAGGGCGGTGGTCTCGTCATTCAGCTTGCTGTGCAGCAGGGCGATCTCGTAGCGGGCCCACAGGCCCCGGTCGCGCTCTTCCGGATACCGCTCCAGGAAGGACCCGTAGTACTTGAGCGCCAGCTCGAACTTGCCCGCGTCGGAGGCTTCCTGGGCTTTCTGGAAGTAGTCGGCGGGGCTCAAATCCGGCGGGATCTCCGACGGGACGGTCTGGCAGCCGCCCAGCCAGCCCAGGACCGGGAGCAGCACCAACAGCAGCAGGGCCTTGTTCATCAGTAGGAGTAGATCTCGTCCTTGATCGGCAGGTTCTTCTTGAGCTCCTTGAGGTACTCGCGGGCGTCCCCCATGGGCTCGTACATCGGGCAGGTGTCGATCGTGCGCCGGGCCACGGTGAAATACTTGTAGACCTTCTCTTCCCCGAGTTTCTTTTTCCACAAGCCGGCGTCGCAGCGCACGCGCAGGTAGTACTGGCTGCCGTTGCCGGCCGGAGTGCGCACCAGCTTGCAATGCGTGCAGTTGGCGCAGAACACTCTCGCGGCGTCCTTGAGGAGGAGGTGCTTGCTCGCCGGTTGCTCGTACTTGGCAGACATCCTGTTTACACTAACATATTCGTCTTTTTACCGTCAATAGTTAAGCCCCTCCAGCCGGGCCGACAGCTCGGCGTTGGTGGGATCCAATTCCAGGGCCAGGCGCAGGTACTGCCGGGCCCGACGGTAATCCTGGCGCGATGCGTAAAGCTCCCCCAGCCGGACCAGCGCCGGGAAGTTGGCCGGGTCCAGGGCCAGCGCCTGCTGCAGGGCCTCCATGGCCTGGTCCGGGTCCCGGGCCTCCAGCGCCTCGGCGCGGACCACCAGCAGCCTGCTGGACAGCAGCGGGGCGGGCGCGCCCAGGTGCTGGTCCACGACGCGCAGGGCCTGCTCCCAGTCTCCGCTCTCCAGCAGTGCAGAGGCGTATTCTACGGCGTAGGCCTCCGGCCGGGCGGCGTAAAGGCGGGCGGCAATGGCCAGCGCCTGCTCCGTCCTGCCGAGGCGCGCTTGAGCGCGGTAGGCCAGGACTTGGTCGGTCTCGCTGCCTTCCGCCGCGTTCAGCAGTTCCAGGTATCCGGCCGCCTCTTCCCAGCCCTCGGCGCGCACCGCCTGCTCCAACAGCAGCCGCAGGGTCGGCTCGCGGCCCGGCTCCAGCTCCAGGGCCCTCAAGAGCGCCTCGCGTCCTTCGTTTTCCCGGCCGGCGCCGAGCAGGATCCGGCCTTCCAGCTCCGGGAGGCGGGCGTCGCGGCTGTTCCGGGCGCTGCGCAGCAGCTCCAGGGCCTGCTGTTCCTCGCGGGCGTGCACGGCCAGGATCTCGGCCCGCAGCAGGATGGCCTCGGCCAGGCCGGCCACCGGCTCCAGCTCCAGCAGCCGCAGCGCCTGCGGCCAGGTTCCGGAGGCCGCCAGCACGCGCGCTCGCAGCAGCAGGCTCTCCGGTTGATGGGGCTCGAGCTCCAGGGCGCGGGCGCTCCGCTCCTGGGCCAGGGCAATCTGCCCTTCGGCCAGCGCCTCCGCGGCCTGACGTCGAAGCGAAACCGCATCCTCGGGAGGAGGTTCCGGCTG
>Ga0154738_1042_pt4 | contig 17182 bp, 15 predicted proteins | sample Rifle2008BG16ft_FD_105746 | JGI IMG/M metagenome (GOLD analysis project Ga0154738, IMG submission 105746) | Spirochaetes bacterium RBG_16_67_19 | reverse complement strand
TGATCTCCCCGACGTTCTTCTTCAGTATGATTTTTTTCACCTCCCGGAGGCTGCGGACCCGCCGCCGTTCCGCCGGCCGGCAGAGCCATTCCCACCCGGCGCCGTTGCGTTGGATGCGGCCCACGTAGCTCTTGGTGTTGCCGATATCCTGGAAGGAAGCCTCCGGAGCGAACCCATCGCTCGGGGAGCCGATGATCAAGCAGTTCTTCCGGAAATAGCCAATATGGCTGAGGTAGCGGATCCAGAGGAATTGGGAGCCATGCAGCAGAAGGAAGCTGGCCACGCCCACGGGCAGGTAGATCAGCAGGGAGGGCAGGAGCGCGGAGCGCGCGATGCCGGAAAGCACCGCCAGGACGCCCAGGACGAGCAAGAGCGCCAGGGCGATGTTCTTCAGCACGATCCGGTAGGTGTTTCTCAGGTAGTAGTGGTAATTTCGAGAATAGAGGTCCCGCCACATCAAGTAGAAGTAGACGGCGAAGAAAAAGCCCAGGATCAGGACCATTCTGGACGAAAGCTCGGCTCCGGCCAGGATCAAGCCCCCGTAGGCATTGCGCACCAGCAGGAAGGTGCCCGAGAACACGAGCGCCTCGTAGCAGAGGATGATAAGGAGCTTCGGCCTGCCTAAACCCATGGTCCTGAGCCTACCTTAATAGAATATACCCTGCTCCCCTCGATTCCAACACGAGTAGGGAGTGGATATTCCGCCCCTGGCGGGATATCTTGAATTGGTGTATTCTGGCTCCGCAGACAACCATGAATCAGGTTTTCTTGAAACCCTGCGCCCTGGCCTGCCTCCTGCTGCTGGCTGCCGCCGGCGCCTGGGCGCAGGGCGGGGGCGGTCGGGACGAGAGCATCCAGCGGATGCTTCAGATCGTGCTCGACAATAACCCTACCCTGGCTTCGCAGGCGGCGCTGCTTCGTGAAAGCGAGAAGCTCCCGGCGCCGCGCGGGGGGGTGGCCCTGACGGGCATCAGTTTCTCTATTGCCACCAGCTACTATGATCCTGACACCGGTTCCTTCTATATCCGTCCCGCAGCTACGCTGGGCGCAAGTCTATCGATAGCAGATCCCGCCAGGGCCTTGAACGCCTACAATCTCAAGAAGGCGCGCGAGGAAGCCCGACAGGAGTACCTGAGAATCAGGAATTCCCTTGTCGCCGACCTGTTTTCCACTATGAGAGAGCTGCTGGGGCTGGGAAACAAGGGGGCGAGCCTCGAGAGACTGAAAGCCTATCTGGAAGATTACAGCAATCTGGTCGAAAAGCAGGTCAGGGCGGGGACGGCCTCACCCGATGTGGACAAACTCTGGAACCTGAGGGAACGCATCATCGGTATCGAGGTGGAAATGCAGGATGCGCGCAACCGCCAGAGCACGCTGCAACAGGAGGCAGCCATGAGATTGGGAGGCGAGGCCTGGCAAGAACTCTTCGATCTTTTGGACCAGCTAGGGGAATAACCCGCTTGTTGGCGCAGATACAGGAGACAATAAACCGTGCAAGAGCATAGGGAGGACGAACATCCATTAGAGGATTACTGGCGGATCATTTGGCGCAGGAAGTGGATGATCGTTCTGCTGGTGGTTGCGACGACCTCGGTAGTTTTGGCCATAAGCTTCATGCTGACGCCGGTATACGAAGCTTCCACGATTCTGCGCATAAAGGAGCCTAAGCCTTCTCTTCTGGGGGGTGAATATCTCAGCTCCGCGGTTTCGGTTCTCAGCTCCAAAGAGGAGATAAACACCCAAATCGAGATCCTGAAAAGCAGGAGCGTTCTGGAGGAGGTCATTGCCGAACTGGATCTGGAGCAAGAGTACAGGATCGAAAGGGGAATGAGCTTTGAAGAAAGATCCCTGACAGCGCTGAACAGGCTTCGGAAGGATCTCTCGGTCAGCAACATAGCCAATACCCAGCTGATCAGGATAGCCGTTCGCTCTAGCAACCCGCTGATGGCCGGCAGGATTGCCAACTCGCTCTCCCACGTTTTTATCGGAAGAAATGTGGATTCGAAGCGGGAAGAGGCGAACGCGGTGCTGGCCTTTGTCTTGGGGCAGGTGGATCAGGTCAGCGAGAAACTAGAGGAGGCCGAGGAGGACCTGCTGCGGTACAAGCAGTCGGAGGGCATAGGCGTGCTGAGCGAGGAAGCCCGGCTGAAGGTGGATCGTTTGGCCGCAATTGAGGCCTCCTATCAGCAGGCCAGAGTCGAAAGAGAGATTCTGGATACCAGAATGAAAGCCCTGTTGGGGCAGATGAACCCGACGGCCGCCAGCGATGGTTCGCTGGCCAGGATACCCAGCACTCCGGCTATCCGGCAGCTGCAAGACAGTCTGGCCGGGCTCCAAATGCAGTTGTCCAGCCTGGGAAGGGAATCCCCGGCGGATGAGCAAAGGGTGGCGCAGATCAACGCCAGGATCGATTCTCTGAGAAAGGAGATTCGCAATGAAATCGAAAAGAGCCTGAGGTCGGCGCGAGCAAGCAGCATCGACTCGGCGCTGCAGATGCAGCTGGCCGAATACCAATCGCAGGATATTGTGTTGGAGGCCCAAGAGGACGCCTGGTTGAAGCTGATCAAGCTCCACGAAGAAGGCATCAATCAGCTTTCCGCCCGGGAGATAATCCTGATAAGGCTCGAAAGAGCCCGCTCGATATACGAAGAGCTATATGCCGCCTTGATGCGCGCGAAAAACGAGGCCGGCATCGAAGCGGCGAGTCAGATCGGAAACATCGATGTCGTGGATCCGGCCGTAACCCCGTTGAGGCCTGTCCAGCCCAGAAAAAAGGAGAACGCGATCATCGCCTTGGCTGGCAGCCTGTTCCTGGCGATCATCCTGTCCTTCCTGCTTGAGTACTTGGACAAAACACTAAAGACCGAGGATGAGATCAAGAGGCTCTTGAGCATTCCGGTCCTCGGAATAATCCCCCGTTTTGAGAACAACGGTCGGCGCAACGGGCAGAAAGGGGGCAAAGCCAGAACAGGCCGTCTGCAGCTGGTTGCCCGGGACGAGCCGGCCTCCCTTGCTTCGGAAGCCTTCCGGTTGCTGAGGGCCAATCTGCGCTTCGTGGAGGTGGATAAGCAACTCAAGATTATCATGGTGACCAGTCCGACCCCGGGCGATGGCAAGACCACGATCGCCGCCAATCTTTCCATCGAGCTGGCGGTCCAGGAGGAAAGGGTCCTCCTAGTGGATGCTGATTTCAAGATTCCAGCGGTTCACAAGATCTTCAACCTGCCCCAGTATCCGGGGATCAGTAACGTCCTTTCGGAGGGCACGAGCTACCGCTCCGTGCTCCAGCAGGTCGAGGGGGTGAAGAACCTGCAGGTCATCACCGTCGGACCGATCCCTCCCAATTCTTCTGAGCTGCTGGGTTCCTCCAGAATGAAAGCGCTGATCGAAGAGCTGAAGGCTGACTACAAGCGAATCATTTTCGACGTTCCCCCCGTGCTGGCGGCGACGGATGCTCTGGATCTGGCCTCGAATCTAGATGGAGCGCTGGTGGTCTTGAAGTCCGGAAAGACCGATAAGAGGGCGGTCCGCAGGATGAGAGACATTCTGGATCAGACACGAGTCAGAGTCCTCGGAGGTATTCTGAACGGGGTCGATGCCAAGGAGGGCAGATATCGCTACAGTCAATACTACTACCACTATCATGCCGGACAGTCATGAGGTGGAGCGGCGTTACGAAGCCTGGGCAAAGAAACAACTCGAGGATCCGTTTCGCGAAATCGTCCTGCAGTGGAAGGCGATCCACCTGGCGAATATCTTCAAGAGAAACCTGCCCGGGGAGCGGGTCGTCTCGATTTGCGAAATCGGCGGGGCAGAGGGGACTGTTCTGTTCGTTGCCGGCAGGCTTCTCGGTGCCAGATCTCTGATAAACTTCGAACCCTGCCGGCTATTCTGCGAGACCGGAAAACGGAAGTACCGCGACATTCGTTTTCGAAATACTCCGTTTGCCCGAAACGGCCAACGATACGATATCATCATCTTATCGGACGTTCTGGAGCACGTTGAGGACGAGGAGGGACTTCTGGCGACGGCAGGCGAAAGCTGCCGGTTTGCGCTCCTCAAGATGCCGATAGAGCGAAGCCTCTCCGTATCCGCACTAGGCTATTTCCTGCGAGGTCAGGCCAAGCCACCCGAAATGCTTTTCGGCCCAAACCATTACAACGGACATCTGCGCGGTTATTCCCTCAAAAGCGCCCTGGCAGCAGTTCACCGGAACCTGGAGGTGATGGGCTGGTATGCCCTTGACCACTCATTCTATTACCAAGGCTCCGCATTGTTTGTTTTTCTCCGGAAATGGCTGGGAATGCAGCCGCTGCTCCGGGTATTCGGCGGCTCACTTTTCATCCTGGCCCGCGGGAAATGCTGAGAACCCTAGCCTATCTTCCAGGATACTTCATTTCGACCGTGGCAACGGCCACGGCCAAGTTCTTCCTTGTCTCTCTGCTGATAAGGAACGTGGGAGCAGAGGAGTTCGGGCGCTGGTCCTTATTCGAGCCGGTGGTGATAGTCCTTTCGCAGTTGGCGCTTCTGGGCGCCAATTTCGGGCTGATCAAGCAGATAAGCCAGGATAAGCTTTCGCCCAGCGCCGCAGTCAAATCGCTATCCATAGCCGTACAGCCCGTATTGGCTGCTGCCATAATCCTGATTCTTGTGATCTCTGGGCGCCTTGGTCTGGAATGGCCGGGTCCCCTGTACCTCGCTCTTCTGCTGTCTGCGGAAACCATATACCTGCTTCTGTTCGCCTCCTATCGGGCAACGAGCAGCATCATGGGCTTCACAGTTAGTGCCGTTCTCAAGGTGCTGGCGATGCTTGTGGTTCTGGGGCTCGCCCTGAGGTACGGATGGCCTACGGTGCGAAAAGCGGAAGACGTGATTCTTTGGAGCTTTTGGCCCTCATTGGCCGGAGTCGGAGCCGGCCTCCTGGCGGTCCGGCTTGCGCCTTCCGGGGCTTTCTTCGCGCCCGGAAGGCTCAGCCCATCGGTCTGGCGTACCTACTTCGACGCAGTGAAGTACGGCTTGCCCTTGTTGATCACTGCCTTTCTGACAATGGTGATTGACTACGCGGGCAGATATATATTGAACCTGCACGTAGATCACGCAACCCTGGCGAACTATGTGGTGTACGCGAAGATTTCTTCAATGCTGGAACTGCTCGTCGTGACCCCCTTCGGAATTTGGTGGCCGACGGAAAGATTCCGCGAGCTGGAGGCGCGGGATGGCGGGCGGAGTTTCTTCAGGATCGTCAGCGCCGGTCTTTTGGCCCTGCTCCTTGCGGCCGGCGGCGGCCTCTGGATACTTTCAGAGCGAGTCATCCTGTGGTTCGCCCCTGGCGTTCCGTTCAATCGTAGCGTCATCCTGCTCTTGCTGATCGCCACGGCGGCGCGGGGAATGAGCTACCCGCTCAATATCGGGGCGCTGAAAGCGGGCAAGACCCACTGGAATATCTATAGTGTTCTAGCGGCGGCGGTGATCAACCTGCTGCTCAGCTTCATGCTGATTCCTTCTCATGGGCTTATCGGGGCAGCCTGCGCCACAATGCTCAGCTACTTCTGCTATACGGTTTTCTTGGCGCTGATATCGCAGCGGCTTCATCCAGTGCCCTTTCCGTATCTCACCATGCTGGTGCTCATCGTCATCTCTCTGCTACTGTTGATCGCGATCCAAAGGTTCTTGACCGGCCTGCCGGTATTTCCCAAGGCCATCGCCTATTCGACGTTGAGCCTGGCTCTGTGCGCGCCTCTGGTGTGGATGCTGGTGAGGGGAAAGCATGCCGCGTAGACGAAAATGGCAGCCAGTCGGGGATATGGCGCTCATCCTTGAGTACCTGCCGCGGGATTCCTCGGCGCAATCTCATGCCTTTGAAGAGGCTGTGCGCCGGCTGGCTGGAAGGATAGCCTCCAAAGCGCAGCCGCTCAAGCTGCTGGACCTGGGCTGCGGCCGTGCTGACAGCTATGAGCGATTCAAACAGGCCGGAATGCAACTCAGCTGGCTCGGCCTGGAGATTGGCGACTCGCCCGAAGCTCGCGGAGGGGTGGTTGGGGAGGCCACCTTTCAGGTATACGACGGCCGGAAAATACCTTACCCCGCCGAGACCTTCGATGCGGTCTATTCGCGTCAGGTGTTCGAGCATGTGTGGTATCCGCGCGAGTTGATCGGCGAGGTGTCGCGAGTGTTGAAGAAAGCAGGAATCTTTGTCGGTTCCTGTTCCGCGCTGGAACCGTTCCATTCGAGGAGTGTCTGCAACTTCACCCCATATGGATTCGCCACCTTATTGCGAGATGCCGGTTTGTCCGAGATATGTATTCGCCCGGGAGTAGATGGCCTTTTCTTGATCGCCAGAAGATTGGCTGGCTTGGCCGGAATCGCGCCGGGCTCATGGCTGTTCGTAGGAGAGTCCCCCCTGAACTTGTTCCTCGAGACGGTCAGCAGAATTATGGGCTTTGAGGCCCGAAGAAGAGCGGCGCTCAAGCTGCTTTTCTGCGGGCATTTCGTATTCAGCGCGGTGAAGGGGGCCTGAAAGAATGAAAGACCCCCTCCAGGCCATTACCTTGATGATCGTTTTTGGACTGACCTTGGACTACCGCTTCTTTTCCGGAATTCCGGGGCTGCCGAGTCTCACCGTGGTCGAGCTGCTGTCCTATGCGGCCTTGAGTCTGCTGATAGGGAAGTTCGCGCTGGAGCCGGAAGCGCTTGGCCGAAGGGCGGTTGTCCTCTATAGAGGGAATGAAGCGGCAATTTGGTACTTCATTTGGACGGGCCTGGCCTCGCTGACGAGCCTTACCCGGTCCGCCGATGCCTTGCGCTACTATAAGGACCTGGCGCCGAGTTTGATAGTCTATGTGCTGGTCAGCGTCTGCATCGTCAACAGGAATGCTATCAAAGGGCTGGTAGCGGCGATCCTGAGCGGGACTGCCCTCAATCTGGGGCTTGGGATATCCCAGGTGTTGCTGGGAGTCCCGCGGATCGTTGAATTAGCCGGCACTGGAGGCCATAAGCTCGATTTTTCGGGAAGGTTGGCCGGCCTGAACATTTCCACGGGATTCTTTCTGCACCCGAACGGCTACGCCATCTTCCTGCTGCCGATGGCGATTCTGCTGGTAGGTCTGCTTCTGCAGAGGAACGGCGCCAAACCTACTCTGAAGTCGCTATTCGCTCTGATGCTGCTTCTGACAGGGGCCAATTTAGCCGGGACTTACGCCAAGGGGGTCATTGCCTGGGTTTTGATAGGAATTGGCATTCTCATCATTGTCAAACGCCTGGGGCGGGCAAGAACGATTGTCGGACTCATCATTGTGTTTGTTGGCATACTAGGCATCACTTTGTATGGTATCGGGGCATTGGGAGGGGGACCGTATGGTACGATGGTTGCGAGATACCAGCTGTGGAAGACCGGCATCAGGGCAATAGTCACCGATCCATTCATACTGTTCCTTGGGAATGGTTTCGCGCAAATGATGGAGCTAAGTGCGCATTACTCGAACTTCCCGTATCCGAATGCCCACAATACCTACATCAACCAAGCTATTTATTTCGGTTTTCCGGCGCTGCTCCTGTATCTGAGCCTTGCCGGCAAGGCCCTGAAGAGCTTTTCGAAGCTCATGCGCGGTCCTGAGGGTTCTCAAGGAAACGCGGCGCGCATCCTGTTTGCTGTCGAAATAGCGCTTCTAGGCGTATACTTCTTCGAGCCGGCAAATGAAGGAGTCGTTCTTCAGGCTCAGTTCTTTACATTGCTGGCTTTGGCCAAAGCCCTTGGCCGGGTGGTGGAAGCAGAAGTTGAACGGCCCAGCGAGAATCGCCCGCAGGATCGGTATCTACCGAACGACTTACCCTCAGGCTTCTGAATCATTCATCGGCCGACAAGCCGGGGCTATGAGCCGATACAAGCCCTTGCTGCTGGTGCGCACGAAGCTAGGCCCGATAGAGCTCGACCACTTGGCGCTCACCGCCGAAAGTGCGGGTTCCCTGCGCTCTGTGCTATTCGCTCTCACGCATTGGCCCGGCTGCTTCGGCAGCGACCCCAGGTTGCGGGAGCTGCACCTGCTGCACGCGCATTTCGGCCCCGACGGGGTGTGCGCGCTGCCCCTGGCCCGCAGCCTCGGAATTCCCTTGATCGTGACTTTTCACGGCTTTGATTGCACGGTACGGCATCGTTCATTGCTGGGCACCGGGAAGCTCTCCGATCTGCAATTCCTGGCAGGCGAAGGGGCGTTGAAGAGGCAAGGCGCTCTTTTCTTGGCGGTTTCCGACTTCATCCGCCGGCGCTTGCTGGGCCTGGGCTACCCGGCGGCAAAAGTAGTCCGGCATTACCTGGGAGTAGACACGGACCTTTTCCAGCCCGGGAAAGGCAAGAGCGATGAGCCGTATATCCTTTGCGTCGGTCGTCACGTGGCAAAAAAGGGGATCAACGTGCTCTTGCGGGCTTTTGCCATTCTGGCTCGCAAGCATCAGACGCTTTCACTCCTTCAAGTGGGTGCGGGTCCTTTGACCGCAGAACTGCGCAGCCTGGCTGAAGCCTTGGGTATCGGCTCAAAAGTCAGGTTTCTGGGAGCCCTGGGGCAGATAAGAATCGTGGAATTGATGCAGGGCGCGAGGATCTTCGCCCTTCCCAGCCAGCAAGCCAAGAACGGGGACAGCGAGGCGCTCGGCCTAGCCTTCAACGAAGCCTCGGCCTGCGGCCTGCCGGTAGTGGCCACCAGACACGGGGGAATCCCGGAAGCGGTGCTTAACGGTGAGACAGGCTTCCTGGTTGAGGAAAGGGATGAGTTGGCTCTGTCGGAAAGGCTTGAGCAGCTGCTTTCGGATGTGCCGCTGGCGGAGCGAATGGGCAGGCGCGGACGAGAGTATGTGCGCGAAAAGTTTGATCTGCGCAGGCAGACAAGCGCATTGGAGCTGCTTTATGACGGGGTCCTTCAGCGATGAAGCAAGTGCTGATCATCCAGGAGTTCGTCCCGCACTACCGCGTACCCTTTCTTGAAGCGCTGTGTGAAGCCTTGCGCGAGGCAGATGTGGATCTGCGGGTGGCCTATGGAAAGCAGCCGGGTGCTATGGCCTATGGCTCTCTTGGGACCAATGGCAGTCTCCGCTGCGGCAAGAAGGCACGAAGCCTCCGTTTCTTCGGAGGGCGACTGCTGTTGCAGCCTGTACTCAGACGAGTGTTGACTGCGGACTTGGTGATCGTAGAACAGGCCAACAAGCATCTGATTAATTACTTGCTGCTCCTGCTTTCTCGCCTGCGGTTGAAGAAGGTCGCCTATTGGGGCCATGGTTGGCACCGTCAGCAGCGGAATCCGAATAGCCTCTCCGCGATGGCAAAAAAAAGGTTGATCAAACATCCGGATTGGTGGTTCGCCTATACCAGCAGTGCTGCGGAATACTTGAGGTCGCAAGGTGTTGAGGCAGGGATCATCACGGTAGCCCAGAACAGCCTGGACCTGGCTGCTTTTCAGGAAGCCCTTGCCTCGGTCGGCGACGAAGAATTGGAGCATCTGCGAACCGATTTGGGGATGGACGAGCAATGCCTCGTCGGACTATTCTGCGGCCGGCTCTATAGGGGGAAAAGAATTCCGTTTCTCCTGCAGGTGGCCGTGGAAATAAGGCGACTTCTACCCTGGTTCCACCTGGTCATCATCGGCGAAGGTCCGGAAAGAGAATTAGTCGAGGACCTCTCAAAGTGGGAGAAAGGGATCCACTTCGTGGGCGCCAAGGTGGGGAAGCAGAAGGCGGCCTTCTTCAGACTGGCGCAGGTATTCCTGAATCCCGGGGTCGTCGGGCTGGCTATCCTCGACGCTTTTGCTGGTGGCTTGCCCTTCATCACGACCGACATCCCCCACCACGGCCCCGAGATCGACTATCTGGAGAATGGGAAGAACGGGCTCAAGTGCGGCCCGAGCCTATCCGCCTTTGCCGGCACGGTGGTCGAGGTTCTCACCGACCGATCGCTGCATGCTCGATTGAGCGCGGGGGCAAAGGCCAGCGGCCAGGAGTATTCCCTAGCTGCGATGGTGCGGAACTTCAAGGGTGGAATTCTGCATTGTCTGAGCATAGGCCGCCCACGGGAGGGGCGGCGAGGGAGCGCGCTGCCATGAAAAACTTCTTGAAAAGATTCCTGCCTGTCGGCGTCCGGAGACTGCCGATCGTTCGCTTTCTTCCCAGAATCCTTTATGCCTCCAGCTACTATAACAGGAGGTATTGGGAAATACTGAAGTGGGGATTTCGCTCGCGAGAGGACAGCAATTTCACCTATGATCTGACGGATCTCAATATCCAATACTTGGCCTGGGCCCTATCCGTGGCCACCAGAAAGACATACTCCGAGATCCATGGCTACCTCCAGGAAGCCAGGAACGATTTCGAGCTTCAACGGCATGTCATTGAGATGGCCAGGAAGCCCGGGCAGGCCTACGCGGCGGACCCGCGCTGCGTTTTCGGAAGGAGATTGGGCTGGTATGCGGTGGTCCGGGCAATGAAGCCGCGGGCGGTTCTGGAAACCGGCGTCGACAAAGGTCTCGGAGCCGTCCTGCTGTGTTCGGCCTTGCTCAGAAACAGCGAGGAAGGGTACGATGGACGCTACTATGGCACGGATATCAACGGGGAGGCGGGATATCTGTTGTGTCGAAAATACCGGAGATTCGGGGAGATCCTGTACGGTGATTCAATCCAGAGCTTGAAACGGTTCCGCGGCACGATCGATCTATTCATCCATGACAGCGATCACTCGGCGGAATATGAATACCAGGAATACCAGACCATCAGCGGCAAGCTTGGCAGGAAGGCGATAATCCTTAGCGATAATTCTCATGTCACCGACAGGCTGGCAGTCTTCTCGTTGGAAAACGGACGGCGTTTCCTGTTTTTTCCGGAAGTCCCGAAGGACCACTGGTATCCTGGCGGAGGGATCGGAATCTCCTTCTGCGTCGACGGTTGAGCTATTTTCGCAGAATCAGGAACACTGACGTCGGCCGCAGGCGCTGGAGTGCATTACGAGGGTGATAGTTGACATTCCAGGAGAACGCCGCGGACAGCAGGGCATCAATCCTGGTGGCCAAGGCGCTGTTGTAAGCCGACCTTCCGGTGACTTTTGACAATAGCGCGGTCAGTGGGAACCCGCATAAGGCCTGCCTGATGATCTTTAGTCCGCTGGCCTCAACGATGCGTCCCATAATCGCGAACGGGATGCCTCGTTCTCTCTTGGTTAAGCCTCGTCGGGCGAGCCGCCAATCGCCCAGGGAAACGATGGGCTCGCGCAGCAAGAGGTAGGCGCCCGGTTTCAACACGCGCGCCAGCTCGCTGAAGACAAAGCTGACGTTGGGTATGTGATGGAGCACCCCGAAACAAGTGATCAAATCGAACGAATCGTCCTTAAGGAGGAGCTGGCCGGAGGGTGCAGGCCGAATATACTTCGCCGGGACTCCGTGCAAGGAGGTTTTGAAAAAGGCCAGGGACGGTTCGACGATGGTTACTGACTTGGCAAGGCGAATGATAGGCAGCAGTTCCTCACCATGCGCGCCGCCGAAACCGAGCACCTGATTGAGGGCCAGGCCGGATAGATGCCGGAAGCCATGGAAGGCATTCAAAGCTCGATACCCATATCGGTAGGCGGCTCGGTCCTTTGCCCCCAGTTCGGCATAGCCCTCCTGCTCATCGGCCGACCATTCGGCAATTCGCGTCGCATCAAACGCGTCACCGTAGAGCGCACGTCCGCTGAGATAGTGTTCGAAATCGTCCGGAGCAGCCTGGCCTGGCATTCTGTTCGTGACGGCAATCATAAAGTATACTCCTGACAGGGAAAAGTGGACGAGGGGCACCGGCCACGGCCAATCATGATGAGGATAGTCTTTATCAACAACGAGTATCAGCAACCCGGAGGCGAAGAGGAAGAGGCCAGGAACGAAATCGCCATGCTGGCAGCCCGCGGTCATGAAGTCCAGAGCATTCTGTATTCCAACAGGGAAATCAACAGCGGCTGGCGGAGACTGAGGACTGCCTGGCGGGCGAGGTATTCGCGGACAAGCAGGGCGAGAATAAGCCGGCTATTGGCCGCCCATCGGCCGAATCTGGTCCACGTCCACAACTTTTTCCCTCTGGTCACCCCTTCGGTATATGATGCCTGCCAAGAAATCGGTGTTCCAGTGGTCCAAACACTTCACAATTATCGGATCATATGTCCCGGCGCGTTGCTGAAGCGGGGGAAAGCCATCTGCGAAGAATGCGTTCAAGCTTCTGCCTACCGCGCCGTCTCGCACCGTTGCTACCGCGGCTCTTGGCTGGGCACGCTGGCCGTCGCCCGCATGGTGCAGCACCACCGCGTCCGGAGAACGTGGCGAGAGAAAGTGGGGTGCTTCATTGCCCTCACCGAGTTCGCCAAGGGAAAATTTGCGGAAGGGGGCGTACCGGAGGGAAAAATCGTTGTCAAACCCAATTTTACGAGTCCGGACCCTGGAGCGGGCAAGGGAGGAGGCGGCTTCAGCTTGTACGTGGGACGGTTGTCGCCCGAGAAAGGCCTGGATGTGCTTCTCCAGGCCTGGGAGAAAGCGCGACAAAGCGGGATACTGAAGATCGTGGGCAGCGGACCGCTGGCGGCTCGCCTTCAGAGCCAGCGTTTGCCCGGAGTGCAATACTTGGGATTCAAGCCGAAGGAAGCGGTCATTGCGCTCATGAAGGAGGCCGACTTTCTCATTCTGCCCTCCGTTTGGTACGAAGGGCTGCCCATGGCTCTCATCGAGGCGTATTCCACCGGCTTGCCGGTGGTGGGCAGCCGGATCGGGGCGCTGGTTTCCTTGATTCAGGATGGCCGAACCGGCCTGCTTTTCCGTCCGAATGATCCTGAAGACCTGGTGGCGAAGATCTACCGGCTGCGCTCTCGTCCGGCTGAGCTTGCTGCCATGCGCGAGGCGGCGCGGGACGAATACTTGGAAAAATACACTGAGCAGAGGAATTATGATTTGCTGATAGCGATTTATGAGCGGGTGATCGCGGACGGCGGCTCTCAGGAACGATCGTGAAGAACTCCGGGTCGGACAAAGTCGACATCCTGGGCTGCGAGGTTAGCCGCGTGGACCTGGCGATGGCGGCGGCTCGGGTGGAGGGGTTGCTGCGAGGGGGGAAGCACCAGGTGGCCGTCGTTCCGGTCAGCTCAGTGATGACCGCTCGCAGGGATGCAGCATTCCGGCTCATCCTGAACCAGGCAACTGTGGTGCTCCCGGATGGCATGCCTCTTGTTTGGGCTTCCCGGCTTCTGGGCCGCCCGATCCCGGGGCGTGTGGCTGGGGCGGATTTCTTGCTGAAGTTCTCGAAGCTGGCGGCGGCCAAGGGCTATTCCTTTTTTTTCATGGGCGGGCAGCCGGGCGTTCCGGAGGAGCTGGCGCGGGAGTTGAGGCGCCTGAACCCGAAGCTGAAGATCGTGGGCACCTGCTCGCCTCCCTTTGGCAGGGATTTTCCTCCAGAGGTGAACCAGGACATCGTCCGCCGGATCAACCTGTCCAGGCCGGATGTGCTATGGGTAGGCCTGGGAGCCTCCAAACAAGAAAAGTGGATCCATGACAACCTGGGGCGACTGGAGGTGAAGGTGGCCGTAGGCGTCGGCGCCGCCTTTGACCTATGCAGCGGCCGCGTCCAAAGAGCGCCGGCTTGGATGTGCAGGAGCGGGTTGGAATGGCTGCACCGTTTCCGCTTGGAGCCTAGAAGGCTTTTTCGAAGATATTTCATCGAAGGCCTGCCCTTCGCGCCATTGGTGTTGTGGCAGGCGATCATGGGCCGCGGCAGGTGCGGCAAGGCGGAGCATTGATTTCGCAGGCTATTGGGTGTAAGATTTAATGTTAAATAGAATTCTATATTGGTGTCGATAGGCCTATTGGGCGAAATATGGGTTGTTGGGGGCGAGGGTTGAAGCTCAGATTATCTGCTTTTCTCTTAGCCGTAGGTTTCGCGCTACCGGCAAGCCTTTTCTCCTGGGAAGGCGCCTTCTTCGATTTCTTCGAGGTCTCCCGTTCGACCCGGGCCGCCGCCCTGGGGGGGCTGCATTGTGCCCTGGCAGACGATGAAAGCACCCTCTTCAGCAATCCAGCCGGATTCCGGTCCGTGGAGCCCCTGTTCATGCTTACTCAGGCCTCCCTCAGCCTGTACGAATCGGCCGCCGAGATCGCGGGGGAGATGTTCAGCGGGGCAAGCCCCAGCATAACCGGCGTGCGCAGCGGCACGGCAGACTTGCTGGGTCCGATCTCATTGAGCTACATCGGAAAGGGATGGGGCTTCGGGCTTTTCGGCACCTCGAACCTCCGCTTCACCAGCCAAGAATTGCCCGTCCCCTCAGTCTCGCAGGTGATCGAGGAAACCCTGTTGCTGGTCGGGGGGCGCAGTTTTCGCATTCCTCTGGGCGCCGGGTCGCCCAGCACTCTTGATTTGGGACTTTCGCTGGTGCTTTTCGCGGCCGGGCGAACCCGCAGTTTCACCGATATCCGGGAGGTTTTCCAGGGGTCGACGGATTTGCTGAGCATGCTGAGCAACTCCGACTTCTACCAGAGCGCGCAGGGCGCCGGAATCGAGTTTGGCTTGCGCTACGCATACAAGGACTGGTTTGCCGCGGGCGTAGCCGGGCGCAATCTGTCCGTCGAACAGATTCGCGTCTTTGGATCCTTCCAGGACTACCTGGCGGGCTCCCCTTCCTCACCCTCCTACAATGTGCTGCCTCTGGATCTTTCTGCTGGGATCATGCTCCGTCCCCCTCTGAGCCGGCTGAACAGGATGATCAGCGACATGCTGTTTCTGGCCGATTATCACAACATCTTCGATTTCGTGACGTATCCCGCAGGGGCGACCAACCCCTGGCTGCACATCGGCCTGGGCCTGGAAATGAAGCTGCTGGAAATCATCAGCCTCCGGGCGGGCTTCTATCAGCTGTTGCCGAGCTTCGGCTTCGGGCTGGACCTCTCCTTCCTGACCCTGGACCTGGCCTACTACGGCCGGGAGCTGTCCCAGGAGCCGGGCGATTACTCGGTCTATTGCTTCGCCATTGGAGTCGATTTCAGGCTCTGATTTGCTCCAGCTGTTCTGAAGCCGGCTTTCGGCTACGGCCGGCCCACGCTGGATGACCAGCTCAACCCCAATCCCACCAGGTTCTTTATCACGGTTTTACCAGGGCTGTTGTCGTAGTTGGCCGCGTGCACGAAGCTATACTTCGCCCAGGCTTTCAGCGGCGCGCCCTTGAAGCGGTAACCCGCGCCAACGGTGAGCGCGTGGATCCATTCGTAGATGCCGTCGTGGAGGAAGTCCTTCTCCCGATACAGGCCTGCCTGCAGGTCCGCGGGGTAGATCGGGCTATCGATGTCTCCCTCGATTTGCGCCGGATGGTCTCCGTCCCCATGGCGGATGAGCTGGTACTGAGCGGTGAGCTCCAGGCCGTCCGCCGGATGGGTGAAGAGGCGCAGCAGCAGCTCGTCGGAGTTCGGCGGCAGGTGGTATCCCATGTTCTCTCCGTCGTGGGCGTAGTTGATGTTGACCGGCTGGGTGTACATGGGCACGGTCTGTTCGTAGTGGGTGTAGCAATACGGCTCGATCTTCGTGTATTGCAGGGTCAGCAAGGCGAACGGTAGCCAAGGGATGGGGATCTTGAGTCCAGCCTGCCAGGCGAACTGGTTTTCGGGTCGAGTGAACAGCCGGCTCAGGGGCACCAGCACGATCTCGTCCACGAACAGGGAGAAGTACAGGCGGAAGTAGGGACGGATGGTGACAGCCGCCTCCCCGCCGAAGGCGACGTTGTCCAGATCGCCGTTGATCTGCTGGCCCACGTAGTACGACCCGATCGGATTGAGGTAGGACAGCTCCAGGCGCTTGGCATAAACCACGCTCTCCCAGGGCGACAGGTACAGCCAATCCCTGGGAAACCACTCCAGGCGGTGGATGGAGAGCATCTTCTGCTCGTGCTGTGAATCGCTCCAATCGCCCAGCGTGCCGTCGAGAAAATGGAACCTCCAGCGCGGGGCGGGTTCCACGCTGCCGGCAAAGGCAATGATCGGCCGGGCGGTGCCCGATAGGCTCAGGCTCCCTTCCCCCAAGCCCCACTGGCGCCTGTAGCGGCTCAAGTGCAGGTTGATCCGGGAGTCCCACAAGTCCAGGGAAAGCGCCGGCAGGCTGCTGAAGCTGAAGCCGGGCGACGAGATTCCATCCGAGTAGTCCACCTCCCCGTCCTCCGCCCAGACGTGGAAGCCGTCCCATTCCTTGCTGAAGGCGTAGGGGACGAAGGCCTCCGGATCGACGGTGTCGAAAAACAGGCCCAGGTTCAGGTCGTAGGCCAACGCGCCGCCCAGGGAGCCGCGCAGGCTTCCCCTGACTTGGTTTACCCAATGCAGGGCGCCAGGCGCGCTCAGGTTGGCGCGGAAAGCGGATTCCATTTCGACTTGCGCCCTGGCCAGGCTGGCGGAAGCTGGCGGCAGGCGGTCCCGGAGCTGCCGCAGCAGGGACAACTCCCGGGGGGAAAGGCGCCCCGGGTTGTCGAGCGCCGCCTGCAGGAGCCGCCGCACCTCTCCAGCACGATATGGCTTCACCACCGAGAGCGGCGGGAGGGCGCCTTTCAGGGAGCAGATTTCCAGCAGGGTGTAGAGCAGCGGGTCGGATAGGTCCGCCGCAAGCTGCTCCTGGGCCGGCGCGCCGGGCGGCACCGTCAGGACGAGGAGCGACGCGAATGCAAACGCCTTGAGTCTCAAGCCTGGTCAGAGTAGCCGCGGGCCGGACCGATGTCAACGAATCGGCGGTACAGCCCCCGGAACTCCTCCAGCAGGCGGCGGTAGGTCTGATGATTGCCCGCATCCGGCCGCCAATGCCGGCCGGGCCGGATGCGCCCGACCAGGTCCTGAAGGGACAGGTCCGGCTCCAGCGCGGACTGGGCCAGCAGCGCCGCGCCCGCCGCCGAGGCGTCAGCCGCCTCCACGGCGGCAAGCGTAACGCCCAGTGCGTCGCTCAGGAGCTGGGCCCAGAACGGGGAGCGCAGGATGCCGCCGGCCAGGCGCGCCGGCTCCCCGTGGGGCTCGATGGCCAGCGCGTCCCAGACGTCGGCCAGGCGCAGGGCCACCGCCTCCAGCACGGCCCGGGCCAGGTGGGCCCGCCCGTGCTCCCAGCCCAGGCCCACGAAGGCGGCGCGGGCGTCCGCCCGGAACCAGGGGCTGCGCTCCCCGGCGAAAAAGGGCAGGCA
>Ga0154738_1030_pt3 | contig 17619 bp, 17 predicted proteins | sample Rifle2008BG16ft_FD_105746 | JGI IMG/M metagenome (GOLD analysis project Ga0154738, IMG submission 105746) | Spirochaetes bacterium RBG_16_67_19 | reverse complement strand
GGGAGCCCGGAGGCGAGGACGGAGTGCCGGCGTCCCGCCGGCCTTCGCGCCGACTTCCCGAGGACCTCCCCCCGGGCCGGCCAGGGCTCTGCTGCCCAAACAGCAGGGCCTGCCCGCCCAGCTCGCGGGCCTCGCCGGGCTCGAACAGGGTGATGCGCCCGTATTCCCCGTCGTAGCCCGCCTGGACCCGAACGCGGCCCTCGCGCATGCGGCGGACCGCCTCGCCCAGCGCTTCCCCGCCCAGGCGGGCCACCTCCGGCACGGGCATCGACAGCAGCAGGTCCAGCTCGGTGACTCTTCCGGCCACCAGTTCGTCGTAGCGCCGGGCCACCTGGCGCGACTGGGCCCCGATGCCGGCGATTTCGGCCAGGATCTCCTTCAGGGGGATCAGGGAGTGAAAGGCGGCGCGTCGCCGCGCCGTCGGCGCCGAGTGCTCCCCAGGCGGCGCCTCGACGGGCCTGGTTGCCAGCTGGGCCACGCGGTGCAGCACCCCCACGGTCACCGGCTTGCCGCACACCGGGCATAGCCCGCCCTTCTCCAGGGTCTGCCGGGGCTCCCAGCAGATCCCGCACTTGCGGTGCCCGTCGTAGTGATACTTGCCCTCCTGGGGAAAGAACTCGATGGTGCCCAGGAAACCGCCGGCATCGGGTGCAGGCCCGGCGGCCGCCTGGAGGGCTTTGATGATTGCCGGGTAGGAGAGCTCGGTATCGAAGAGGTTGGCCTCCCGTCCCAGCTTCTCCGGCGAATGGGCGTCGGAGTTGGAGACCAGGGCGAAGCGGTCCAGGAAGCCGCAGGCCCAGTTCATGGGCGGATCGGAGGAAAGCCCGGTCTCCACGGCGTAGATCTCGCGGCTCGCCGGGCCGTAGCATTCTTCGATGGAGTCGAAGCCGGACTTGTCCCCCAGGGCGGAGAACCAGGGGGTCCAGATATGAGCCGGGATGAAGCAGGCCCCCGGGCAGGTCTCCAGAACGGTTTCCAAGAGACGCTGCGCGTCCAGGCCCAGCACCGGCCTTCCGTCGGAGGCGAGGCTGCCGACCCGCTCCAGGCGGCGCTGCAGGGCCTCCGCCGCCTCGAATCCCGGCAGCAGGATCAGGTGGTGCACCTTGCGCGTGCGGTCCCCGCGGCGGTAGATCGTGCACACTTCGGCGGAGAGCAGGAAACGCGGGGAAGCGCTGCTGTGCGCCGCCAGAGTACCGGGGTCGAGTACTCCCCCGGAACGAAGCCTGAACAGGCCCTCTTCCGCGGCGGTGAAGCTCTCCTTCAGCTCCTTCAACCAGCCCGGATGGGTGGCATCGCCGGCGCCGACCACCCCGATGCCCTTCCGCCGCGCCCAGGCCTCCAGGCGGGCCGGGGTCAGATCGCGGCTGGTGGAGAGCGAAAAGTGGGAGTGGATGTGCAGGTCGGCCACGAAGCGCATGCGGGTAACCTCGATTATAAGCACCCGGGGGGGCCGCCTACAATGCCCTTGTCCGCGGTCAGGTTTTAACGTACCTTTGGTTTTGAGCTATGTCTGACAGGGCGATGGATCCCCGGTTCGACGGCGAGCTTCTCGAAGAGGCGGAGAAGGAGCTGAAGGAACCGGATATGTACAATGTGGTCCTGCACAACGACGACTACACCACCCGGGAGTTCGTCGTGGAGGTGCTGCAGGTGGTGTTCCACAAGCCGGCCATCGAGGCTACCCGCATCATGCTGGACGTGCACAAGAAGGGCCGCGGGGTGGTCGGCGTATACACCTGGGACATCGCCCAGACCAAGGTGGCCACGGTGCACAAGATGGCCAGGGAGCGGGAATACCCGCTGAAGTGCACCATCGAGGCGGCGTAGAAAGGATCGGCGCGGTATTGCCATGAAAGTAAGCGACGACGTCCAGGGGGTCCTGCAAGCGGCGTATCTGCACGCCAAGGAGCTGGGCCACGAGTACCTGACCCCCGAGCATATCCTGCACGCGGCCACCCACTTCGAGGTGGCCCGGCAGATACTGGCCGCCTGCGGAGCGGACCCGGAGGAGATGAAGAAGGAGCTGGACAGCCATCTGCAGAAGAAGATGCCCGCGGTCAAGAAGGCCGAGCCCGGCCAGTCGCTGGGCTTCCAGTCCGTGATCGCCCGGGCCCTGTTCCACACCGAGGCGGCCTCCAAGGAAATCGTGGATATCGGGGACATCCTGGTGTCCCTGTTCGACGAGCCCAAGAGCTTCGCTTCCTTCTATATGAAGAAGGCGGGCATCAGCCGCTACGACCTGCTGCGGGTGGTCTCCCACGGGATCGAGGAGCCGGAAAAGGAGGAGGAGGAGAACGGGGAGACCCGCGCCGAAGATGCGGAGGAGGAGGGGCAGGAAGCCCGGCGCCGGCCCAGGCGCGGGGCGCTGGCCCAGTTCACCCGCGAGCTGACCCAGGCCGCGGCCAAGGGGGAGCTGGAGCCCCTGATCGGCCGGGAGGACATCCTGGAGCGCACCGTGCAGGTGCTCTGCCGGCGCCTGAAGAACAATCCCGTGCTGGTGGGCGAAGCCGGGGTGGGCAAGCCCGCCATCGCCGAAGGCTTGGCCAGCCGCATCGCCGAGGGCAAGGTGCCGGATCTGCTGAAGGGCTACGAGGTGTACGCCCTGGACATGGGCAGCGTGCTGGCCGGCACGCGCTACCGCGGCGACTTCGAGGAGCGCCTCAAGCAGGTCATCAAGGAGCTGGAGAAGAAGGAGAAGGTGATCCTGTTCATCGACGAGATCCACACGATCATCGGCGCCGGCGCGGTGTCCGGCGGCTCGCTGGACGCCTCCAACATGCTGAAGCCCGCCATCGCCTCCGGCAAGATCCGCTGCCTGGGCTCCACCACCTACGACGAGTACAAGAAGTACTTCGAGCGCGACCGCGCCCTGGCGCGGCGCTTCCAGAAGATCGAGGTGCCGGAGACCTCCACCGAGGAGACCTACCAGATTCTGCAGGGCCTGAAAACCCGCTACGAGGAGTACCACCAGGTCAGCTTCACGGAAGGCGCCCTGAAGGCCGCGGTGGACCTTTCGGCCCAGTACATCAACGACCGCCACCTGCCCGACAAGGCCATCGACGTGATCGACGAGGCCGGGGCCTTCACCCGCATTCTCCAGTTCAAAGGCCAGGGCATCCCCAACCCGACGCTCACCGAGGAGGACATCGAGCGGGTGGTGGCCAAGATCGCCCGCATCCCCGAGAAAACCGTGAGCGTGTCCGAGGTGGACCGCCTGGCCAAGCTGGAGGAGGACCTGCGGCGCACCATCTTCGGCCAGGACCAGGCCGTGGAGGCTGTGGTGCAGGCCGTCAAGACCTCGCGGGCGGGCTTCCGCGACCCCAACAAGCCGGTGGCCAACTTCCTGTTCGTGGGCCCCACCGGGGTGGGCAAGACCGAGCTGGCCCGGCAGTTGAGTGTCAGCCTGGGCATCGCCCTGCACCGCTTCGACATGAGCGAGTACCAGGAGCGGCACACCGTTTCGCGCCTGATCGGCTCGCCCCCCGGCTACGTGGGCTACGAGGAGGGGGGCCTGCTGACCGACGCCATCCGCAAGACCCCCCACGCGGTGCTGCTGCTGGACGAGGTGGAAAAGGCCCACCAGGACATCTACAACGTGCTGCTGCAGATCATGGACTACGCCACCCTCACCGACAACGCGGGGCGCAAGGCGGACTTCCGCAACGTGATCCTGATCATGACCTCCAACGCGGGGGCGCGGGAGATCGGCCAGGCCTCCATCGGCTTCGGCGAGCGGCGCAGGGGCGACGACGCGGTGGTGGAGGCGGTGGAGAGGATCTTCGCCCCCGAGTTCCGCAATCGCCTGGACAAGGTGGTCGGCTTCAACGCCCTGGACGAGCGGGTCATGCTCTCCATCGTGGACAAGGAGCTGAAGAGCTTCCAGGAGAAGCTCACCGAGAAGGGGGTCGAGCTGGAAGTCACCCCCGAGTGCCGGAAACACCTGGCCGCCCTGGGCTACAGCCCGGAGTTCGGGGCCCGCAGCGTGGCCCGCGTGGTGCAGGACAAGATCAAGCGCTTCTTCGTGGATTCGGTGCTGTTCGGGGAACTGAAGGGGGGCGGCAAGGCGGTGGCGGATCTAGCGGACGGCGAGGTGGTCATCCGCACCGTTCGCGATTGACAAAATTCCTCTCTTCTGGTAACTAGAAGGAACATTGAAAGGTCTATACTCCCATTCTCTGAGCGCAAACCCTGAAAGGAGCGATGTGCATGTCTAATGCCTTGAGCAATGCCTGGAAGACCATCCAGGCCATGAGCCCCGATACCGAGATCTGGTGGGATTCCTCCCCCCTGGTCTGGCCCAATTTTAAGGAAGATTTCCTCAAGAACAAGCTGAGCGACGAGGAAAAGGCCTGGTTCAAGCAGGAGCTGGAGACCCTGTACTGGGATGCCCCGGCTTCCAGCTGGATCTTCAAGGGCTGCACCACCAATCCCCCCCTGTCCTGGGCCGTGTTGAAGACCCGCAAGGAGGAGTGGGCCGGGGTCATCAAGGAAAAGCGCAAGGCTTACAAGGGCCGCTCCAAGTACGGGCTGTTCACCCAGGTCTACTTCGAGGTGGTCAAGCGCGGGGCGGAGAAGCTGCTGCCGATCTTCGAGTCCTCCGGCGGCAAGTACGGGCATGTCTCCGGGCAGGTGGACATGCAGCAGATGCGCAATGAGGCGGCCATGAAGGAGATGGGCGAGCAGCTGGCCGCCCTTTCCCCCAACGTCATGGTCAAGATCCCCGGCTCCACCCAGGGCATCCCGGTGTTCAAGCACCTGGCCTCCAAAGGCATCGCCACCAACGCCACCTGCGTGTTCACGGTGCCGCAGATCATGGCGGTGGCCAATTCCGTGGCCGAGGGGCGCAAGCTGCACCTGAAGGAAAAGAGCCAGCGCTTCGGCTGGCGGGCGGTCTGCACCCACATGACCGGGCGCCTGGAGGATTCCAAGGCCTTCCGCGGGGTGGTGGACAAGGACAACCTGAACATCAACGCCCTGGAGATGCGCGCCGCCTCGGAGCTGGGGGTCAAGAAGTGCGCCCGCCTGTTCAAGGAGCGCAACCTGCCGATCAAGATGCTGATCTGCTCGGCGCGCCTGCACCGCTGCGGCAGCGACTGGTTCTACCCGCACGTGGACATGTTCATGGGCGGCAACCTGGTCTACACCATTCCCCCCAAGGTCTTCGGGGACGTGCTGCTGTACTACCGCAACCGCGAGTTGAAGCCGCATTGGAACGACGAGGTACCCCAGGAGACCATCGAGAAGCTCAACCAGATTCCCTACTTCCGCCTGTCCTCCGAGGAGGACGGCTACGCCATCGAGCAGTTCAACGAGATCCCCTCCCTGCTGGAGAACGAGGTGGAGTTCGTGGGCGCCACCAAGGAGATGATGGAGTACGTGGGGAGCTTCCTATGAAAAAGGTGGCCATCGGCTGCGATCCCAACGCGGTGGAGCTGAAGGAGAAGATCAAGAAGCTTCTATCAGACCTGGGCCACGAGTGCGAGGACTTCGGCAGCGAGGACCCGGTCTACGCCAACGTGGCCATCCGGGTGGCCGAGTCGGTGGCCGCCGGCAAGCACGACCGGGGCATCCTGGTCTGCGGCACTGGCATCGGCATGAGCATTGCCGCCAACAAGGTGCCCGGGGCCTACGCGGCCCTGGTGTCCGACGCCTACTCCGCCGAGCGGGCCCGCAAGAGCAACAACGCCAACATCATGACCATGGGCGCCTTCACCACCGGCCTGGAGCACGCCAAGGTGCTGGTGCGCATCTGGATGGAGGCGGAGTACACTCCCGGCGGTCCTTCCGAGCCGAAGGTGCAGCGCATCCTGAATTACGACCAGAAGCGGGGCTAGCATGCTCAAAGCCGCGGAGGAGCTGGAGTTGAAAAGGAAGGCGCTGCAGGTGCGGCGCAATATCCTGCGCCTGATCAAGGCCGGCAAGGCCGGGCACGTGGGCGGCGCGCTCTCCATGGCGGAGGTGCTCACCGCCCTGTACTTCCGGGTCATGAAGATCGACCCGGCCCGGCCGGACTGGCCGGAGCGCGACCGCCTGGTGGTGTCGGCCGGGCACAAGGCCCTGGTCCTGTACGCGGCGCTGGCCGCCCGGGGCTACTTCGAGGAGAAGCTGCTGGACACCTACGGCTCCCTGGGCTGCCGCCTGCCGGGGCACCCCGACATGCACAAGCTGCCCGGCGTGGAGGCCTCCACCGGGGCCCTGGGCCACGGCCTGTCCATCGCCGGGGGCATGGCCCTGGGCCTGCGCCTGTCGGGCCTGCCTTCCCGCGTGTTCGTGGTGATGGGCGACGGGGAGCTGGCCGAAGGCTCCAACTGGGAAGCGGCCGCCGCTGCGGGCCACCACAAGCTGGAGAACCTGGTGGTCATCGTGGACCGCAACGGCCTGCAGATCAGCGGGCCCACCGTGGAAGTGATGACCTACGAGCCGCTGGAGGAGCGCTGGAAGGCCTTCGGCTGGGCCACCCGGCGCATGAACGGACACGACTTCGGGGCCATCCTGAAAACCCTCGGTGAAACGCCCTTCGAGCGGGGAAAGCCCTCCGCCATCGTGGCGGACACGGTCAAGTCCAAGGGCCTGCCTTTCGCCGAGGGCAAGGTGGAATACCATTACTGGAAGCCGCCGGCCGAGGAGCTCGCGCAGGCCGAGCGGGACCTGGCGGAGATCGAAAGGACGCTGGGATGAAACGCGGAGAGATGAAGGACCCCCGGAAGACCTTCGGGGAGGCGGTTTTGGCCCAGGCGGAGGTTGACCCCCGGATCGTGGTGCTGAGCGCGGACAGCTCCAGCGGCTCGGGCCTGAGCCCGTTCAAGAAGCGCTTCCCGGAGCGGCACCTGGAGTTCGGGATCATGGAGCAGGGGGTGATCGGCTTCGCCTCGGGGCTGGCCACCACCGGCAAGGTGCCCTTCGTGGCCGCCATTGCCCCCTTCGTCACCTCCCGGCCCTACGAGATGGTGCGCAACGACGTGGGTTACATGCGGCAGAACGTCAAGGTCGTGGGCCGCTCCGCGGGACTGACCTACTCGGATCTGGGCCCCACCCACCAGTCCATCGATGACACGGCCCTGCTGCGCACCATTCCGGGCATGGTGGTCATGTCCCCGGGGGACCCCGTCGAGCTGGTCAAGGCGGTGAAAGCGGCGGCGGAGCACGTGGGACCGGTCTACCTGCGGGTGGGCAGCCCCCCGATCCCGGTGCTCTACGATGCGGAAAGCGACTGTCCCTTCCAGATCGGCCGCGGGATCCTCCTGATGGACGGCAAGGAGGTCACCCTGATCGGCACCGGGGCGGCCCTGCCGCGGGCCTTCGCGGCCGCGGAAACCCTGCGTTCCCAGGGCATCGGGGTGCGCCTGATCAGCCTGCCCACCATCAAGCCGCTGGACCGGGAGCTGCTGCTGGCGGCGGCCCGGGAGACGGGCCGGATCGTGACCGTGGAAGAGCACTACGTGGCCGGGGGAATGGGCAGCGCGGTGGCCGAGCTGCTGGCCCGGGAGCTCCCGACGCCGATGCGCATGGTGGGCGTGGGCGACCGCTTCCCGCCCAGCGGGCCCTACGACGAGGTGCTGCGGGACAACGGCCTGCAGCCCGACCAGATCGTGGCCACGGTGCGGGAGTTCCTGAAAGCCTAGCGCAGCGGGATTCCGTATTCCTTCTCGATGAAGCGCAGGTTCTTCTGCGCGTTGTCGTACTTCACCTTGCCGTAGGTGTAGAAGTCGAACACGATCGACGAGACGTTCTTCTGGATCAGGGCCCACAGGAACCAGTAGATGTCCGGGTAGGGCTTGTACAGGTCGATCAGGCGCATGGTGTCGTTGGGGCACTGCCCGTCGCAGTAGTGCTCGACGATCGCCAGCTCCACCTCCCGGGGGACCAGCACTTCCTGGAACATGTCTCCCAGGTCGTAGTAGCGGGGAGCCATGCCGGCGTATTCCCAGTCGATGATGTACAGCGGGCGGGGGAAGCGGTCCTTGTAGGGATCCTGGACCAGCAGGAAATTCTCGGCCAGCAGGTCGTTGTGGCTGACGGTGTACTCGCTCTTGGGGATGGCGGTGTGCTCGGCCAGCTTGCGGAACTTGCGCAGGGTGCCGGCGATGTCGAACTCCGGGTAGCTGGCCCCCACGTCCTTTTCCAGAATCGCGGCCATCTTCTCCACTTCCACCGGAGGGTCGAAAAGCTTGGAGAGCCTGGCCTTGCTGCGGTGGATGCGGCGGATGGGGTCGACGATCAGCTCATGGAGCTCGGCTTTCAGGAAATCAGGGTTTTTCATGGTGTAGCAGCCGGTGACGAACTCCACGATGGTGACCTTCTGCTCGGGGATGTACTTCACCAGCTTCGGGGAGATCTGCTCGGCGGCCATCTTATCGATGGCCTCCGCTTCCCAATCGCGGTTGATGAACATCTCCGTGCGGTCCCCGTAGATGCGCACGGCCACGTCGCCCTTGTCGGACTTGATGCGGTACAGCTTGTTGGTGATCCCGCCCTCCAGGACGACGATCTCCATGTTGCGCGCGTCGCTCCACTCGGGCAGCAGCTCCTTGACCACCTCCTCGGTGAACTTCACCTTCAAGAGATCACGTTTTTTCAGCTGCTTCATGGATGTGGAGGCCTCCTTTGCGGCGTATGGCAGCGATTTTCGTAGCAAAGCGGCCGGTTGTCAAGGAAAAAACGCGGCCAGCTCCCGAAAGTCGTCGGCCACCCACCGCGCCCCGGCCTCCAGCAGCCTGATCCTGGCCGCTTCCCGGTCCGGGGCGGCCTGGACCAGGCCGACGGGCTGGAAGCCGCGGCTCGAGCGCCTGGCCGCCTGCATGTCGTCGGGCATGTCGCCCACGTAGTACCTGCACCCAACCCGCGCCTTGAGCCGGCCGGCCAGGGCGTCCAGCAGGAAGGGATGCGGCTTTCCCCGGCGCACGCGCCGGCCTTCGCGCCGGAAAACGCGGCGCTCCTCCCGCCGGCAGTCCTCCAGGGTGAGCACCTGGCCGAACAGGGGTCGCAGGCCGAAGCGGTCCAGGAAGTACCCGGCCTCGGCCTCCGGCCTGCCGGTGGCGATGCCCAGAAGGTGGCGCGAGGCCAGGCTGCGCAGCAGCGCCGGGGGGGCCAGCAGCCGCTCCCGTTCCAGGTAGCCTCTGCCCCGGTAGGCGCGCGGAGGCAAGCCATAGGTGGCCCGGAAGCGCTCGGCCCCCAGGTAGACCTCCTGGAAAATCTGCTTGACCAGGTTCCCGCCGCCCACCTCGCCGCGGCAAAGACCGCGCAGGAAGGGATTGGCCGGCCGCGGGCGCCGGGCCAGGTCGCGCAGGGGTTCGCGGGAGCGGGCCAGGAAGCGCAGCAGCGGAGCCAGGTCCAGCCGGCCCATGGTGCGCCGGAAACGCTCCCAGGGGTCGCGGTGCCGGTCGGGGAGCACCGGACCCAGGGGGACCATCAGCAGCTCGATCACCCGGTAGGTCAGGTCCCAGTCGTTGTTGAGGCCGCCGCCCTGCTTCAGGAGGGCCAGCTCGGCCAGCGAGAAAAGGCCGGGAGGCACCTCCCGCCAGCGCGGCGCGGGCCGGAAGAAGCGGCGGGCCGTCTCGCGGACCACAGCCCGGTAGGAGCGGGAAACGTCGGCCAGCACGCCGTCCATATCGAAGGCGATGAGGTACCTCACGGCCGGCTACCCCCCCAGCCGCCGCAGCAGCTCCGGCACCCCCGGAGTGCCGGAGACGAAGTGGTAGGACCGGCGGGCGAAGCGGGCCCGCAGCGCGCCGCTGCGGTCCATCACCACCGGGACCGCCGACCACTCCCAGAGCGGCAGGTCGGTGGCCCCGTCGCCGACGGACACGGTGTCGGCGGGGTCCAGACCCCGGGACCGCATCAGGTGGAGCTTGGCCTGCCCCGAAGGCACCTCCAGGCGCAGGCCCGAGATCCTGTCCTGAGCGAAGTGGAAGCGGTTGGCCAGCACCGCCTCGAAGCAGGGGAGCACGCCGCAGGAGGCCAGGACGCGCTCGCTCAGGTCCGCGGTGCCGCAGCTGGCCAGGATCAGGCGGTGCCCGCGCCCGGCCAGCTCGTGCAGGGCGCCGCGGTCCTCCGGGGAGATGCGGGCGGCCAGCCGTTCGGCCACCCGGTCCAACAGCTCCCGGGGGCTGCCGCGCAGGAAGCCCAGGTAGTGCCTCTTGAACCCGCTCTTCAGCCAGCCCCTGCGGTCCCCCTCCATCACCAGCCGGCAGTACAGCCGCCTCCAGGCCGGCAGCCGCCGGCCTTGCAGCCAGACCGCCAGCAGCTCCTGCTCGCTGTCCCACGGCTGCATGGGCAGCAGGGTGCCGTCGAAATCGAAGACGATGTTGAAGCGCCGCGGCACGGTGGTGGTCCTCAAAAAGAAGCGCCCCCCGGCCGCATGGGGGGGCACGACGAAAACATGGCCAGCGGAAGGCTTACCTGGTCAGGAACTCGCGGATCAGCTTCACGGTCAGCTTGTTCTCCTCCGCGCTGCCGATGCTGATGCGGAACCAGCCGTCGCTGCCGTACATGTCGGCCTGGGGCCGCAGGATCACGCCGTGCTCCTGGGCGTAGGCCACCATGTCCTTGCCCTTCTTGCCGCATTCCTTGGCGTCGAAGAGGATGTAGTTGCCGTAGGATTTCAGGATGTTCAGGCCGCTTACCTTGGAGAGCTCCTTTTCGTAGTACTCCAGCTGCTGGTTGTTGAAGTCCACGCGCTGCTTCAGCGCCGCCTGGTCCTCGAATCCGGCCAGGGCGCCCCACATGGCCAGGGTGCTCACGTTCCAGGGGATCAGGGTGGCGGCGATCTGGTCCACCACCGGTTTGGCGGCCAGCAGGTAGCCGAAGCGCATCCCGGCCAGGCCGTAGGCCTTGGACATCGTGCGCGTGATCATCACGTTCTCGTATTTCTTGGTCAGGGCGACCTGGCTCTTGCCCAGGCCGGCGTACTCGACGTAGGCCTCGTCCACGATGAAGGGCACCCCGGTCTCGGCGATGGCCTCGAAATCCTTGGGATCCATGAAGTTGCCGGTGGGGTTGTTGGGGTTGGCGATGACGATGATCTTGGTCTTCGGGGTGATGGCCGCGATCACCGCCTTGGCGTCGTAGTTGATCTGCTTGTTTTCGTAGCGCATGGGCACGGAGACCAGCTTGCCGCCGCAGACCACGCAGCGCAGCTTGTAGATGCCGAAGCACGGCGTGTGCTGGATCACCTCGTCGCCGACTTGCAGGAAGGAGCGGAAGATCATGTCGAACACTTCGCTGGAGCCGTTGCCCACCAGCACGTTCTCGGGCCCGGCCAGGCCGTTCAACTCGGCGATCTTGCCGCGCACCAGCAGGCCCTGGTCCATGTAGCGGTTGGCCACCGCGGCGTACTGGCTGAGGGCCTTCTGCACCTTCTTGGAGGGCGGGTTGGGATTCTCGTTGGACATCAGGCGCTTCAGGGACTTGTCCTTCCAGGCCAGCTCGATGTGCGAGGAGATGTACATGGGCACGCCCTTCAGCCACGGGACAAAATACTCTTCTACTTTTTTCATTTCGCGCTTTCCTTCCTTTGACTGAGGCAAAAAATATTTTTTTTGATCGCGGAACTAGCCAGTCAGAAACTTATCCGCTACTGTTTCCGCCTGTCAAGCCCTCGGCGCCGGTGCAAATCCGGACGGATATGAAAAAATAGTGAACTTTTCCTTGACATGTGTCCTTTTTAGTTTACAATAATCCGCATTACGGTCCAGTTTTATCTGGCGCGGGATGGCATTGGCATCCAAAATCCAACAGGAGGTGTTATGAAGGGCAAGATGCGCAAAGCAATCATGCTCGTCGCAGCGGTGGCAGCGGTTCTGGCGCTGTTGCTCACCCTGGGCGGGTGCGGCAAGGGCGGCGCGGCGGCCGGCGGCGCGGCGGCGAAGGGCGAGCCCGCCATCCGGTGGAGGCTGCAGTCCTATGCCGGCCCCGCACTGAACCCGCACGTGGTCGGTAACGCCATCAAGGAGTTCAACATCGCGGCCAACAACGAGATGGTCATCGACGTGTACACGGCCGACGAGCTGGTGCCCCAGGGCGAGCTGTTCCAGGCCCTGCAGAAAGGGACCGTCGACGCTGCCGTCAGCGACGACGACTCCATGGCTTCGCCCGTGGACGTGGCGGTGTTCGGCGCCTACTTCCCCCTGGCGGCGCGCTACGGCATTGACGTGGACGTGCTGTGGAACCACTGGGGCTTGAACGAGATCTGGGCGGAGGCCTACGGCGAGATCGACGGCGTCACCTGGCTGTCCCAGGGAAGCTGGGACCCCTGCAACTTCGCCACCACCAAGCCGGTCCGCTCCCTCAAGGACCTGAAGGGCCTGCGCATCTACATGTTCCCCACCGGCGGCAAGTTCATGCAGCAGTTCGGCGTGGTCCCGATGAGCCTGCCCTACGAGGACGTGGAAATGGCCATTCAGACCGGTGTGCTGGACGGGGTTTCCTGGTCCGGCATCACCGAGGACTACACGGTCGGCTGGGCCGACGTCACCAAGTACTACCTGACCAACCCCATCTCCGGCGGCTGGTCCGGGGGCTGGTTCGTGAACACCAAGTCCTGGGAAAAGGTGCCCCCGCACCTGCAGCAGATCTACAAGCTGGCCATCGAGAAGTCGCACTACTACCGGCTGCACTGGTACTGGTGGGGTGAGGCCAACTACCGCGTGACGGGCGGCAAGCTGCAGCTCACCACCATCCCGGCCAGCGAATGGGCGCAAGTGGAAAAGGCTGCGATCGCCTTCTGGGACGAGACCGCCAAGAAGAGCCCGCGCGCCGCCAAGGTGGTACAGATCATCAAGGATTACAACGCGCAGATGGTCAAGGCCGGTCCTCCGTATCGCTACTAGGGGTCCGTTAGTTCGCTTGATTTCGCCATAACCAGGCTTGCCTTCCCCGGCGGGATTCAAAGCCCGCCGGGGAGGCGGGCCTGAAAAATTTCACCTGGAGCCGCAAGTGAACAAAGTCATCAAGGGATACGTGGACGGCATCACCGCCACCAGCAAGGCGTTCGGCGCGATGGCTATGTACCTGCTCTTCGGCATGCTGGGCATCCTGTTCTTCGAGACCTGTTCCAGGACCTTCTTCAACAAGCCCTGGATTTGGACAGTGGAGATGGCCCAGTTCGTCATGGCCGCCTATTACACCCTTGGGGGCGCCTACACCCTGATCATCGACGGGCACGTGCGCATGGACCTGGCTTACGCCAAGTGGTCTCCCAAGAACAAGGCCCTGGCCGACGTGCTGACCTTCGCGCTCATCATGCTATACCTGGGCGTGCTCCTGCTGGGCGGCATCATCAGCCTGGAGTACTCGATCAAGTACAGGCAGAAGAGCTACTCCTCCTGGGCCCCGCCGGTGACCCCCATCAAGATCATCATGCTGATCGGAATGACGCTGATGATCCTGCAGGTGATCGCCGAGTTCTTTAAGGACCTGGCCAAAGTCAGAGGGAAGGAAGTGAAATGAGCTTCTCATTGATGGCGATCCTGATGTTCGCTTCGATGCTGGTCATGCTGCTGACCGGGCGACACATCTTCGCGGTGATCGGCGGGGTGGCCGTGGCCTTCTCCCTGCTCCTGTGGGGGGCGGGCGGGGAGGGCATGGCCTTCCACGCCAGCTTCAGCCTGCTGAACTGGTACCCGCTGCTGACCCTGCCCCTGTTCATCTACATCGGCTACATGTTCTCCAAGTCGGGGATCGCCGACGACCTGTACCGGATGATGCACGTCTGGTTCGGGCCGGTCCGGGGCGGCCTGGCCATCGGGACCATCGTGCTGATGGCCATTATCGCGGCGATCAACGGACTAAGCGTGGCCGGTATGGCCATCGGAAATACGATCTGCCTGCCGGAGATGGTCAAGCGCAAGTACGACAAGATCATGATCTCCGGCGTCATCCAGGCGGCCAGCTCCCTGGGCATCATGATCCCGCCCAGCGTGGTGCTGGTGCTGTACGGCATGATCGCCCGGCAGCCGGTCGGCCAGTTGTGGATGGCCGGCGTCCTGCCCGGCGTCATGCTGGCGGTCATGTTCATGGCCTACATCACCATCCGCTGCCTGATCCAGCCCCAACTGGGGCCGGCGGCGAGCAAGGAAGAGCGCAACATCCCCTGGAGTGCGAAGCTCAAACTGCTCAGATCGGCGATCCTGCCCATCGTCATCATCTTCCTGATGTCGGGATTGTTCTTCCTGGGGGTGACCAGCCTGGTGGAGAGCTCCGCGGTCGGAGCGATCGCCATCACCGTCATCGCCCTGATCAACCGGCGCCTGACCTGGAAGATCATGGTCGAGGTGCTGCGGGACACCCTGAGCGTGAGCTGCATGTTCATGTGGGTCATCCTGGCCGCCCTGGCCTTCGGCGCGGTGTTCGACGGGCTGGGCGCGGTGTACGCCATCGAGAAGCTGTTCCTGGGTTTCAGCCTTGGTCGCTGGGGCATCATGATCATGATGCAGCTCTCCTACATCATCATGGGCATGTTCCTGGACGACACGGCTATGCTCATCGTCGTGGCTCCTCTGTACGTTCCCTTGATCATCAAGCTGGGCTTCAACCCGATCTGGTATGGAGTCCTGTACACGATCACCTGCCAGATCGCCTACCTGACTCCGCCCTTCGGCTACAACCTGTTTTTAATGAAGGCCATGGCCCCGAAGGACTTCACGATCGGGGACATCTACAAGTCGGTCTGGCCCTTCGTTTTCGTCATGATCATCGGCCTGGCCCTGGTCATGATCTTCCCCCAGATCGCCCTGTATCTGCCCTTCAAGTATTTTCACTTGAAATAGTGCAAAACAGGCAATACGGAAGAAGACACAGGCGGCCTCACGGCCGCCTGTCTTTTAATGCCCTAGGCTTCCGCCTGCTCGGCTTGGCGGAACAGCTCCCGCACCGCCTCGGGGCTTTCGGCGGCCAACAGCGCCTGCGGGAAAGCGGGCTCCCGCAGCAGGCGCGCCAGGCGGGCGAGCAGCCGCAACTGGGCGGCCGGCTTGCCCTCCTGGCCCACCAGCAGGAACAGCAGGCGCACGGGTTTGCCGTCCAGGGCCTCGAAGTCCAGCCCCTCCGGCTTGCGGGCCACGGCCAGGACCGGGGAGGCAGGCTCGGGGGAGGCACAGTGGGGCAGGGCGATGCCCTCGCCCACTCCCGTGGAGATCTTCCGCTCGCGGGCCTGGATGGCCTCCAGCAGGGCCGCGCCGTCCCGGATCTTGCCCGCCTTCACCAGCAGGCCGGCCAATTCCTCCAGGGCCTCCGCCTTCCCGCCGGCCCGCAGCTGCAGGGCCACGCAGGAGGGCTCCAGGATCTGCCACAAGGCGCTCACGCCTCCACCTCCTCGGGGCGCAGGCCCCGGGCGTAGTCCACCGGCACGGTGAACAGCAGGCCGTTTCCGGGCACGGAAAGGTCGCCGCAGGCCTTGCCCAGGAGCTTTTCCAGCCGTCGGACCGGCCCCTCGCCGCTGACCAGGGAAAAAATGACCCGGTTGGCCGGCTTGATCCCCTTCATGGAATCCTGGAGGTCGGCGAACAGGGGCACTTCGGAGGTCAGCATGCGGCCCATCCCCGCCGATTCCAGGACCGTAGCCCCCGGGACGCCCGATTCGACGAAGGCCTCCAGCACCTGCTCCAGCAGCTCCTCCCGGTTGAGAATGAACACCACCAGCTTCATAGCTCCTCCTCGATTCCGCTGCGCTCCAGCAGGGAGCCTTCCAGACGGTAAAGGTTCACGACGGCCAGCAGGTACCCGACCGCGGCCTGGGCTTCGCTCAACTGGCTGGCCAGCAGGCCGCGCTGGGCCTGGGCCACCAGGAAGGTCGTGGAGGAGCCGCCCCGGAACTTCTCGGTCTCGGCCGCCAGGGTCTGCTCCTGCAGCACGCGCAGCTCCGCGCTGCTGGACACCCGCCCGGCCGCGAAGCCGGCCTCCAGCCAGGCGGAGCGCACGTCCACCTCCACGGTGCGCTCCAGGGCGCGCAGGGATTCCTCGGCCTGGGCTCTGCCCAGCCGGGCCCGCTCGGCCCGCGCCTTGGCCCCCCGGTTGCCCAACGCCAGCTCCAGGCTCAAGCCCGCGTTCAGGCTGGAGTCCTGGGCCGCGGCGGCGAAGGTGTCCCCGAAGGCCGCCGCATAGCCCGTGCCGCCCAGAGCGATAAAGGCGTCCAGGCGCGGCAGCAGGCCGGAGCGCGTGCGCGTGACTTCCAGCTCCCCGCGCTCCAGCTCCAGGCGCGCCTGCAGCAGCTCCGGGCGGCGGCTGGAGGCCAGGGCCAGGTGCCGGGATAGCTCATCCAGCGGCCCGGCTGGCGCACCGGGGGAGTCGGCCAGGCGCACGGTGGTATCCAGCCCGGTTTCCGGCAGGTGCAGGCGCAGGAGCAGGACCAAGCGGCTGGTTTCCACCCGCTTTTCCCCTTCCCGCAGGGCCTCCTGGCGGGAGACGACTTCGGCCCGGGGGGCGGCCAGCTCGCTGGGGGCGATCTGGCCTACCTGGACGCGGATGCGCGACTCCTCCAGTTGGCGCTCGGCCAGGGCCAGGGACTCGCGGTAGATCTCCCGCTGGCGCAGGGCCAGATAGTGCTCCCAATAAGCCTGCTGCACCCCGGCCACCAGGCTGGCGGTGAAGCCGCGCAGCTCGTGCTGAGAGGCCTGGACGTCCAGCCTGGCCTGCCGCACGCCGGCCAGGTTGGCGGGGAGGCGGCCGCCGTCCAGCAGGGACTGGGTCACCTGCACGTCATAGGAGGAGGATACGGGGTCCCAGCCGGTCCCCAGGGAGGCGGACAACGAGGTGCCGGTGGGAAGGGAAAGGGTCAGCTCCGCTTCCGCTCCGCTTTCGGCTGGAGGGGCGGCGGGCCAGGTGTGGGCTGCCCCGGCCGCGAGCTGGGGATCCAGGAGTCCCAGCTCCTCCTGCACCGCGGTCCTCCGGATTTCGGGCCCCAGGCGCTGGGCTTTCAGGGAGGGGTTGTGCTCCAGGGCCAGCAGTACCGCTTCGCGCAGGGACAGCTCGAGCGGGGCATCCGCGGACGGTGCGCTCTGGGCGGCGGCGGACAGTGCCCGGAAGGCCAGCAGCGCGGCCGCGAGGCGCCGGCTCACGCTTTGGCCACCCGGTGCCGCTTCTCCCTCCTGCGCTCGAACAGCAGGTACAGGCTGGGGATGAACAGCAGGGTGATGAAGGCGGAGCTGGTCAGGCCCCCGATCACGGTGCGGGCCAGCGGCGCCTGCACCTCCCCGCCTTCGCCCACCCCCAGGGCCAGCGGCAGGAGGCCGACCATGGTGGTCAGGGAGGTCATCAGCACCGGGCGCAGGCGCCGGGTGCAGGCGGTGAGGACGGCCTCGCGCAGGGGCATTCCGTCGCGCCGGCGCAGGAGATTGGTGGTGTCCACCAATAGTATTGCGTTGTTGACCACGATGCCGCCCAGCATCAGCACTCCAATCCAGGTCTGGATGTTGAAGGTGGTGCGGGTAAGGAACAGGGTGAGCAGCACCCCAATGCAGGCCAGGGGGATGGAGAACATGACCACGAAGGGGTCGCGCAGCGACTCATACAAGCCGGCCATGACCATGTAGATCAGCAGCAGGGACAGCAGGATGCTGATCAGCAGCTCGCGGAAGCTCTCGCGCTGCTCTTCCCAGTCCCCGGTGAACAGGACCGCGAATCCCGGCG
>Ga0154738_1065_pt1 | contig 25269 bp, 19 predicted proteins | sample Rifle2008BG16ft_FD_105746 | JGI IMG/M metagenome (GOLD analysis project Ga0154738, IMG submission 105746) | Spirochaetes bacterium RBG_16_67_19 | reverse complement strand
GGCGTGGCGCCCGTGGCCACGATCACCACCCCGTGCTCGAGCGGCGGGTTCGGCGCCCCGTTCCCGCTGGCCAGCTGGGTCTTGAAGTTGCCCACGTAGCCCGAGATGGCCTGGATGGTCCTGCCCAGGTGTACGGTGATGCGCTGGTTGGCTTCGACCTGGCCGATGAGCTGCCGCAGGAAGGCATCGGTGTCCGACCCGTCCAGGGCGTGGTGGATCTTCAATAAGTTGCCGCCCAGTTGCGCCTCGCGCTCCACCACGTGGACGGGATAGCCCTGGGCCGCCAGGTCCAGCGCGGCGGTAAGCCCGGCGGCCCCTCCGCCGATGACCAGGGCGGAGTGTGTCACCCCCAGCCTGCTCTTCTCGAGCGGTTCCAGGCGGGCCGCCTTGGCTGCCGCGATGCGCACCAGGTCCCGGGCCTTGGCGGTGGCCTGCTCCGGTTCGTGCTGGTGGACCCAGGCGCAGTGCTCGCGGATGTTGGCGAACTCGAACAGATAGGGGTTCAGGCCGCTAGATTCCAGCGTTCCCTGAAACAACGGCTCATGCGTGCGCGGCGTGCAGGCGGCCACGACCACCCGCGTGAGCCGTTTTTCCTTGATGGCCAGGGCGATGGCCTTCTGCGAATCCTTGGCGCAGGCGAAAAGGAATTCCTGGGCGTGGACGACTTTCGGCAAGCCGGCGGCGTATTGAACCACTGCCGGGACGTCGACCGTCGAGGCGATATTGATTCCGCAGCGGCACACGAAGGCCCCGATGCGCGTGGGCTCGCCGCGCAGGTCGATGGCTTCGGCCCGCTGGACCTGCACCCGCTTGGCCTCGCAACCGGCCAACTGGACGAGCGCCGCGGAGGCAGCGCCGCTGGCTTCGACTACCGATTCCGGGATGTCCTTGGGCCCGCAGGCCGTGCCGCAGACGAATACCCCGGAGCGGGAGCTCTGGACGGGATTGAACACCGGAGTGCTCACGAACCCGTGTTCGTCGGTTTTGAGGTCGAGTCGCCGGATAGTCTGCTTTATGGAGTCCGATACGCACAGGCCCACGGAGAGCACCACCAGGTCGAAGGGCTCCCCGAGGAGACGGCCATCCTCGCTGACGTAGCGGATGAAGAGGTTTTCGGTGTCCGGTTCCGCTTCCACGGAGGAGACGCGGGCACGGAGGAAACGCACGCCGTGCTCCTGCCTGGCCCGATCCACGAAGCGGTCGAAGCCCTTGCCGCAGGCCCGAACGTCCATATTGAATATCGTGCTCTCCACGCCGTGCAGGTGCTCGGTGAGGATGATGGAGTCCTTGGCGGCCTGGGTGCAGCAGATCGCGGAGCAATAGTCGTGGCCGATCTGCAGGTCGCGCGAGCCCACGCATTGCAGGAAAGCCACCCTGGCCGGTTCATGGCCATCGGAGGGCCGCTGTACCAGGCCCAGGGTGGGACCGGAGGCGGACAAGAGGCGCTCCAGCTCGATACTGCTGATCACGTTCGGGAAGGTGTGGTAGCCGTACTCGTCCTTGAGGGTGGCGTCGAACTCCTCGGAGCCGAGGGCCAGAATTGCGGCCCCTACCGGCAGCTCCACGTCCTCCGGCTTCTGTTCGTAGTCGATGGCTTCGGCCTGGCAGAGCTTTTGGCACACGCCGCATTTGCCGCGCGTCAGGTACAGGCAGGAGGAGGCGTCAATGAGCGGTACCGCGGGGACGGCCTGGGGAAACGGGATGCGAATCGCCCGCGTCTTGGAGAGGCCTTGGTTGTGCGGATCGGGGAGGCGCACCGGACACTTGGTCGTGCAGATCCCGCAGCCGGTGCACTTCGCCTCGTCCACGTACCGCGGAAGCTTGCGGATGCGGGCCGTGAAGGCAGGGGCGTCGCCTTCCAGCGCCAGCAGCTCGGCGTTGGTGAACAGCGTGATGTTAGGATGCTTGCTCACTTCCACGAGCTTCGGCGAAAGAATACACATGGCGCAGTCGTTCGTGGGGAAGGTCTTGTCCAATTGGGCCATGCGGCCGCCGATGCTCGGACGGCGCTCGACCAAAAAGACCTCCGCACCGGCCTCGGCCAGGTCCAGGGAGGCCTGGATGCCCGCGATACCGCCGCCGATCACCAGCGCCCTCTTGGTCACTTCGACGCTCCCCTGCTTTGGGCGGCACGCGCCTGCTTGCGCCGGGTGGCCGCGACGATCTTGGCCATCATTTCCGTGCCGGCCTCACGGCGCCGGTCGGGGTTGCGGAAGCCCAGCTCCTCGATGGCCTGATCCTCCTTGGCGCGGTTGTAGAGGCTCTCCCCGGCGGTTGTGCGCAAAATGACCGTGGTGTAGCCGTCGGGCGAACCGATGCCCCCGCAGGAAATGTCCGCGTACTCATTGGCGAAATCCGTGCAGGCGAAACAGGCCGGCCTGGCGAACTCATCCAGCAACTTGAAGGGAATGTGGACCACTTCCTTTTTCGTCGTGGTGACCTCTACGTCATCCTTGATGTTCAGCTTGTGGATCTGACCCAGCTTGACGGACAGATTCTTTTCCAACGCCCGCCGGGTCTTGGCGTCGAAGCTGAAGTTTTCCATGCAGAACAGGCCGATCGTGAGCACGACGCTGTCGGCCGGAAGCACGTTGAGCAGCTGCATCTTGCGGATCGTAAAAATCTGACAGGGCGTGCCGACCAGGGCGACCCGGTGCAGATCGCGCTTCCCGAGGGACTTTACCTCCCGCACCCCCGGGGAGAAGGTCGTGTATCGTTCGCCGAAGGCGCGGACGGGATGGGACTCTTCAAAGTGCGAGCCGGCGGCCTCCAACAGCTCTTCCATGCTCATGGCCACCATCGCCTCCCGGGAGAGCGGACCGACCCGGCGGGACACGATCGCCGCCTGGATCAGGTGCTTTTTCAAGGCATATGAGAGCAGCGCGGTCACCACGCCGCCATCGGTGGCCACATTGCGGATTTTCCGGGAATGAGCGCGGGCGGAGGCCAGGCGGCGCTGCGGGCCGATGGGCGCCTTCCAACCCGTCTTCTGCCTGAGCTCCTGGTCCAGGGCCTTGATTTGCGGGCAGATCAGGTAGCAGATGCCGCAGTGCAGGCACTTGGATTCGTCCACCAGGAAAGGCGCGCCGTCGCCTCCGGCGGACAGGGCATGGAACTCCCCCGCCGAACAGAAGGCGACGCACCCGCCGCACTTGCCGCAGATGCCTTTCTGTTGGACTTCCTGCAGCAGCTCCCGAAAGCCCTTCACCTCGCTGCTCATGGTTTCAGGTTCCCCAGCCTTTCCTCGACCTTGCCGCGGAAGGCCTCCAGAAGCTCGGCGCGCTTCGTGAAGCCGTACTCCACCAGATCATGCCGGAGGACTTGCGTAAAACGGTCCAGCTCCTCCAGGCGCTTCAGGGTATCGCTTGAAGCGTAACGCCCCTTGACCGCCAGGTAGCGCAGCGCCCGCATCACGTCGGTGAAGTTCACTTTCTGCGGGCAGCGCGCGTAGCAGCGATAGCAGACCAGGCAGTACCAGATCAGCGGTGAAGAGAGCACCTCCTGGCGCAGGCCGAAGAGCACTTGCCGGATGATCTTGCGGGGGTTGTAGTTGGGATCTACTTCGGTGATCGGGCAGCCGGCGGCGCACGTGCCGCAGGCGAAGCACCTGCGGATGTGCTCACCGCCAGGCTGCGCGGCCAGCTCGTCGCAGAACGAGAGATCCAGATCGCCTACCGTCAGGACCTGTTCTTCTTCCGCCATAGTTCTTCGATCCTCCGTACCGCCTGCGGTATCGCCCGCCGCACGGGCCCGGAAAGGCCGGGTTGGACCTCGGCAGGCACCCCGGCTACCTGGGCCACGACGCACCGCACCTCCACCCCGGCCAGATCGTTCAACTCCCGCAGGAGGTTGGAGGTCGGCAGCTGGTGCATGGAGAAGTCATCGCACTTGATCCCGGGCAGCTCGCTCGCCTCAAGGGTCCACACCTCACCCGGTTCTCGGCCCATATCCACCGCGTCCACCACGATGATCTTTTGCGGTTTCACCGGGCTCAAGATCACGTTGAACAGCACCCGGCGCACCGCCGTCCCCACCTCCAGGACGACCACGGCTTCCGGGAGATCGGGCCGGCCGCGAAGCCGTCCGGCTACCGCCGGCCCGAACCCATCGTCGCCGAAAAGAACGTTGCCGCAGCCGAGCACCAGCGTTTCGCACCGGCAGTAGTCCGGCGTCGCCTCGCAGGCGGACTGCGCTTGCTCAGCAGTTGGCGAATGCATCCAGCATCTCTCCACGCGCATCGCGGATCTCCACGGCCACCGGCAGTCTCCCGTCGAGGGTGTGCGTCGCGCAGGAAAGGCAGGGATCGTACGCCCGGATGGCCATCTCCACCCGGTTCAGGACGCCCTGGTCGTACTTGCCTTCCTTGATCAGGCTCTGTGCCGCCTGTTTTACGGACATATTGATCGGGGCGTTGTTGTGCGTCGTGCCGACGATCAGGTTCAGGTTGGTGACCATCCCCTCGGCGTCCGTCTCGTAGTCGTGAATGAGCGTCCCGCGGGGCGCTTCCACGCAGCCCACGCCGCGCGCGGCCCTCGGCTTGACGGGAACCCGCGTTTCCTTGCTGGTGATCTCCGGATCGTTCAGCAGTTGCACGGCCAATTCGGCGTTATAGAGCAGCTCGATCAGACGCGCGTAGTTGTACAACAGGGTCGCTTGAGCCGGGCGTCCAAAAGCCTGGCGGTATTCCTCCAGCTCGGCTTGGGCCAGCGGCGTGGCCAGCCGGTCGCAGACGTTCAGACGCGCCAGGGTGTTCGTGCGGTAGATGCCCTTGGGCTTCGTCAGGTCCATGTCGAAGCCTTCCCCCCAGACCTTGGCGTAGGGGAACTTCAGGTATGTCCAGGGCAGCGTCTTTTCGCTGATATAGTCGGTATACTTGTCGGCCGCAAAATCCGTATAGGTGCCATCCGCCTTCATGAGACGCAGCTGGCCATCGTACAGGTTCATGGTGCCGTCAGCGGTGACGGTACCCAGGAAGCCGGTCCGGATGACCCCGAGGGATTTGATCGCCTCCAGATACTTGGGGAAGATGTGTTGCTTGGCGAAGGACATGGCGAACTTGGCGAAGTCCAGGACTTCGCTGGCCATGGCCAGCACCTGCCGACGCTCCTCTTCCAAGAGCGGCTTGCTGAAGCCGCCCGGCACGGCGGTCACCGGGTGGATCGATTTGCCGGAGACTATGTTCAGCATTTTGGAGCCCAGGTGCCGGTTGTGCACGACCTGCTTGCCGATCTCCGGGTTGGCCTGGGCGATGCCCAGCACGTTGCGCACGCCATAGTCGGCGTCCGGTCCCATGACAAAGTCGGCGCCCGCCAGGAAGAAGAAATGCAGGATGTGCTCCTCCGTGTAGGCGATCGCGTTGCACAGCTCCCGGAGCTTCCGTCCGGCGGGCGGAGGGGTCACCCCGAACACCGCGTCGTTGGCCTTGGCCGAGGCCAGGTGGTGCGACCAGGGGCACACCCCGCAAATGCTGGTGACGATGCGGGTCAATTCCTCTACCGGCCGCCCGATGCAGAACTTCTCGAAGCCGCGCAGCTCGACTACGTTGACCTGGGTGTCGGCCACGTTCCCCGCGTCGTCCAGCTGGATGCTGATCTTCGCATGTCCTTCGATTCTTGTTACCGGAGCCAAAGTTATCGTTTTGCTCATTGTGGATTACCTCCCACCCGCAGGCTTCTGAGGAAGGGGACGCAGGCGGTTCTGTCCGCCGATATAACGGTTGAGTAAGGCCCGCCGATCCAGGACCTCCTTCGCGTCCAGTCCGATGGAGGTCAGCGCGCCCATCATGTCCACGAGGGGGTTGGCGCCCTGGCGGATCGGGCCGAAACAGCCGCGGCAGGGCATGTGGCCCTTGATGCAGCGGGGTACTTTCACGTGCCCCTCGGCCTCGGTCCCTGTGGCGCATCCTGCTCGAGTCACGGGCCCGAGGCACAGGTAGCCCTGTTCCATGAAGCAGCGGGTGTTTTCCCAGGGTTCGCCCTGCTTGACCGAGATGTCCTCCAGCGGCCGCTTCAGCGTCCCGCCGGAAGCCTTTTTTTCCCGTTTCACGGGGCAGTCGTCGCAGACGGAGCGTTCCGGCAGCGTGAAAGGCTTGCCCTCCAACACCGCGGTAAGCGCCTGCACGATGATTTCCGGGGCCGTCGGGCAGCCCGGGATGTAGGCGTCCACCTTCACAACCTCGTCCACCGCCTTCACCGAATCCAGGAGCGGCGGCAGGTTCTGGTTGGGGGTGGCCGCGGGTTCCGTGGTCTTGGAACCGCGATACACTTTTTCGTACAGCTCCTCCAGCTTCCACATGTTCGCCAGGGCCGGGATCCCGCCGAAGCAGGCGCAGGAGCCCAGCGCGATCAGCGTCTTGCAGGACTGGCGCATGGCTTCGGCCACGTGTTTTTCCTTCTCGTTGCGCACCCCGCCGCTGATGATCCCGACATCCGCCTGCGGGATTTCCAGCGTCGTGCCCTCCCCGGTCTGCCCAAAGTACTTATGGTCCATGAGCACGGGCATGTGCACGAACTGGAGCTGGGGCAGCAGCCCCAGGAGCGGGTCTCCGATGTCGAGGATGCTCACCTCGCAGCCACCGCAAATGTTCAACCATTCCTCCGCGACTTTAGCCGGCATTCGGATTTCCTCCTTCGATCACGATTTCTTTCACGACCCTGCGCGTGTACACCAAAGCCTGGCCTTCCTCTTCGAAGCGTTGGGTCTCGAACCCCTGGGCCTCGTAGCCTTTCTGCTTCGCCTCGGCGGCGGCGACCGATTCGTAGGCCTCGCCGTCCCACATGAACTTCCGCCGGTCGAAAAAACGCACGGTGGCGGCCATGCCTTTCTCCTACGCCGCCCGGTACGGACTGGGTCCGAGGCTCCTGACCGCCTCGACCATGTCGGTCATGACCTGGGCGAAGCGCGGACCCTCCGAGGCGGAGACCCATTCCAGGCGGAAGCGCTCGGGTTCCAGGCCGAAATCCTCGAGCAGGAGCCCGATCGCCTCCGCGCGCTTTTGGGCCTTCAAATTGCCTTCCAGGTAGTGGCAGTCGCCCGGGTGGCAGCCGCAGATCAACACCCCGTCGGCGCCTTTGTTCAGAGCGTCCATCACCAGCTTCGGATGCACCATGCCGGAGCACATGACCCGCACGATGCGCACGTTCGGCGGGTACTGCAGCCGCGAGGTCCCTGCCAGGTCCGCGCCGGCGTACGAGCACCAGTTGCAGCAGAAGGCCACGATGATCGGCTCGAATTGCTCTTCGCTCATACCACAGCTTTCTCCCTACGGCACCAGGGCCGCCTCCACCACCGCCGCGATCTGGTCGATCCGGTAATGCTTCACGAAGATCCCGTTCTTGGGGCAGGTGGCCTGGCAGACGCCGCAGCCCTTGCACAGCGCCTCATTGGCCTCGACGGTTTTCTTGACCGCCCCGCCCTTCATGTACTCGATGAGCGTCAGCGCGTGGTACGGACACGGATCGATGCAATACGCGCAGCCGTCGCAATTCTCGTCCACGACCTGGGAAATGGCCGATTCCGGGGTGAGCCGTTCCTTGGCCAGCAGCGTCGTGGCGCGGGAGGCCGCGGCGGTAGCCTGCACGATCGTCTCCTCCAGGTTCTTCGGGCTGTGGGCCAGCCCGCACAGGAATACGCCATCGGTGGCAAAGTCCACGGGGCGGAGCTTCAGGTGCGCCTCCAGGAAGAAGCGGTCCTGGTTCAGCGGCACCTTCAACATCTGCGCCAGTTCCTGCCCGCCGGCCCTCGGCACTACCGCCGTAGACAGGACCAGCAGGTCGCAGTCGATCCTCAACATCCTGTTCAGGATCGGATCACGGATCTTTATCTGCAGACCGGCCTCCGCGGCGGAAACCTCCGGTTTGGACTCCGGCTCGTAGCGAATGAAGCGCACGCCCTTCTCGCGGGCGGTCCGGTAGTATTGCTCGCTGAAGCCATAGGTACGAATGTCGCGGTACAGCACGAAGAGGTTCGCCCTAGGCCGCTGCTCCTTGAGCTTCAGGGCGTTGCGGATGGCTTGAGCGCAGCACAGCCGGCTGCAGTAGGGGCGTTCGGTTTCGCGCGAACCGACGCACTGGATCATGACGATGGTATCCGCCGCCACCTCGGCGCGGGAGAGCTTCTGCTCGAACTCGACCTGGGTCAGCACCCGCTCGTTCTGGCCATAGAGGTACTCCGAGGTCTGGAGGATTTCGGCGCCCGTGGCCACGATGACCGCGCCGTGCTCGACCTCCAGGCCGTCGCCGTTGGCGGCCAGACGCGTTTTAAAATTGCCGACAAACCCTTCTATCCCGGCCACCCTCGTGCCCAGGTGGGTAGCGATCTTGGAATGCCCCAGGGTTCTCTGAACGAGGCGCGACAGGAAATCCTGGGGATCCTGGCCGTCGAACAGGTACCGGACGTGCTGCGCGTGCCCGCCCAGCTCGCTCTCCCGTTCCACCAGATGGACCCCGAATCCCTGATCGGCCAGAGCGAGCGCGGCGGTCATCCCGGCCACGCCCCCCCCGACCACCAGGGCGTCGTGATTCAGCGGCAGGGTTCGCTCCGCGAGCGCTTCAATCAGGCGCGCCTTGGCCACCGCCATGCGCACCAGCGCCCTGGACTTCCGCGTGGCTTTTTCCGGTTCGTGCATATGCACCCAGGAGCACTGGTCGCGGATATTGGCCATCTCGAAAAGGTAGGGATTCAGGCCCGCTTCGCGGAGCGTGTCGCGGAACAACGGCTCGTGGGTTCTCGGAGTGCAGGAGGCCACCACCACCCGATTGAGGCGGTGTTCTTCAATCGCCTGGCGCATCTTCGCCTGGCTATCCGTCGAGCAGGTGTAAAGGTTCTCCTCCGCGTACTCGACGTTGGGCAGACTGCGGGCATATTCCACGACCTCGGGAACGTTGACCACCCCGCCGATATTGCGGCCGCAGTGGCAGACGAAGACCCCGATCCGGGGTTCTTCGCCGGAAACGTCTTTTTCGGGGGGATAATGCTTGGGCGCGACCAAGGTGCCTCGCGCCTCCGCCAGCATGGCCATGGCACTGGCGGCGGCGCCGCTGGCCTGCATGACCGTCTCGGGGATGTCCTTGGGCTCGGTAAAAGTCCCGCATACCAGGACTCCGGGACGACTCGATGCCAAAGGCTCCAGCGGGCGGGTAAGGCAGTACCCGTTGTCGCCCTGGGCCACACCCAGCCTGTGGGCCAGCTCGGCGGCGCGCATGGCGGGACGCATGCCGGCGGAGAGCACGACCAGGTCGAACTCCTCGTCCTTGAACTCGCCCCGCTCGTTCAGGTACTTGATGCGCAGGTCGCCCTTCTCCCCGACCTGCTCGACGGTCGCGGGGCGCGCCCGCACGAAGCGCACCCCTGCCTCCTGCGCCCGCTGGTAATAGGCGTCGAAGCCCTTGCCGAAGGCCCGCAGGTCCATGAAGAAAATTGTGTATTCGACTCCTGGCGCATGTTCCTTGGCCATGAGGGCGTGCTTCACGGCGTACATGCAGCAGACCGAGGAACAGTAATTGGCCTCCTCCTCGCGCGAGCCGACGCATTGGATGGAGGCGATGCGCTGGGGTTCCCGGCCGTCGGATGGGCGCCGGACGATTCCCTGGTAGGGTCCGCTGGCGGAGAGGACGCGCTCGAACTGCAGGCTGCTGAGGACGTTGGGGTACTGGCCGAACCCATACTCCGCGCGCAGCGTGTGGTCGCACAGCTCGAAGCCCGGCGCGATCACCACGGCCCCGATGTCCAGATCGATGAGTTCTTCCTGCTGCTCGTAGTCGATGGCCCCGGCCTGGCAGAACTGCTGGCAGGCCTTGCAGGCGTCGAGTTCCCTCGCCTTGCGGAAGTGCACGCAGGTCTGGCTGTCGATGACCGCCGCCTTGGGTATGGCCTGCGGATAGGGGATATAAATCGAAGGCCGCCCGGCGAGCCCGGCGTCGAACTCCGAAAGGATCGGCCGCGGCGGGCGGGCGGAGGCCTTCTCCAGCAGGCCGACGCCGGTGGGGCAAACCCATTGGCAGGCCCCGCAGGCCAGGCAGAGGGGCGAGCTCCTGTTGTACGCCGGTTGCACCTTGCGACGGTTCCCGCGGCCGGTGAAGTCGATGGCCCCGGTCTTCATCAGCTCGGAGCAGACCCGGGTGCACAAACCGCACAGAATGCAGTCTTCGTTTTTTTTGGGGAAACGCGACTCGGTGACGCCGATTTCCGCGGCGATCGCCTGGACTGCTTCCGAGCTCGGGCAGCGGGCCAGGAGCAACTCGGCCATGATCCGGCGCCGCTGGATCACCGTGTCGGTGTTGGTGCGGACAACCAGACCCTCCCGTACCGGGAACAGGCAGGAGGCGGTGATTTTAGACCGCCCGCGTTCTTCCACCTCCACCAGGCACAGCCGGCAGGCCCCGTAGGCGGGCAGGGCGGGATGATAGCAGAGCGCCGGAATCTTGATTCCCGACTGCCGGCAGACCTCCAGCACGCTCCGGTCCGGCGCCGCGCTCGCTTTCTGCCCGTCGATCGTCAAGTTGATCATGCCCGCCTGACTTCCCTCGAATCAAAACGAGCGATTTCCGCGCCTTCTCTCTGTTCGTAAACGAAGTCGACTCCCCGGTGGGCCGTAACCAGCGTTTCCAGGGTCGCGGTGATATCGCCCAGCGGCTTGCAGTCGGGATGGCTCCAGCGGAAAGAGGCCGCGATCATGGTCCCGGCCTCGGGCCGGGAAGCAACCTGGAAATCGCCTTCCGCCTCCCTGGCGGCCTGGGCCAGTAGCGCCAGTCCCAGACCGATCCTGCGGCCGGGCTTCGTGGTGAAGAAAGGGTCGGACGCGCGCGCGCAGGTCTCGGAGTCCATGCCTTTTCCGTCATCGCGGATCTCCAGCGTAAGTAGGTCTTGCTCCTGGTCCCCGGATAGCGTTATCTCGACCAATTTCGCCTCCGCGCGTACCGAGTTCTGCACGACGTCCAGAATATGCAACGACAACTCCTCCACCGCTCAGCACTCACTTCTTCACTCCCGGCAAGCCCAGGCCGAACAGGCGGCCGGCCAGTTCGTAAGCCGGAAGGCTGCTGACCAGGAGCGTCACGTTCTCCTCCCTGGCTTTCCGGAGGGCTTCCTCTTCTGGCTCGCGCCCATTGGCCAGGACAATCGCCGCCACTTCCCGCAAGACCGCCGCGGCCACGATGTTGGGGTGCCGCTGGTGGGTGATCCACAGGGTCCCCTGGCGGGCATTGGCCAGGACATCACTGATGATGTCGCTGGCGTAGCCGCCTTGCACCTCGGTCTCCAGCGCGCTCCCGCCGGCTCTCACTTCCAGTCTTACCTCCTGAACTATCTGGCGCAAGTTCACTTGTCCCTCACTGCACCGTCACCGCGTCGAACTTGCAAACGTCGCGACATACGCCGCACTTGATGCACTTCTCCTGGTCTATCTTCTGGGGTTTCTTTTTCTCTCCCGAGATAGCGGTCTGGGGACAGTTCTTGTTGCACAGCAGGCAGGCTTTACACTTCTCGGGATCAATACCGAACGTCAGAAGCGCCTTGCAAACACCGGCCGGACAACGGTGATCGCGGATGTGGGCCTCATACTCGTCGCTGAAGTACCGCAGGGTGCTCAAGACCGGGTTGGACGCCGTGCTCCCCAACGCGCACATGGAGGCGTCTTTCACCGCCTGACCCAATTCTTCGAGCAAGGCGAGGTGTTCTTGCTTGCCGTTTCCCGCGCAGATATCCGAGACGAGCTGATGCATCGCATCCACGCCTTCCCGGCAGGCGGTGCACTTGCCGCAGGATTCATCCCGCAGGAAGTCGAGGAAGTACCTGGCCACGTCGACCATGCAGGTATCCTCGTCCATCACGATCATGCCGCCCGAGCCCATCATGGAGCCGGCCTCGGCGAGGCGTTCGTAATCCACCGGCATGTCCAGCAGGGAGGCCGGGAGGCAGCCGCCGGAGGGGCCGCCGGTCTGGACCGCCTTGAACTTCCTGTCGCCCTGGATGCCGCCGCCGATGTCGAAAATGATGTCCCGCAGAGTGGTGCCCATGGGGACTTCGACCAGCCCCGTGTTCTTCACCTTGCCCACCAGGGAAAAGACCTTGGTGCCCTTGCTCTGCTCGGTGCCGATGCCGGCGAACCAGGCGGCGCCGCGCCGGATGATCTCCGGCACCACCGCCAGTGTCTCTACGTTGTTGAGCACGGTGGGCTTCTCCCACAGCCCTGCCTCGGTGGCGTGGGTGTGTTTGGCGGAGGGCTCGGGGGGCTCGCCCTGGATCGAGGCGCGCATGGCGCTGGATTCGCCGCAGACAAAAGCCCCGGCGCCCTGGAAAACGCTGATGTCGAAGTCGAAGTCGGTATCGAAGATGGCCTTGCCCAAGAGCCCGTATTCCCGGGCCTGTTTGATCGCCAGGTTCAGCCTCTCCAGGGCGATGGGGTATTCGGCGCGAATGTAAACCAGGCCGTGACCGGAACCTACGGCCCTGCCGGCGATGGCCATGCCTTCCAGCACCGCATGGGGATCGCCTTCAATGATGCTGCGGTCCATGAAGGCCCCGGGATCGCCCTCGTCGGCATTGCAGATGATGTATTTCACGTCGCTCTGGTGCCTGGCGGCCGACTGCCATTTGACGCCGGTGGGGTAACCGGCTCCCCCGCGGCCCCGCAACTGGGAGTTCTTGATCTCCTCGATGATCCGTTCGGGGGTCATGGCACCGAGCGCCTTGGCCAGACCCCGGTAGCCGCCGCGTGCTATGTATTCTTCGATGTTTTCCGGGTCGATCAACCCGCGGTTGCGCAGCGCGATGAGCCGTTGTTTTTTGAAAAACCCGATCTCGCTCATTTTCGGTATCGGCGCCTGGGTCTCGGGTGGCGTGTACATCAGGCGCTGGACCGGCCTGCCCTTCAGGAAGTGTTCCTCGACCAGCGGCGGGATATCCGCGTCGCTCAGCAATTGGTAGAAAATTCCGTCCGGCTGGACCGTCATCACGGGTCCCTGCGCGCAGAAGCCGTTGCAGCCGGTCATTACCACCGCAACCTCGTCCTGGAGATTGTGCCTGCCCAGCTCGCGCTCCAGGGCTTCCTTGATCCGGTAGGAGCCGTTGGAGACGCAGCCGGTCCCGGCGCAAAGCAGGAGGTGCGTGTGGCAGCTCTTCATAACGTCTGCTCGCTGCCTATGGCCAATGCGTATTCGGCCACGATTTTTCCGTTCACGATGTGCTCGCTGAAGATGCGTTTGGCCTTTTCTTCGGTGAGATCCACGTATTTGACCGGCGCCTGTCCGGCCAGCTCGATCGTGATCATCGGCTCGCGGCTGCACAGGCCGGCGCAGGCGGAGGTGCTGAAGATCACGTCTTTCGTCGCCGTTTCGTCCGCGCATTGGATGAGCGCCTTCATGATTTTTCGCGCTCCGGCGGACAGGCCGCAGGTCCCCATGTGAACGGTGATCTTAGCCTGGCTCGAACCTTCGCGCAGGGACATTACCTTCCTCATCCGGTCCGTGATCTTGTCCAGGTCTTCAAACCGCATTTTGGACACTTGGCTCCTTCCTTCTCAGCCAGGGTACAGGTCCAGCACCTTGAGGAACTCCCCCGCGGTCAGCTTGCCGTGGACGTCGTCATTGACGGTCACCACCGGGGCCAGGCCGCAACAGCCCAGGCAGCGGACCGCCTCCAGCGTGAAACGCCGGTCTTTGGTGGTTTCTCCTACCTGGATTTCCAGCTCCCTGGACAGGGTATCCAGAATCCTTCCCGCTCCCTTGACGTGACAGGCGGTGCCCAGGCAGACCTTGATGAGGTGCTTGCCTCGGGGCTCGAAGCTGAACATGTTGTAGAAGGTGGCGATGCGCAAAACCCGGGCTAGAGGGAGGCCCAAGACTTCGGACACGCGTCTTACCGCGCCCGGCGGCAGCCAGCGGTACTTCGCGCTGATGCCTTGCAGCACCGGAACGATCGAGCTCGGCTCGCTGCCGTGTTCCTGGACCAGGCGCTCGATTTCCGCGAGCTGGTCCGCCTCCAGGTCCAACGGCTCCGGTTCGTCCGCCTCGAAATAACCGCGGTTGCGCACCAGGCAGGCCGCGGCGCACTCACCGCAGCCGGTGCATTTGGCGGGATCCACGAAGCGTGGTTTTTTCCTGACGCGAGCCCGGAAATGTCCGGGTTGGCCCTCGAGGCTCAGGAGCTCGCTGTAGGTCAGCTTCTCGATATTGGGGTGCCGGCCGCAGTCCACCAGGCGCGGAGCCAGGGTGCACATGGCGCAGTCGTTGGTCGGGAAGGTCTTGTCCAGTTGGGCCATCGTGCCCCCGATCGCCGGTCCTTCCTCGACCAGGTAAACCTTGAAGCCGGACTCGGCCAGGTCCAAAGCCGCCTGCATTCCGCCGATGCCGCTGCCGGCGACCAACACCGATCCGATTTTACCGTTCACGCAGGCTCTCCACAGGCCTGCGGCACCGTACGGTTCTCCGCGACCTGATTCTTCCCGGCGCGCGGCAGGAAAACCCGGAAGGCGGTTCCCGCGCCGGGGGCCGTCTGTACCTCCACCGTCCCGCCGTGCCTCTCGGCGATGCGCTGGACGATCGGAAGTCCCAGGCCCGTGCCCGGAATGTTCTTTTGGGCTTGCCCCCTGTAGAAGGGCTCGAAAATGTGCTCCCGGTCCTCCGGGCTGATACCGGGTCCCGTATCGCTCACCGTCAGGACCGCCCCATCCCCGCTGGAATCCATTTCCACGGTGACGGTGCCGCCGGCCGGGGTGTAGCGAATGGCGTTGTCCACCAGATTACCGACCAGCTCGTCCAGGGAACTGGGGTCGGCGCGGATGGTGCCGGGGCTGGCCAGGCAGCGCAGCTGGAGGCTCACCCGCTCCGCCCAGGGGTCCTGCCGCGCCCGTTCCACCACATCCTTAACGATTTCCGCGACATCCACCTCCGTCGCCTCGCTCATCCCCTTGCCCTGTTCCAGGCGGGAAAGGGTGAGCCAGTCGTCCACGAAACGGATCATCTGGTCCGTGCGCTGGGACACCAGCTCGATCATGCCGCGCGCCCGGGTGCTGATGTCCCCCGCGTAGCCCTGCAGAACCACGCCCACGCATTGCCGCATGGCCACCAGCGGCGCCTTGAAGCGATGGGCCAGCATGGCCAGGTGCAGTTCCGTCGGCGGGGCCTCGCCGTGCAGGAGCGCCGTGAAGCGCAGCGCCGCCGAATGGTGCTCCAGGCCGCGCCGCGCCACCCCGCGCAGCTCGACGGGTTTGAAGGGTTTGGGCAGGAAGTCGTACGCCCCGCTCTTCATCGCTTCGACCGCCGCCTCCAAGGTCGCGTAACCGGTGATCATGATGGCCACGATTTCCGGATCGAAGGCCTTCACGGATTTCAGGTAGTCCAGTCCGTCCATGCCGGGCATTTTCAGGTCGACCAGCATGAGATCCGGCGAGTGGTTGCGGATCAAATCCAGGCCGGAGGGACCATCGGCGGCCGTCAGCACTTCGAACCCTTCCGGTTGGAGGATTTCCACGCAGGCGTCGCGCATCCACTCCTCGTCGTCCACAACCAGAACCTTGGGGATGCGTTCGCCGGTGCCCATGCGCTAGGCCTGCATCGAGGTCAGCCTGTTCATCTCCGCCAGGAGCCTGTCAGGGGCCACCGGCTTGCTGAGGTAGGCGTCCACGGGAAAAAGCTCGTGATCGATACTCGAGGGGAAATGCGCTCCGAGCATTTTATCGAGCGCCGAGATCCCCAGGATCGGCGTGTGTTTGATGGCCGGGTCGCGCTTGGCCTCCCGGCAGAAATCGAAGCCGTCCGTGGTGGTCTGCATGATGATGTCCAGCAGGATGAGGTCCGGTTTCTCCCGGCGGGCCAGCTCCAGTCCCTCCCCCTCGGAGTACGCCGAGACCAGGGTATAGCCGGCCGCGGCGAGAAAGGTGCGGATGGTGGTATGGAAGTCCGGATCGTCGTCGACGACCAGCACCTTCGGCGGATGCCCTTTCCTGTCCGCCACCGGCGCGCCGATCGCATCCTTCACCGCCGCGACCAGTTCGGTCCGGTCCGCCGAGCAGATGTAGTAGTAGAACACGTCCAGCGACCGGACCCTGGCCTCCAGGCCGCGCGTATTTCGCGGGGTTGTGAAGACGATTTTTATCTGCTCGCAGAAATTGCGCAGGATCGGGATCGCCTTCAACCCCGGTAAATCCTCCAGCTCGGCGTCCACGAGCACGCAGGCGGCGGTGGCGTTACGCAGGATTCTCGCCGCCTCGGACAGGCTGGGGGCCGAAAGGACCCTTGGGTAGCCTGCTTCCGCCAGCGCGGCGATAAAGCCTTGCCTCCGCTCCGCGTTCCCGCACAGGACCAACAGTTTGGCGTTCTGCATGACCGAAGCGCTCCTCCCATACTTCAACATGCAAATGGCATGCCGCAAAAAGGATCTTCGCGGCGTGGAGACCGCAATGTATCGCGTATGTGTTGGTGCCGTATGGAGTTGCGATCAGCAGAGGCGGATCCGAAGAATTTCGAGGAACCGGTTATGTGGTCCGCCGAGCGGCCCCTAGGCGAGGCATTTCACCACAATCCTGGGGCGATTCGCTACGACGAGCGACCGTTGTCCAGGCCGTAGACCTGGATTTTCCGCCAGAGGGTTTTCCGGTCGATCCCGAGGGTTTTCGCGGCGGCGCTGCGGTTGCCGGCGTGATAATGGAGGGCCCGCGCGATGTGTTCCTTTTCCACCTCCGCGAGCGCCGAAAGATCGTTCGCGGCCTTTTCCGGTTTTATCAGGGGGCCATAGTACAGGAGATCGGCCGGCGTGATTCTTTCGCCGCGGGCCAGGATGAGCGCCCTTTCGATGGCGTTCTCCAGCTCCCTGACATTGCCCGGCCAATCGTGCCTGACCAGCACTTCCATGGCCTCCTTGCTGAAGCCGCGGATGCCGTTGCCCCTGCGGTCGCTATGCTTTTGCAAAAAGTGCTCGGCCAGCTGGGGAATGTCCTCCCTGCGTTGCCGCAGAGGGGGCAGGATGATGGGCACTACGCACAATCTATAAAACAAGTCTTCTCGGAAGCGCCCGGCGCGAATCTCCTCGATCAGATTCCGGCTGGTGGCGGCTAGAATCCTCACGTCAATGTGGATCACCTGGGTAGCCCCGACCCGCGTGAACTCGCGCTCCTGGATCAGGCGGAGCAGTTTCGCCTGGATTTCGGGGCTCACATTGGCGATTTCATCGAAGAAAATCATCCCGCCGTCGGCCAGCTCGAAGCGGCCGTGTTTCATGCTCGTGGCGCCGGTAAAGGACCCCTTCAGGTGGCCGAAAAGTTCGCTCTCGAAAAGAGTGCCTACCAGCGCCCCGCAATCCACCGTGACGAAAGGCTTGTCGCGCCGTGGACTGTGGTTGCGGATCGCCCGCGCGACCAGTTCCTTTCCCGTACCGGACTCGCCCGTGATGAGCACCGTGCTGTCGGTGGGGCCGACGCGCTGCACCAGGTCGTGGATCTGCCGCATCCCCGAGCTCTGGCCTATCAGCTCGTAGTCGGCGCCCCGGCATTCCTCCAGCTGGTACCGCAGCAACTGGTTCTCCCTGGTCAGGCGCGCCCCATGCAGCGCCCGGCGCACGGTGAGCCGGAGAACGTCCGGTGTGAAAGGCTTGGGGAGGAAATCCGCCGCCCCTAGCCTCATCGCCTCCACCGCCGTGTCGATGCTGGGATATCCCGTGATCACCACGGTCGCCGTCCCGGGGCTCTCCCGTTGGACCCGCCGCAGGATTTCCAGACCGTCCACCCGCGGCATCTTCAGGTCCAGGATCAGCAGGTCGAAGGAGCGCCGGCCGATGAGACCCACGGCCTCCTCTCCCGAGGAGGCCTCGTTCAACAGGAAACCTTCGGAGGCCAGGACTTCCCGGCAAGCCTCCCGCATCGTTGCTTCATCATCCACGATCAGGATACTGGCCCCGTTTTTCACCCGGTAGCCTCCTCGGGTCCTGGCTCCGGCAGCCAGACGGTGAAGGTCGTGCCTTCGCCCAGGCGGCTGTCCACTTTGATCGTCCCGCCGTGCCTTTCGACGATTCCGTAGACGATGGCCAGCCCCAGCCCCGTGCCGTGCCCTTCCTGTTTGGTGGTGAAGAAGGGCTCGAAGATCTGCCCCAGGCTTTGGGGAGGGATGCCGCACCCGGTGTCCGTGAAGCTCACCGCCGCTTTCAGGGAGGAAGCGTCTCGCCAGCTCTTGAGGGAGATCCGTCCGCTCCCGCTGATCGCTTCTGCCGCATTGACCAGGAGGTTGGTGAAGGCCTGCTGGAGCTGGCTGGCGTTTCCGAGGACCTCGACCGGCGTCGCGGCCAGCTCCAAGGCCACCGCGATGCCCTTGAAAAGCGGCTGGCCTTTTAAAAGGTCCAGGGCGGCCTGGAGGATCACGTTCAGATCGGCTTTCTGGCGCGCGCTCTCCCCCGGGCGGGCGAAATCCAGCAGGCCGCGCACGATGTCCCGGCAGCGGTTGGCTTCGCGGACGATCGTCTCCAGCTTTTTCCGACCTGGGTAATCCGGCGAGGTCTGTTCCAGAAGCAGGCAGCTGAAAACCACGATGCCCCCGAGGGGATTGTTGATTTCGTGGGCGACGCTCGCGGCCATGCGGCCGAGCGAGGACATCTTTTCGGACTGAATCAAGCGCGCCTGCAGCGCCTTCAGCTCGCGGTAGGCTTTGGCCCGTTCGGCCGCCTGCTCGCGCTCGGCGGAGGCGGCCGCCCTGGCCTCCAGGAGCAGCCGCCGCAGCTCGCGCAGGTCCGTGGCCACGAGCACGATGCCGCTGGGGTCCCCCGCCCGGTCCCGGATCAATGAGGCGTTCAGGCTCACGGGTATCTGCTCGCCGGCCTTGGTCCGCAAGGTGGTCTCCAGTCCCGTGGCGCTGCCCCTGGTCCGGCAATAATTCCAGAACTCGGAGCTGCGGGCCAGCGGATTGGCGGCTCCCTCGGCAAAGATCAATTCCAGCGGGCTGCCCAACAACTCCTCTCTGGAATAGCCCAGCAGCCGCTGGCAGGCGTCGTTGGCCATGGTGATTTTAGACTGGCTGTCGGTAACCACCAGGGAGTTAACCAGGCTGCGGATGATGTTGTCGGTGAAAGCCTTGGCCTGCGAAAGTTCCTCGTTCCTCCGATCGGCGTCCGTCTGCAGGCGCGCCAGGTCCGCATACAGGGCTTCCATCTTCTGTATGATTTCGATCCAGGGACCCTCCTGCGCCAGCGCCGCGGAAATCTCTGTCGACAAGCTCTTGCCCCCGTTCAATGCACCGTGCAATAAAGGCACGGGTCGAACGACTTCACCACATACGCCATCGCCGCGGGGCGGTCCGGGTCGGGAACCGGGACGCCTACCAGCGCCGTTTCCAGGGGACCCGGTTCGTCGACGGAATCCCTGGGGGACAGGTTCCAGCCGGTGGGAGTGATGATTTGATAATTCTGGATTTTTCCTTCTTCCACCCGGAGCCAATGCCCGAGGGTGCCGCGCGGCGCTTCGACCAATCCCACTCCCGTTCCCGACAGCGCCTGCGGCGCCTCCTGATAGAAGGGTTCTTCCGGATCCACTTCGCCGAGCCAGGCCCCGACTTGTTTCAGCAGTCGGATGGACTCGTGCAGCCGGGCGATCTCGCGCACGAAGGCGGAAGGCCCGTATTTCTTCGCCAGATCGGCGATCAGCGGATCCTGCGCGATGATCAGACGGGCCAAAGGACCGGTTTCGGCCGGTTGGCCTTCGTAGCGCGGGGCCTTGGCCCAGCTGTACGCATCGTCGCGCTCCGGAGCCGGTTCGGTCTCACCGCTGGCGGGAGGCAGCGCGCCTCCGCGCAAATCGTACCAGGAATGCTTGACGTGCTCCGTAATCCGGGCGGAATCAAACTCCCGGGTCAACCCGTCGTGGAAGCCCGGAGGCAGCAGCGTTTCCCCGTCTGGACCGCTCCAGCCGCCGCTGGACAGGAAGCGGGCGGGCCAGGACCCGATGCCGGTCAAGCCGTGCCGCAGGCTCAAGGCGGCGAAGGTCCCCAGGTCGCCGGCGGCGTGCGAGCCGCTGCCCAGCCAGCGCTCCAGCTCCGGGACGCTGCGCAGCTGCAGCCATTCTTCCAGTTCGCAGCCGAGCACCTGTTCCTCGACGAACCGCAGGTATTCGGAGAGCAGGCCGTGCGCCCTGCGGATTTCGCTGGCAGTCACCGGCCGGGTCGTCCCGCCGGGCTGGATGGCCAGGCTGTTGGGCCATTTGCCGGCGATCAGGCCCAGCACACCGAGCAATGCTTCCCGCTCCCGCAGGGCGCGGAGAAACGAGCTGCCCGCCAGGGGCAGGAAGATCTGCGCCTGGCGCTCGCAGTACGGCGGTTCCGTGAAATCTGGCGCAAAGGAAAGGTAGAAGTGGGTGAAATGGCTGAGGATAGCTTCGATGGCCAGCATCACGTTCCCGGCCAGGCGGGCGTTGCGCGGCATTCGCACCCCGAGCAGAGAGCGGATGGCCTCGGCGGCGGCTGCCGAATGGGTCAGTCCGCATTGGCCGCAGACCCGGCAGGTGATGACGATAGCGTCCAAAGGGTCGCGCCCGCGGAGCATCGTTTCGAAGCCACGGTAGAGGGTACCTGAAGCGCGGGAGCTCACGATTTGGCCGTTTTCGATATCCACCCTGATCTGCAGGTCACCCTCCAGGCGGGTGAAGGGGCTAAAGGCGATCGTTTTGCGGACCATCTTCATTCGACTCCTGATTGCCCGCCCAGACTGGTTTGAACGAAACGGCGTTTCGCCTGAGGCGTTCGGGGCAAGCCAGCTTCGAAAGGCCGCTGATCCCCACGTACCAGGCCTTGGGCACGTCCAGAGGCAGGCTGGTGGGTATGCCGCCAATCTTCGCGGTTTTGAAAAAGGGCGTGAACCCGTCCGGGAAAAGCGGCGAGGTGCAGGATAAGCAGGGAAACCCTCCACGGGTGCAACTTCCCGTGCGAGCCAGCCAGAGCCGCTCGTTGCAGTCCGATTCGCAAAGCGTACCCTTGCAGCCGAGGTTTTCAAAAAGGCAGCCCTGCTGGGAGTAGGCGGCCGCGGAGGCCTTGAACTCGTAATACTCGTTGCGGGGACAGGCATGGTGGGCCAACTTGCCGTAGAAGACGCGCGGCCGATTGAAGCGATCGAGATCCGCTTCGTCGAGGCGATTGGCGCGCAAGGCCCACAGCGTACCAATGATCCAGTCCGGGTGCGCCGGGCAGCCGGGGACGTTCACCACGGGCACTCCCATCTTCGATCGGAAGCTGGCGCCGAGCAACCCCCCTTTCTGGTCCCGGTGAAACTGCAGTCCAGTCGCCCGCAAAGGGTTTCGACCGCAGGCCATCACTCCGCCAAAGGACGCGCAGGTGCCGATCGCCACCGTGCAATCCGCGACTTGGGCAATGGCTCGGATCCATTCCGCCAGTGGCTTGGCGGAGGCCCAGGCCGACCCATCGGGAGCCTGCGGGTGCACCGCCCCTTCCACCGCCAGCAGGTCCACGTGCCTCTTGCCGGAGGCGCACTCCTCGATGACCTGTTCCGCCCTCCCTGTATCCTGATCGTGAAAATAGCCATGTCCCAGAAGGGTCGCCCCGAGCGTGCGCAAGGCGGCTGGAAGATGAGGATGGTCGGAATTCAGCAGCGACGCTGTCTCTCCGCCACAGCAGACAGCCTGGATCCAGAGGAGATTCGCCACAGTAACCTCCGAATCACTGGGGCATTATTGCCCAATCTATTGACTCTATCTCCGGGGTGAGCTCAAGTCAAGGGGTTTTTCTACTGCCCTGGTTGCAATCCCAGGCCGAAGAGGTTTATACTGCTCCGACACACCCACACCAAACCCAACGAAGGACGTACCGATGGCGCGTAAAATGGTAACGATCGACGGAAATACCGCCGCGGCCCACGTGGCCCACGCCACCAACGAGGTGATCGCCATCTACCCGATCACCCCTTCCTCCCTGATGGCGGAGCTCTCCGACCAGTACTCCGCCGAGGGGCGCAAAAACATCTGGGGCACCATCCCCCTGGTGGCGGAAATGCAGTCGGAGGCCGGCGCGGCTGGAGCGGTGCACGGGGCGTTGACCACCGGGGCCCTGACCACCACCTTCACCGCCTCCCAAGGGCTGCTGCTGATGATCCCGAACATGTTCAAGATCGCCGGGGAGCTCACCCCGACGGTGTTCCATATCTCCGCCCGCGCCGTGGCCGGCTCGGCGCTGTCGATTTTCGGGGACCACTCCGACGTGATGGCCGCCCGCAGCTGCGGCTGGGGCATGCTAGCCTCCGGGTCCGTGCAGGAAGTCATGGACTTCGCCCTGGTGTCCCAGGCGGCCACCCTGGAGTCGCGCGTGCCCTTCATGCACTTCTTCGACGGCTTCCGCACCTCCAGCGAGGTGCAGAAGGTGGAGGAGCTCACCTACGAGGACATGCGGGCCATGATCGACATGGAGCTGGTGCGCGCCCACCGGGCCCGGGCCCTGTCCCCGGACCGCCCTGCCATCCGCGGAACTTCCCAGAACCCCGACGTCTTCTTCGCCGCCCGCGAGACCGTGAACAAGTACTACCTGGCTACCCCGGCGATCGTGCAGAAAGCCTTCGATCGCTTCGCCAAGCTGGCAGGGCGCCAATACCATCTGTTCGACTACGTGGGCGCGCCCGACGCCGAGCGAATCGTGATCATGATGGGTTCCGGCGCGGAGGCCATGGAAGAGGTGGTGACCCACCTGGTCGCGCAAGGGGAGAAGGTCGGCCTGTTGAAGGTGCGCCTGTTCCGTCCCTTCAGCGTGGAGCACTTCATGGCCGCCCTGCCGTCCTCCGTGAAGGCCGTGGCCGTGCTGGACCGCACCAAGGAGCCCGGCGCGCTGGGCGAGCCCCTGTACGAGGACGTGCGCACCGCCATCGGCGAGGCCATGGCCGACGGGAAAGGGCCGAAAGCCTACCCGGCCATCGTGGGCGGGCGCTACGGCCTGGGCTCGCGGGAGTTCAACCCCGGCATGGCCAAGGCCGTCCTGGACAATCTGAAAAACAAGCAGCCCAAGAACCACTTCACCATCGGGGTCATCGACGACGTAACCCACACCAGCTTGTCCTGGGACAATGACTTTTCCCCGGCGGAAGCGGGCATGCACCAGGCCCTGTTCTTCGGGCTGGGCGCGGACGGGACGGTGGGCGCCAACAAGAACTCGATCAAGATCATCGGCAAGGCCACCGACAACTACGCCCAGGGCTACTTCGTATACGATTCCAAGAAGTCCGGGGTGCGCACGGTAAGCCACCTGCGCTTCGGCCCCCGGCCCATCAAGAGCAGCTACCTGGTGCAGAAGGCCAACTTCGTGGCCTGCCACAAGTTCAGCTTCCTGGAGAAGATCGACATGCTCTCCGCCGCCCTGCCCGGGGGCACCTTCCTGCTGGCTTCCCCCTACGGCAAGGAGGAGGTCTGGGAGCACCTGCCCGTGGAGGTCCAGTCCCAGATCGTCGAGAAGAAGCTCAAGTTCTACGTCATCGACGCCCTGAGGATCGCCGAGGCGGCCGGCTTGGGCTGGCGCATCAACACCATCATGCAGACCGCCTTCTTCCTGATCTCCGGGGTGCTGCCCGAGAAAAAAGCCCTGGAGCTGATCAAGCAGGCGGTGGAGGACACCTACGGCGGCAAGGGCCGCGACGTGATCGAGATGAACCTCAAAGGGGTGGAGGCTGCCCGCCAGGCCATCCAGCAGGTGGACTACCCCAAGAGCGCCAAGGGCCAGCTGCACATGAGCCCGCCGGCCCCCGCGGACGCCCCCCGGTTCGTACGCGAGGTGATCGGGGAGATCATCGCCGAGCGCGGCGACCGCCTGCCGGTGTCCAAGCTGCCCGACGACGGCACCTGGCCCAGCGGCACCACCCAGTACGAGAAGCGCAACATCGCCGAGGACATCCCGGTTTGGGAGCCGGAGGTCTGCATCCAGTGCGGGGAGTGCGCCTTGATCTGCCCGCACGCGGTCATCCGCCTGAAAGCCTACGAGCCGGCGCTGCTTTCCGGCGCTCCGCCGACCTTCAAGAGCCGCGATGCCCGTGGCAAAGAGTTCGAAGGCAAGAAATTCACGGTGCAGGTTTCCCCGGAGGACTGCACCGGCTGCGGCCTGTGCGTGCAGATCTGCCCGGCGGAGGAGAAGAAGGATGGGCAGAAGACCGGCCGCAAGGCGGTCAACATGGCCCCCCAGCTCCCGCTGCGGGCTCCCGAGTCGGCCAACTGGAACTTCTTCCTGGGTCTTCCGGAAGTGGATGAAAAGCTGATCAAGCGCAACACCATCAAAGGCTCCCAGCTGGTGAAGCCCCTGTTCGAGTTCTCCGGCGCCTGCGCCGGCTGCGGCGAGACCCCCTACATCAAGCTGACCAGCCAGCTGTTCGGCGACCGTATGGTGGTGGGCAACGCCACCGGCTGCTCCTCGATTTACGGCGGCAACCTGCCCAACACCCCCTGGAGCTTCCGCGCCGACGGCCGCGGTCCGGCCTGGTCCAATTCCCTGTTCGAGGACGCCGCCGAGTTCGCCTTCGGCATGCGCCTGAACGCGGACAAGATGAGCGAGTTCACCAGGGAGTTGCTGGAAGCGGCACGCGACGCGAAGCTGGTCGACCCGGCACTGGCCAGGGACCTGCTGGAGGCCGACCAGTGCGGTCAGGAGGGCATCGAGGCCCAGCGCGCCCGCGTGAGCCGGCTGAAGGCGGCGCTGGGCAAGCAGGGCACGGAGGAAGCCAGGCAGCTCGCCTCCGTGGCCGACTACCTGGTACGCAAGTCCGTCTGGGCCCTGGGCGGCGACGGCTGGGCCTACGACATCGGCTACGGCGGCCTGGACCACGTGATCGCCTCCGGCCGGGACGTGAACATCCTGGTGCTGGACACCGGGGTGTACTCCAACACCGGCGGGCAGGCCTCGAAGGCCACCCCGTTGGGGGCCATCGCCAAGTTCGCCGCCGGCGGCAAGCCCCTGGCCCGCAAGGACCTGGGCCTGATGGCCATGAGCTACGGCAACGTCTACGTGGCCAGTGTGGCTTTGATGGCCAACCGCCTGCAGACCATCCGGGCCCTGAGCGAGGCGGAGAGCTACCCCGGGCCCTCCATCGTGATCGCCTACTCGACCTGCATCCAGCAGGGAATCAACCTGATCAATGGGATCAAGCAGATGAAGGCGGCCGTGGACAGCGGGGCCTGGCTCCTGTACCGCTACAACCCCCTGGCCAAGAAGGAGGGCAAGACCCCCCTGACCCTGGACTCCAAGGAGCCCGCTCAAGACATCGCCGAGTACATGTACCAGGAGATCCGCTTCCGCGCCATGAAGAACGCCAGTCCGGAGC
>Ga0154738_1108_pt1 | contig 26470 bp, 27 predicted proteins | sample Rifle2008BG16ft_FD_105746 | JGI IMG/M metagenome (GOLD analysis project Ga0154738, IMG submission 105746) | Spirochaetes bacterium RBG_16_67_19 | reverse complement strand
GCTACAAGGAATTCCGGGATTCCATGGAAGCGCGCACCTTCTTCAAGAAGTACGTCAGGAAAGGCAGCCGGCTGCTGGAGCTGCGCACCGCCGACGATCGCCGCGTCCTGCTGCTGGTGCGTTTCACGGCCTTCTCGCGCAAGATCAGCGGCTTCAAGGGGCCCTTCTGATGAAGAGCTGTGTGCTTGCTGCCCTGTTCCTGGCCGCCGCCCTGGCCGCCGGGGCGGTGCCCGCCGGCGTGGCCTACACCGAGGGGCAGGCCTCCGTGCGCCTCAAAAGCGGAACCGTTCGCGACGCGGCTATCGGCGACATCCTGAACACCGGCGACGGGGTGCGCACCGGCGCGGACGGCTTCGTGGAGTTGGAACAAAGGGGCGTCACCCTGCGCATCGACCCGGGCACGGTCTTCACCCTCATGGAGAAGGAGCAGAAGGGCAGGACCACCGGGGTGCTGTCCCTGGTGCTGGGCTCCGTCAAGTTCCGCTACGACAAGCTTACCGGCCAGGAGCCGCTGATCCAGACCGCCAGCTGCATCGCCGGGGTGCGCGGCACCGAGCTCACGGTCTACGCGGGGGTGGACGGCTCGGCCCTGATCGTCGTGGAGAAGGGCGCGGTGGAGGTGGAGGCGGAGGGCGCCACCGTGGCGCTGGCCCCGGAGGAGGCCGTGGAGGTCCGCCCCGGCCAGCCGCCGGGCGCGAAGTTCCGGCCTCCGAGGGAGAGGATCGACTATCGCAGCTGGAACGACGAGAAGCTGCGGGCTCTCATGGCCGACCCGGCCGCTGCCATGCAGGACGTGCTGGACCAACTGGAGTTCCACATTGCCAAGACCAACGAGGCCTGGAGCCTGTATCAGGAATACAGCGCCAGGCTGAAGCAAGAACGGGAAATCCAGCAGGAAATGATCAACGCAAAACGAATCGAGGACGCACAAGCCTTCGAAAGGGACGTGGTACATGCGATTACAGTTCAGACCAGCAACCTGGTGCTGAACTACCGGTATTATGCAGTGGCCGCCCTTTCCTTGCGTAGATTTGTGGGCGGCCGCATGTACCTGCTCCAAAAGGCCGGGCAGATCCGCGAATCTGCAGACTCGTCCTTTGTGAGTTTCCTGGCGAAGTACGAGCAAATGCTTTCAGCCTTCGAGGAGCACATTATTCCGAGGCTGTTGGAAGTCGATATCTGATGCGGAGGTTTTTCATGAAGCGGAAACTTGTTAGGCTGCTCTTGCTCCTTCTTGCCATCGGCTGGCTGTTCTATGGAGTCTCCTGCTCGCTCCTGGGAGTATCCATTGAAGACCGTGTTCAGCAGTTCGTTTCCGACATGAACGAAACCGACCGCAGCGATGTGTACCTGAACTTCCACCCTGACATCTTCAATATGGCAGGAGCTCAGGACCCTGACACCTGGGAGACGAACTTCCCGGTTCTCAAGATTCCCTATACGTATTCCGCGCTTAACACAAGCGATCCTTTGAATGTCACTTTCACGGTAATTAATACAGATGGCCTGCACTGGAGTATTCGATTTGAAGTGGAGAAACTTGATAACGATTGGATGATCTCGGAAATGTACAAGGATCCCGGGGATGTCTTTGCGACCACTCTGATCATCAACTAGAGAGAGGTTCTTGATGAGGAAAAGGGCGTACCTGTTGCTTGTGCTTCTCCCGCTGGCACTTGCCTCCTGCGCGCCGTTCGGCACCTCCAAGACCGAGCGAGTGATGCGCCTGGAAAACGACCTGAACGAGAGCCGGCAGTACGCCTACCAGAACTTCGATCCCGCGACGACACTCGACTACACCGACCTGGCCACCCTGCCGCCCAGCCAGACCTGGGACGACTGGTTTCCCCCGGCCGAGATGTCCGATACCACGAAGTACGTCCTGGAGGTGCAGGACACCAGCCCTGACTCGGCCAGTGTCCGGGTCACCGGGCCTGTGGATTTCGCCGGGCCGCGGACCCTGACCGTCGGGCTGGTGCGCATCGGCCTGGAGTGGTACATCAACCGCCTGGATCTTTCCGGCTATCTGCCGTCCCCGCTCATCGTGCAATAGCAGGGCTATCGATAGCCAGCCCGCGCCCCATCTACCACGGAATCGACATTGTGCGCGTCGATGATGATCCCCGTGATTACTCGAACGGGATGAACCTTGTATTTTGTTAGATGCAGGTACAAGTCGAAAAGCGGCAGGTATCCTTGAAGATATTGCTGCTCATCGTAGGCGGCTGCCACGTACCCGCTCTTGATGTCCTCCAGACTTCCTTCTCCGATATCGAAACAGAGAAGGTAGATGTCCTTGCCCGGCCGCTTCCCCAAGCCCTTCAGCCGTGGAATGAGGGAACGGTGCATCTGGGATTCGTGTGCGCAGATCAGGTCGACCTCCGGGTTCTTTTCCAAGTAAGTCCGCGCTTGCGTCCCATCTAAGTCAACGATCTTCTCGCTCTTCGTTCCATAGGCCTCGGTGAGGCGACTACCGAGCAGCGACAACCTGGCTTCCCACATCGCGTTCCCCGCTACGGGAGAGATGAGCAGTGCCAAACGGGGCTTCTTTGCACCGGTCTTCTTCAGTATGGCGATCAGAGCGTCTGCAAGTTCAGTCCCCGATCTCGAGCTGTCTTCCCCATAATAGCCGAGATACGGAATGCGCTGCGCCGGGGGGCGGAGGTCTTCAACGTTGGCCGCCATGATCGGGATGCCCTTTTCGAGCAAGGGTTTCAGGATTGATTCAAAGGACTTCGGGTCTCTCATGGTAGTGACCAGCCCATCCGGATTGGCCGCGACCGCTTGCTTCAGCATTTCGCTCTGGGTTTGAAGGTCGTATTCTCCTGCGGAGAAGTGCTTGACCTCGACGCCAAGCGGGGCCAGCAGCGCGGCGGCATCGGCGATCCCCTTGTAGTAAACAGGCCAGAACGGATAATTAGGCATTCCCGTACCATGGTCGATGTAGTAAAAGGTAAGTCTTTTCCTCCCCTGGGCATTCCCCTTTCCCGCTCCCGAAACCAGGAGGAGAAAAAGTGAGATCATACACACCGCAACTCTGAAAGGGCGTTTTGTCCCCATGTTGCTACCTCCGATTCTGGTCTTTGTCCGGTGCAAATTATAGGTTACGGCAACCGGAAATGTCAAAATATTAGCTGTTGTTCCCAGGGTGAACCTGGGCGATCCTGCATGGACTAGACCCGGAAATCTCGTTACTTTATCGCAATGCTCCGCGAGTTCCGCACCCTCCTGCCCTATCTGCGCCGTTATTGGCCGCGGTACCTGGCGGGGCTCCTCTTCCTGCTGCTGGCCGATGCCGGCCAGCTCTACCTGCCGCAGCTCGTGCGCCGGGCCGTGGACCTGGTCGCTTCCGGCGGCTTTTCGCTGGCCGGCCTGGTTCCGCCGGTGCTGCTCGCCATTGCCACCGCCGGGCTGATCGCCCTGGGGCGGTTCTTCTGGCGCTTCTTCATCAACGGCTCCTCCCGCCGCATTGAGAACGAGCTGCGCGAGCGGCTGTTCGCGCATTTGCAGGCCCTCTCCACGACCTTCTACGGGAAGAGCAAGACCGGGGACCTCATGGCCCACATGACCAACGACATGAACGCCATCCGCATGGCCACCGGCATGGCCTTCGTTTCATTCGTAGACGGCTTCTTCCTGACCCTGGCCATCCTGGTCATCCTGCTGGCCCAGAACCCCCGCCTGGCCCTGCTTTCCATCAGCCCCCTGCCGGTGCTGACCGTGGGGGTGATTCTGTTCGGCAAGATCGTCGGCGAGAAGTTCAAGAGCGTGCAGGAGGGCTTCTCCGCCATGAGCGACCTGGCCCAGGAATCCATCGCCGGCATCCGGGTGCTCAAGATCTTCGTCCAGGAGCAGGCCTTCGGCCGCCGCTTCGCCGACAAGAACCGGGATTATTCCGACCGGAACCTGTCCCTGGCCAAGACCTTCGGCTTCTTTTTCCCCCTGGTGGGTTTTCTGGCCGGGCTCACCAGCCTGATCTTCCTGCTCCTGGGCGGCCGCTCGGTCATGGAAGGAAGCCTTTCCCCCGGAATGTTCACCGCCTTCTTCGCCTATCTGCAAATGCTGATCTGGCCCATGCTCGGGGCCGGCTTCACCGTTAACCTTCTGCAGCGGGCGGGGGCCTCGCTCGGCAGGATCAACAAGATCCTGGCGGAGCAGCCGGACATCGCCAGCCCTCCGCCCGCACAGGCCCGCCGGGGGCCCCTGCAAGGCGACATTCGGCTTCACGCACTCTCGTATGCCTATCCCGGCATGGAGAAGCCCGTGCTGCTGAACCTGGAGCTGGACATCCCGGCGGGGTCCATCGTGGGCCTGCTGGGGCGCACCGGCAGCGGCAAGAGCACCCTGGTGAACCTGCTGCCCAGGCTGCTGGATCCGCCCCCGGGCGCCGTGTTCGTGGACGGCCACGACGTGCGGGAGTACGACCTGGCCAGCCTGCGCTCCGCCATCCGGGTCGTGCCGCAGGACACCTTCCTGTTCTCCACCTCCATCCGCGAGAACATCGCCTTCGGCGCCGAGGACGCGGATGCCGGCCTGCTGGAAAAGGCCGCCGCCATCTCGACGATCCGGCGCGACCTGGGCAACTTCCCCCAGGGCTGGGAGACCGTGGTCGGGGAGCGGGGCATCACCCTCTCCGGCGGCCAGAAGCAGCGCGTGGCCCTGTCCCGCGCCATCGCCGCGCAGGCCGCGATTTACATCCTGGACGACGCCATGTCCTCGGTGGATACGGAAACCGAGGAGGCCATCCTTTCGGCTCTGCTGCCCCGCCTGCGGGGCAGCACCGTGATCCTGGTCTCCCACCGCGTTTCTACCCTGCGCAACGCGGACCGCGTCGTGGTGCTGGAGGGCGGCCGCATCACCCAGGAAGGAACCCCGGCCCAGCTGGCAGCGATCCCCGGCTTTTATGCGGACATCCTGCGCCTTCAGCAGCTGGAGAAGATTCTGAAGGGGCACGGGTGAGCGACTACTTCGAATCCGAAGACATTCTGAAAAGCTACGACTCGGCCCTCATGCGCCGCCTGCTGAAGTACCTGCGCCCGTATCTGGCGGTGTTCCTGCTTTCCCTGGCCGCCCTGCTGGCTTCCTCCGCCGGGGAGCTGGCCCTGCCGGTCATCGTGCAGCGCACGGTGGACGCCCACATCCTGCCCTATCACCGGGGGCTGGTCGTCTCCAAGCTCCCCGCCGACCAGCTGGAAAGGCTGGGCAAGTTGGACCCCGCCCTGCGGATCGGGGACATCCAGTACCTGCGGGTTTCCGGGTTGGGCGCGTTGAGCGCTTTGGAAAAAGACCGCCTGCGCGCGCAGGGAGCCCTGCTCGAACCCAACTACCTGGTGCTGCGCGGGTACTCGGACAGCGAGGCCGCCCGCCGGGTGATGGCCAGCCGGCCCTCCTTGTTCCGGACCGTCGACGGGGTGGCGGTGATCGCCGAACAGGATTTCCGGAGCCTGAAGCCGGGAGAGAGGCGGGCGTTGCGGGCCGACGACTTCCGCGGCCTGGCCAGGGCAGCCGTGTGGTTTTTCCTCGTCCTGGCGGGAGTGCTTCTTTTCACCTTCGGCCAGACCTACCTGCAGGCCTATGTCGGGCAGATGATCATGAAGGACCTGCGCACCGAGGCCTTCGACCACACCGTGGGCCTGTCCCTGCGCTACCTGGACTCCCAGCCGGTGGGCCGCCTGGTGAACCGGATCACCAACGACGTGGAAACCGTCAACGAGCTGTTCACCTCGGTGCTGCCGTCGCTGCTGCGGGACTTCGTCATGATGGGCGGCGTGCTGGTGGCCTTGACCCTGCTCAACCCGCGCCTGGCGCTGGTCACCCTGGCCACGCTGCCCCCGGTCCTGGTGCTGACCCTGCTGTTCCGCAGCCGGGCCCGGGAGGTGTTCCGCCGGGTGCGCCAGGCGGTTTCCCGGCTGAACGGCTTCCTGGCCGAGCACCTCTCCGGCATGCGCATCGTGCAGCTTTTCGTGCGGGAGCGCTTCAGCCTGGGCCAGTTCCGCGAGCGCAACGACCGGCTGCTGGAGGCCAACCTGGGAGAGATGTACGTCTTCGCCACCTTCCGCCCCCTGGTGGACCTGTTCTCCACCACCTCGCTGGCCGCCATCATCTACTTCGGGGGCCGGTTCGTGCTGCGCGACCTGGTATCCCTGGGCACGCTGATCGCCTTCCTGAACCTGATCCGCATGTTCTACGAGCCGGTCATGGATCTGTCGGAGAAGTACAACATCCTGCAGTCGGCCATGGCCGGTTCGGAGCGGGTGTTCGGCCTGCTGGACACCGACGCCCGCATCCCGGAGCCCGCCGCCCCGAAGGCGCTGGAGGCGGTGCGCGGGGCCATCGAGTTCGAGCGGGTCAGCTTCGCCTACAAGGAGGGGGAAGCGGTGCTGCGGGACCTCAGCTTCCGGGTCAAGGCGGGAGAGACCGTGGCCATCGTGGGCTATACCGGCGCCGGCAAGACCACCATCACCTCCCTGCTCACCCGGCTGTGGGACATCCAATCCGGGTCCATACGCCTGGACGGGACGGACATCCGCGAGTACTCCACCGCCAGCCTTCGCCGGCGTGTGCAGTCTGTTCTGCAAGACGTGTTCATATTCTCCGGGACTGTGGCGGAAAACATCCGCCTCGGCAGCCCCATTTCCGATGAGCGGGTCCGGCAGGCGGTGGAACTGGTGCGGGCGGACACCTTCATCGACCGCCTGCCCGGAGGGCTGGAAGCCAGGCTGGCCGAACGCGGCTCCAACCTCTCCATGGGGCAGCGGCAGCTGCTGTCCTTCGCCCGCGTGCTGGCCCACAATCCGGACGTGCTGATCCTGGACGAGGCCACCGGCAACATCGACACCGAGACCGAAAAGCTCATCCAGGCGGCGCTGGTCGCCCTGCTGAAAGGGCGCACCTCCCTGGTGATCGCCCATCGCCTTTCCACCATCCGCCACGCCGACCGCATCCTGGTCCTGCACAAGGGGGAGCTGTTCGAGGAAGGCAGCCACGCGGAGCTGATCGCCCGCCAGGGGATGTACTACAACCTCTACCGCCTGCAGTACCTGGACGAGGAGCCGGCCTAAAGCTCGATCCGCAGGCCGTCGTAGGCCAGATGGGCCTCCAACCCGGTATGATACGGGCCGCCCTTTTTTTCGAAGGATTGCTCCGTTTGCTCGTGCAGGACGTCGTGGCAAAGGTGGGTGAGGTACAGCCGGCGGGGCTTCACCTCGGAAGCCAGCTCCAGGGCCTGGGAAATGGTGAAATGGGTGGGGTGCGGGGCGTGGCGCAGCGCGCCCAGCACCAGCACTTCCAGGTTGTACAGCTTCTGCAGGGTCGCCTTGGGCACGCGCGAGACGTCGCTGAGATAGGCGCAGCCGCCGAACTTGTAGCCGAACACCTCCAGCTCCCCGTGCCAGGCTGGCAGCGTTTCGAAGAGCAGCCCCGCCAGCAGGAAGCGTTCGTCCACCGCCACCAGGTCCAGCTCCGTCACCCCTCCGCCGCGCTGGATGGTCGGGTCGAACAGGTAATGGTAGATGTAGGTTTTGAGGTAGTTGAGATGGGCGGGGCTGCCGAACAGGGGGATGGGATGGCCGCGGCGGCTGAACACGCGCAGGTCATCGATTCCCGCCACGTGGTCGAAGTGGGTGTGGGTGAGCAGGATGCAGTCCACCCTCCCCAGCTGGTGGCGCAAGGCCTGCTGGCGGAAATCCCGGCCGCAGTCGATCAGGATGTTCTGGCCGCCGGACTCGATCAGCAGCGAAGCGTTGCTGCGGTTGTCGCGCGGGTCCTCGGAAAGGCAGGTGGGGCAGGAACAGCCGATCACGGGAACCCCGTGGCTGGTGCCGCTGCCCAGTATGGTCAGCTTCATGGTCTATGCAGGGTTATACCCACAGCCGCAGGCCTTAGTCAAAGGGGAGGCCAGGCCGGCCGGTTGCCTCGCGGCGCGCGGCAATGGCATACTTTCAGCCATGAGCGAACTGATCGACAACTCGAAAAAGCGCAAGGAATTGCTGAAGCACCTCATCCTCCAGCTTCACGAAGGCCAGGCCCCCGAGGCGGTGAAGAGCCGGCTGGCCGCGCTGCTGGGGCAGGTGCCATACGACGTAGTGGTCGAGGTGGAGCAGGAACTGATCGCGGAGGGGCTGCCCCAGGAGGAGGTCCTGAAGCTCTGCGACGTGCACTCCGCGGTGCTCAAGGGCGCCATCGATCAGAGCGGGGCCCGGGAGGCGGTGCCGGGACACCCGGTCCACACCTTCCTCCAGGAGAACCACGAGCTGGCCCGGGTCGCCGCCAGGCTCCGGGAGCTGCCCGCCGCCGCGGATTTCTGGGACCAGGCGGCCGCCGAGCTGCGGCTGCTGTCGGACGTGGAGAAGCATTATTCGCGCAAGGAAAACCTGCTCTTCCCCTATCTGGAAAAGCACGGCATTTCCGGCCCGCCGGCGGTGATGTGGGGTAAGCACGACGAAACCCGCGCCTTGCTGGCCAGGGCGCAGCAGGCCGCCCGCGATCACTCGGCAGCGCCGGCGGAATGGCAGCGCGCCAGCCAGCAGGTCCTGCGGCCGCTGGCCGACTCGATCGACGAAATGATTTTCAAGGAAGAAAACATCCTGTTCCCCATGTGCCTGGATACCTTGTCGGAGGCCGAGTGGTTCGAGATTTGGCGCCAGAGCCCGGAGGTCGGTTTCTGCCTGTACGATCCCGTCGATGACTGGCGGCCGGCCGAAAGCGCACCCTCCGGCGCCGGGCAGCAGGCCGGGGGCGAGCAGCCCGCGGCCGGCGAGGCGCGGCGCATCGACCTGCCCTCGGGCAGCTTCGCCCCCCGCGAGCTGGAAGCGCTGCTGAACAGCCTGACCGTGGACCTGACCTTCGTGGATGCCCAGGACACGGTACGTTTCTTCAACCAGGCCCCGGACCGGATCTTCACCCGGACTCGGGCCATCCTCGGGCGCAAGGTCCAGCAGTGCCACCCGCCGGATAGCGTGCACATCGTGGAGCGCATCCTGCGGGACTTCAAGTCGGGGGCCCAGAGCCGGGCTGCTTTCTGGATCCAGATGGACGGGAAGTTCGTGCACATCGAGTACGTGGCGATGCGCGACCGGGAGGGCAAGTACCTGGGCACGCTGGAGATCAGCCAGGACCTCGGCGCCAAGCGCGCCCTGCAGGGGGAGCGCCGCCTGCTCAACTACGAGGGGCGGGAATAGGCCGGGTCGGCCTACCTGGCGCGCTGCTGCTGCAGGCGTTCCCGCACGTACAGCAGCACCAGCCCCTCGAAGCTCAGCTTCTTCAGCCTGGACTCCTCCTGCAGGAAATCGTAGATCTCCTGCGGCAGGCGCAGCTCCAGGCGGACTTCGACCGTGTTCATTTCATTTACCGCAAAAAGCCTGGTAGATGGCGTTGACCGCCTTCTCGTAGTCCTTGCTCTCCACCCCGACGATGATGTTGATTTCCGAGGAGCCCTGGTCGATGATCCGCACGTTGACCCCGGCCTGGCCCAGGGCGCCGAAAAGCCGGCCGGCGATGCCGGGATGGTGGGACATGCCCTCGCCCACCGTGGCGATCAGCGCGTAGCCGGGGAGGATCTCCACGCTGTCCGGTGACAGCTCCTTCTGCATTTCCTCCAGCAGGATATGGCTCTTGTCCTTCAATTCGCTGTCGGCCACGATCACCGACATCGTGTCTATGCCCGAGGGGGCGTGTTCGAAGCTGATCCCGTGCGCCTCCAGGATGCTGAACAGCCGCCGGCCGAAGCCCACTTCCTTGTTCATCAGCATCTTCTCGATGAAGATGATGCTGAAACCCTGCTTGCCGGCGATCCCCACCACCACCCCGTCCTCCAGGCTGCGCTCGTTGACGATCAGGGTGCCGGGGTCCGCCGGGGCATTGGTGTTGCGGATATTGATCGGGATGCGGGCCGCGTACACCGGGAAGATGGCCTCCTCGTGGAACACGTTGGCGCCCATGTAGGCCAACTCGCGGATCTCCCGGTAGGTGACCCGGCGCATGGGCCTGGGGTCCTTGACGATGCGGGGGTCGGTCATCAGGAACCCGGAAACGTCCGTCCAGTTCTCGTATACCTCCGAGCCGGCGGCCCGGGCCACGATGGCCCCGGTGATGTCCGAGCCGCCGCGGGAGAAGGTCTTCACCCGCCCGTCCAGCGTCGAGCCGTAGAAGCCCGGGACCACGAACATCCCCTCCCCCTGCAGGGCCCCGCCCAGCAGGCCGTAGGTGCTCTCGTCCACCCTCCCGTCCTCGCGGATCTTGATCAGCTTCTCCGTGTCCACGAAGCGGGCCTGCAGGTACTCCGCCACCAGGACGGCCGACAGATACTCCCCGCGCGAAGCCACCCAGTCCCGGGAGGCCTTGCCCTGGATGCCCTGCTCCACCTCCTGGATGCGGCGCTCCAGATCGGCCCGGACACCCAGCTCTTTGGCGATGCCCAGGAAGCGTTCCCGGATCAAGTGGAAAGCCTCGCTGATCGGCAGGCCGGCCGAGGCCAGCTCGTGGCAGAGGTACAGCAGGTCGGTCACCTTCTTGTCGTCCTTGCTGCGCTTGCCGGGGGCGGAAACCACCACGTACCGGCGCCGGGGATCGGCGCGGAGGATGGACTGGATCTTGCGGATCTGGGCGGCGTCAGCCACGGAAGTGCCGCCGAACTTGCAGACGATGCTTCCCATGTCGCTTTTCCTGTGGGGCCTAATCTACGGTGACTCCGCCGTGCTGGTCAATAGCCGCCAGGAACCAAAAGGGCCTTATCCGCCCAGCGCTTCGGTGTTGCCGCAGTTCTTGCGGGCGTAGGCCAGGGCCTTGGCCAGCCCTGTGGTTCCAGGCTTGCCCGAATTGCGGAACATGTGGCTGAACAGGCGCTCCGCGCCGCCTTCCCCGTACACCCTGTCCACCGCCTCCCGCTCCCGCAGCAGGTTCAGCACCAGAACCTCGTTGCGCCCCGCCTCCTCGACCAGGTGCCGGAGCAGCTCGGCGGCACGATGGAACAGGGCGCGGCAGCGCTCCAGGGCCTGCTCGGCCAGCTCCCGGGAGTAGGAGGCCAGGCCCTCCCCATGCTTCACGATCTGGCGTATGTGCTCCAGCTCGTGCGCCTCCTCCTCCCCCAGCGCGGAGCCGATGCGCCTGGCCAGCTCCTCCAGGCGCTCGGTCTGCTCCAGCTCCGCCTCGTAGCGCGGGGCGTAGACTTCCAGCTGGTAGAGGCATTCGCGCAGGATCATGAACATGTGGAAGCCGGTGCCGATGGTGGAGTCCAGGGACCGGTCCACCAGCGAGCGGCGCAGCCCGGCCAGGGTATGGCGCGAGCGGCCGCCCTCCGCCTGCTGTCCTCCGGGTGCCGCACCGCGGAACAGGAAATGGGCTTTTTCCTTTATGCCGAAGACCAGGTCCTCTTCCATCTGTTTCACCCGCTGGAACAGTCCCGAACCGCCGAAGCCCCGTCCCGCGGAGGTGAGCTGGCGGAAATCGCGGTATATCCCCTCGAACAACTCGAAGGCCTTCAGGAAACGCACGACCAGGAAGGACAGCTCCTCCTTGCGACGGCGGGCCAGGTAGGGCTCCACCCCTATCCCCGCTGGCCCTTCATCATGCGGCTGTGCCCGCGCTCCAGGGCGATTTTGCCGGTGCGTATGGACTCCAGCACGCGATAATGCGCGAAAAGGTTGAAGGCGCTGTCCACGGCGCTGGTCTCGCCGGTGACCTCCAGGATCCAGACCGGCCCCGAGGAATCCACGATGCGCGCCTGCACCGCGGTGATGACTTCCAGCAGCTCGGCCCGCTTGCGCTCCTCCACCTCCAGCTTGATCAGGGCGTGCTCCCGCTCCACCGCCTCCAGGGGCTTGATGTCCCAGGCCTTGATGACGTGCACCATCTTCTGCAGCTGCTTGCGCACCTGCTCCAGCACGGCGTCGTCGCCGGCCACCACGATGGTGAAGCGGCTCTTGCCGCTCAACTCGGTGTGGCCCACGCTCAGGCTTTCGATATTGAAGCCCCGCCGGGAGAACAGCCCGGATACCCGGGTCATGACCCCGGGGGTGTCGTCGCAGAGGATGGAGATCGTGTGCCGCATGCCCTCCCCCTACTCCACGTATTCCAGAAGGCTCGCCCCGGTGACCATCGGGTAGACGTTGGCCGGCTCATCCAGCACGAACTCCACCACGGCCGGGCGGCCGCTGGCCAGCGCTTCCCGCAGGGCGGGCTCGATCTCGCCCTCCGCGGTGACCCGGACCCCCAGGGCGCCCATGCTCTCGGCCAGGCGGGCGTAGTCCACGTTGCGCCCGAAGCGGCAGGACTCGTGGCGTTTGCCGTAGAAGGAGTCCTGCAACTGCTTGACCATGCCCAGGCAGTAGTCGTTCATGACCAGGGCTACCACGGGGATGTTCTCGGCCACGGCTGTGGCCACCTCCTGGCAGGTCATCAGGAAGGAGCCGTCCCCACAGACGGCGACCACGGTGCGGCCGGGATTGCCGACCTTGGCGCCGATGGCCGCCGGCAGACCGAAGCCCATGGTGCCCAGGCCGCCAGAGCTGATGAAGGAGCGCTCCGAGTCTACGGGGAAGTAATGGGCGGTGAAGATCTGGTGCCGGCCCACGTCCGTGACCATCAGCGGATCGTCCACCAGACCCCGCAGCAGCCGCAGGATGTTGGGAATGCTCACTCCCTTGAGTTTGCCTCTCAGCGGATGCGCAGCGGCCACCTCCTCCAGCCTGGCCCGCCAGCCGGCGCGCTTGGCCGGGGGCAGCAGCCCGGCCAGCTGAATCAGAATGCCCTTGGCATCGCCCACGATCGGAAGAAAGGCGGGGACGTTCTTGCTGATCTCGGCCGGGTCGATGTCCACGTGGATGATGCGGGCCTGGCGGGCGAAGGTGCCCAGCGGTCCCGTGCTGCGGTCGGCCAGGCGGGTGCCCACCGCCAGGATCACATCTGCCTCCGAAACCGCCGTATTGGCCGCCACGCGGCCGTGGTAGCCCAGCAGACCCAGGCACAGGGGATGGGAGTTGGGAAAGGAGGCCTTGCCCATCAGGGTATGGATCACCGGGATGTCGGCCTTCTCGGCCAGCAGGCGCAGCGCCTGCACAGCGCCGGCCTGGTATACCCCGCCGCCGGCCACGATCAGGGGCTGCTGGGCGCCCTTCAGCAGGGCGGCCGCCCGCTTGATCTGCCCGGGGTGGCCTTCCAGCGTGGGATTGTAGCCTTCCAACTGGGGGAACTTGGCCTGATGGGGGGAGAACTCCTCCTGCTGCACGTCCCTCGGCACGTCGATCAGCACGGGTCCCGGGCGGCCGCTGCCGGCCAGGTAGAAGGCTTCCTCCACCACATGCGGCAGCTCCCAGGGCTCCTGCACCAGGTAGTTGTGCTTGGTGATGGGGATGGTGATGCCGGTGATGTCCACTTCCTGGAAGGCGTCATTGCCGATCATGGCGCGGGACACCTGGCCCGTGATGGCCACCAGGGGGGAGGAATCCATGAAGGCGTTGGCCAGGCCGGTCACCAGGTTGGTGGCGCCCGGGCCGCTGGTGGCCAGGCAGACCCCGGTCTTGCCGGTGGAACGGGCGTAGCCGTCCGCCATGTGCGCGGCGCCCTGCTCGTGGCGGACCAGCACGTGGCGGATCGGGGAGCGACTCAGCTCGTCGTAGATCGGCAGGTTGGCGCCGCCCGGGTACCCGAAAATCACCTCTATGCCCTGGGCTTCCAGGGCCTTGAGCAGCGCCTTGGCGCCGGTCACGTTGCCCTTGCGCATCCGCGGATTGTACCTGCGCTCACCTGGCGGGTCAAGGCTCGCCCCTCGGCAGCAGCGCCCGCAGGCGCTCGATCTCGTAGATCATCCAGCGCACGTCCTCCTCGGCGTCCTCCACGTCGTACATCAGCTCGGCGCGAGGATTGTAGCGGCTGTAGTAGATCCTGCTGCGGCCCAACCGGTCGCGGATGAATTCCAGGCGATCCTGCATGGCTTGCCTATGGGCGGCGGAGGCCCAACACGGCCAGCAGCAGCCGGAACGGGGCCGCGCGCAGCGGCCGGCGCTCGGGCAGGCGCCGGGCGAAACGGAAGCCTGAAAGCAGCGTCTCGTAGGAGGCCACTGCCGGATAGCCGCCCAGCAGGTCGCGGTAGAAGCGGGCCACCGTGACGAACAGGTCGCCCGGTTCGGCTCCCGGAAAACGCCGGGACAGGGAGGACCCCGACAGCAGCGCGCAGGCGGGCCGGAAGAAACCGGAGTGCCAGCGCCGAACCTGCTCCCGCGACGGCGGTTCGTCGGCTGCGGGCGCCCCGCCGCCGGCACCTGCCTCGGCGGCCCCGGCCTCGGCAGCGCCTGCCCGGCCGAAAGCGGCGATGTCCTCCAGCAGCGTGGCGTAACCGCTCTCGTAGGCCAGGCGCACGTTCCTCAACCCCGTTTCCTGCTCGAAGCGCCTCCTGGAGGCGGCCCCTTCCAGGGCCGCGGTGTCGCTCAAGGGGAAGACTTCCGTGACCTGGGCGTCCATGTACTCCAGTTTCTGCCGCTTGGCTTCGGCCACTCTGCGGTTGCCGTCGATGACGAAGTACCGGCCGGAAAGCAGGTACACCGAGATAGGCGGCAGGTCGGTGACCGCCAGGTCCGCCTGCTCCAGCCTGCGGCGGCGAAAGCGCTCGTGGCGGTCACGCTGGCGCCCCAGCAGGCGGAAACGGCCGTCCAGCTCGCCGCACTTGTCGACGGTGCCGGTGATGCGGGCCACCTCGATCACCCGCGGCCCGGCGTCCAGGGTCCGATAAGGCCCCAGGCGGGCGACCTCCTCCGCGAAGCAGCCCACCTGGCTCATCCCCGGCCCTCCAGCGCTCCCAGGACCCAGTCCACGTGGCGCTGCTCTTCCGCGGCCAGCCAGGCGAAGACCCGTCGGGGCTCCGGCAGAGGGGTCCTGCGAGCCAGCAAGCCGTAGTGGCGGACGGCCAGCCGCTCCTTGTCCAGCGCCAGGCGCCAGACGTCCTCGGGACGCAGGCCGGCCAGCTCGGGCGCCGGCGCCGGCCCGCTGTCCGCCAGCAGCTCCGACTCCTGCACGTCGTGCGCTTCCACCTCCAGGCTTTCGGGTTGGAGCTGCAGCTCTTGCAGCTTCAGCCGGTGGCGCAGCTCCTCGGCGCAGAGCTGCCGCAGCAGCGCCCGGGCCTCCGGCGCCCGCACCGGCTCCAGGGCGGCCTCGTAGAAGCGGTAGGCTTCTTCCTCCCTGCGGATGGCCTCTTCCAGGATGAGCCGGAGCAAAAAACGCCGCAGCATGGTGTTTAATATGGCATGATCCACGGGCTTGGAAAAGCCTTGAAACAAAATCGCGCTTTTCGTATTGTGGACCAAAAGGGGGCAATCATGGCGAAGTACCTGGCGCGTTGGGCGCTGATCGGGCTGGCGGTGGCGGCGCTGTCTTCCTGCGGCTACAACCTGCTGCAGGGCAACGAAGAGGCTGTGTTCAGGGCCTGGGCCGACATCGACAGCCAGCTGCAGCGCCGGTCCGACCTGATCCCCAACCTGGTGGCCACGGTCAAGGGCTACGCCTCACACGAGCGGGAAACCCTGGAAGCGGTCATCGCCGCGCGCGCCCGGGCTACGCAGGTCACGATCAAGGCCGAGGACCTGGGCGACGAGCAGGCCATGGCCAGGTACCAGGCCGCGCAGGGAGAGCTCTCCTCCGTCCTGGGGCGCCTGCTGGCGGTGGCCGAGGCCTACCCCGACCTGAAGGCCAACCAGAACTTCCTGGATCTGCAAAACCAGCTGGAAGGCACCGAGAACCGCATCAGCGTGGCGCGCCAGCGCTACAACGAGGCGGTGCAGACCTTCAACTTCTCGATCCGCAGCTTCCCCTACTCCCTGACCAACAACCTGTTTCTGCACCTGAAGCGCAAGGAGCCCTTCCGGGCCGACGAGGCCGCCCGGGAAGCTCCCAAGGTCGAGTTCTGACGCCGATGGCCACCCGGCTGATGGCCGCCGCCCCGACCGCTGGCCGCCGGGCGGCGCTGGCCTTGGCGCTGGCGCTGTCCTGCGGCCCGATGCTGGCCGCCCTGGATGTGCCGCCGCTCTCCGGCAGGGTGAACGACTACGCGGATATGATCAGCTCCTCCGCGGAAGCGGCGATGGTCCAGAAGCTGGAGCAGCTGGAAGCCTCGGACTCCACCCAGGTGGCCGTGCTTACCGTGCCCAGTCTGGAGGGCGAGGACCTGGAGGGCTTCTCCATCCGGGTGGCCGACGCCTGGAAAATCGGCACTGCGGAGAACGACAATGGCGCCATCCTGCTGGTGGCCCGCGACGACCGGGCGGTGCGCATCGAGGTGGGCTACGGCCTGGAGGGCCGGCTGACCGACCTGCTGTCCGGAAGGATCGTCGACCAGATCATCGTTCCCAACTTCAAGGCGGGGCGCTTCGATGACGGGTTCCTGCTGGCCACCGACGCGATCATCGGCGCGGTCAAGGGCGAGTACAAGGGCACGGGCCAGCTTCCCGGCTCCACCAAGACGGGCAGCGGCCGCTCGCTGATGCCTCTGGCCGTGGCGGCGGTGATCGCCACGGCGATCGGCTCCCGGCGCCGCCTGCTCGGCGGGATCGCCGGCGGCTTGCTAGTCCCGCTGGCCAGCCTGTTCATGTTCGCCCCGGGGCTGCTGACCCTGCTCATGATCCCCCTGGGATTCGGCGGCGGCTGGCTGTTGTCGGCCATGGGCCTGTTCCGCGGCGGCCGCGGCGGCCGCCGGGGCGGAGGGTTCTGGCCCGGCGGGTTCGGGGGTTTCGGCGGCGGTTCGGCTGGAGGTTTCTCCGGAGGCGGGGGCTTCTCCGGAGGCGGAGGCGGCTTCGGCGGGGGCGGTGCCTCCGGGCGTTGGTAGAGGGGGGATGCCGTGAAAAAGAGCCTGGCCAGCGGATTCCTGACCGCCGCGGAACGCGAGCGCGTCACCCGGTGCGTGCGGGAAATGGAAAAGAGCACTTCCGGGGAAATCGTGCCAATGGTGCGTTCCACCAGCTACCACTACCCTGCCGCCCCCCTGTTCGGGGCCCTGGTCGTGAGCGTGCTGCTCGCCGCGGCGGCCACCGCCGCGGACGCCGTGCTCAAGCCCTGGGGCAGCCTGAGCCTGTTGGACCTGTGGGTGTTTCCGGCCGTGTTCGTCGTGGCCTACCTGGTGGTCTACCAGCTGCTGCGGGGCATCCCCGCGCTGAAGCGCCTGTTCATCGCTCAAGCGGAAATGATTGAGGAGGTCGGGGAGGCCGCGCTTACCGCATTCTTCCGCCACCGCCTGGCCGAGACCCGGGACCGCACGGGGATTCTGCTGTTCGTCTCGGTCTACGAGCGCCAGGCCGTGGTGCTGGCCGACAAGGGCATCAACCTGAAGGTGGCGCCTGAAACCTGGCAGCAGGTGGTGGACCTGGTGGTGGAGGGAATCCGGGACGGACGGCCGGCGGATGGGCTGTGCGAGGCGGTGACCCGCTGCGGCCAGATCGTCTCCTCCCAGTTCCCGGTGCGGGCGGGCGACAAGGACGAGCTGCGCAATCTGATCGTGGAGGACTGACTACTGTCAGCACGCTATTTGCGTATTAAGAGCCGCGGGCTAGTGCGCCTGCAGGCGGGGCCGGCCCGTGGCCGTGGCCGTGACCTCGCTTCCCAGGAACAGCTGATCCCCCGAAATCTCCACGGAATGGTCCGCTTGAGTCAGGGTCACCTGCACCGAGGCCGCTCCGGCCCGCATGGCCAGCGCCTCGGACCGGGCGGAGGCTTCCTGCCGCGCAAACTGGAGGGCCGCCTCCAGCTCCGCAAAGTCGCGCACCTCCTCGCTCAGGTGCACGCGGTAGCCCGCCCCGGCGGAGGGATCGAAGGCTTCCCGCTCCTCGCCCAGTGGAGCCACCAGCGCCCGCACGGATTGCATCACACTGCCTACCACGGCCCCGATCGCGTTGGCCACCTCGGCGTGGGCCGGAATGGCCAGCCGGGTGTGCAGGGCTTCGGCCACGGCCGGGTAGTAGGTGGACACCGGCGCGCCGATGGCCACCAGCGGCCGATTCAGGGTCAGGCGCACGCTCACCAGGCCGTCCGGCCGGCCGTTGGCGAGCAGGGCGCGGTCCACCAGCTCGGAGCGGACGCGCTCGTGCTCCGACAGGTCCAGTCCGTGGGCTTCGGCCAGGGCGGCGGACAGGATGGCCCTGCCGGCCTGCAGCGTGACCTGGCGCACTACGCGCCGGCACAGCTCCTCCGCCTCGACCCCGGCCCGCCGGGCCAGGATCGCGGCGCCGGCGCGGGCGGCCGCCGCGGACCAGGAAGTCTGGTAGCCCAGCACGTGCGCGGCGTCCGTCGGAGTGAATCCGGCCAGCCCCAGGTACCCGCGCTCCACCAGACGGCGCAGCTCCAGGTCGGCCAGGTAGGAGGACTCCCCCGCGGTGAAGAGCCTCTCCAGGGCCAGGGGCCCCTCGCCCACCTTCGACAGGATCGCCCGCTGCACCTCGCTGAAGTCGCCGCGGGCCGGGTCGGCGGGCCGCTGCCGGATCAGGAAGCGCCCGTCGTAGCGGGATGGCTTCTGCCTGGCCGCCTGCCCGTTCAGCAGCTCGAGCAGCTCGGGGTGCAGGTGGCCCAGCAGGGCCAGCGGCACGCTGCGGCGCGGTCCCAGGGTCAGCCTGCCGCCCTCCTCCAGGTTGACCGCGCTGTCGCCCCCCAGGCCCGTGGTGTGGATCTGCACGGCCTCCACCATGGTCTGCCAGCCTCCCACCCGCGCCCCTTCACGGGCCAGAAGCAGGCGGCCCTCGCTCACCAGGGCGATGTCCGAGGTGGTGCCGCCCATGTCGGCGATGCAGGCGTCGGTTTCCCGCGAGAGGAAAAGCGAGCCGACCACGCTGGCGGCGGGGCCCGAGAGGATGGTCTCCACCGGGTATTCCAGGGCCAGCGCGGAGTCGATGAGCGAGCCGTCCCCCTTGACCACCATCAGCGGCGAGCGGATGCCGCGCTCGGCCAGCATGGCCCGGACCGAACCGATCAGCTCCCCCAGAAGAGGGATCAGGCGGGCGTTCAGGGCGGTGGTCAGGGCCCGGCGCGAGGCGTGCAGGTTGCTGGTCAGCTCGTGGCCGCAGGTCACCGGCAGGCCGCAATGCTCGCGCACCAGGCGCCGCACCGCGTTCTCGTGCGCCGGGTTGCGCACCGAGAAGTAGCCCGATACGGCGAAGGCCGCCACGTGTCCGGCGTGGCGTCGGACGGCTTCCAGCGCGGCGTCCAGGGCCAGGGGGGCCGCTTCGTCGCCGGCCGCGTCGTGGCCTCCGCGCACCAGCACGACCGGGTCGCCGCTCAGGGCCTCCCGAAGCCCCGCCTGCTCGAGCATGTCCGGGGTGTAACCGATCAGGATCAGGCAGATGGAGCTGCCCTGGCCTTCCACGATGGCATTGGTGGCCAGGGTGGTGGACAGGGAGACCAGCTCCACGGGAGTTCCCGCCGGGACGGCGGACAGCACGTCGTCCATGGCCTTCCGGATGCCCAGGGCCAGGTCGTGCCGGGTGGTCAGGGCCTTGGCGGAAGCCTTGACCCCCTCGGACGGGTCGAAGAGAACCGCGTCGGTATAGGTGCCTCCCGTATCGATACCTAACAACATAGCGCGTCACTGTAGGAAATCACCCCGAGCGTGTCAATCGGCGCTTGCTGCGCTTGTTGCGGCCGCCGGCCGGATGGTTTACCCTGCAGCAAAAGGCCATGGAGCGGTTCGACGTCGTGGTGATCGGCGCCGGTCCCGCAGGCTGCAGCGCCGCCCGGGAGGCGGCCCTGCGCGGAGCGGGCTCGGTGCTCCTGCTGGAGCGGGAAGAATGGCCGCGGGACAAGGTGTGTGCCGGAGGGCTTTCCCCGCCGGCCCGGCGCGTGCTGCGCCGTATGGGCCTGTGGTCGCGGGTGCTGCCCCTGGGCTACCCCATCCGCGCCGCTCGCCTGCGCACGCCCGGCGGCCGCGAGCTGCTGGTTTCCGGGCGCCGCACCTCCCTGGTGGTAAGGCGCCGCTTTCTGGACGCGCTGCTGGCTGAAGAGGCGGCGCGCGCGGGCGCCGTGCTGCGCACCGGTTGTCGGGCACAGGGCCTGCTCCTGGAGCAGGGTCGGGTACGGGGCGTGAAGGCCGGCGGGGCCAGTATCGGCGCCCGGCGCGTGATCCTGGCCTCCGGAGCGGGCTCGCGCTACGGCCTGCGGCCCCCTCCCTCGTCGCGCTGGCTGGCCTGCCTGGCCCGCTACGAGGCGGTGCCGTTCGAGCCGCACACCATCGAGCTGTTCTTCGACCCGGAGCTCTTCCCCCGCTACGGCTGGCTTTTCCCGGAGTCGGGTTCGCAGGTGAACGTCGGTTTCTGCCTGGCGCGCGGGCAGCGGCGCGGCCCGCCAGCGGGTATGGGCCCCCGGGAGCTCCTCGAGCGCTTCCTGCGGCGCAACCTGGGCGAGCGGATGGCCGCGGCCCGGCCCCTGGGCAGGCCGCGCTTCCACCCCATCCTGCCGAGCTCCCGCGTCCTGCACCGCAGCCTGCCGGGGACTCTCCTGGCCGGCGACTGCCTGCGCCTGGTCAACCCGTTCACCGGCGAGGGCCTCTCCTATGCCCTGGCCAGCGGCCGCCTGGCAGGGCGGGTGACCGCCTCCGCCCTGCGTTCCGGCTGGGCGGAGCCCCGCATCCGGCGCCTCTACGGCAGAGCCTTGCGGACCAGCCTGGAGCCTTCCCTGCGGATCGGGGACTGGATCAGCCGCCGCGGCCGGCCGCTGCTGCACTGGGCCGCCCGTGCCGCCAGCTCCCGCCTGGGCGGGCGGCTGATCTATCGGGCGCTGAGCTGATCCGGCGGCCCTAGGCCGGGACAGCCTCGCCCTATCCGGCGCCGGGAGCTCGGCGCGTCAGGCGAATTTCTCCAGCCGCTTTCGAGCCGTGAGCCCGTGGGCCAGCATCCGCTCCACCGCGCATTGCCGCTCGGTCACCTCCCCGATTTCCAGGCTGGCCTGCCGGCTCATGCGCCGGTAGGTGACCGTCTTCAGGAACTTGCCGACCCACAGCCCGCCCGTATAGCGGGCCGAACGGCTGGTGGGCAGGATGTGGTTGGTGCCGATGCATTTGTCCCCGTAGGCCACCGTGGTCTCCTCCCCGATGAACAGGGAGCCGTAGTTGCGCAGGCGACCGAAGAAGAAATCCGCGTCGGCCACCTGCAGCTCCAGGTGTTCCGGGGCGTAGTCGTCAGCCAGACTCACGGCCTCCTCCGGATTGTCGGCGATGTAGATCCGTCCGTTGTCCCGCCAGGACATCTCCGCCACCTCCCGGGTGGGCAGCACGGCCAGCTGCGCTTCCAGCTCGGCCAGGCAGGCGCGGGCGAAGGCCACGGAGAAGCAGATCAGGGCCACTCCGCTGTTGGGGTCGTGCTCGGCCTGCCCCAGCAGATCACAGGCCACCAGCCCCGGATCCGCGGCGTCGTCGGCGATCACCAGGATCTCGGTCGGCCCCGGCCTTCTTCATGGCATTGATCGTGGCCGGATACCAGCCCTGCCCTTTCACCGGCGGGGTGCAGGCCACCACGCTTTCCACGCCGGCCACCTTGGCGGGGATGATGGACATCTGCGCCGAGCCGAACATCGGGTAGCGTCCTCCGGGAACGTAGGCGCCCACCGCGCCCACGGGAACGTGGCGGTGCCCCAGGAACACGCCCGGCCGGAGCTCCACCTCCAGCGGCCGCAGGGTGGCCAACTGGGCCCGGGCGAAGGCGCGCACGTTGCCCTGGCAGAAATCGGTATCCCGCAGCACCTGGGGGTCCAGCCGTCCGATGGCCTCCTGGATCTGCCCGGGTGTCAGCTCGAAGCCATGAGGGTCCCAGTCGTCAAACTTCCGGCTGTAGCGCCGCACCGCCTCCAGTCCATGGGCCTCCAGGTCGGCCAGCATCTCGCCGACCACCCCTTCTCGAACAGGCGGTGCCCTCCCTCCTTGAACGCCCTCATGCTGCCTCCTCGTTGACGCTGCAATCGCCCTGTCATAGTATCACGCCCATGAACAGGAAAGTGCTGTACGCCGGCGACGCCGCGGCGCTGCTCAAGACCTTCTGTAAGCAGGCGGGCTAGCGGGCTTGTTCCGCCGCCTGCGCCGCGCGCGGATCCTGCGCCAGCGGCTGCTCGCCCCGGAGCACTGGTCCTCCCTGCTGGAGGAGCACCCCATCCTGGCGGGGTTTTCCCCCGAGGAGCAGGGCCGTCTGCGGGAGCTGAGCACCCTGTTCCTTCACGAGAAGACCTTTGAGCTCCGCGGCGGGCAGGAGTTGGACGCGTACCTCCGCGCCGTGATCGCCGTGCAGGCCTGCCTGCCGGTGCTCAACCTGGGCCTGGACTGGTACCGCAACTGGCGCACCGTGGTTGTGGTCCCCGACGTGTTCACCCAGGAGCTGCGGGAGCAGGACGAGGCCGGCGTGGTGCACGAGTGGGAAGAGGAACAGAGCGGCGAGTCCTGGGACCAGGGCCCCGTGGTGCTTTCCTGGCAGGACGTGGAGGCCTCCGGGTGGGGCGATGGCTACAATGTGGTGATCCACGAGGCGGCCCACAAACTGGATCTGCTGGACGGTCAATTCAACGGCCGCCCGCAGCTGCACCAGGGGGTCAGCGCGGCGGAGTGGTACGAGGGTTTCAGCGGCGCCTACGAGGATTTCCGCAAAAGGGCCGGCCGCAAGCGCCGGGGAAAGCGCCTGCGCATCGACGACTACGCCGCGGAGAACGACGCGGAGTTCTTCGCCGTGGGCTGCGAGTACTTCTTCGAACAGCCGGGGGTGCTGAAGGGGGAGTACCCGCAGGTCTACCGGCTCCTCGCCGCCTTCTTCCGACAAGATCCCGCAGCGCGCCTGAAGAAATAATCCTCCCGACTCACATCCCGAAGATCTTGCGGGTCATCGCCACCCAGCGGGCCAAGCGGGGCCGGTCCTTGGCGACGGTATAGATGTCCCGGAACAGCAGCTCCACGCAGCAGTCCTTGGCCGCGGCGTAGGTCTTGCGCATGTCCTGCTCCACCAGCCCCCAGTCCGGGTTGGGCCCGCTGATGAATGCCGGGGTCGGCTTGCGGGAGTACACGTAGCGGCGGCCCAGCATCTCCGCCACCTGGCGGAAGTCCGCCCAGCCGGAAACCGAGACGGAGCGCAGGTTGGGGATGGCCTGCATGATCAGGGACAGCCGGTCGTGCACCGGCTCGCAGCAGCCGTAGTAGACCAGGCCGAACCTGGCGCTCAGGCGGGCCAGGTAGGGCAGGAAGAACTCCTTGTACATATCCGGGGAGATGACCGTGGACTCCTGCGACTCCGCCCAGCCCCACAGGTCCTTCAGCCGGGTACGGCCGTCGGCTTCCGGCCCCGGCAGCTCCGACACGTAGCCGTAGGCCCGCGGCCCGGCCATCTGGTTGTCCGTATTGGGCACCAGCAGCTTCTCCCGCTCCAGGAACTCGAACAGCCGCTCCCGGTCTTGAGCCATGTACTCCATGAGCCAATGGATGGTGTCCGGCGCGTCGTACAGCCAGTACAGCAGGCCGTCGTTGCCGATGAAGCGGTAGATCTGCCAGGTCAGGCCGAAGAAGAACATCCCGGTCCAGCCTTCGTCCCCCCATTGGGCCAGGAACGGGTCATAGTTGCCCACCCGCACCGGCAGCAGGTCGCCCATGGCGTCCTCCAGCAGCTGCTTCCTCTGCAGGGTCCGGGGCCGATCCACTTGGAAGGAGCGCTGCTTGAGCAGGCGCACGTCCGCCGGGGAGCGGATCGGGAAGTTGAAGGTGTATCCGAGGGCGATCTCATCCTTGGCCACGGTGGCGGGCCTGGTCTCCACGTTCACCCCGAAGTCCGAGCAGTCCAGATGCCAGCCCAGGCGGAAGTAGGGCTCCAGGATCAGGTCGTCGCCCAGCTCCTCGGCATGGCGGAGGTTGTCCCGCAGATTCTGCTCCACGGCGCGCAGGAACGGATCCTGGCAGGAGAGCTCCTCGGGGGCGACAAAGCCGTCGATGGAAGAGGTTTCCACCAGGATGACCGGCCGCTCGGGTTCCAGGTCGTGCACGGCCTTCCAAAGGCGCTTTCGCTCGCGCATGACCGGCTGGGCGGCCAGGTCCTTCCATCTGGAGGCGAGCTCCCGGATGACCTTCTTGTCGCTGGCGTTGACCATGCTTCAAGCCTACCAGCGCTCTGGAGCGCTGTAAATCGGCAAAATGAAAAAAGGCATGCACTTCCCGGTTTGGGACGGCGGCTGTATAATGAAAAACATGGGGCTGGCCCTGGCCCTGCTGGTTTTGCTTTCGGCCTCCTGCACGACCATCCCGCGCGATCCCGGCCCCGAGCGGGCAGACCTTGATTTCCCCGGAACACGCTGCGCCGACCTGGGGGGCTTGAGCTTCTATTTCACCGGCGACGCTTTTCTGCGCCGCGCCGAGGAGTTGATCCGGGAGGCCCGCGACTACATCCTGATCGACTCGTTCCTGGTCAATGAGGACGAGAAGGGCAAGCAGGTATTCGAGCTCCTGCGCGCCCGGATGCAGCAGGGTGTGCGCGTGTACCTGATCACTGACGCCTCCTCCGGCTTCGTGCCAGGCCGCACCGGCATCCCCTTCCTGGTGCGCATGGGCATCCCGGTCGCCGAGTTCAACCCCATGCGCGGGAGCCGCCTGGCCCGGCTGCCCCTGTTCGTCTACCGGGACCATCGCAAGTTCTGGATCGTGGACGGCGAAAAAATCCTGCTGGGCGGCCAGAACATCTGGACCACTTCGCTGGCCTCCCCCGAGCAGGCCGGGAACACCGATTCCATGGTCGAATTCCGCTCCGCTGTAGCCTGCCGCGAACTGGTGGAGGCTTTCGTCCGGCAATGGAACTCCTATTCCATGGATAAGCTGCACGCCGGCGATTTCGCCGTGCGGCCGGGACCCGGGACCGGGGACTCCCGCGCCTGGCTGGTGCACCAGGACGGCCAGGCAGTGGCCCGGCGGATGTTCAGCCGGCTCTTCGACCTGGCCCGCGAGGAGATCTGGCTGATCCAGGACTACACCATGCCCGACCGCGCCGTGCTGCGGCGCATCCGGCGGCTGAGCGAGGCCGGCGTGCGGGTGAACATCCTCTTCTCGGGCGCCTACAGCTTTCTGGACAAGTTCCATTACGCCACCGGTTATCGCAAGAGCGCTCTGATCCGGGCCGGGGCGCGCCTGTGGGAATACGGGCACCCCCTGTCCCATCTGCACTATAAGGCGGTGATCGTCGATGGGCGGTGGTTCGGCATTGGGTCGGTGAACTTCAATTTCCGCTCGGCCTGGTTGTCCAAAGAGCTGAATCTGGTTCTCGAGGGCCGCGATCAGGGGCAGCCCATGCTCGAGAACCTGGCATATCTGGCCTCCCATTCCCGGCCCATCACCGAGGAGGAGGCCGCCGGCTACCGCGGGACGAAGTACTTCCTGTACTATCTGCTGCTGTTTTTGGGAGGGTGACGCGATGCGTGCCGCGGCGCTTCTGCTGCCGCTCCTGCTATGGGCTGCCCCACCCGCCCGCTGTCTTGGGGAAACATGGCCGTGGGGCGGCGGGCTCTTCGTCGAGAGCTGTGGATTCGCGGAAGCCGCATTCCTTCCGCCGGCGGCGTGCCTGTCCGCGGGTCTGTTTCTGGAGCCGCTGGCCCTTCCCGCCGGCAATCCCGCCGTTTTCGCCGGGATCCTGCTGCCCGTAGCCCCCGGCCAGACCGGAGATCTCACGCTGCGGGCGGGCCTGGCCCTGACCCTGTTCGACGCCCGCCTGCCCTGGCTGCTGCGCACGTTCTATGCCGCGCTTCGGTGGAGCCCCGCGATCGGGGCGGGCCTGCTCTACCGGCTGGACGGCGCCGGTCTGCGCTTCACGCTGGCCGCCTCCCCCCTGCGCCTGCGGGCCGGAGACGCGATCTTCACGCTCTGCTCCCCGGAGCTGCTGCTTGATCAGTGGGGCGGCGCCCGGGGCTGGGGCCTGGTCCTTTTCCAGGCGGCGTTGTTCCTGTTCTGACGGAGGTCCTCGATGCCACCTTGCCTGCGCCCGTTGCTTCCCTGGCTCCTGCTGGCCGCGGCCCTCCTGCCGGCGCGGCCCTTGGCCGCCGTGCCGGCAGCGGGGCCGGCAGGGGATGCCTCGCCCGCCCGGTTCGGGCTGACGGTTTCCAGCAACACCTTCCAGCCGGCGGACCGCAGCGCGGGATACCCGGTTGCCCCGGGGCTGTATGCCCGGGCGGGGCTCAGCTGGCTGCCGGGCAGCCGCTTGGAGCTGGAGCTGTTCCAGGTGCCCCGCCTGGTTCCGGAGCCTTTCACAGAAGCCTTCACGGGCTTTTCCGCCGGCTGCTGGCTTTTCCGGCGCAAGCACGACTCCTATTTCAACCTGACGGCGGACCTGTCCTTCCTGCTCGGGCTGGAAGGCAGGAAGCTTTTAGCCGCGCGGCTTTGTCCCATCGTGCTGGGAGGCCCCTATTACCATTACGCGGACCGCCTGCTGGCCGTGGCGCTGGTCTGGGACCCGGAGCAGGCCTGCCTGTTCTGGCAGCTCCAGCTCGTAGGCCTCAGCCTGTATTTCTG
>Ga0154738_1198_pt3 | contig 27887 bp, 29 predicted proteins | sample Rifle2008BG16ft_FD_105746 | JGI IMG/M metagenome (GOLD analysis project Ga0154738, IMG submission 105746) | Spirochaetes bacterium RBG_16_67_19 | reverse complement strand
GGACTCCAGCAGGGCCCGGGCCGCGGCGTAGGCGAAGCTGCCCCCCGAGCCGATGGCCAGCACAGGTTCCTCCGGGTCCACCACATCGCCGGTGCCGGAGATCAGCAGCAGGTCCTTGCGGTCGGCCACCAGCAGCATGGCCTCCAGGCGGCGGAGCACCCGGTCCGTGCGCCAGTCCTTGGCCAGCTCCACCGCCGAGCGGCGCAGGTCGCCGCGGTGCTCCTTCACCTTGCCCTCGAAGCGCTCGAACAGGGTGAAGGCGTCCGCGGTGGCCCCGGCGAAGCCCACCAGCACCCCGCCGTCGGCCACCTTGCGGATCTTGCGGGCGCGGGCCTTCATGATGGTGTTGCCCAGGGTGACCTGCCCGTCCCCGCCCATGCACAAGCGGCCGTCCCGGCGCACCGCGATGATGGTCGTGCCGTGCATGGCCTCCATGCTAGTTCTGCCTCCGGGCATGCGGGTGGGCCAGGCGGTACTCCTCGGCCAGGCGCTCGATGTCCAGGTGGGTGTACACCTGGGTGCTGGACAGGTTGGCGTGCCCGAGCAGCTCCTGCACCTTGCGGATGTCCCGGCCGCGGTTCAATAGATGTGTAGCGAAGCTGTGCCGGAAGGTGTGCGGGCTGGCCGGCTTGGGCAGGCCGGAGGCGCGCAGGGCCTTTTCCACGATCCCCTGGATGCCGCGCACCGTGATGCGCCGGCCCCGCCGGTTGAGCAGCAGCGCCTTGCCGGCCTCCCCGCCCCTTTCCAGGGCCAGGGCCCGCCGGGAGAGCAGGCACTCCTTGAGCACCCCCGCGGCCGGCGCCCCGTAGAACACCACCCGTTCCCTGCCGCCCTTGCCCCGCACCCGGATCGAGCGGGCGCCGAGGTCCAGGTCGGTCAGGTTCACGGCCGCCAGCTCCGAGACGCGGCAGCCGGTGGCGTAGAGCAGCTCCAGGATCAACCGGTCGCGCAGCTCCCAGAAGCTGGCCGCCGGCTCAGGCATGGAGGCCGCAGCGCAGCCGGAGCCAGGGAGGGCGGCAGCCGGCCCGTCTATCAGGCTGGCCGCCTCCTGCTCCAGCAGGAAGGAAGGCAGGTGGGACGGGACCTTCAGCGAGCGCACCTCCCGGAAGGGGTCGGAGCCGGCCTGCCCGCCCTGGACGCGGGTAAAGCGGAAAAGGCCGCGCACGGCCGAAAGGGCCCGGTTGATGGAGCGCGAGCCCAGGCCCCGGCCGGACAGCCAGCCCACGAAGCCCCTGGCTTCGGAGGCGGTGAGCTCCCGTCCCTCCAGACCGGCCTCCCGCAGGTAGCCGTGGTACAGCTCCAGGTCCCGGCCGTAGGCCGCCAGGGTGGCCGGGGAGAAGTGGCGGACGTGCTTCAGGTATTTCAAATAGCTCTCAAGCACTCTGGTCCTCCGCATCCTGATGCTCAGTGGACGCGCCGTCAGGGGTGTGCAGGTAGTCGCACTGCGGGTTGATGCAGGCCTTGTAGGAGCCGCGCTGCTTGTCCTGCTTTTCCACCAGGAAATGGCCGCACTGCGGGCAGCTGGCGTTGGCCGGCTTGTAGTAGGTGACGAAATCGCACTGCGGGTAGTTGGTGCAGCCGTAGAACTCCTTGCCCCTGCCGCCCTTGCGCCGCCGGGCGATGATCTTGCCGCCGCAGCCGGGTTTGGGGCAGTCGGCCAGCGGCACCGCGCGCGTGTTGCGGCATTCCGGGAAGCCGGTGCAGGCCAGGAAGAAGCCGTAGCGGCCCAGCTTCTTCACCAGGGGCCGGCCGCACTTCTCGCAAATGAACTCGGTGGGCTCGTCCAGCACGCCCTTGATGGATTCCAGGGTGTCCATGACGTGATCCACCTGGACCTTGAAGCCGCGGTAGAACTCCGACACCACCTCGTCCCAGCTCGCCTTGCGCTCCTCCACCTCGTCCAGCCTGCGCTCCAGGGAGGCGGTGAAGTTCTCGTTGAGCAGCTCCGGGAACTGGGCGGTGAGCAGGTTGTTGATGATGCGCCCCAGCTGGGTGGGCACCAGCTGGCGGCTCTTGCGCACCACGTAGTAGCGGTCCAGCAGCACGGAGATGATCGGGGCGTAGGTGGAGGGCCTCCCGATGCCCTTCTCCTCCAGGGCCTTGATGATCGTGGCGTCGGTGTAGCGGGCCGGCCCGGAGGTGAAATGCTGCTCGCCGATGTGGCGCAGGAACTCCAGGGCCTCCCCCTCCGCGAGGGCGGGCAGGGCCTTGCCCTGCTCCTTGGTGGCCAGCACCGACAGGACGCGCTGGAATCCCGGCAGGCTGGTCCGGGTGGAGCTGGCCCGGAACAGGGCCTCCCCCGCGCGGATGTCCGCCGTACTGGTCACCGTCCGGGCGGGGATCATCTGCGAGGATACGAAGCGCTCCCAGACCAGGGAGTACAGCTTGAACTGCTCGGGGCTGAGCGACCCGCGTACGTCCTCCGGGGTGTTGCGCACGTAGGTCGGGCGGATGGCTTCGTGGGCGTCCTGTGCCTTGGCGGCGGGAGTGTAGTAAACGGCCTTTTCGGGCAGCTCCGCGGGGTAGCGCTCGGCCAGAAAGTCGCGCACCTCGGCCAGCGCCGTTTCCGACACGCGGGTGGAGTCCGTGCGCATGTAGGTGATCAGGCCTACCCGGCCGGAGCCGATGTCCACGCCCTCGTACAGGGTCTGGGCCACCTGCATGGTCTTCCGCGAGGTGAAGCCGAAGCGGTTGGCCGCCTCCTGCTGCAGCTTGGAGGTGGTCAGGGGGGCCTTGGGCTTCAGGGTCTTCTCGGTGCTGCGCAGGGCGGCCACCCGGTACTCGGCCCCCTGGAGGGAGGCGATGACGGCGTCCACCTCCTGCTGGGTTTTCGGTTCCGCCTTGGCGCCCCGGAACTCCACCAGCGCGGCCTTGAAGGTGGAGCGGCCCTTCTTCAACTCCGCTTCCAGGCTCCAATACTCCTCGGGGAGGAAGGACTCCACCTCCGCCTCCCGCTCGCACAGCAGGCGCAGGGCCACCGACTGCACCCTGCCGGCGGACAGCCCGTTCTTGACCTTCTTCCAGAGGATCGGGGAAAGGTGATAACCGACCAGGCGGTCCAGGACCCTGCGGGCCTTCTGCGCCTCCACCTTGGCCCCGTCGATCTCCCCCGGGTGGGCCACCGCGTCGCGGATGACCTGCGGGGTGATCTCGTTGAACACGATCCTGCGCACCGGGATTCCGGGTTTCTTCGAGAGGATGGCGTTGCGCAGGTGGAAGGAGATGGCCTCCCCTTCCCGGTCGTTATCCGAGGCCAGCAGCACCTCCGCCGAGCGGCCGGCCTCCTGGCGCAGCCCGTTCAGGATCTTGGCCTTGCCGCGGATGGTGATGTACTCCGGCTCGAAGCCCTTTTCCACGTCCACGGCCAGGCGGCTCTTGGGCAGGTCCACCAGGTGGCCCATCGAGGCGGCCACCGCGTAGCCTTCGCCCAGGTACTTCTCAATCGTCTTGGCCTTGGCCGGGGATTCGACGATGATCAAGGTCTTCTTAGCCATACCACACCTCTCCGTTGTGAATCGACAGCTCGTGAGCCAGCTCGCTCTCCATCTGCCGGGCCAGTACTTCCGCCGCGCTCCACCGCCCGGATGCCAGGGCTGCTTGCCGCGCGGCCAGGGCAGGCATCCTGCCGTGCCGCAGCAGCGGGTTCCTGCGCCGCAACATCAGCGGATTTCCGTCGGGCTCCTGCCTGCTGTCGCCGGCCCCCCAGCCGGCTAGCAGCTCCGCCGCGCCCCGCACCGCCTGGGCTCCCTGGTCGGCCAGCGCGCGCGTGCCGGCCCCCGTCGCTCCCTCCAGGCAGTCGGCGTGGACCAGCAGCTCCCGCCCCTGTTCCAGGGCGTATTCAGCGGTGATCAGCGCGCCGGAGCCTTCCGGGGCCTGGACCACCACCACCGCCCGGCTCAGGCCGCTGATGATGCGGTTTCGCCCCGGAAAATGATAGGGTCGGGGGGGCTCCCCGGGCGGGAACTCGCTGAGGATGCAGCCGCCGTCGGCCAGTATCCTGCGCCCCAGCGGGGCGCTGCTGCCCGGAAACACCTGGTCGATGCCGTTGCCCAGCACCCCGGCGGTCCGGCCGCCTTCCGCCAGGCTGCCCCGGTGCGCCTCCGCGTCTATGCCGTGGGCCAGCCCGGAAACCGTGCCCACCCCCATTCCGGCCAGCTCGAAGCCCAGGGCGAAGGCCGCGTCGCGACCGTTCCCCGTAGGATGGCGGGTGCCGACGACCCCGACCCAGACTTCCTGCGGCTTCGGAAGGATCCCTCTATAGTAAAGAACGATCGGCGGATCATAGATTTCCCGCAATAATGGAGGGAAATCGTCGCTCCAGATAAAGGTGCATTGGATCGACCGGGAGGTCAAGAGCTTCAGGTCGGCCTCCGCCCGGCGCAGCTCGCCGGCGGGGTCCCAGTTGTGGCTGCGCACGGCCCGGCCCAGGATGGCGGGCAGCGATGCGGCGGGCAGGCGGGCCAGCTGCTGCGGGCTGGCGCAGACCTCCAGCAGCAGCAGCTTTTCCCTGGGCTTCAGGAAGGGGACCCGGTTGATGGCCAGTGCCGAGAGCTCATTGGGAGCCATGCAGCTCCTCCTCGATGGTCTTGAGATTCTCTTCCGCCTGCCGGCGGCGCTCCTCCGGCAGCCCCAGGCCTTCCAGCCGCCGGTACACCCCCTGGGCGTCCTCCAGCCTGCCGGACCCGTAATACACGCCGCCCAGAAGGAACAGGGCGTCCGCGTTCCTCTTTTCCCGCTCCAGAAGGCGCAGGAGCAACGCCTCGGCCTCCTGCGGGCGAGCCAGCTCGTAGACGTAGAGCACCGAAAGAGCGTACAGGGCATCCGAGTGCAGCGGATCCAGGACCAGAGCCCGGCGATAATGCCGCTCGGCCCGCTCCAGCCACTGCCGGCGCTCCTCCGCCTCCGCCTGGGCCTGGGCGAGGCGCGCCGCGCAGATCCCCGCGTAATAGAACAGGATCGGGTTCTCCGGATAGATCTTGCGCGCCTCCTCCAGGGCCCCATAGGCCTGCTGGAACATGCCCAGCTCCATGTAGCGGACCGCCAGCAGGCGGTAATACACGCCCAGCTGGTCGGAGGCCTGGACCTTGCGCTCCACCTCCTGCCGGTATTTGCGAATGCCGGCTTCCAGCTCCGCGATCCTCCGCTCACCGGCCTGCGCCCCCTGGGCGGCGCCGGGTTCGGTCTTCTGGAGCTCGTCCAGGTAGAAGTCCCGCCGGCGGGCGCAGCCCGAGGCGCCCAACAGCAGCAGGACCGCCAACCCCGCCGCCCCCTTCAACCAACGTCCCAAGCTTTCCTCCCGCCTTTCATCCCCGTGGATGGTAGAGCCGGTGGTACTCCGCCAGCTCGCTCTCCTCCACGTGCGTGTAGATCTGGGTGGTCCCGATGTCCGCGTGCCCCAGCAGGACCTGCACGGTGCGCAGGTCCGCCCCGCCCTTCAGGAGATGGGTGGCGAAGGAGTGCCGCAGGGTGTGGATCTTGCCGGCCACCCCGGCTTCCAGGGCGTAGCCCTTGAAGCGCTTCCACATGCCCTTGCGGCTCAGGGGCCCGCCCAGGTGGTTCACGAACAGGCTGGCCAGGCGCCGTCCGCGGGCCAGCGCCGGGCGGGCCTGGCTCAGGTACCTCTCCAGCCACTCCAGGGCCAGCTCCCCGATGGGCACGATCCGCTCCTTGCCCCCCTTGCCCAGCACCCGCAGGAACTTTTCGGTCTTGTAGATCCTCTCCAGGGTCATCGACGCGGCCTCGGACACCCGCAGGCCGCAGGAGTAGATCAGCTCGAACAGGAAGCGGTCGCGCACCCCTCCGGGAGTGTCCAGGTCGATGGCCGCCAGGAGGCGCTCCACCTCCTCGCGGGAGAACACCTCCGGGATGCGCCGGGCGACGCGCGGGGTCTCCACGTCCTGCGCCGGGTTGTCCCGGATATGCCCCTCGCGCCGCAGGAAGGCGAAGAAGGCCCGCAGGGCGCTCAGGGACTTGGCGGTGGTCTTGCGGCTGGCCCCTTCCAGCTGGCGGTCCACCAGGTACTGGATGAGGTCCTGGCCGCTGAACTGCCGCAGCGGCCGGGCTCCCCAGTAGGCGAGCAGCAGGCGCGCCTCCAGGGTGTACACGCTCACCGTGGCCCGGGACAGGCGCAGCTCCATCGTCAGATGCGCGGCGAAGGCTTCCAGCAGCGGGTTCATGCCCTTTACAGGTCCCCCTGGCTGCTCACCCGCTTCTCGCGCAGGATCGTGGGCACGTTCAGGTCCGCCTCCCGGGAGTTGCGTCCCAGCAGGAAGTCCCCGGCCGGGCGTCCCGCGCTCACCCCCTTGCGCAGCTTCACCCATTCGTCGTAGGAGATGACGTCCCCCCGGCCCTTGTCCGCCGGCTCCGGCGCGGGGGCGGGGCGCCGTACCCGCTCCCCATTGAATCCGGTGGCGATCACGGTGACCCGCAGCTCGTCCTCCAGGGCCTCGTTGATGCTGGTGCCGGCGATCACCAGGGCCTCGCTGTCCGCGCTGGCGGTGATGATCTTCAGCACCTCCTCGTACTCCGACAGGCAGAAATCCGGCCCGCCGGTCACGTTGACCAGGATGCCCCGCGCCCCCTCGATCTTGGCGTCCTCCAGCAGCGGATTGTTGATGGCGTTGGTGGCCGCGTCCACCGCCCGGTTGTCGCCATGCCCCAGGCCGATGCCCATCAGGGCGTCCCCGTTGCCCTTCATGATCGTGCGCACGTCGGCGAAGTCGATGTTGATCTCCCCCGGCTCGGTGATCAGGTCCGAGATGCCCTGCACCCCCTGGCGCAGCACGTCGTCGGCCATCAGGAAGGCCTCCCGGATCGGGGTGCGCCGCTCCACGATCTTCAGCAGATACTGGTTGGGGATCACGATCAGGGTGTCCACCTCCTGGCGCAGGCGGGCGATGCCCTCCTCTGCCAGGGCCATCTTGCGCTTGCCCTCGAAGTCGAAGGGCTTGGTCACCACGGCCACGGACAGGGCCCCCTGCTCCCGGGCCACGCGGGCCACCACCGGCGCCCCTCCCGTGCCCGTGCCCCCGCCCATGCCGGCGGTGATGAAGACCATGTCCGCGCCCTCCAGCACCTCCCGGATGCGCTCCTCATCCTCAATCGCCGCCTTCTCCCCCACCTCCGGCATGCCCCCGGCCCCCAGGCCGCCGGTGAGCTTGGAGCCCAGAGCCAAGCGGGTCTGGGCCTTGGACATCTGCAAGGCCTGCTGGTCGGTATTGGCGGCGACGAATTGCACGTTCCGCAAGCCCCCGGCGATCATGCGGTTCACGGCATTGGAACCGCCCCCTCCCACGCCGATCACTTTGAGCACGGTGACGTTCGCAGGCGGCTGTTCGGCAAACTCGATGTTCATGTCCCCCTCCCCTTTTGCTGTATCTGTGGCTGTTAAAAGAATTCCTTGAACCAGTTGCGCATCCGGTCCCATACGCTGGAAAAGGTGTTCTCGCTGGAGCTGGTGTCCACGTAGCCGGTCTCCCGCTTGGCCGCCCCGTAGAGCACCAGTCCCACCCCGGTGGCGAAGACCGGGTTGTAGTACTCCTCCACCAGGCCTCCGAGCCTGGCGGGGTATCCGACGCGGGCCGGCAGGTTGAAGATCTCCGCGGCCAGCTCGGAGGCCCCCGCGAGCAGGGATCCTCCGCCGGTCAGCACCACCCCCCCGCCCAGCAGGCCCAGGTAGCCCTTGCGCTGGATCTGCTCCCGGACCATGCCCAGGATCTCGGCCATGCGCGGCTGGATGATCTCGCACAACTCCGCCCGGCGCACGCTGCGCGGCGGCCGCCCGCCCACTCCGGGCACGCGCACTTCCTCCTGTTCCTGGACCAGGGCCGCGTAGCAGCAGCCGGCTTCCTTCTTGATCTTCTCCGCCGTCTCCAGCGGGGTTTTGAGCATGATGGAAAGGTCGTTGGTCACCTGGTCCCCGCCCACGGACAGCACCTCCGTGTGGTAGGGCGCGCCCTCCAGGTGCACCAGCACGTCCGTGGTGCCCCCGCCCAGGTCGATCAGCAGCACGCCCAGCTCCTTCTCGTCCTGGCTCAACACCGCCTTGGAGGAGGCCAGGGGCTCCAGGGCGATGTCGTTGACCTTGAAGCCGGCCCGGTTGACGCACTTGACGATGTTCTGCGCCGAGCTCACCGCTCCGGTGATGATGTGCACCTCCGCCTCCAGGCGCACCCCGACCATGCCGATGGGGTTCTTGATCCCCCCCTGGGCGTCCACGATGAACTCCTGGGGAATGACGTGCAGCACCTCGCGGTCCATGGGGATGACGATGGCCTTGGCCGCGTCGATGACCCGGTCCACGTCCTCCCGGCTGATCTCCCGGCCCTTGCCGGTCACCGCCACCACCCCCCGGGAGTTGATCCCCTCGATGTGTCCGCCGGCGATGCCCGTGTACACCGAATGCACCTCCCGCCCGGACATCATCTCCGCCGCTTCCACGGCGTTGGCGATGGAGCGCACGGTGGTCTCGATGTTGATCACCACCCCGCGGCGCAGTCCCCGCGAAGGGGTGGTGCCCACCCCGACGATCTCCAGCTGGCCGCTCTCGCCGTACTGCCCGATCACCACGCACACCTTGGTGGTGCCTATGTCCAGTCCGACGATCAGATCTTCTGCAGCCAAGGACTCACCCCTCCTCTTTGATGCGGTAGACCACTTCCCCGGTGCGCAGGTCCAGCTCGCGCACGCGCTCCAGCAGGCCCTGCGTCTTCAATAGCTCGAGGACGACCAGGGCGCTGCGCAGGGCCTCCGGGGCGAGGCGCTCCCCGAGCCGGAGGCGCACCGGGTGGGAAACCGTGAACAGCTCCAGCTCGAAACGGTCCCCGCGTCCGGGAACCAGGCGGATCTCGGAAATCAAGCGGCACAGGGCGGGCTCCTCGCCGGCCAGACGGTCCAGGTCCCCCAGCAGGGGCCTCAGGGACGCGGGCAGCTGGAGTCCCGCGCGCACCTCCGCGAAGTGCACGCCGGACAGCAGGGGCAGGTCCCAGACCGTCAGCTCGGGACCCACCTGGAACACCACCCCCTCCCGGTCGATGGCCAGGGGCAGGGCCCGGCCCTGGCTGTCGCTGGCCAGCAGGGCCGCCAGGGGGCGGCGGCCGACCAGGCGGATGCGCAGGGTGTCCGGGAAGGACTTGCCCACCGTGGCCTGGTCCACCGGCGGGAGGGCCTCCAGGCGCCGCTCCACCTCGCGCGGGTCCACCTGGAACCAGGCCACCGCCCCCTCCAGGCCGGCGGCCCGCAGGATGGCGGCCTGGCTCAAGGAAAGGTCGGAGGCCAGCACCACGTTGCGCACCAGCAGGCGCGGGGCCAGCCACAGGTGGAAACACAAAAGACCCGCGGCCAGCAGGCCCAGGGCGGCCACCAGCCAGGACAGCAGGCGGGCGGCCAGGCCGCGGTTGGGGCGTCGCTGGGGCCGGGCCGCGTCGAAGAAGAAGGCCTCCGACACTACCCCGCCTCCTTCTGCCGGGACAGGTTCAGCAGCAGCCCGGACATGGCCAGGCTGGTCACCAGGCAGGAACCCCCGGCGGAGATGAAGGGCAGCGGGATCCCGGTGGAAGGCACCAGGCCGGTGACCACGGCGAAATTGAGCAGGGCCTGCAGGAAGATGGTGGTGGTCAGCCCGAAGGCCAGGAAAGCCGAAAAGGCGTCTTGAGCGCGGTAGGCCACGGCGTAGCCCCGCCAGGCGAAGAGGATGAAGAGGAACAGCACGAACAGCACGCCCAGGAAGCCGGCCTCCTCGCCGATCACGGCGAAGATGAAATCCGAGTGGGCTTCCGGCAGGACCCCCAGGCTCTTCACCCCCCTGCCCAGCCCGCGGCCCCACAACCCGCCTCCGACCAGGGCGCTGCGGGCCGCGATCAACTGGTAGCCGCTGCCAGCCGGATCGGCCAGGGGGTTGAAGAAGGCGATCAGGCGCTCGACCCGATAGGCCTGGGTGAACAAGAGCAGGCCGCCCAGTGGCAGGAACAGCAGGGCCAGCAGGATGAAGTACAGGAGGCGCACCTGGGCCATCAGGAACATGCACAGGGCGATCACCAGCAGGAACACGGCCGTGGAGAAGTCCTTCTGCAGATAGACTACCCCGGCGAAGGCCAGCACCACGATCAGGGGCGGGATCAGGGAGTTGAACGGATCGTCCATGCGCTCCTGCTTCTTGGCCAGGATGGAGGCCAGGTACAGGACCACGGCCAGCTTGGCCAGCTCCAGGGGCTCGAAGGACTGCCCGAACAGGAAGATCCAGCGCCGGGCCCCCAGCACCGGGCGGCCCAGGCCCGGGAGGAAAGTGGCCAGGCACAGCAGGAAGGCCACGGCCAGCAGGACGGGGGTGGCCTTGCGCACCAGGGCGAGCGGCGCGCGGGCGCACAATCCGCAGGCCGCCAGGCCGATCAGGGCGAAGGAGAGCTGGCGCTTCACCAGGTGATAGGGGTCCTGGAACACGCGCTCGGCGTAGAAGTGGGAGGCGGAAAACAGCGCCGCCAGCCCCAGGGCCAGCAGCAGCATCTGCACGGCGGCGAGCAGCGGGTCCCCGGCGCGCCTCCCGATCCTCTCCAAGATCCTTCCCCCCCCTCTATTGGATCTTCAGCGTGGACAGCCCGAGAATGGCGAACAGCCCCCCCAGGATCCAGAACCGGGTGACCACCTTGGACTCCGGCCAGCCCAGCAGCTCGAAGTGATGGTGCAGCGGGGCCATCTTGAAAACCCGCTTGCCGGTCAGCTTGAAGCTGGCCACCTGGATGGCCACCGACAGGACCTCCAGCACGAAAACCCCGCCCAGCAGGAACAACAGGATCTCCTTCTTGATGGCCAGGCTGATCACCCCGATCACCCCGCCCAGGGCCAGACTGCCGGTGTCCCCCATCATGATCTCGGCCGGGTGGCTGTTGAACCAGAGGAAGCCCACCGAGCCCCCCACCAGAGCCAGGCTGTACACGGCCAGCTCCCAGCTCCTCTTGACGAAGGGGATTTGCAGATACGCGGCGTAGTCGGCGCGCCCGGCCAGGTAGGAGAGCACGGCCAGGGTCAGGGCCACCATGATCACCAGCCCGATGGCCAGGCCGTCCAGGCCGTCGGTCAGGTTCACGCCATTGCTGTAGCCCACCAGCAGCAGAGTGGCGAAGGGAATGTAGAGCCAGCCCAGGTCCAGCACGGCCTTCTTGAAGAAGGGCAGGTACAACAGGGTGGTGTGCTCACCGCGGTTGAAGTACAGCAGCAGCACCACGGCCAGGGAAAGGAGGATCTGGGCGGAGAACTTCAATCCGGCGGTCAGGCCGCGCGAGCCCTGGCGGAATCTTTTCAGGTAGTCGTCCATGAAGCCGATGGCCCCGAAACCGGCGGTAGCCAGCAGCACCAGCCAGGTGTACAGGTTGTCCAGGTCCATCCACAGCAGGGCCGAGACCAGCAGCGAGCCCAGGATCAGCATCCCCCCCATGGTCGGGGTACCGGACTTGGACTGGTGGCTCTGGGGCCCGTCGGCGCGGATGGACTCGCCCAGCTTCCAATCCTTGAGTTTGCGGATCAGCCAGGGGCCGCACAACAGGGACAGCGCCAGCGCGGTGAGGGCGGCGTAGGCGGCCCGGAAGGTGATGTACTGGAAGACGTTGAAGAAGGTGAAGAACTTCACCAGCGGGTACAACAGCTTCAGGAACAAGCGCTCACCTCCCTCAAGGCCTTATCTCCGGGACCAGGCGCTCCAGCTCCATGCCCCGGGAACCCTTGAGCACGACCAGGTCCTCAGGGCGGGCCAGGTTGCGCAGCTGCTGGCGCAGGGAGGCGAAGTCCGCCGTCCACTCCGCGTAGCCGGAATAGCCCGAGCGGCGCAGCTCCTCGTAGGCCCCGGCCATCTCGTCTCCGAACAGCAGCAGGCAGTCGAAGCCGGCCCTGGCCGCCTCCGCCCCGATGAGGCGGTGCTCCTCGTGGGTGGCCTCGCCCAGCTCCAGCATGCTGCCCAGCACGGCGATCTTGCGCCCCGGCCAGGCCAGGGGCTTGACGAACTCCAGCAGGCGGCGCATGGACTCCGGGTTGGCGTTGTAGCAGTCCTGGATGACGGTCGGACCGCCGCGCAGGATCTGCGAGCGGCCCTCCAGCGCGGCGGCCGCTTCCAGCGCCCCCCGCACCGACTCCCGCGAGGCGCCCAGCTCGACGGCCAGGGTCAGGGCCCCGAGGGCGTTCAACAGGTTGTGGTGGCCGAAAAGAGGGAAGCGGATCCTGAGGCCCTCCCAGTGGATGAGCGTGCCATCCAGCCCCAGATCCTCACTTCCCTCGAATCCCGGCGTGCTCTTCGGGCCGAAGGGGATCACCTGGCCGCGCACGCCGCGGGCCAGGTACCGATAATAGGGCTCCCCCTCGAACAGGAAGGCTTTCTGTCTACCGTTGAAACCGCGAAAAGCTCTCTTCTTTTCCCTGGCGATGCCCTCCTGCGAGCCCAGGGGCCCGATGTGCGCAGTGCCGATATTGGTGATCAGCACCGCCTGCGGCCGGGCGATGCCGGCCAGCACGTCCATTTCCCCCCGCCGGTTGATGCCCATCTCGAAGACGGCGTAGCGGTGCTGGGGGCCGACCTGGAAGCTGGCCAGGGGCAGGCCGATCTCGGAGTTCAGGTTCCCCGCGGTGGCCGCGGTAGGCGCCTCCCGAGCCAGCATCCCGGCGACCAGCTCCTTGGTGGTGGTCTTGCCGTTGCTGCCCGTTACACCCACCCGCAGCACTGCCTTCAGACGCCTGAGATGGAAGCGGGCCAGGTCCTGCAGGGCGGCCAGGGGCCTGGCCACCAGGATGACGGAGGCCCCGCGTTGGCGGGCCTCCGCGCCCACCACCGCGGCCAGGCGCCGCCAGCGCCGGCGCTCCACCAGCACGGCCGCGGAGCCGCGGGCCAGGGCGTCCAGCAGATGCTCGTGGCCGTCGGTGCGGCTGCCGGGCAGCGGCACGAACAGCGTGCCGGGACCGGCCTGCCGGGAGTCGATGACCACCCGCTCCACCGCCCGTCCCGCCTTCAGGGCGAACCGGCCCCCTGCCACCGCGGCCGCCTCGGCGACCGCGAACAGCTTACTCAAGCGGCGCCTCCGGCAGCACCACGGTGGCCAGGGCGGAGCGCTCGGGCTTCCGCAGGGCCAGGTCCTTCTCGGCGATGCGCTGGATGCGCTCCGGCGAGCTCAGGACCGCCACGGCGGCGACCAGTTTCTTGTTCTGCTCCAGCCAGTCCCTCTGTTCCGCCTCCATCGCCTGCACGTCCCGCTTCAGACTCTCGAAGCGGTACCCCTGCCAGGTGTTCAGGAACAGAAGTCCTCCCAGTACCAGAGCCAGTCCGATTCCGATCGCCGCCTTCTTCATCCCTGTTTCTTCTCCACGACCCGCAGTTTGGCGCTGCGGGAGGCGGGGTTGGCCCTCCGCTCTTCCTCCGTCGCGCTCACCGGCTTGCGGGTGAGCAAGGCGAGCTGGCTTTTGCCCCCACATTGACAAATCGGCCATTCCGGGGGGCAGGTACAGGCCCGCGCCCGCTCCCGGAAGAAACGCTTGGCGATGCGGTCCTCCAGGGAGTGGAAGGCGATCACGCCCATCCGGCCCCCTTCGCTCAGCCCGCGCAGGGCCGCCGGCAGCGCCCTGGCCAGTTCCTCCAGCTCGTCGTTCACCGCGATGCGCAGCGCCTGGAAAGTGCGGGTGGCGGGGTGGCGCCGCCAGGGCGCCAGCCCGCTCTGGCGGCGCGGGCTAGCGCCGCGCCCGCGCCGGGCTTCCGGCCCCACAGCCGCGGCCACGATCCGGGCCAGTTGGCCGGAGCTGGTGACCGGGCCCAGGCGCTGCCGATGGCGCACGATGGCCGCGGCAATGCGCCGGGCCCGCGGCTCCTCCCCGAAGTCCTCCAAAAGGCGCGCGAGCTCCCCCTCCTCCGCTTCCTGAAGCAGCTCCGCCGCCGTCCTGCCCTCGCCGGAGTCCAGACGCATGTCCAGGGGCTCATCGGAGCGGAAGGAAAAACCCCGCCCGCTCTGCTCGAAATGGAACATCGAAACCCCCAGATCCATCAGTATCCTCTCGGGCCTCAGCTCACCCAGCCCCCGCTCGAAAAAATCCGCGAAACCGGACTGCACCAGCCGCACCCTGCCGCCGAAGGGCGCCAGGCGGGCCTCGGCCTTCCGCAAAATCTCCGCGTCCTTGTCCACTCCCACCACCCGCAGGCGCGGGAACCTGGACAGGAAGGCTTCCGTGTGCCCCCCCTCCCCGAGGGTGGCGTCTACCAGGCAGGCCTCCCCAGCGGGGGGGGCCAGCAGTTCCAGCACCGCTTCCAGCAGCACCGGCACATGCACGTACACTATTTGCGCTCCGCACTCACAGGGCAATCTTGTTGCCGATCTCCTCCGCCGCCTCCTTGAACCTGCTCTCGTTCTCCGCCAGGTAGGCGGTATAGCTCCCCTCGTCCCAGATCTCCAGGTAGCTCTGGATGCCCAGGATGATGCATTCCTTCTTCAGGCCGGCGAACTCCCTGAGGGTCGGCGGGATGATGATCCTGCCGGTGCGGTCGACCTCCGTCTCCTGGGCCGGGGCCACAATGCGGCGCTGCATGAGCCGGGCTTTCTCCTGGAACAGAGAGGTGGAGCCGACCAGGCTCTGGCACACCTTTTTCCATTCTTCGTGGGTGAACAGCCACAGGCACTGCTCCACGCCGCGGGTCAGGATGATCGAGTTGCCGGGGATCTCGACCCGGATCCTGGCGGGGATCATGAGCCTGTTTTTCTCGTCTAATGAATACCGGAACTCGCCAGTGATCATCCCCTACTCTTTCCCACTTTTTCCCACTTTCGATACTTATACTACCGCAGAGGGGCCTCTTGTCAACGTCGTTATGGAAAAAATGTGCCCAGTGGGGCCCCTCAAGGGCCGAATCTACTACAAATATGTTAGGCGAAGCGGTGAAATTGACCGAAACCCGTCCAGCATATATGCTAAAGACGTGTCGCTATACCGGGTGTATTTCAAATGGAAGGAAAAGGAGGTCCAGCTCACCGCCCGGAGCCTGGACCTCACCCACCCCTACTTCGTCTCCATCAAGGATCTGGTCTTCGAGAAGAAGGAGAAGATCATCATCAATCCGGCGGAGGACGACCTGCTGCGCGCCTTCGGCGGCTCCAAGCATCTCATGATTCCATTCCAGACCGTCAGCCTCATCGAGGAGATCGACGAGGACAGTCCCAGGCTGAGGGCCTTCTCCCTGGTGGAGGGAGCCCCGCCGGGGGAAAGCTGAAGCCCTCAGGTGGAGGCTTTTCCGAACAGGCGGTAGTCGATTTCGGGGAAGATGTTGTTCCGGGCTTCCAGGCCCAGCAGCCATTCCTGCTCGATTTCGTTCTCCATGACCGTTTCGAAGATGCGCGTGAAGTTGTGGATGTGCTCGCGGGTGCGCTTCACCGCGTAGGGCACGGTGGTGCCGGTCTTCATGATGAAGGCCCAATCCGAGGCCTGGGCCAGCAGCAGCTCCCGGAAAGCCTGGTTCAGGGCCCGCCGGCGCAGGCCTTTTTCGTTGGGGAAGCGGCGGGCCAGGTCCTGCATCCGCTCGGCCTGCTTGTGCAGGTGCCGGTAGATCCAGTCGTTGGAGCTCTCCAGCCACACCTCGGCATAGCCCTTGTTGCCCCAGCTGGAAAAGCAGGGCTGCAGCACCTGCAGCTCCGAGTGGGCCTCCAGGTAGTCGGAAGCCGTCACCATCCGCAGCTTTTCGGCGGAGCGGGCCAGGCGCCGCAGCAGCGCCTCGATCCACTCCGGCCCCTCGAACCACCAGTGCCCGAACAGCTCCGCGTCGTAGGGGCAGACGATCAGGGGCGGGCGGTCCATGTGCGGGCGCAGCCGCTCGGCCTGGTGCAGCCTGTCGCGTACGAACTGCTCGGCGTGCTCCTCGCACTTTTTCAAGGCCGCTTCGCGCTGGTAGGGGGCCTTGTCACCTTCCGCGGCGGTGATGGCCCAGTACTTGATGCCCGTGTGGGCGCGCAGGCCCCCGTCGTACAGGAAGGGCCCCAGGTCCTCCAGCGGCAGCTCGAAGCCGATGTCCCGGTAGAACTCCCGGTAGACCGGGTCGCCCGGATAGCCCTCCTCGGAGGACCAGACCGCGCGCGCGGAGTCCGGGTCGCGCCCGAAGACCGCCACTTTGTTCGGGCAGGCCACCGGGGCGTACACCCCGTAGCGCGGGCGCCGGTCGGCGTACAGCAGGCCGTGCGTCTCCAGGAAGGTGTAGTGCAGGTCCTGCTCGCGCAGGAACTCCTCCACCCCCGGATAGTAGCCGCACTCCGGGAGCCAGAAGCCCCGCGGGTAGCCCCCGAAGTGCCGGATGTGGGAGCGCACCGCCACCGCCACCTGGGAGCGCACCGCGTGCGGAACCAGGCTCAAGGTGGGCAGGAAGCTGTGGCTGGCGCAGGAGGTGATCAGCTCCAGGTGGCCGCGCTGCTCCAGGCCGGCCAGCGCCGCCAGGAGGTTGCGCTGATACTTGCCTTCGTAGGCCTCGCGGCAGGCGCGGAAGCGCTCCAGGTACATGCGGGCCAGCCCGGAAAGCCGGGCGTCGCCCCAGGTGCGATTGACCTCGCGCTCGGCCAGCTCCTGCAGGCGCTCCAGGTGGCTCAAGTAGCGGGATTGCAGCAGCGGGTCGCCCAGCATCTCCGCCAGGCTGGGGGAAACCGACAGGGTCAGGCGGAAAGGCACCCCGTCGCGCTCCAGCCGCTCGAAAACCGCCAGCAGCGGCAGGTAGGTCTCGGTAATGGCCTCGTAGAGCCAGTTTTCCTCCAGGAAGCGCTCGGCTTCAGGATGGCGCACGAACGGCAGGTGGGAGTGCAGCACCAGGGCCAGGTACCCGCGGATCACTCGCCTACTCCCGCATTGCCGACAGGATGCGCTGGGGGATGGCCTCGGAGCTCATTGCCGAGGAAGGCCCGGCGAAGGCCTCGGGGCTGCCTCCCAGGAAAAGTGACTCCGACTCCTCCGGAGCCTCACCGCTGATGCCCTCCCGAGGGGTGCGGACCTGGTTGGAGCGGGCCAGCAGGCGGAACCTGCCGGAGGCCAGGTAGCCCAGCTCCAGCACGTAGTCCGCGTCCTGGTTGGGCAGGTAGATGTACCAGCTGGAGTCGCTCCATTGTATGGGGATGTCGAAGCTGGAGGCGGGTTGCAGGTCCTGGACGCGCAGGACCAGCTGCTCGAAGCCGGAGTCCCGGCGCGTCCGCGCGGCCTGGGCGTCCTCCACGTCCCAATAGGCGTAGGCCCAATGCGGGTCGCGCGCCATCAGCACCACGCGGGTCTCGTTGTAGCGCTGGGGGATGGACAGGTTCTCCGCCCCGGCCCCGGCTGCCGGCGGCTCCTCCTCGCCAGCCTCGAACTTGGCCTCCTCCACCCGCACGCTAGGGTTGTTGCCCTCCTCGCGCTCCTGGCGCATCTCCTGGTAGCCTTCCAGCAGCAGCTCGATCAGCTCTTCAGCGCCCAGGTCATCCGCCGGCTCCAGACCGTTGGACCGGGCCAGGGTGGCCAGCTCTGCAAGAGGCATGATTCGGAGGCGCTCTCTGGTCATCGGATCCTCCAGGCGCGATCGAAATCCCTCGGCGGGCAAGCCCATCCTACGGCTTTTGAAAAAATCGTGTCAACCGCCCTGGTGGCGCGAAATTATGGGGCTTCAGCTTTGCGGCTGCGCCAGCATCAGGACCACGTCCCCGTGGCCCCGGCGCTTGGCCCAGCGATCGACGGGCCCCTTGAGCCAGGAAGGAGCCGTGCCCTTGGCCAGCCCTCCCCAGGTCTGGACGGCCAGGATCCGGAAGCCGCTTTCCTCCAGCAGCCGCCGCAGGGTCCGGACGGAGAAGAGGGTCAGGTGATCGGCGATGGCCGAGCGCCACAGCCCGCGGAACAGGCGGGCCTGCAGGCCGTCCACGTTGGGGGTGGTCACCACGGCCAGCCCCTCGGGCAGAAGGATGCGCCGCACCTCGGCCAGCAGGCCGCGGGGGGAAGGCACGTGCTCGATGAGGTGGGAGAAATGCACGGCGTGGAAGCCGGCGGCCGGGAAGCGGGCCTCGCCCAGGGTACCGGTGAAGACCTCCACCCCCCGGTGTTTCGCCGCGTAGGCGGCGGACTCGGGGCAGAGGTCCACGCCGCGCGCCTGCCAGCCTCGCTCCCGCATGGTCTCCAGCAGCCGGCCGGTGGCGCAGCCCACGTCCAGGAAGCGGCGGCCGGCCGGAAAGCCAGCGGTGCGGCCGGCGAAGTCCACGTCCGCCAGCCCCAGCTCCATCAGGCGGTGGAAGTTGTCCTCGTTGGCGATCTCGTACTGGAAATAGGCCTGGCCGTAGCGGCCCTTCAGGTCCTCAAATACCGGCTGGGGGTTCTGGTATACCAGGGCACAGTCGCGGCAGGCCACGAAACGGCAGCCCTTGCCGCGGAAAACCGGCCGCCGGCGCCGGGAGCCGCATAGGGGACAGGGCACCTCCAGGAAGTGATCCCGGACCGGGCCCACGGAGAAGGTCTTCACCGGCGCTTTCAGTCCGTGACGGTGAGCAGAAAGTCCCGCGAGCTCTCGTTGCCGGCGTAGTCCGCCACGAACAGGCTCAGGGTGGTCTGCCCCGGCACCAGCTTGACCTCCCCGATGCGCAGCAGCCACTCGGACTGGTAGAGCTCCTCGAAGGCCAGGCCGGACTCCAGCAGCGCCAGACGCGGGCTGCCATCGGCCCGCAGCTTCTCGTGCAGGCCGTCCAGGCGCAGGGCGGCCACCTCGCGCCCGTCCTGGTACAGGGAGATGCGGTAGGCGGCCATGCGCCAGGCGAAGGGCACGTCTTCGCGCAGGTCGTAGAGCTGGGCCAGCACCTCCGTGGTGCCCTGCCGGAAGCTGGCGCCGCTGCGGACGACGGCCGGCTCCCTGCCCGCGCGCAGTTGCAGCTCCTTGATCACCGGGGTCTGCCGGTCGGGCAGGGGCGGCAGGACCGCCAGCGGATTGATCAGGGAGCGCATCTCCGTATCGATGATGGTCAGGTGCAGGTGCTTGCCCAGCGAATAGCCCGTGGCCCCCACCCGGCCCAGGGAGCCGGAACCGTCGAAGCTCTTGCGCTCCCGCGGCATGCTGCCGGCTTCGAGGTGGGCGTAAAGGGAACGGACCCCGTTCTGGTGCTGCAGCACCAGGTAGCTGCCCAGGCCCACGGGCACGGAGGCGAGGTCCTGGCCCTCCTCGAAGCTGAAGACCAGCTCGCCGGCGGCGATGGGCCGGATCTCCTGGTCCCCGCCGCCCAGGTCCACCCCGGAGTGGAAGTGGTCCCCCCGGCTTTCCCCGAAGGTGGCCGTCAGCACCACCCTGGCCAGGGGCCAGTCGAAGGCGGCGGCCGGCAGGCCCAGGGCTGCAATCGCCAGCGCCAGCAGCGTTGCCTTCATCATCCCTCCAGGTAGTCGGCGCGCAGCAGGCGCCCGGGGAAGCCCAGGAGCAGACTGCCGTCCAGGAAGCGCAGGAACAGGTCCCCGACGGCCAGGGAGCGCTCGTACAAGGGCGAGGAAAGCGGGCGCAGAATCCGCAGCCGGCTGCCGCCGCCCTCCCGCGAGCCCAGGGCCAGCAGCCCTGCGGCGGTCGAGCTCAGGGCCAGGAGCCGGCCGGGCAGCTCGCTGGCCGCCGCCCGCCGCAGGTCCCGCAGGGCCAGGCCCGCATCCGTCTCGCAGGCCAGGAAACGGCCGTCGGCCAGGAAGCCAAGGAGAGCCTCACGGCGCAGGTCCGAGCCGGTGTCCAGGGTCTGGATCGGGGAGTACTGCGCGCCGCGCTTCTCCAGTAAGGTCAAGCGCTGGGGGTCGATGCCGGAGAGCACCGCCAGGCGCCCGGGGGCCAGCGCCGCGCCCAGGATGACCGGAATGCGGCTGGGATCGGGCAGGAAGTCCTGGGTGATCTTGCCGCCGGAGTCCAGGAGCTTGAGCGTGCCGTCCAGCAGCCCCACCGCGCACTCGCCCCCGCTCAGGGCCAGGGTGGTGATCGGGGAGAAGAAGCCCACCGACCAGAGCGCCTCCCCGTCCCGGTCCAGGCGCTGCAGCTCGGTGAGGTCGGTGCTTACCGAATACAGCAGGTCCCCGCCGGGATCCAGCACCGGGTAGCCGCGGCCCGGCACCGCGTACAGGAAGCGCCCCAAGGGGTCCTGGAAGACGAAATTGTCGGCCACGCGCGGATAGTTGATGAAACCCAGCTCGGAGAGGGCCACCCCGTGCAGGACCTCCGCGGCATGCAGGACCTGCCCGTCCAGGCGCACGAAGCCGAAATGGCGTCCGGCCTTGAACCAGGACAGCCGCGCCTGCTGCCCGTCCGCCTCAGCGGACGGTCCCGGCGGGATGGACCGCGACCAGATCGGCTTGAAGAAAGCCTCCCGGCCGGAAGGCTGCGGGAACAAGAACAGGTATAAGAGCCCCAGCGCGAAGGCCAGGACCAGGTAGCGGCGTGAACGGTGTTTGCGCAAGGCTTTGATTCCCTATCGCTCGGTACGCTTTCCATCCTATAATGTCGGCGCGAGGCGTGTCAACGAAAGGAGGCAGGGGCATGAGCATCGATCGCCAGGGCCTGGCCGCCGCGGCCCGCGCCGCCGCCGCGGCTTCCTACTCCCCGTACTCCCGTTTCCGGGTGGGGGCGGCGCTGCTGTGCGAGGACGGGTCCATCGTCACGGGGGCCAACGTGGAGAACCGCTCCTACGGGCTGACCCTGTGCGCCGAGCGGGCGGCGGTGGCCAGCGCCGTTTCCGGAGGGCGGCGTTCCTTCCTGGCGGTGGCCGTCTTCACGCCGGACTCCGCCGAGGCGGTGGCTCCCTGCGGGGCCTGCCGGCAGGTGCTTAGCGAGTTCGCCGGCCCGCAGACCCCCGTGCTGATGAGCGGCTCCCGCGGCAGCCGGGAAAGCACGCTGGGGGAGCTGTACCCGCTGGATTCCCTGCACGACTTGAAGGACAAACGGTAGGGAGGTGGAGGGCCCTCAGGGGGCTTGGCGCCCCCCTAGGGGGCTTTATGCCCCTAGGGGGCCTTGCGGAACTTGGCCAGGCGGGCGGTCTGCTCCTGCTTGCGCTGATCGTCATCCATCTTGATCTTCCAGATGTCGATCTTGCGCTTGATGACCTCGGCCTCCTCCACCTCGCCCAACAGGGCGGCCAGGCGCCGCAGGGCGGAGAGGAACTGGATGGCCTGCTTGATGTCGTCCAGCCGCTGGGTGGACAGCTCGTACTTCTCGCGATAGCGGTCCGCGGACTGCTGCAGCAGGCGCCGGGCCAGGGCCATGTGGGCCTGGCGCTCGGCGTAGCCCTCGGCGCGCGGGTCCGCTTGCGCCAGAAAGGTCTTCAGGTTGAGCAGGTTCTTGGCCACCACCGCGTAGCGGCCCTCCAGCTCCACGAAGGACCACTTCCACTTGGTATTGGCCCCATAGCCCTCGGCCACCGAGTCAACGGCGAAGCCCAGCTTGCGCAGGTAGGCGTTCTTCGCCCCGTCGCCCAGCTCCCCCAGGCTCTCCACGCCCGCCTCGTACTCCGAGAAGGCGGCGTCCACCAGGGGCGATACGGTCTGCTCCAGGCTGATGATGGATTTGTAGCAGCACTTGCGGGCCTCGTTCAGGTAGCCCTCGTTCCTGACGATCAGCAGCGACAGGGACAGGGCGTTCATCAGGCAGTAGTAGGAGACCTGGTTCAGGCATTCCCCGGCCAGGCGGAAGCGGGTGAGGCCGGCCAGGGCGAGTGACTCCGGGTCCGCGCCTTCCTGGGGGAACTTCGGCTGGCCCTGCAGGGACTTCTCCAGCTCCAGCACCCGGGACTCGATCGAGTCCACCGCCAGCTTGTACTCCCGGATCCGCTCAGAGTAGCGCTTGCGAGCCTCGGCGCTGATCTTCTCCGTTGCCATGCTTACCGACCCTCTTCAGGGCCCTCCGTAGCGGGCCAGCAGCTCTTCGGCGTGCTTCAGCGAAGTGTCCCCCGTGCGGTCGCCGGCCAGCATGCGGGCGATTTCCTCCCGGCGGGCGGTTCCGGAAACCTGGGCCACACGCGTCACCGTGCGCTCCCCGGCGGTGGCCTTCTCGACCTTGATATGATTATCGGCGCGCACGGCGATGGTGGCGAGGTGGGTGATGCACAGCACCTGCTTCTCGGCGGCCAGGCTCTTCAGCCGTTCGCCCACGGCCAGGGCCACCTCGCCGCCTATGCCGGAGTCCACCTCGTCGAAGATCAGCGTGCCGATCTGGTCGGAGCTGGCCAGGACGTTCTTCAGGGCCAGCATGACCCGCGACATCTCCCCGCCGGAGATGATCTGGGCCAGGCGCCGGAAGGGCTCGCCCAGGTTGGGCGAAATCAGGAACTCCACCCGGTCCTTGCCGGTGGCCGTGTACAGCAGCTTGCCGGCCTCGTTGGTGCGGTCCTGGAGGTCCACCTGGAAGCGCACCTTGGGCATGCCCAGCTGCTTCAGCTCCTCCTCCACCCTGACCTGCAGTCCCGCGGCGGCCTGCCGCCGGGCCCGGGAAATCTCCCCCGCCCTGGTTTTCAGCTCCTTCTCCAGCGCTGCGATCTCCATTTCCAGCTGCCTGGCCAGCTCGCTGCTGCCCTCGATGCCTTCCAGCTCGCGGCGGCTGGCCTCCGCGTGGGCCAGCACCTCCTCCACCGAACCGCCGTATTTCTTCTTCAGTTTGCGGATCAGGGCCAGGCGCTCCTCCACCCTCTCCAGCCGGGCCGGATCGAACTGCATCTGCCCCTTGCGCTCGGCCAGGCCCTGGGCGAGGTCCTCCAGCTCGTAGAAGGCGTCCTCCAGCTGCTTGGCCTTGGGGGCCAGGGAGGCGTCGATACTGATGAGGTCCTGCATGAGGGCGCGGCTCTGGCGCAGCTGGGCCAGGCCCCCCCCCCTGCTCTCGGCGATGCGCGCGTACAGGTCCTCCAGGAGGCGCAGCATCTTTTCGTGGTTGGCCAGCAGGCGGCTGTCCTGCTCCAGCACCGGCTCCTCCGCGGGGTCCAGCTTGGCCATCGTGATCTCGCGCACCGCGTGCTCCAGCAGCTCCACGCGGCGCTGCCGCTCCTTCTCGCCGTCGAGGAGGGCGGCCTGCTTTTCCCGCGCGGCGAGGAGGCGGGCATGGGCCGCCCCGAACTCCTCCACCTGGGAGGTGCAGTCCCCGTAGCGGTCCAGCAGCTTGCGGTGGTTGTCGGGCGTCAGCAGCGACTGGTGCTCGTGCTGGCCGTGCATGTCGAACAGCAGGCTGGTGAGCTCCCGCAGGCCGGCCAGGGTGAGCGGCGAATCCTGCACGAACAGGGTCCCCTTGCCATTGCGCCGCACGCTGCGCCTTACGATAATGGCCCCCTCCTCCGGCTTGATGCCCTGGGCCTCGAGCCAGGCCAGGGCCTCCTGGTTGCCCTCCAGGCGGATCACCCCCGACACGCCGGCCTCCTCGGCGCCGGCCCGCACGGCCTCCGGGTCGGCCTTGAGGCCCAGCAGCAGCCCCAGGGCCCCGACCAGGATGGACTTCCCCGCCCCGGTCTCGCCGGTGAGGATGTTCAGCCCCGGGGTGAAGCGCACCTCCAGCCGCTCGATGAGGGCGTAGTTGGACACCACCAGGGCCTCAAGCATTCGGCTGCCCCGCCCAGTTGAGCTTGGAGGCCAGGACCTGGTAGAAGTTGCGCTGGTCCGAGAGGATGATCAGGGTTGAGCGGGCGGACTTGCGGAACAGCACCCGGTCGCCGGGCTGGAGGCGGTACATCTCCTGTCCGTCCACCTGCAGCGCGACCGCGGTGCGCTGCCGCTCTTCCACCTCCACCACCAGCTCCTCGCTGTCGGGGACCACCATCGGCCGGCTGGCCAGGGTGAACGGGCAGATGGGGTTGAGGATGAAGGCCTCCATCTCGGGATGCAGGATCGGCCCGCCCGCGGACATGGAGTAGGCGGTGGAGCCGGTCGGGGTGGCCAGGATCAGGCCATCGGCCCGGTAGCGGGCGATGTAGGTCGAGGAGAGGTGCAGGCGCAGGCCCACGATCCGGGAATACTCGCTGGAGCGCACGACCGCGTCGTTCAGCCCGCTGAAGCAGGCGATGGCCCGCCCCCCGCGCTGCACCACGGCGTCGAACATGATCCGCCTGCTCACTCCCAGCTTGCCGGCCAGGTACTTGTCCAGGGCCTGCGCCCACTCCTGCCGGGAGATCTCGGTGATGAACCCGAAATCCCCCAGGTTGACCGCCAGGATGGGGATTTCCTGGGCGCCGCCCTCCTCCCCCCCGACGGAGGCCAGGATGCGCGCGGCGTACAGCAGGGTGCCGTCCCCGCCCAGGGTGATGGCCAGGTCCGTCGCCGGGTCGACTTGGGGGAAGGTGCCATCCTGCACGGGGGCCACGCTGGTCTGGATGCCGCGCTGCTCCAGATAGGCCCGCACCTGGGCGGCCAGCTCTTCGGTCTCCTCCTTGATGAGATTAACGATGACGAGCGCCCTGCGAATTTGCTTCTTCATAGACGAGGTGAGCTGAGCTACACTATAGCGGGTCGGGCCGGAGCTGTAAAGCGAAGCCCCCAGGGGCTCAGGCGGCGCTCAAGCGGCGCTAGGGCAAGGCGCCCAGCACTTTGACGATGAGCTGCAGGTCGCGTTTCAGCAGCGTCGGATAGAGGGGAAACAGGACGCAGCGGGCCAGCAGATCCCGGGCGCCGGCCAGCGCCCTAGGGGCTGCAGCCGGCGCCATAGGGACGGCCTCCGGCTGGCGTTCCGGCTGGGCGGACGGGTCCGGGGCCGCTTCGAGGTCCGGAAGCGGCTCGAGCGGACCCTGCCCGATGGCGGCCACCGCATCCGCGAAGGCGCTGCAAGTTTCGATATTCCTCTTCATGGCGAACTGCCGCACCTGCTTCACCCCGTCCTTCACCATCACCGGGAAGGCGTAAGGCACCCCGGTGCCCTCCTGCAGGGGGCCCAGTCTCCCGTGCCGCGAGCGAGCCACGGCCTGGCTGAAAACCTCGGCGATGGACCGGCGGGACTTCAGGAAGCCTTCGATTTCGCGCGCCTGGGCCAGGCCCAGCGCGGCGTTCAGGTCGGAAAGCAGGGCGTCGCGCGGCCTGCTTTCCACCGCCTCCCTCAAGCACTTCAGCTCGCGACGCTCCCGGGCGAACACCGCCGCGCCGGCGCCGGTCGTGATGATGCCCTCCGGGGCCAGGGACAGCACGCTCACCGCCCCCAGGCCGCCGCAGCGGCGGGAGGACCCGCCCTGCCGGCCTTCGGCATCGCCCCCGGCTTCGAGGCTGGCCCCCAGGGCCTGGGAAATGTCCTCCAGCACCGGCAGCCCGAGGCCGAACAGCTCATCGGTTTCCGGCACGAAGCCCAGGGGATAGTGCAGTACCAATGCTTTCGGGTCTGCGGCCAGGTGGCGCTCCACCTCGGAGCGCAGGATCAGGCCGGTGTCAGGGTCCACGTCGGCCACCAGCGGTCGCAGGCCCCGCCCCGCCAGGGCTCGCAGGTATTCGGCCGGGGCCAGCGCCGAGAGGACCACCGCCTCCCCCGCTGCCAGCCCCATAGTCTGAAGCGCGCAGTCCACCGCCTGTCCATAGGTGGCCAGGCAGGCGCCGCCGGCCGCGCCAAGGAAGCGACTCAACTCGGAGGCCAGCTCGTGGTTGAGAGGGCCGGCCCCGAGGCGGTCTGAAACCAGACAGGCCAGTACACTGTTGAAGTCCCTGCGGCGGAGGGTGGGTCGAAAAACGGGAATGGACATGAGTCGGCCCAGCATAAAGGAGGAAACGGACTTTGGCAAGGCGCGCCGGCCCGCCCCGCGCGCGGCGCTTCAGGATTCGGTGGAGACCAGGGGCACGAAACGGCAGCCGATACCCTCGTGCTGCTCCAGGCGGGCCCCGCGCCGCCGGATGGTGAGCAAGGTCTGGAAGGCCTGCGAGCGGCCTACGGGGACCACCAGCACGCCGTTGTCGCCCAGCTGCGCGGTGAGGGTGGAGGGAACCGCCGGCGCGGCGGCGGCCACCAGGATGGCGTCGAAGGGCGCCTCCTCCGGCCAGCCGTAGGTGCCGTCCGCGGCCTGGTAGCGGATGTTGCGGTAGCCCAGCTCGTCGAGCAGCCCGCGGGCGCGCTCCAGCAGCGTGGGGATCAGCTCCACGGTGTACACCTCACGGGCCAGCTCCGCCAGCACGGCGGTCTGGTACCCGCTGCCCGTGCCGATTTCCAGAACCTTCGCCCGCGCGCCCAGTCCCAGCTCCGCGGTCATCAGCGCGACCATGTAGGGCTGGGAGATGGTCTGCCCCCGGCCAATGGGCAGGGGAAAATCCCCGTAGGCCTCGGCCCGCGCGGAGCCCGGCACGAAACGGTGGCGCGGCAGCACGGACATGACCTGCAGCACGCTTTCCGCCGCGATGCCCCGGGAGCGCAGCTGCAGCCGGACCATCCGCTCGGCCAGGGGGTTGGGCGGATAGTTGGTCTTCAGGGCAGCACCCTGGCGGGCAGCGAGGCCAGCAGCGAAGACGGAAGCAGGCTCCAATGCCGCAGGAAACGCGCGAACCAGCCGGACTCCAGGAGCCCGCCGAGGTAGCCGTACAGCTCGCGGGACCGCGGCCTGATCTGGGCGCGGAAATCGCGCAGCGCGTTTCGGTCGCCCAGGTCGGTGACCACGCGGAAGCTGAGCGCCGGCAGGCTGCTCTTCAGGGCGGCGATGAACACCCCCGCGGTTTCCCAGTTGCCGGCGGACGCCCGGAAAACACGGTGCAGCTCCTCGCGCAGCTGGCCCGAATGGATGAGAAACTCGCCGCAGGCCTGGTTGCCCACCTGCAGGCAGCCGGCCTCCCCCTGCTCGACCGCCTGCCGCAGCAGGGTTTCGATGTCCTGCTGCGGCAGGAAGCTGAAGGCCGAAGGCAGCCGCATTTCCGGCAGGAGGCGGCGCGGGAAGGGGGTGCCGGCCAGATCGACCTCGAAACACTCCCGGGCCGCCACGATTTGCCCGATGCTGACTCCCGGCTCGATTCCCGCGCAGGAACCGCTGTCCAGCAGCAAGTCCGGGCCGTAGCGCTGCACACCCAGTAGCGCGGCGGCGGTGGCGCGGGCCTTGCCGGGACCGCTTTCCAGGCAGTAAAGCTCGCCCTCCCTGGCTGACGCGTATCCGGAGCGGCATCCAGCCAAGTTGGGCAGGTCGTGCAGGGCCAGCACTTCGCGGCAGGCGGAGTATTCCACGGGGATCGGGCACAGGATCAGCAGCTTCATGCGGTTGGAGAACAATAAAGCCCGGCGGAGCCGGCGTCAAGAAAAGAAAAAAGGGGGATGGGCGAATGCCCATCCCCGCATGCTGCGTTGAGGCAAAAGGGGCAAGGAAAGGAGGTGAAACTTGCCCAGCAGGAAATTCCTTCCCGCTTCGCCGCCTCAAAATTACAAACAACACAGAAAGGAATCGGTTACAAAAATCTCTTGACTTTGAAGGCTGTTTGTGATAAATATGATTTATCTGATTCTTCCGTAATAGGAGAGAAAGATGAACGATCGCTGGTGGGAGCCGGCCTGCGCCTGCGACGCGGCCTGCTGCTGACAATGGAAACAAAACAGCCTGCCGAGGGCTGCTGCGGCGTGGAGGCGGTGGTGACCGTGGACGCGCGCGGGCAGATCGTCCTGCCCAAGGAATTGCGCGACGCGGCGGGCATCAGCACGGGGGACAAGCTGGCGGTGGTGAGTCTGAAGAACGGCGGGCGGCTGTGCTGCCTGGCGCTCATGAAGGTGGAAGAGCTGGCCGGAACGGTCCGGGAGATACTCAATCCCGTGGCCAGCCATCGTTGGGGAGGAGAAAGTCCATGAGTGAAGATATTCGTTCGGCGGTCAGGAACAGTTACGCCCGGACGGCCCGGCAGGAATCCGGCTGCGGCTGCTGTGGGGGAAGCCAGAGCGAGCAGTTGGGCTACGAGCGCTCCGAGTTGCAGGCCATTCCGGCGGAGGCGGACCTGGGGCTGGGCTGCGGCAATCCCACGGC
>Ga0154738_1104_pt4 | contig 31519 bp, 30 predicted proteins | sample Rifle2008BG16ft_FD_105746 | JGI IMG/M metagenome (GOLD analysis project Ga0154738, IMG submission 105746) | Spirochaetes bacterium RBG_16_67_19 | reverse complement strand
GTGTTGGGCAGCCCGGAGGACCTGGGCGTGCTGGCCGCCCTGCGGCCGCGCATCCGGATCCGGGCCGGCCGGCCGGAGCGCCTGGAGCCCGCCCACCCGTTCCGCGGCCTGCACCGGACCCTCGCCCTGCAGGGCCTGAGGAGATAGCTCATGCGCATCGTCACCATGGATCCGGCCAGCTGCGTGGCCTGCCGCAACTGCGAGTACGCCTGCGCCTTCCAGCAGGGGCGGACCTTCGAGCGCCGGGACTCCCACATCCGGGTGAGCTTCTACCCGGAGGATCGGGTGTGCATCCCCGGGACCTGCCTGCATTGCGAGCAGCCCTGGTGCCAGGAGGTCTGTCCGGCCGCGGCCATCCGGCGGGACCCGGTCACCGGAGCCGTGGTGATCGACGCCGAGCGCTGCGCCGGCTGCAAGATGTGCCTGCTGGCCTGCCCCTACGGGGCCATCCGCTTCGACTCCCGGGCCCGGGTGGCCCGCAAGTGCGACCTGTGCGGCGGGGACCCGCAGTGCGTGAAGTTCTGCATCTCCGGGGCGCTGGAGTTCGTGGAGGCCGAGGAGGCCTTCGCCTTCCGCCGGGAAGGCTTCGACGCCAGGCTCAAGGAGCTTGTCAGCCAGGCCAGGGGCGGCCGGCGATGAGCCCCCGCCAGGTCTTCCAGACCCTGTGCCGCATGTGCGACGACCACTGTGCCCTCAACGTGTACCTGGAGGAAGGCCGGGTCGTGGACATTGACGGCTACCAGGGGCACCCCTGGAACCGCGGGCGGCTGTGCAGCAAGGGACGGGCGGCGGTGGACCTGGTGTACCATCCGGACCGGCTCTGGAAACCCCTGAAGCGCACCGCTTCCGGCTGGCAGGAAATCCCCCTGGAGCAGGCCCTGGACGAGATCGCCGAGCGCCTGCGCGCCATCCAGCAGCGGTACGGGGAGCGCGCCGTCGGGGTCTGGAAGGGCGAGGCCGTGGGCTTCGCCCAGCAGGAGGACCTGGCCCGGCGCTTCATCCACGCCATCGGCTCCCCGAACTACTTCTCCAACGACTCCCTGTGCTTCAACGGCCGCTGGATCGGCTACAGCACCGTGCACGGGGCCTGGAGCGTGCCGGACTACGAGCACGCCCGGCTGGTGGTCCTGTGGGGGGCCAACCCGCCGCACGCCCACCCCAACATGACCCAGATGATCATGCGCGCGCGCCGCCGCGGGGCCAGGCTGGTCGTGCTGGACCCCCGGCTGTCGGCAGTCGCCCGCCAGGCGGACGTGCACGCCCCGTTGGCCCCCGGCACGGACGGTGCGCTGGCCTGGGGGCTGATCCAGGCCCTGCTGGAGCGCGGCGCCTATGACCGGGAGCTGGTGGAAGGATACTCGGTGGGCTTTCCGCAGCTGCGGGCGTACGCGGCCGCCTTCACCCCGCAGCGCGTGGAACGGGAGACGGGCGTTCCCGCCGCGACGCTGAGCCGGATCGCCGCGGCCATGGCCGAGGCCTCCCCCGCCGTGGTGAACTACGTGGGCAACGGCCTGGAGCATCACGAGAACGGCATCAACAACATCCGGGCCGTGGCCTGCCTGGACGCCCTGCTGGGCGCCCTGGACCGCAAGGGCGGCAACCGCCTGGCCGAAGGCTTCCCCTCCAACCGCCTGACCCTGTACCGGGAGAGGCCGCTCACCGCGCTGAGCCCCATCGGCGCGGAGCGCTTCCCGGTGCTGTACGGGATGCGCCGGGAGTGCCACACCATGACGGCCATGGACACCATCCTCAGCGGCCGGCCCTACCCGCTGAAGGCCATGCTGCTTACGGCGGCCAACCCGGCCATGACCAACCCCAACACGGAGAAGGTGACGCGGGCCCTGGGGGCCCTGGAGCTGTTCGTGGTGCGCGACCTGTTCCTGACCGAGACCGCGCGCCTGGCGCACTACGTGCTGCCCGCGGCCTCCTTCCTGGAGCGCTCCGAGCTGCACGTGCACGCCATGTTCCAGGTGGTCACCCTGAGCCGCAAGCTGCTGTCCTTCCCTGGAGTGCAGGACGAGTACCGCTTCTGGCACGACCTGGCCCACCGCCTGGGGGCCGGAGCCTATTTCCCCTGGAAGGACGAGGAGGAGCTGACCCGCTGGCTGCTGGAGCCCTCCGGCCTGAGCCTGGAGCGCCTGGCGGAGCACCCCGAAGGCTGGCCTTACCAGCCCATCCGCTACGAGAAGTGGCGCGAGCAGCCCCTGGCCACGCCCACGGGCAAGGTGGAGTTCGCCTCGCGGTACCTCAAGGACCTGGGCTACCCGGAGATCCCGGAGTACCGGCCCCCCGCCTACCGCAGCGCCCCGGACCCGGAATACCCCTTCGTGCTGGTCACCGGGGCGCGCAAGCTGCTGTTCTACCACAGCCGTTACCAGAACATCGAGCGCTTCGCCCGCGCGGGACGCAACCCCGAAATGGAAATGCATCCCGACGACGCGGCCCGCCTGGGCCTGGCCGACGGGGAGCCGGTGCGCGTGAGCTCGCGGGTGGGGACCATCCAGCTGCCGGTCACGGTCACGGCTTCCAACGAGATCCTGCCGGGAACCGTGCAGATCACCCACGGCTATCGCCAGGCCAACGTGAACCTGCTCACCCCCGACGACGTGTTCGACCCCATCAGCGGCTTCCCCCTGCTGAAGGCCTTGCAGGTGAAGGTGGCCCGCGCCGATTCGGCGGCCGCCCCCGGTTAGACCCGGTAGGACACCGCGAGGGACTCGCGGGCGGGGGTGAGCTGCCGGCAGGCCACCCCGGCGCTGTCGAACATGCGCCGGGAGGCGATGACCGCATCGGTGTCCCGGTACTTGTCCGACAGGTAGACCACCTCCGTGATGCCGGACTGGATGATCACCTTGGCGCACTCGTTGCAGGGGAACAGGGCCACGTACAGCCGGCAGCCGTAAAGATCGGCGCTGATCTTGTTGATCACCGCGTTCAACTCGGCGTGACAGATGTAGGGGTACTTGGTCTGGAGGAATTCCCCTTCCCGGTCCCAGGGGTACTGGTCGTCGGGGCAGCCGGTGGGAAAGCCATTGTAGCCCACCCCTACGATTTTGTTCTTCTGGTTCACGATGCAGGCCCCGACCTGGGTGTTGGGGTCCTTGCTGCGCTGGGCGGACAGCAGCGCCACGCCCATGAAGTACTCGTCCCAGCTCAGGTAGTCGCTCCGCTTGGTGGTCATTGGCGGAATTGTATCAGCCGTGGAAGAGGATTCCAACAATTGAAATCCTTCTCCGGCCTCGCGGGGCCCCGCGCTTGACAGTTTCGCCGCGCGGCCGTATTGCTGTGACATGAACTTCACCGGTCGCGACATCCTCTCCACCGAGGACCTTTCCCGCGAGGACATCCTCCAGATCCTCAAGGTCTCCGCCCGCATGGAGAAGCTGGTGCGCGCGAAGCGCATCGCCCCGCTGCTGGCCGACCGCCTGGTGGCGGTGATCTTCCTGGAGCCTTCCACCCGCACGCGCCTGTCCTTCGAGACGGCCATCCAGCGCCTGGGGGCCCGGCCCGTCACCGTGGCCGACCCGAAGAGCTCCTCCGCCGCCAAGGGCGAGTCGCTCACCGACACGGCCCGCACGGTGGAGGGTTACGTGGACTGCATTGTGATCCGCCAGCCGGAAACCGGCGGCGCCCGGCGCGTGGCCGACGCGGTGGCCGTCCCGGTGATCAACGGCGGGGACGGCTCCGGGCAGCACCCCACCCAGGCCCTGCTGGACCTGTATACGATTGTAAAGGAAAGGGGCAGCCTCGAGGGGCTGACCGTGGCCATGGTCGGGGATCTGAAGTACGGCCGCACGGTGCACTCCCTATCCTACGCCCTGGCCCCCTTTTCGCCGAAGTACGTGTACTGCTCGCCGACCGAGCTCGCGATGCCCGAGGCGGTCACCCGGGATGTGCGGGCGCGGGGCATCCCGGTGGAGGAGACCACCGACATCCGCGCGGCCCTGGCCCGGGCGGACATCGTCTACATGACCCGCATCCAGCGCGAGCGCTTCGAGGACCCGGCCCAGTACGAGCGACTCAAGGGCAGCTACATCCTGAACCGGAAGCTGGTGGAGCAGGGAAAAGCGGGTCTCACCGTCATGCACCCCCTGCCCCGCGTGGACGAGATCGCCGAGGAGGTGGATGCGTTGCCAGGGGCCGCCTACTTCCGCCAGGCCCACAACGGGGTGTTCCTGAGGATGGCCCTGCTGGCCATGGTCCTGGGCAAGGCCTGAGCGGACCGCCCTCTATTAGGGCTCCAGCAGCACCTTGATCGCCTGTCGGCTCTGCATCAAAGCGATCCCCTCCTGGATCCGCGACAGCGGCAGCCGATGGGTGATGAGCGGCTCCGTGCGGACCCGCCCGCCGGCGATGAGCCGCAGGGCGTTCTCGAAGTCGATCCACCGGTAGTCGAACGAGCCTAATATCCTCAGCTCCTTGAAAACCACCGAGTTGGGTTCGATTTCGGTGCGCTCGTGGTAGATGCTGACCAGAGCGATCCGCCCTCCCTTCGAAGCGACGGCCAGCGCCAGGTCCAGCGCCGCCGGGTTGCCGGTAGCCTCCACCACGACCTCCGCCCCCCGGCCGTCGCTCGCTTCCAGGATCCCGGGCAGGCAAGCGGTCATGTCGGCGCGGTCGACCTTGAAGGCGCGGTCCGCGCCCAGCTCGCGCGCCTTTTCCAGCAGGTGCGCGCGCGTTCCGATCACGAAGATCTCGCGCGCACCCTGGAGGCGGGCGAGCTGGCAAGCGTACAGCCCGATCGGCCCGGGACCCAGGATGGCGACCCGGTCTCCCGGCCCGACCCCCGCCTTCTGCACCGCCGCCAGGGCGGAGGTGAGCGGGTCGATGGAGGCGGCGGCCTCCCAGGACATTCCCTCCGGCAGCGGATGGCAATTGCCGGCCGGCACGCAGGCAAACTCCGCAAAGCCGCCATTGGAATGGAAGCCGATCAGGTTGGGGTCCAGGCACAGGTTGCCCTGCCCCTTCCTGCACTGGTAGCAGTGCCCGCAGTTACGGACCAGGTTGACGGCGACCCGTGCACCGATCGGCAGCCCCTGAACCTCCGCTCCCCTCTCCACGACCTCCCCGGCGAACTCGTGCCCGGGGATGACCGGCAAGCGCAGGTCCTTTTCCCGCCCGTCGAAGATGGCCAGGTCGCTGCCGCAAATCCCGATCCGGTGCACGCGCAGCAGGACTTCCCCGGCAGCCGGCCCCGGCCGCGCAACCTCCCGCAACGCCCACCCTTCGCCGGGCTGCTCCTTCACGACCGCCAGCATCGCCTTACTCCAGGGCCGCGTCCGCGATGCCCTCTTCGGCGTAGTATGGGTTGTGTGCTGCCCGGCGCCAGGGGTTGGGCGCCAGAGCTTGCCGCAGGGACTCGCCTAGCGCGTGAATCGCGCATTCCCAGGCGTGATGGGGATCGCGACCTTTCAGGAAATCCACGTGCACGGTGCCGGGGAATCCCTGGCAGAACCCTTCCACGAAGGCAAACAGGTCTTGAATTTTCATGTCTTCGACCAGCTCCCCCTTCACCGCCGTGCATTGCTCCTGCACCGAGAAGAAGGTGTTTCGCCGTCCCTCCATGCTGACCATGACCCGGGCCAGGGCTTCGTCCAGGCCGGCTACGCTAGACCCGTTGATGTTGACGCCCTCGTCCCGGGCTCGCTTGGCGACCAGCCGCTTCAGGCCGGTGCCGATGGTGATCCCCACGTCCTCGGCGATCGTGTGCGTGGACCGCCACTTGCCCGTTTCCACCACGCAACCGATCGAAAGGCAGGATCCCCAGGAAAGAGTCTCGATGATGTGGTCGAAGAAGTCGATCGTCGTCGCCACCTTCAGGTTCTTGAACTCGCTGGCCAGCTCGACCGTGATTTTCAGTTCCTGGGTGTCCTTGCGGATCTTCAGGTAACCGGGCTTCTCCTCGACCATGGTAAAAAGCTTGGGCATGTCATCCCCTCCTGATTACGAAACGGCCCGCGAGCTTGCTCCCGCGGGCCGTACCCCCCGGAGGCGGGCTATTTCTTCTTTGGTTCCACGTTCATGAAGGAAGGCGGCTGCCAGCCTTCGGGAGCCCAAACGTGAAAGCGCGGGAACGTGTTGATGCTTTCCCGGGTCATGTCCAGACCCGGAGTCCAGACGTAACGCGGTACCTCCGGCTCGCCGTTCAGGTTACGGATGATCATGTTGACCAGAATGCGGGCGTTGGTCAGCGAGTAGCCGGTGACCCCGTAGTCCACCGAGCCGTCCCGGACGTAGGGGATGGTCTCCTGGAACGGATAGACGGCGACGCAGGCCACCTTGTCGGTGAGCTTGCGCTCCTTGAGAGTGTTAGCCACCCCGTGCACCTGGGCTTCGACCACCAGGAAACCGTTCAGATCCGGCGTGGCGTTCAACAGGTTTTCGGCCAGTTCCTGCCCTACGGCCGGATCTTCGCTGTCCCCCCATTTCTCGTCTGCCAGTTTGACATCCGGGTAGTTTTTCAGTGCGGCGCGGGCGCCCTTGTTGATGCTCTCGGTGTAGGTGTTGCCCGCCGGTCCGGCCAGGATGGCGATCTTGCCCCTGCCTTTGAGGTTGCGGCACAGCCAGTCCATGCCCCGGAAGCCCAGATCGTAGTCGTTCTCGCTGGCGTAGCCGGTGAGGTTCTTGGTGTGCGCGGCCTCCCCGAGGAAGTAGACCGGGATCTTCTTCTGAATCGCTACGTTGACGATCGCGGCGATGCCCTCGGCGCTGATCGGGGCGATGGCCAGCGCGTCCACCTTCTTATTGATCAGGTTTTCGATCTGGCTGACCTGGCCCTGCAGGTCTTCATAGCCTTTAGCCGCCAGGATGGTGACGCCCACCCCGGTCGCCTGCGCTTCGGTCAGGTAGCCGTAGACCTGGTTGACGAAGTAAGGGCTGCCCAGGGACGGGATGCTCACCCCGATCCGGTAGGGCTTCTTGGGAACCACCCTCTCCCAAGGCTCCCACAGGCGTTTGCCCCAGGGGTAGATGCTTTCGGCCATGATACCTTGCCAGTCATCGTTGTAGGCCTGGGCGGCGACGAAGGCCGGCGCGATCAGGGCGGCCAGAACCACGATCAGTAATGGAATTCTTACACTGCGCATCTGCAACCTCCTTCAGATTTGCCCCGCGGTAAGGCGGGGCCTTGCTCTCGAGAAGCCTCCTCCTTTCCACTTCCTATTTCTTGTACTTGTCGAGCACCACCGCCACGATGATGATGGCGCCCACCACGACCTCCTTCACGAAGGAGGACACCCCGATCAGGTCAAAGCCGTTGGAAAGGGTGGACAGGAATAAAACCCCGATGACCACCCCCCCCAGGTTTCCCACCCCGCCCTTGAAGGTGACTCCCCCCACCACGCAGGCAGCGATGGATTCCATCATCAGGGACTTGCCCAGATTGGGCTGCCCGGAGTTGATACGGGCGGACAGCATCGCGGCGGCGATGCCGGTCAGGATGCCGGCGCCTGCGAAAGCCCATAGCATCACCCGCCGCACGTTCACTCCCGCCAGTCGCAGGGCCTCGCGGTTGCCGCCGACCGCGTAAACGTAGCGCCCAAAGCGCAGGCGGTACAGCACGAAATACATGACCACCAGCACCGCGGCGGCGATCAGCACGGGCAAGGGGACCGGACCCAGATTGATATAGGCCAGGCTCTGATAGGACAGGGGCAGGTTGTAGATGGTCAATCCCTTGGAGATGATCAAGGCCAGGCCGCCGCTGATCCCCATGGTGCCCAGGGTCACCGCGAAGGAGTCGATCTTGAACCTGCCGACCACGAAGCCGTTGAGCAGCCCGATGCCGCCCCCGACCAGCAGCGGCGTGATCCAGCCGGCCACGGCGCCGAACTGCTTCGACACCATGGCGGCGATCACGCTGCATAGCCCGATCATAGCCCCCAAGGAGACGTCCACCCCGGCGGTCAGGATGACCAGCATCTGCCCGGCGGCCACCAGGGCCAGGAAGCAGGCCTGCCGTAGCACCGTGACGCCGTTGATGAAGGTGAAAAACTGCGGGTTGATGACGCCCATCAGGGCGATCAGGGCGACCAGGACGAAGAACAGCATCCCGACGCTCTTGTAGAAGCGCTTCAGACCCCCCGCGAACACTCCGCTGCCCGACACGGCTGCCTTTTGCATGCTCTAATTCCCCTCTCCCGGCAGCGCCCTGTCGCCGCTGCCAAAGGCGTACTTCAAGATCTCATCCTGGCTCGCCTCGGCGCGCTGGAGCTCCTTCACGATCCGCCCCTGGTACACGACCATGATCCGGTCGCTCATGCCCATGATCTCCGGAAGCTCGTAGGACACCAGCACGATGCCCGCCCCCTGTGAGGTCAGACGGTTCATGAACTGGTATATCTCCACCTTGGTCCCCACATCGATCCCCGCGGTCGGCTCGCAGAACAGGAAAACCGAGCCTCCCCGGCAAAGCGTCTTGGCGATTACCACCTTCTGCTGGTTGCCCCCGCTCAAGGTCTCGACCAGGGTGTCCAGCCCCGGCGTCCGGATATCCATCAGCTCCTTGTACTTCTTGACTTCCTCGTTGAGCCGCCGGCGATCGATCATCCCGAGCAGGTTGGCCGAGAACTTGCGGAAGGAGGGGATGGCGATGTTCTCCCTGACCGACATGGGCATGATCAGGCCTTCGTTCTTGCGGTCGCGCGGGATGTAGCCCAGCTTCAGGTCCAGGGCCGACTGAGGGCTGTCCTTGCGGACCGGCTTGAAACCGCCCCCCTCGAACATCGCCACCGTGCCCGATTCGTAGGTCTCGGCCCCGAACACGGAGCGGAAGATCTCCTCGAATCCGCAGCCCACCAGCCCGAAAAAGCCCAGCACCTCCCCCGCGCGCACTTCCAGATCGACGTCGTAGAAATGACCTTTGCGGGTCAGGCCTTTGACCTGCAGCAGCGGCCGGCCCACCTGCACGGGTGCTTTGGGGAACTTGGTCTTCAGCTCCTTACCGATCATGAGCGGGGTCAGGGCGTCGATGCTGGGCACGTCCTTGAGCTGCAAGGTGTCGATGTACTGGCCGTTGCGCAGCACCGTAACCCGGTCCCCTATGGATTTCAGCTCCTCCAAGCGGTGGGAAATGTAGATGACGCCGGCCCCCCGCTCCCGCAGCTTGCGGATATTCTCGAACAGGATCCCGCTCTCCCTGTCGGTGAGGGAGGCCGTCGGCTCGTCCAGGATCAGGATCTTCACCTCGTTGTTCAGCACTTTGATGATGCTGATCATCTTCAACTCCGCTATGTTCAGGTCGGCGACGATCCGGCGCGGGTCCAGGCGGTAGTTGAAGCTGGCCAGCAGCTGTCCTGTTTCCTCGATCTGCCGGCGGCGGTCGATCAGACCGTTCTTCCGCAGTTCCCGGCCGAGGAACATGTTATCGGCTATCGACAGGTTGGGAACGGTGCTGATTTCCTGAAACACCGTAAAGATCCCGTGGGCCTGCGCCTGGTGAGGATCGGCGATCTCGATGTCCTTGCCTTCCAGCCGGATGCTGCCCTGGTCCTTGATATATACACCAGCCAGCAGCTTGATCAGGGTGGATTTGCCTGCCCCATTCTCTCCGACGAGGGCGTGCACCTCGCCTCGGCGCAGGTCAAACCGTACGTCGTCCAGGGCAAGTACGCCGGGGAACGCTTTGCGGATACCGCGCATGGAAAGGAGGGTTCCATCTTCAGCCGGCATGCATACCCTCTCCGATAAAAATAGATTGATTGAATAATTAAACAACTATCAAAGAACTGTTGTCAAGAAGAAAAGAAGTGCTCGTATGGAATAGATTCCAGTTGTTGAGAAAACGCCCTACGTATTGCGATAATCCAGCCAGCAGACCTGCCAGCGCGGACGCTTTCCACGCGCCAGATCGTCGAACGCCAGAAGCAGGCGGGCGAAGAAAGGCCGACGAAGGGCCCGGAAAAAAAACGGCCGATGGTGGGCGCGATTGAACCAGGAATCGGGACGATTGTAAGGGCACACGGCGATGCACATCGAACAGTCGTCCCATTTCTCCTTGTTAGTACCCCAGAATCCCAGGCATTTTTTTTGATTGATCGCCCATTTACGTGCGCCCCGCACGACGATCTTGTCCCCCCGGGGAATGGCGCCACTGGGGCAGTTCTCGGCGCATTTCCGGCAGAGGTCGCAGACGGTCTGCACGCCGATGTCGATCGGCTCATCCGGAAGCAGGGGTAGATCCGTAGTTACGGTGGAAATCCGCACCCGCGGTCCCCACTCCGGGGTGATCAGCATTCCCAGGCGCCCCAGCTCGCCCATCCCCGCCTGGACCGCGATCGGCACCTGCAGTACTTGTTCCTCGCGCTCGTGGTGCGCCCTGGCAGGGAAGCCCAGCTCCCGGATGTAGGCTGCCAGCTGGCAGGCGGTTACGGCCGCCCGGTTGTACTGCAGCGTCCCATCAGCCCCGTCAATGTAGCTGTGGCCGGCTTTGACCAGATCAAAGTCCCGCCTGAACACCAGGGAAACGGCGTAGCGCTGCCGCAGCCGGATGGGCTTGGCCGGTTTTCCCCGCCCGGCCAGGTACTCGTCCCAGCGATGGCTGGCGATGTACGCCTGGTTGAGCTCGCACACACCCACCCGGTCAGCCCCGAAGAAACGGGCGACCTCCTTGATTTTCCAGGTTAACCGTGCCGGATCGTCGACGGGAGTCTTCTTCTCATTTGTCGGCCCGTCCACCGCTGAAACCAAGTGGTAGGTCAGGCAATTCTCGGAGCGGGGGATGCCCATGAGCGCGCCATAGATGGGGTCCGGGGTGGGCACGTCGTACCAGCGCCGCACCCGCCGGTCCTTCTCCAGGCCCGCGGCCGTACGCGGGAAAATGGAATCCCTCTGGTCGAACCTTGTCTGCTCGCCGACGATTTCGGTGGTGATTTTCATTATCCCCTCGCTCCGCCTGCGGCCGCGGCCGCAGCGGCGGCCTGCATCCTGCGGACGTGGATCAGGTACCGCTTGCCGTAGGGGTCCCGCCCTAGCAGCAGATCGCTGGCCAGCACTGCGCCCGCCAGCTTCTCCGCATCGGTGATCACGCAGCTGGCGCCGGCCCCGAAGGCCAGGGCCAGGAAGGCCTGGTTGACCGTCTGGCGGTCCGGCAGGCCGAAGGAAACGTTGCTGGCCCCGAGGTTGATGTTCACCCCGAACTCCCGGCGCACCAGGGCGATAGTCTGCAGGGTCACGGCAGCGGCCTTCTGATCGGCCCCGACCGAAAGCACTAGAGGGTCGATCAGCACATCCTCCGCCGGGATGCCGGCTTTGGCCGCCCGCTCGATGATCTTGCCCGCGATGGCCAGGCGCGCTTCGGCGTCAGCCGGAATGCCGGCGTTGTCCATGGTCAGCCCGATGACCGCCGCCCCGCGGTCCTTGACCACCGGCAGGATATCCCGCAGCTTGCCCTCCTCCCCGGAAACCGAGTTCACCAGGGGCTTGCCGGGGGCGACTTCCAGGGCCGCGGCCAGCGCCTGGGGGTTGTTGGAGTCCAGGCAGAGCGGCAGCTGCGTGTGCGCCGTCAGGAATTTCACCACCGCCGGAAGTAGGCTCTTCTCGTCCAGACCCGGAACGCTGACGTTGACGTCCAGCACGTGCGCGCCGAAAGCCGCCTGCTGCAGGGCCTGCTGCTTGACGTACTCGAAGTCGCCAGCCTGCAGCGCGGCGGCCAGCTTCTTGCGTCCCGTGGGGTTGATTTTTTCTCCGATCATGACGATCGGCCCGTCCATGCTGACGACGACTTCCTGCGACTGGCTCTTCAACACCGTCTTCATGGTTCGCTCTCCTGGTAAAAAAAAAGAGGCAAGGGCCGGGGGCCCCTGCCTCCAACCGCTACCTGGCGAAGAACGGATACTTCAGCCCGTACGAGCCGACTTCCTTCTTTACCTTCTCGTACAGGTCCAGATATTCCTTGGTCGGCTCCACCGTTTCCATATTATAGCATTCGCTGATGGTCTTGCCGATCGGGGCCTTGGAGATGTCCTTCTCGTATTTCGGCAGAATCTTCTTCACGATCTCGTTGGCCTGCTTGCGCGTCATGCCCATGCGGGTGGCGGCGTGCGCCGCCTCCGTGCAGATGCGACCTTCCATACCGGTTGCCCTTTCCGGCATTTTGTTGCGGGCCACGGCGGAGGGCGACAGGTCCGCCCCGGAGACAGCCGAGGTGATGCCGAAGTTAATCAGCTCATAGGCGGCGAACTCGGTGCAGGGCCCCGCCGCAATGAAGGCGTTGGAGAAATGCAGCAGGTGCGTGTTGCGGGACAGGGCCTGGTGCGAGGTGCTCACTAGCCAGAGCATGCGCCGGGTGGTGTTGCAGGTTTCATGGATCTCGATGGGGAAGCAGCAGGAGTACTCGGTCTGGAACACCAGGCGTCCCAGAAAATGGTGGGCCACCAGGACCATGCTGGTCCCCTCGGGCCCGCCGGCGTAGCCGCCCATCAGGGGGCCGTACAACCCGCCGATGGTGTAGGTGGTGCGCAGCAGGAAGGGCACCTTCTTCATCCGATCGTAGTCCACTTTCATTTCCGCCACGGCGCCGCACAGCATCGCGTCGCGGGGCAGGGCCCCGAACTCGGGGCGCGCGGCGGCGATCATGGCGTCGGCGTGCTCGGCCGCGGAAACCATGGTGTACATGCCCTTGCCGGGGTGCCCCACCCGCCGCGCGGCTTCGCGCCGCTTGCCGATGTCCCAGATGGCGGCCTCCACTTCCATGGGGGAACCGGAGCGCACCTCCACCCCACCCAGGGTGTGCAGCAGGGACCCGGCGGAGAAGCAGTCGGCCAGCGGCTCCTTGGCCACGCTCATGGCCGCCTGCAGGAAGGTGGCCTCGGAATACGGATTGCCCACCAGGGTGTAGTTGCTGAATACGGGCCGGGGGTCCTCCACCTTGCGGGCCTTCTGGATCTTCTGGTCGCGGCCTTCGCCCCAGACGATCTGGTCCACCGCCGACTCCAGCGAGTCGAACAGCTCGTTCTTGCTGAACTTCATGACCCGGCCGGTGGAGGTGCAATACACGCCCGTTTGCAGAAAGAAATCCACCGCCGCGTCGAACAGCCGGTCGGCCAGGGCATCGTCCGCGCAGACGACCTCCTCCGGGTTGTACTTGATGCTGTACTTCTTGATCACCTCGGCGGACACGCGGCCCACCCGCCGGTTGAACTCCTCCTCGTGGATCTTCTCGCCCGTTTCGGACCGCTTGACGACTTCCCAGAAATCGATCATCGCTTTCTCCTTTCTCAACCGACCAGCTTCTTCGAGACGCTCACGGCCTGAACGGCGTTCTCCCCGTACCCGTCGGAGCCGATCTGCTTGGCCCAGTCGGACAGCACGGGCGCCCCGCCGACGATCACCTTCACCTTGCCGCGCAGCCCCTCGGCCTTCAGAGCCTCGATCACGCGCGGGATGTTCTGCATGGTGGTCGTCATCAGCGCCGACAGGCCCAGAATGTCGGGTTTCAGCTCCTTCACCTTCGCCAGGAAAGTGTCGTCGGGAACGTCGTGGCCGGCGTCCGTGACGTCGAAGCCGGCGCCCTCCAGCATGATGCGCACGATGTCCTTGCCGATGCGGTGCACGTCGCCGCTAACCGTGCCGAGGACCACGCGCCCGACCTTCTTTTCCCCGCCGGCAGCCGCCAGGAGCGGCCGCAGGATCTCGACGCCGGCGGCCATGGCATCCGCGGCCATGATCATTTCTGGGAGGAAGATCTCCAGGGTTTCGAATTTCTGTCCGACCTCTTCCATTGCCGGCCGCAGCGCCTTCTCGATGATCTCCATGGGCGCCACTTTGCTGGCCAGGGCCTTCTTGATCAGCTCCTTGAGCTTCTCGGCTTCGCCCGCCTGCACCTGCTCCTTCATTTGCTTGAAATCATCACCCATCGCCTTCCTCCATATATTGATGATTCTATCCACCAACGGGGATATTTAATATTTGATCATATATCAAATTAGCCGTCAAGTACCCTCTGCCCTTCACCGGCATGAATTGCGCCTTAGAGCCCTAAAAAGTGCCTCTTGATTTCCGGGTTCGCCGCCACATCCTGTCCGCTGCCCTCGAGCACGATCCGGCCGTTCTCCAGAACGTACGCCCGGTCCGCCAGCTCCAGGGCGAAGTTCGTGTTCTGTTCCACCAGGAGCACCGTGAGCCCCTTGGCCTTCAGGGCGTGCAGGCGATCGTAGATTTCCTCCACCAGTTTAGGGGCGATCCCCAGGGACGGCTCGTCGAGCATGAGAATCTTCGGGCTGGAAACCAGGCCGCGGCTGATGGCCAACATCTGCTTCTCCCCCCCGCTCAAGGTCGCGGCGTACTGCCTGCCGCGCCGCTGCAGGATCGGAAACAGGGTGTAGATTTCCTCCAACAGTCCGGACTTGAGATTCGCGGGGGTGGCGAACGCGCCCATGAGCAGGTTTTCACGCACGGTCATGTTGGGGAAAAGCCGCCCGCCTTCGGGCACGTAGGAGATTCCCGCCCGCGCGATGTGGTACGACGGCCGGCCCGCCATGTCCCGACCGTCGAACAGGATCTGACCGGAATAGGGCCGGATCAGCCCGCAGATGGTCTTGAGCAGCGTGCTCTTGCCGGACCCGTTGGGCCCGACCACGGCCACGACCTCACCGCCGGCCACCAGCAAATCTACCCCTGCCAGGATGGGGACCTTGCCGTAGCCTGAGCGCAGGCCCTGGACGCGCAGCGCGGTCACCGCTTGCTCCTCCGGCCCAGGTAGGCCTCGATCACCTTCTCGTTTTTGCTGATCATCTCCGGGGTGCCCTCGGCGATGAGCTCCCCGTAGTCCAGCACGATGATCCGCTCGCAGAGGCCCATGACCATCGGCATGACGTGCTCCACGACGCACAGGGTCATGTCCCGCTTGCGGCGCAGGGTCTTGAGCATCTCCATCAGCTCGGCCAGCTCCGAAGCGTTCAAACCGGCCCCGGCTTCGTCCAGCAGCAGCAGCTCGGGGTCCGTAGCCGCCGCCCGGGCCACTTCCACCCGCTTCAGGGGGGCCAGGCCGAGATCCGAGCACTTCCAGTCCTGGATCTTCTCCAGGCCGAAAAAAGCCACCGTTTCCCGGACCTTGGCCTCGACCCCCCTCTCCCCATGGCGGTTGTACGCGCCGATGCGGATGGCCTCGGCCACGCTGAGGTGCTCGAAGGCTTGGGTCACCTGGAAGGTGCGGGACATGCCCAGTTTGCAGATCGCATGCGGCGACAGGCCGCCGATGCTCTGGCCCTTGAAGGCCACCTGCCCGCCATCCGGGTGGTACAGGCCGGAGATGGTGTTGAACAAGGTGGTCTTGCCCGCGCCGTTGGGCCCGATCAGGCCGAGTATCTCCCCCGGGGCGATGTGGAAGCTGACCCGGTTCAGGGCCGCCAGGTTGCCGAAGGATTTGCAGAGCTCGCTCACCTGGAGGATCGGCTCGCCGCTCATCGCCTCTCCTTCCTCCAGGCGCCGAGCAACGACGCCAGGCCCCGCGGGCGCAGCAGGGCGATCAGGATCAGCACCACCGCGTAGATCACCAGGTAGAGGCTCTGCAGCCGGCCCCCCAGGCCGGCCCGCAGCAGCTCGCGGCCGGTGACCAGGATCACCGTGGCCAGGAGAGGCCCATAGATGATGCCCAGGCCGCCCACGATGCCCAGAATGGCCACCTCCATGCTGATGGTGGGGGAGAAGAAGCTGGTGTGCACGAACCCGTAGATGCAGGCGTACAGGCCCCCGGTGATCCCGACCAGGAAGGCGTAGATCACCAGGGCCTTCAGCTTGCTGCCCCGGGCGTCCACCCCCAGGACCTCAGCCGCGTCCTCGTTGTCCCCCAGGGCCAACAGGTAGTAGCCCAGGCGGCGGGTGCGGATGCGGTAGGCGATGAACAGGGTGGCCAGCAGCAGGACCAGCATGATATAGTAGTAGGGCAGGTAGGACTGGAAGCGGAGATTGTACAGCGAGAAACTGGCCGAGGGCAGCAGGCGCTCCATGGGGCCGCCCACCTGCTTCCACAGCAGGAACACCACCTGCAGGACCACGACCAGGGCAGAGGAGGACAGGGCGTACCAGACCTCCCGGATGCGGAAGCGGAACAGCGGGAAGCCCACCAGGAAGGCGAAGCCCATGGCCACCACCCCGCCGGCAAACATGCCCACCCAGGGGGTGATGTTCCAGCGCAGCAGCAGGGTGGCCGTGGTGTAGGCCCCCAGCCCCAGGTAGGCCCCGGCCGACAGGTCCAGCTGCCCGGCCATCCCGCCGATGATGTTCCAGGCGCTGGTGAGCACGCCGTACAACGCCACGGTGGTGAGCAGGATGAGGTTGTACTGGTTACGCAGGAAGGCCAGGGGCAGCGCCGCGGCGACAGCGGCGAGCGCGATCGCCAGCAGCCAGGAGCCCCTGCTGTTCCTTCTCACTATTTCCTCCCGAACAGTCCTCGGGGCCGCAGCCACAGGATCACCACGAAGATCAGGTACACGATCAGGGAGCGGGCTCGCGGCTCCCAGTAGGCCACGGTCAGGGCCTCGGCCACGCCGACGATCACCCCCGAGATCAGCAGCCCGGAAATCGAGCCCAGGCCGCTCAGGGCCAGGATGCACCAGCTCAAGAGGCCGAAGCGCAGCCCCATGGTCGGGTCGACCTGCTGGAAGGTCATCAGCAGGCCGCCGGCCAGGGCGGTCAGCGCCGAGCCCATGGCGAAGGCGAAGGCGTAGGTCCAGCGGATGTTGACTCCCATCAGGGAGGCGGCGTCCGCGTCGTCGGAGGCCGCCCGGATGGAGCGGCCCAGCCAGGAGTACTTCAGGAACATCGCCACTGCGACCACGGCCACGATGCTCAGGGAGGCCGAGATCAGGCGGGAGAGCAGGACCGTGAACGGCCCGAGAGGGAAGTTGCCCTGTATTATCGAAAACTTCAGGGCTCTGGGGCGGGCCTCCCAGACCAGTTGGGCGAACGCCCGCAGGAAGGTCATCAGCCCGACGGTGACCGCGACCTGCACGACGAACCGTTCCCGCAGGGTCTTCTGGATGATCGAGTAATAGATCAGCACCCCCAGGCCGAAAAGCAGCGGGATCGTGATCAACGGGGTGAACACCGCGTCCAGCGACAGGTAGGTGCTCGCCCAGAAGGTCAGGTACATGGACAGCATCACGAAATCGCCGTGGGCGAAATTGACGATGTTCAGGACCCCGAAGATGAGCGACAGCCCCAGGGCGATCAGCGCGTAGACGCAGCCCATCAGGGCCCCGTCCGCCACGCTTTGCAGAATGTTGACGATCATTGAAAATTCTCGAGAAAAGGCCGGCCGGGGGTCACCCGGCCGGCATCCTTTACATTGCTAGTACTTGCTGGCGTCCGGGCGCGGGAATACTGCCTGCGCCTGGGCGGTTTCGAATGGCCACACCACTCTGGTCTGGCCGTCCAGCACCTGCATGACCACCGCCTTGGCGTCGGGATTGTCGCCCGTGCTGTTGAAGCGGATGGAGGCGCTCGGGAAGGTGTCCACCGCGGGGCCGGAGGTGATCTCCAGCTTCAGGAAGGCTTCCCGCAGGTTGTCGGGTTTCAGCGGGTCTTTCGGGAACAGCTTCCCGGAGAGCTCCAGGGCCTCCTTCAGCACCCACATGGCGTAGTAGTTCATGCCCGGGGCGTCCGAGGGGATGTGCCCGGTCTTGGCCTTGAAATCGGCGACGAACTTCTTGTTCGCCGCGTTGTCCTTCTCCGGGTTGTAGCCGTAGGTGTTGGTGTAGAAGTTGTCCGTGTCGCCCATGGATTCGATGGAGTTGGCGTCGGCGTAGCCGCAGGCCCCCATGCCGGCCACGAACTTGGGTATCCTCCCGCCCTCCCGGATGGTCTTGGCGAACAGGATGGCATCCATGAAGTACGGGCAGTGGAACACCACGTCCGGCTTGGCGGCGACGATGTCGGAGACGATCGCCGTGGCGTCGGACAGGTCGTAGGGGTATTCCTTCTGGTACACGATGGTCAGCTTGTTCTTCAACGCGGCGTTCACCGCCCCCATGGCCACGCTGTGCCCGAAGGAGGAGTCCTCGTTGATTATCGCGACGCGGTTGACGGCCACGCCCTTCTTCTTGGCGATGTCCACCACGAACTCCACGGCCGAGGCCCCGTACTGCCCGGCGTTGGCCGAGGGCCGGAACAGGTAGCGGCGGCCGATCTGGGTGAGGTTGTCGGCCAGGGCGTCCGCGACCAGGATGACCTTGTTGCGGTCCGTGACTTCCGATACCGGAATGGTCAGCCGGCTGATGTACAGCCCCAGGATGGCCACCGGTTTATTCTTGCTGATCAGGCTCTCCGCGCTGAGTTTCGCGGTGTCCGGCGACTCGCCGCAATCCTCGGCCACGAGCTTCAGCGTTGCGCCGCCCAGGGACTTGATGCCGCCGGCGGCATTGATGTGCTGGATGGCGATCTCCATCCCGATTTTGGCTTCGGTGCCGAACACCGCGTACGAGCCGGTCAGCGGCTCGAGGCAGCCCACGACGAGCTGCTTGGGGGCGGCGAAAACGCCCGAGACCACGACGAGAAGGCCCAGCATCAGAACCAGAACCAGACGACTTCTGCTCATAGGTTCCTCCTTGAGAATCGGTCCAGCCTAACCGCTGCCGTTCCAGCCGTCAATGGAATTTTTCTTGTCTCCCTGACGGCCATTCTCACTATTTGGAATCAACAGAAATCACCGTTTCCGGGCAATTGGATATTTGATCAATACCTGTTATCCTAGGTGACAGAGGAGCAAAGCCACGTGTTGGATCAGCTGAATTCGGTAACACATTCAACCCTGGAAAAGAAGGTCTACAGCGAAATCCTGCAGGCCATCGTCTCCGGCAAGCTCTCTCCCGGGTCCTCCGTGACCATCACCGAATTGGCCGAGGGCCTTAACGTCAGCCTGATGCCGGTGCGCACGGCATTGAAGGCGCTGGAGGCCAAGAACCTCATCCACATCCAGAAGAACCGGCGCCTCACGATCCGCAACCTGTCGATCGAAGATCTGAAAGAACTTTTCGAAATCCGCATCAAGCTCGAGGTGGCCGCGGCCCAGGAGGCCGCGAGGCACTGTCCGCCGGAAACGCTGGAGAGCCTGGGGCGGACGCTTGGCGAGATGAAGGCCTGCCAGGATCGCGAGTTGTACTTGGAGAAGAATCTGGAGTTCCACCGCGCCATCTACCAGAGCGCCGAAAAGCCGATCCTGTGCGAGATCATCGACGACTTGGGGCACCGGATCAGCCCCTACATGTACCTCTACCTGAAGATCGACGTGCACACTCACGACCCCTTCCACGAAGGGCTGTTGGCCGCGCTGCGGGAGGCCAATCCTCAGGAAGCCGGCAGGTGGCTGGAGTGCGACCTGTCCAGCTCGGCCCGCGAGCTGGCCGAGCGCCTGCAACAACGACCCGGAGGGTGAACCGGCCGCTCTATCTCAGATAGCCGGCCAGCCCCAGCTCCTGCAGCACCTTCATGGGCGGCAGGCCGGTCTTGGGGTCCGCGCCCAGCAGCTCCTGGTATTCGCGCACCATAGTGTCCAGGTCGACCTGCACGCCCTTGGTTTCGCCGGCCGCCAGCGGCGGCTTGCCCAGCGCGCGCCCCGGGAAGCTTCCCTGGCCCGCGACGATCCCCGCCCGGGCATTGAACAGGAAGCGGGCCATGGCGATGCGCAGGCCCGCCGTGGCCAGGTCCTCCACGCTCCAGGCGGCGCCGTCGGCGGCCGTCAGGAAGTCGGGCACCGCCTTGTAGTCCAGCATGGCGTAGCCGAACAGGCAAAGCCCAAGGGCGTTCAACGCATGGCTGAGGTTGGCGTTCTCGTGGTGCTGTTTCGCCAGCCCGGTGCACTGGTGGGGGGTGACCCCCTCGACAGCATACCCGGCTAGCGGGAAGGCCAGCGAACCCTGGCAGTGCCGTGCCGGCGTCGGATCGAAGTAGTAAGTCAGTGCCAGGCTGGCGTGCCAGCGCGGGTCGTGGGCCGGCAGGCCCTCATTGCGTACGGCCATAGCGTACGGGGCGGTGGCCTGGCCGAACACCCGCACCGCATCCTCGAAGCCCTTGGCCAGGATCGCGCCAATGCCCTCGGCCTTGCCGATCAGCTCGACCAGGGCGATGATCCCCGCTGCGTCGCCCCAGGCCAGCTTCAGGCCGCCGGTCTGCCTCGTGGTGATCAGCCCCCGTTCAAAGCACTCGATGGCGTAGGCGCACAGGCCGCCGCAGCCGATGGTGTCCATGCCGTAGCGGTTGCACAGGTCGTTGATGCGGATCAGCGCCTCCGCGTCGTCTACCATGAGATTTGAGCCCATGAGGCCCATGGTCTCGTACTCCACCTTGTGCACCGCCGTCTCGGTACGGAAGGGCCCCTCCTTCACCTGCACGTGCCCTCCGCAGCCGATGGGGCAACCGTTGCAGGCGTAGCGCTTGAGCTGGTACTCCAGCACCTTTTCCGCGGTGACCTTGCAGTTCGGCAGCGCCTCGATGGACTCCGACCAGTTCCTGATCGGGGTGTCGCCCACCTTCAGGCAACCCTCGTAGAACATCGGCGTGCCGTACTTGGTGAGGGTGGCCCCGAAGTCCCCCTGGAACGCGGAGAGGTGTTGCTTGCGCAGCTCGCGCATCCTCTGTCCGTTGGCCAGCGCGATAGGCAGGCTGCCTTTGACGACCACCGCCTTGAGCTTCTTGGAGCCCATGACCGCGCCCAGCGCCGAACGGGCGGCGAAACGGCCCTTGTCCGTGGAGATGCCCGCGATCGCCGAAAGCTTCTCCCCCGCCGGGCCGATGCAGGCCACCTGGCAGTCCGCGCCATGCCTCTGCTTCAGCGCGTCCTCGGTCCGATAGGTGTCCTGGCCCCACAACTCATCCGCCTTTTCGATCGTGGCCTTACCCTGGTCCACCAGCAGGTAGACCGGCTTCCTCGACTGCCCGAGAAACAGGATCGTGTCGTAGCCCGACTCCTTCAGCTTCCTGCCGAAATGGCCGCCGCAGTTGGCGTCCCCCCAGCCATGCGTAGAAGGCGACTTGCCGAACACCATGAAGCGCGAGGCGATATAGGCTCCGGTGCCGGTGAGGTAGCCGGCGGCGAAGCCCAGGATGTTGCCCGGGCCCAACGGATCGCAGGCCGGGTCCATGCGCTCCAGCAGCAGCTTCACGCCCAGCCCGTAACCGCCCAGGTACTCCCGGTACAAGTCCTGAGGGAGCTCCTCCGCGATGCAGGCCCCCTTGTTCAAGTCCACCGAAAGCAGTTTTCCGGTGACCGCGTCCATCAGAGCATCCTCTTAATGGCCTTGAGCACGTCCTCGGTGATGCCGAGGGTGTCGTCGATGTCCTTCTCACTGTGGGCGGCCGAGATCGAATACTCCTCGAACCAGCCGCTGCCCATGGGGATGACCCCCTTGCTGAGCATGCCGTACCAATACTCCCGCCACATCATCCGGTTGTAGCGGTTGGCCTGCCGGTAAGTGTGCGGCTTCTCCGGCACGAACTGGATGCCCCCCAGCGGTCCCTCGTGGGTCACGCTGGCCGGGAGGCCCAGGTTCTTGATGATGGACTCCAGGCCCGCCGCGTACTTGGCGCCCAGGCGGTCCATCTCCTTGTACTTGTCCTTGGTCAGCACCTTGGTCAGGCAGGCCAGGCCCGCCGCGCAGCACAGGGGATTGGCGTTGTAGGTGCCGAAGTGCACCGCCGGTCCCAGCGGGGTGATCAGCTCCATCAGGTCGCGCCGCCCGCCGAAGGCCCCCAGGGGCGTGCCCCCGCCGATGGCCTTGGCCAGGGTCACCAAGTCCGGCTCGATGGCGTACTTCTCGCAGGCCCCACCGGAGGCGATGCGGCAGCCGATCTTCACCTCGTCGAAGATCAGCAGCACGTTGTACTTGCGGGTGAGCTCGCGCACCTTCGCGAGATAGCCGGGGTCCGGCGGGATCACCCCGCCATTGGTCATGCAGGGCTCCAGGATGAAGCAGGCGATCTCCCCCTCGTGCTTCTTGAGCTGGTACTCCAGGCTCTCGAGGTGGTTGAACTGCACGACGTAGGTGTGCTGGGAGGCCCCGGGCGGGATGCCGGCGCTCTCCACGTAGGAGGAGGGCAGCCACTCCGGGCCGGCCGGGGTGTTCTGGGGCACCGCGCAGCTCACCAGCAGCATGTCATTGGCCCCGTGGTAGGCGCCCTCCACCTTGAGCACTCCCAGCTTCTGGGTGGCGGCCCGGGCCAGGCGCACGGCGTACATGGTGGCCTCCACCCCGGACTGGGTGAAGCGCAGCATGTCGATGACCGGGTAGCGGCGGTGGATCTCCTCGGCCAGATCGGTGGCTCCGGCGGCGGGCAGCCCGTACAGAGTGCCGTGTTTTGCCTGCTCGGTGATCGCGGCGGCGATGACCGGGTCGGCGTGCCCGGCCACCATGGCGGCGTAGCACATGCAGTAATCGATGTACTTGTTGCCGTCCATGTCCCAGACGTACGGCCCCTTGCTGTCCTGGACGTAGATCGGGTAGGGCTGCCAGAACTGGATGGCGCTGCCCACCCCGCCGGGGATGATGGCCTGGGCCCGCTTGGCCTCCTTGGCGGAAGCCGGTGTGCGGGCAACGTAATCCTCGAAAAACCCCATGTGCTCCTCCTATTTTGGTGCAGGCACCGCGGCCTGCAGGTTCCGCCAGATGATCTGCCGCACCCCGTCCGCCGCGTCCCGCAGCTCCCGGGTGTCGCCGTACACGACCTTGTAGAGGTACAGCCCCTCGAAAAGGGCAATGATCTGGATGGCCTGCAGGTCGGGACTCAGGTCCCTGATGCCCGCCTCCGCGGCGTAATCCGTGAGAAGCCGCGAAAGCACGGCCCGGTCGTGGTCATAGACCCTGCGGAAGCTTTGCCGAACGCGCTCGTCGCCGATGGAAAGGTAGAAGGCGCCGTAATACACTTTGTTGTCCACCGCGTCGGGAAGCTCGAAGCTCAGATTCTTCTCGAGGAATAGGTCCAGCCTCTCCCTGGCGGTGGGAATGTGCCGCATGCGCTCCAGGAAGGTGAAGTCCATCTTCTGGATCATGAAATCGACCAGCGACTGGATCAGCTCCTCCTTGCTGGCGAAGTAGTGCATCAGCAGACTGGGCGCTACGCCCATTTCCTTGCCGATGCTTTTCAGGGTCGCCCCCTCCAGACCTTTCCTGGCTACCACCTGGTAGCAGGCTTCCAAGATCTCTTTGCGCCGCTCCTCGGATTTGTCTTTTCTGCCCATTTTTGTTTGATTGATCAAACAATCATATATCTGCTCACGGCATCTGTCAACTGCTTTTCACGGCTCGCCTAATGGGCGCCTCAACTCGGTGCATCGTCCACCTTGCCGGCGAGCGGACGCTGTTCGCCGCTCCGCGGCCGCAGTACATTCAGTCGTAGCATGCGCGTCCTGGCGGTGGCCGATTTCGCGGCTCCGGCGCCTTCCGCCGGCGTGGACCTGATCCTCTCCTGCGGCGACCTGCCCCCGGAGCACCTGGCCCAGCTGGCCCGGAGCCTGGACGCGCCGGTCTACTATGTGTGCGGCAACCACGACCTGCGCCTGCGCGAGCGGGAGCCGGAAGGCCTGCTCAACCTGCACTGCCGGCTGGAGCAGTTCCGCGGCCTGCGCCTGGCCGGCTTCGAAGGATCCCGCTGGTACAACGGCGGCCCGCTGCAGTACACCGAGGCCCAGATGCGCGGGCTGGCCCGGCGCATGGGGAGTTTCTTGCGTGCGGGGGTGGACGTCATGGTGACCCACGCCCCGCCCCGCCGCATCCACGACCGCGAGGACCCCTGCCACCAGGGCTTCCAGACTTTCCGGCGCCTCATCCAACGCTACGCCCCCGCCTACTTCCTGCACGGCCATGTGCACGCCAGCTTCGAGCGCCCTGAAGAGCGGATCACGACCGTTGGCGGCACGCGCGTGGTCAACTGCAGCGGCTGCTTCCTGTTCGAGATCGGCAATGAGAGCCGGCCGGCCTGACCCGCGGCGGGCGCGCAGCTTCAAGGAGGCGCAGGCCCGGGAAGGGGCCTTCGCCGCCCGGGACCGGGGGATCCAGACGGTGAGCCTGGAGCGCATCGTGGGCAGCGTCTCGCGCTACCGCGACTTCGACGCCCGCTTCCGGCTGAAAAAGAACCTGCCGCGGGAGCGCCTGCAGTTCATCCGCGGGGCCATGCGCGAGGGCCGGCCCCTGCCGGCGGTGGAGCTGTACCGGATCAAGGACGAGTACTTCGTGATGGACGGCAACCACCGCATCGCCGCGGCCAAGGAGCTGGGCTTCCGGGAGCTGGACGCCCGGGTGATCGAGTTCCTGCCCGCGCCGGACACGCCGGAGAACCTGTTGTACCGGGAGAAGCGCGCCTTCCAGGAGCAGACCGGCCTGGCCCAAGCCATCGAGCTGACCGAAGAGGGACAGTACGCGGTGCTGCTGGACCAGGTGCGCGGGCACCAGGGGTACCTGGCCGGGGAGGGGCGGGCGGTGAGCCTGGCCGAGGCGGCCGCGGACTGGCACCGCACCGTCTTCGGCCCCCTGACGGCGATACTGGAGCACAGCGATCTGCCCCGGGGCTTCCCGGGGCGCACCGCCGCGGACCTGTACGCCTACCTCAGCGTCCACCAGTGGGTCCGGGGTCATGCCCGCCGCTACGGCTCCGGCATCGACGCCTTCCTGACCGCGAATATGGAGGAGTTCCGCATGAAGATGCAGTCCCGCGCAGAGCGCGACTACCCGGAGATGCTGCGGCGTTTCCCCGTGTTCGTGCTGATCAACATCAGCGCCCGGCAGGAGGCCCGCATCCTGGAGCGCCTGTTCCAGATCGAGCAGGTGCGGGAGGTGCACTCGGTGCACGGCAGCATCGACGTGGTCCTCAAGGCGGTGCTCACCCGCGACCTGCTGTCCTCCGACGCGGAGGTGATCAGCCGCTTTGTGCAGGAGCAGGTGCGGCGCATCCCCGGCGTGCTCTCCACCCAGACCCTGATCCCGGGGCTCTCCCGGGTCAAGGAGGATGCGCCTTAGTACGCAGTAGCGTGTTGGCGGCCGCGGCAGCAGCGCGCTTCGCGCGCCGTCGCTGCTCAGTCTATCGGAGCCAGCCTGCCCACGCCGGTGATGCGGCTGTCGATGCGGGGGTTGCCCCGGTAGCGCACGCTGCCCGCCCCGCTCACCTCCGCCTCCAGGGTCTCGGAAGCCTGCACCCGGCATTCCCCGGCGCCGCTGGCGCGGATGCGCACGCGGCGGGTCTCGAGGCGCTCGGCCTGGACTGCGCCGGCCCCGCTCAGGCGGATCTCCAGCTCCCCGGCGGTGCCCGAAAGATCCACGGCCCCGGCCCCGCTCAGGCGCGCCAGCACCCGCTCGGCCGTCAGCTCCAACAGCAGGCGTCCGGCCCCGCTCAGGCGCAGGTCCAGGTCACCCACGCGCAGGGGCCCCTCGCTGCGCACCTGGCCCGCCCCGGAAAGCCGGATCTCGCGCAGCTCCGGGACGGTGACCCGCACCACCACGTCGGCGAGCTCGGGCACCCGCAGCAGGGCCCCCAGCCACCAGCGCAGCCCGATCATCAGCACCCCGCCCTGCACCTCGGTGCGCACCCGGGATTGCAGGTCCTCCTCCGCCTCGACCTCCACCTTCTGCTCCGGCCCGCTGGCCAGCACCACCCGGCCCAGGCTGCGCAGATCCACGCTGTGGAACTTGGAAAGCTCCCGCACCTCGGTCATTTCTTCCCCCTTCCTTTGCCGGCCTGCGTGGGCAGGAAGCGGCCCCGGCCGCTCTGGCCGAGAAACTCCTCGCCGTCCACGAGCAGCCGTCCGCCGGCCAGCACTTTCTTCACCCGGCCGACCACCTGCCGGCCCTCGAACAGGCTGTAGGTGGCCCTGGTGTGCTGCCCGGAGGCGGTCACGGTCCAGGGCTCGGCCGGGTCGAACACCACCAGGTCCGCGTCCGCCCCCGCTTCCACCCGTCCCTTGCGCGGGGCCAGCCCGAAGATGCGCGCGGAGTTCTGCGCCAGCAGGGCGGCCGCGGCATTGGAGGTGATCCGGCCGGCGTTCACCCCGTAATGCCAGACCACCGGCAGCATGGTCTCCACTTCCGGCGAGCCGTAGGCCGCCTTGAAGAAGTCCTCCTCCACGGTCTTGGGCTTGGGGGCGTGGTCGGAGCCGATGGTATCCAGCAGGCCACTTCCCGCGGCTTCCCAGAGGGCCAAGCGGTCGGCCTCGGTCTTGATGGCCGGGCCCACCTTGCCCAGGGCTCCGCGCCCCTTCAGCTCCTCCCAGGTCAGGCCCAGGTACTGCGGGCAGGTTTCCGCGTACAGCCTTGCCCCCCGCTGCCGCAGGAAGCGGATGACGGCCAGACCTTCGGCGGAGGACACGTGGGGGATGTACACCGGGCAGCCCATCAGCCGGCCGATGGAAACGGCGCGGAAGATCCCCTCCGCCTCGGCCACGTCCGGGCTGGTCTCCAGGAAGCGCTCGGCGAAGTCGGCCTTCTCGGCCAGCAGGCGGTCCTGGATGTAGTCGATGGCCAGCCCCGTCTCGGCGTGGATGCAGGCCAGGCCGCCCTGGCGGCCGATCAGGTCCATGGCCCTGGCCATGGCGTAGTCATCGGTCATCCACTTCAGCTTGGCGTAGGCCATGAACATCTTGAAGGAGGTGACCCCCAGCGCGAAGGCCCCGGGAATCTCCTCGGCCTGCTTCATCGTGTCGAACAAGCCCCCGTGCAGGGCGAAATCCGAGCAGGAGCCCGCCTCCCCCTCAGCGCGCATCTTGCCCAGTTCCGCCAGGAGGCTCTGCCCGGGCTTGGCGTAGGCGTAGTGGACGATCGTGGTCACCCCGCCGTAGGCCGCGGAACGCGAAAGGGAAGCGATGTCGTCCAGGTAGACCGGGTGGGTGTGCGGATCGATCAGCCCCGGAAGGACCAAGCAGCCCGAGGCGTCGATCATGCGCTTGCCGGAAAGCTCGCCCGGTGCTGCCACCGCCGCAATGCGTTCCCCGTCCACGGCCACGTCGGCGCGCAGGGTCTTTTCCGGGTAGACCACCAGGCCGCCGCTCACCAGCAGATCGTGTTTCATCGCTCCAGATCATAGAGGCGCCCGCGGGGGCTGTCAACGCGCGTGGCAGGCCCGCGTTTGACAGCGGCCGTGCCGGTGGGCGATGCTTGGCAGGTACGGTAAAAAGGAGGCTCGCCATGGCCAGGAAGACTCGCAAGTTCTGGGTGATCGCCGCGGCGGCGGTGCTGCTGGTGGCCGCGACTGTTTTCGGGGCCTGGCTGTGGCTCACCCGCCAGCCCTACCCGCAGACCCGCGGCCGGATCCGCCTCCAGGGGCTCACCGCCCAGGTGGAGGTCCTGCGGGACCGCTACGGAGTGCCGCACATCTACGCCCGCAGCGCCGAAGACCTTTTCTTCGCCCAGGGCTTCGTGCACGCCCAGGACCGTTTCTGGCAGATGGAGTTCTGGCGGCGCATCAGCTCCGGGCGGCTGTCCGAGCTGTTCGGCAAGTCCACCCTGGAAACCGACAAGTTCCTGCGCACCCTGGGCCTGTACCGGGTGGCCCAGCGCGAGGTCGAGCTGCTCTCCCCTGACACGCGCCGGTACCTGGAAGCCTATGCCGCGGGGGTCAACGCCTACGCCCTGAAGCGCCGGCCGGCACGCCTCGGGCTGGAGTTCGCCCTGCTCGCGCTGCAGGGGGTCAAGGTGCGCATCCAACCCTGGACCCCGGTGGACTCCATCGCCTGGGGCAAAATGATGGCTTACGACCTGGGCGGCAACCACGAGACCGAGCGCCTGCACCTGGAGGTCCTGCGCTCCGCCGGCCTGCGGGGCTGGGCCTCCTTCTTTGCCCCGTATCGGCCCGACATGCCCATCACCGTGAGCGATGAAGAGCTGCGCGGGTTGCTCGGGGCCGCGCTCGGGCTGGGCGGGGCTGCGCCTGCCACGGGCACGGGCCTGGTGGTGGGCTCGAACAACTGGGTGGTATCCGGCCGGCGCACCGCGAGCGGAAAGCCTCTTCTGGCCAATGACATGCACTTGGGTATCCAGATGCCCTCGATCTGGTACGAGATCGCCCTGCACGGCGTGGCCGAGGACGGTACCGTGCGGCGCACCGCGGCCTGTCCCTTCCAGGTGCGCGGACTGTCCTTCCCCGGGGCCCCCGGGGTCATCGCCGGGCACAACGACCGCATCGCCTGGGGCCACACCAACCTGGGCGGCGACGTGCAGGACTTCTACGTCGAGCGCCTCAACCCCGACAACCCGGACCAGTACGAGGTGAACGGGCGCTGGGTGGACATGGAGGTGCGCGTCGAGGTCATTAAAGTGCGCAAGGCCGTCGAGCCCGTGCGCCTGCGCGTGCGCACCACGCGGCACGGTCCGGTCCTGAGCGACCGGGCGCTGTGGTCCGAGCTGGGCGGCTACACCGTGGCCCCGGGCCGCGAGTTTCCCGACGGGGTGGGGCTCACGGCGGTGGCGCTGCGCTGGACCGCGCTGGAGCCGGGGAGGCTGTTCGAGGCGGTGCTCCGCCTGGATCAGGCCTCCGATTTCCGGGAGTTCCGCGAGGCCCTGCGCTACTGGGACGTGCCGGCCCAGAACATCGTGTACGCGGATGTGGACGGCAACATCGGCTACCAGGTCCCCGGCCTGCAGCCCATCCGGGCCCGCGGGCACGGACTGGCCCCCGCGCCCGGCTGGACGGACCAGTACGAGTGGACCGGCTACATCCCCTACGAGAAACTGCCCTATCTGTTCAACCCCGAGGTGGGCTACATCGTCACGGCCAACGCCCGCATCGCCGGCCCCTCCTACCCCTACTTCCTGGGCAGCGAGTATTCCTTCGGGGAACGGGCGCGCCGCATCCGCGAGCTGATCGAGGCCGACTGGGACGGCATCACCATCCAGGACCTGCAGGGCATCCACGCGGACGTGTACGACCAGTACGCCGCGGAGTTGGTCCCGTACCTGCAGCGATTGGACCTGGCCACCGGCCGGAAGCCCGACGCGGAAGAGGAATCCGCGAAGGAGCGCGGGAAGCGCGAGCAGAAGGAGGCCAGGGAACTGGAGGCCATGAACGCCGCCCGGGAGCGCCTCCTGGCCTGGAACTTCCAGATGCGCCGGGAGAGCCCCGAAGCCGCTCTGTTCGGCTTCTTCTGGATGGCTTTGGTGGAGGAAACCTTCCAGGACCAGTACCCGGAGAAACGCTGGCCTCCGGAAGGCTCCGGCCGCCTGCAGAACTCCTTCTATTATCTGCTCCACGATCCGCGGAATCCCTGGTGGGATGACCTGGGAACGCCCGAGCAGCAGGAAGAAAGGGACCTGATCCTGGCCAGGGCTTTCTTCAAGGGCTACCGCGCGGCCGCCAAGGAGCTGGGGGACAAGTTCCAGAAGTGGCAGTGGGGCAAGGTGCACACGGCCGTATTCCGCAACCAGAGCCTGGGAACATCGGGGATCAAGCCGCTCGAGGCCATCTTCAACCGGGGACCGATCCCCTGCCCCGGGGGGAATACCACGGTGGATGTAACGGCCTGGGACATGAAGAAGCCCTTCAAGGTCAAGCACATCGTATCGCAGCGCTCGATCATCGACCTGGGAAACCTGGACGGCTCCCTGATGATGCATACCACCGGGCAGAGCGGCCATCCCACGCACCGGCACTACGACGACTTCATCAAGCCCTGGCGGGACGTGCGCTACCACCCCACCCTGTGGGACCGGGCCTCGGTGCGAGGCGCATCACGGGAACGGCTGCGCCTGCAGCCCGCGCCGTAAGGCAGCCTTGGCAAGGAGAGCCCTTTTGCGGTAGCATGCGGCTACCGAAACATGAACGAAAACCCCGAAACAGCGGCGCCGGCGCTGCCGGCCACCCAACGTCTCCTGTCCCTGGACCGCCTGCGCGGCCTGCTCATGGTCCTGATGGCCCTGGACCACGCCGTCTTCTTCGTGACCCGGCTGCACACGGTCGGTGAGTTCTGGGGCGGCCCCTACCCCGCCTATGACGCGGCGCTGCCCTTCCTGGTGCGCTGGGTCACGCACCTGGCGGCCAGCGGCTTCCTGTTCCTGCTGGGCGTGGGCCAGGGCCTGGGGGCCCGCGCCCGCCGCCGCCAGGGCTGGGGCTGGGGCCGCATCACCTGGCAGTTCCTGCTGCGCGGGCTGCTGCTCATCGCGGTGCAGCTGGTCCTGGTCAACCGGGCCTGGGAGCTGTCCCCCTCCGGCTGGGTGGTGAAATGGTACTTCGGGGTGCTCTTCGCCCTGGGCGGCGGGCTGATCCTGACCGCCCCCCTGTCCGGGCTGAAGCCCTGGCTGCAGAGCCTCCTGGCCCTGGCCGCGCTGCTGGCCTGCGCCTGGTTGGGCCCGCGCCCGGCGGACTGGCAGCACTGGCTGCCTGTCTGGAAACGCTTCGCCCTGGTGCCCGGGGGCAGCCAGACCCTCTGGGTCAGCTTCCCGGTGCTCTCCTGGCTGGCCCCGCTGGCCTTCGGCCTGGCCTTCGCCGGCTGGCTGCAGGCCGACGTCGGGCGCGCCATGCGGAAGGCCTGGATTCTCGGCCTGGTGTTCCTGGCGGCCTTCGCCGGGCTGCGCCTGGCGGACGGCTTCTTCAACATCCGTCCCGCCAGCTACCGCGACTGGATCGACTACTTCAACGTGGTCAAGTATCCGCCCAGCATCACCTTCCTATTGTTGACCCTGGGCATCGACCTGCTGCTGCTCTCCCTGTTCCACGCCCTGCGCCGGGTGCGCTTCGCCGCCATCCTGCCGGTGTTCGGCCGCGCGGCCCTGTTCTTCTACGTGGCCCACCTGTTCCTGTACATGGGCATGGGCCACCTGGTGGGGAAGCGGGGAGTCTCCATCGACCGGATGTTCCTGCTTTGGGTCCTGGGCCTGGCGGTCCTGTACCTGCCCTGCCTGTGGTACGGCAAGCTGCGCCAGCGGCAGCCTTCCGGGTCGATCCTGCGCCTGCTGTAGCGGCTTACCTGGCCTCGCGGGCAGGCCGCACTGCAGCGGCGGCAGCTTACCTGGCCCCGTGGGCCGGCTGCGCGCGCAAGCCCTGCTCCAGCCCCACCCGCTCCAGGGCCTGCTTCAGGGCGGAATTGATCGGCAGAGGATTGGCGCCCAACGCCGGGTCCAGACGATAGGCGGCCAGGGACCAGTCGCGCATAAGAGGGGCGCGCAGTCGGCCGGCCAGCACCGCCGCCGCTGCCGCCCGGGTGCGGTCCGGGAGCGCGGCGCGCATCCGGCCGCAGACGGCCAGCTCGGGGCGGCCCTCCGGGCCCGCCACCGCGGCAAAGCCGAACAGGCGGCACAGCAGGGGCCGCCAGGGGTACACCGAGCAATGACCGCCGAAAGCGCCCAGCGGGGCCGGGCTGTAGAACAGGCAGGGCCGCGGCGGCTCCCCCCCGGGCCCCAGCCGGGCCAGGGTCGGCTCCACCAGGCCCCGGCGGCGCAGGTCCAATGCCAGCGGCAGCATCTCCAGCACCGTGGCCTCCACCTCCGGGGAAAGACAGCACTCCCCGCAGCCCGGCGGGCAGCCCAGGCCTGAGACGCGCCGGAAGGAAGTGATGCGCCGGTCCAGGCGGCGGTACAGGGCGCGCACGGCCGCCGCCGGCCGCGCGTAGCGGCTG